>Ga0213875_10002341_pt1 | contig 11451 bp, 8 predicted proteins | sample BarmaccomBMRX_R8_FD_160105 | JGI IMG/M metagenome (GOLD analysis project Ga0213875, IMG submission 160105) | Root-associated microbial communities from Barbacenia macrantha in rupestrian grasslands, the National Park of Serra do Cipo, Brazil - RX_R8 | ecosystem: Host-associated > Plants > Roots... | reverse complement strand
GGCATCGGTATCAGCCTGGCGACGCGCGGCCCCGCCATCCTGGTGCAGTCGGTGATTGCGGAGGGGCCAGCGGCCTCCGCCGGCATCCGACCCGGCGAGCGCCTGCTCGCAATAAATGGCAGACCGGTACCCGGCCGCGACTCGGCCAACGCTGCGGCGCTGCTTGCCGGGCCTGAGGAAACTCCGGTTACGATCACACTGCGCAGCCGAGACGGCCGAGTGCGGCGGATCGAGATGCGGCGCGCGCTGGTCCCGCCCGAGACGGTGTTTGCCGAGCACGACGCGGACATGCTGGTCTTGCGCATCACCGGTTTTTCCCGCAGCACCGACCGGCGGGTCGCGCACGAGCTGACTGAGGCGGTCGCCGGGCCGCAGCACCCGCGCGGCATCGTGTTCGATCTTCGCGCCAATCGCGGTGGCCTGCTGCGCCAAGCGGTGGCGGTCACCGGCACCGTGCTCGGCACGGGCCCGGTGGCGACCACGGCGGGGCGCGATCCGGAGGCCGATCATGCGTGGGAGGCGAACGGCACCGACTTCTCCGGAGGACTGCCAGTGGTGGTGCTGGTGGACGGGCGCTCGGCGAGTGCCGCCGAAATCGTCGCCGCCGCGCTGAGCGACAATGGCCGCGCCGTGGTGGTCGGCAGCACCACGCTGGGCAAGGGCCTAGTGCAGACCATCGCACCGCTGCCAGACGGCGGGGAACTCTTCGTCACCTGGAGCCGGGTGCTGGCGCCGCTCGGCTGGCCTATCCAGGGGCTCGGCGTGCTGCCGCAGGTCTGCACCAGCCTGGGGCAGGATGCGCTAGCCCGTCAGCTGGCGAGCCTCGAGCAGGGGCGACAGCCGATGCAAAGGGCTCTAGCCCTGCACGCGGCTGCCCGTGCGCCGATGCCAGTGGCGCAGATGCTCGACCTCCGCAACGCCTGCCCGGCGGCGGTCGGCAGCGATCGGGACCTGCAGGCCGCTCACGTGCTAATCGACGCCCCGGCAAGCTACGCTACCGCCCTCGCTCCCCCGCCGCCGCTCCGTCGCTCCGCCGGGCGGGAGTAGGCCGGTTGACCTTCCGGTCGAGGATGCGCATTTTGCCGCTCAGACAAGGAACCCAGCGATGGCCAAGACCAACACCGTTCAGATCAAGCTCGTCTCCTCGGCCGATACGGGATATTTCTACGTCACCAAGAAGAACGCCCGAGCGCAGACCGGCAAGCTTGAGCTGAAGAAATACGACCCGGTGGCCCGCAAGCACGTCTCTTTCCGTGAAGCCAAGATCAAGTAGAATAGGCTGGGCCATCGAAAGCAGGCCCCGCTGCCCACGCCCGGCCGAGCGCCAGCGAGCTGCCCCACAGCCTGCGAACGAGCTGGGCCGCTATCTCCTATATCCGCGACGACGACCTGCAAGTCCGATTGCTTAACCAGAGCCGGGACGTCATCAACGGACAGCTGGACGACCGATATGTCCGGGTGACCTGGGGCCCGTCGTCCTGCCGATGCTGTCGCCCGGCGACCCGCGATCCAGCATCGCGAATCCATGTCGCGGCATAAAGGCTAGCGCGGCGAGAACTGCGTTTTGCCGAACATGATGTCACGCTGCTCGTCGGAGAGCGGACCCCGACGCTGGCGGTCCGCCAGCACCGCCAGCCCGCGCTGCACCGCCGGGCGGCCGGCGATCGCGTCGTGCCATCGCTGGATCCCGGGAAACTCATGTAAGGCGATGCCGCGCCGGTCCGGATTGCGAACCCAGGGGAATGTCGCGATGTCGGCGATCGAGTATTCCTCGCCCGCTAGGTATTCGTTCTCTGCGAGCCGCTTTTCCAGCACCCGGTGCAGGCGCCTGACCTCGTTCGAGTAGCGCTCGATGGCATAGGGCAGCTTCTCCGGCGCATAGCTGGCGAAGTGGTTCCATTGGCCGAACATCGGGCCGATGCCGCCCATCTGGAACATCAGCCATTGCAGGCAGGCGTAGCGAGCGGTTTGCCCGGCCGGCATCAGCTGCCCGCCGGTTTTTTCGGAGAGGTAGATCAGGATGGCACCGGACTCGAACAGGCGGAGCGGCTTGCCGCCCGGACCGTCGGGATCGACGATGGCGGGAATACGGTGGTTTGGGGTGATCGCCAGGAACTCGGGCTTGAACTGGTCGCCGGCACCGATGTCCACTGGGATCACCGTGTACGGCAGCTCCAGTTCCTCCAGCGCAATGTGCACCTTGTGGCCGTTCGGCGTCGGCCAGCTCCAGACCTCGATCATGGCTCAGGCATTCCCCGATAGGTAGTCGATCGCTGCCTGTGCCCCGCCGGGCTGGTGCGGCACGCCCGCGGCGCGCAGGCCCATTTCCACCCCCCCGAGTGTGCCGACCAGCTGCAGGTCGTTGAGGTCCCCGAGGTGGCCGATGCGGAACACCCGGTCCTTAAGGATTCCAAGCCCGCTACCGAGGCTCATGTTGTAGCGCTCGAGGATCGCGGCACGCAGGGCGTCGGCGCTGTGTCCCTCCGGCAGCCGGACGCCGGTCAGGCTAGAGGAGTAGTGCCGGGGGTCGAGGCACTGGATTTCCAGGCCCCAGGCGCGCACTGCCCGGCGCGTGGCTTCGGCAAAACGGTCGTGACGGGCAAAAACATTGTCCAACCCTTCCTCGTGCAGCATCTTCACCGCTTCATGCAACCCATAGAGAAGGTTGGTCCCGGGCGTATAAGGGAAGTAGCCGGTCTGGTTCGAGGCCAGCATCGGCTTCCAGTCCCAGTAGCTGCGCGGCAGGCGAGCGCTTTTGGCCGCCTCGAGCGCCTTCTGACTGATGGCGTTGAAACTCAATCCGGGCGGCAGCATCAGGCCTTTCTGCGAGCCGGCGACGGTGACGTCCACCGCCCACTCGTCGTGCCGGTAATCGATACTGGCCAGCGAAGAAATGGTGTCGACCAGCAGCAGCGCCGGGTGCTTGGCCGCGTTCATGGCTTGGCGCACCTCGTCGATGCGGCTGGTGCAGCCGGTGGAGGTCTCGTTGTGCACCACGCAGACTGCCTTGATGCGGTGCTGACCGTCCTCGGCCAGGGCGGCGGCGATTCCCTCGACGTCGGCCCCGCGGCGCCAGTCGGTCTCGATGAAGATCGGCTTGAGTTGCAGCCGCTCGGCCATTTCATGCCACAGCGTGGCGAACCACCCGGTGCGGCACATCAGCACGGTATCTCCGGGGGAGAGCGTGTTAGTAAGCGCGGCTTCCCAAGCGCCGGTGCCAGAGGCCGGGTAGATCACCACCGGGCCCTTCGTCTTGAAGATGCTTCGGACGTTCGCCAGGATTTCCATGCCGAGCTGGCCGAATTCGGGCCCGCGATGATCCATGGTCGGGTTGTCGATGGCGCGCAGCACCCGGTCGGGGACGTTAGTGGGACCGGGAATCTGCAGGAAGTGCCGGCCGGCGTGGTATTTTTCCATATCGGGTGCCTCCTGGTGGGCGGGAGAGTGGCATGCGAGGGCAAGTTAGGCGAGGGCTCTGCCCTCGATCCGCTGAGGTCTGGGGATCCCAGACCCCTTCTTGGTGAGGCTTGGAGCTGACGGCTTCCATCGGCCGAAGTGGAAAGCCCCTCGCCTTTTTCTTTAGCCCGCCTAAAAAGATCCTATGGAGCCCCTAGCCGCACGCCTGCGCGCCGAGATCGCCGGGGAGGTACTGTTCGATGCGGCGAGCCGAGGCCGCTACGCCACTGACGCCTCGATTTACCAGGTCCAACCCGTAGGGGTGGTGGTACCATGCACGGACGAGGACGTCTGCGCCACCCTGGCAATCGCGCGCGAGCAGGGAGTTCCCGTTCTAGCGCGTGGCGGCGGGACCAGCCAGTGCGGTCAGACCGTGAATGCCGCGCTCGTCATCGACTGCAGCAAGCATCTCCGCCGCATCCTGCATGTCGATCCCGACAGCAGGACGGCGCTGGTCGAACCCGGTCTGGTATTGGGCCACCTCAACGCGGCGCTGCAGCCGCACGGCCTGTTCTTTCCGGTCGATCCGTCGACGCATTCGCGCTGCACGATCGGCGGCATGGCCGGCAACAATTCATGCGGCAGCAAATCCATCCGCTACGGCCTGATGGCCGACAACGTCACCGCGATCGACGCCATCCTGGCCGACGGCACGCGTCACCGCTTCGGCCAGGTGCCCGACAATATCGGCGGCGAGATGCCTTCCGGGATCGCCGAGTTGATCCAGCGCCTTCGTGCCCTCGGTGCCGCCGAGGCCGAGGAGATCGCCCAGCGCTTTCCGCGCCAGCTGCGGCGGGTGGGTGGCTACAACATCGATGTCCTCACGCCAGAGGCGCGCCGCGCCGGCCAGGAGAACCTGGCGCGCCTGCTGGTCGGCTCGGAGGGCACGCTGGCGTTTTCCGCGGCGATCGAGCTCACGCTCGCGCCGATCAAGCCGCGCAGAGTGCTCGGCATCTGCCAGTTCCCGACCTTCCGGGCGGCGATGGCGGCGACCCGCCACCTGGTCACGCTCGATCCGGAGGCGGTGGAGCTGGTCGATCGCACGATGATCGATCTCGGCCGCTCCATCCCGATCTACCGCGCAACCATCGACAAGATGCTGATCGGCGAGCCGGACAGCCTGCTGCTGGTGGAGTTCCATGGCGAGGCCGATGCGCCCTTGCAGGCGAAGCTCACCGAGCTCGAGGCGATGATGGCCGATCTCGGCTATCCCGGCGCCGTGGTGCGCGCGACCGACGCCAGCTTCATGGCGGCGATCGCGGAGGTGCGCGAGGCCGGACTGAACATCATGATGTCGATGAAGGGCGACGGCAAGCCGGTGTCCTTCATCGAGGACACCGCCGTCGATCTGGACGACCTCGCCGACTACACCGAGCGGCTGAACGCGGTGTTCGAGAAGCACGGCACCAAGGGCACGTGGTACGCGCATGCCTCGGTCGGTTGCCTGCACGTGCGCCCCGTGCTGAACATGAAGGATCCCGCCGATGTCGCGGCGATGCGCGCAGTGGCGGAGGAATGCTTCGCCCTGGTACGCGAGTACAAGGGCTCGCATAGCGGCGAGCACGGCGACGGCATCGTGCGCAGCGAATTCCACGAGACGATGTTCGGCGGCCGCATCGTGCGCGCCTTCGAGGTGGTGAAGGATGCCTTCGATCCGAAGGGCATGCTCAATCCTGGTCGCATCGTCCGCGCCCCGCAGATGGATGATCGCCGCCTGTTCCGCTACCCGCCGGGCTACGCCGCCGATCCCGGCTTCGTCCCGGTGCTCGACTGGTCCGACCATCCCGGCCGCATGCTCGGCGCGGTCGAGATGTGCAACAACAATGGCACCTGCAGGAAGTTCGACGCCGGGGTGATGTGCCCGAGCTATCGGGTGACGCGCGATGAGGTGCATCTGACGCGCGGCCGCGCCAACACGCTGCGCCTCGCGCTGAGCGGCCAGCTCGGGCCGGACGCGATGGCATCCGATGCGCTCGCGGAGGCGATGAAGCTCTGCGTCTCCTGCAAGGGCTGCAAGCGCGAATGCCCGACCGGCGTCGACATGGCGAAGATGAAGATCGAGGTGCTGGCGGCGCGGGTGGCCCGACATGGCCTCTCCCTGCGCGACCGGCTGATAGCCGAGCTGCCGTGCTACGCGCCACGGGCTGCAGTCGCAGCGCCGCTGCTGAATTTGCGCAACCGCTCAGCGGCGCTGCGCCGGCTCTCCGAGCGGGCGGGGTTTTCGGCATCGCGGCCCCTGCCGGCGTGGCGGCGCGATGCCTTTCGCGACCGCGAGGCGGATGGCGCGGCACCGGGAGCCCGGGGCGACGTTCTGCTGTTTGCCGACACCTTCAATCGCGCCTTCGAGCCGGAGAATCTCCGGGCAGCTCTGCGCGTGCTCGGCGGCGCCGGCTACCGGCCGGTGCTGCCGCGGTCCGACGGCCGGCCGCTATGCTGTGGCCGCACCTATCTCGCCGCCGGCCTAGTCGACCGCGCCCGCGCCGAGGCGCGCCGCACGCTGGCCGCCCTTGCCGGTAATCTCCCGGTCGTCGGGCTCGAGCCCTCCTGCGTCCTGACCTTGCGCGATGAGTTCTTGTCGCTGCTGCCTGGGCCCGAGGCGCGAGCCCTTGCCGAACGGGCGCTGCTACTAAGCGAGTTTCTCGCTCGCGAGCCGGCCCTGCGTTGGGCCGCATTGCGCGGCACGGCGCATGTCCACGGGCACTGTCATCAGAAGGCGCATGGCGCGTTTCCCGCCGCCCTGGCTACCTTGAAGCAGGTGCCCGGACTCACCGTACGACCGATCGTCGCTTCCTGCTGCGGCATGGCGGGGGCCTTCGGCTATCGACCGGAAACCCAAGACGTCTCGCGGTCTATGGCTGAGGCCGGGCTGCTGCCGGCCGTGCGCGAGGCCACCGCAGCGGACCTGATCGTCGCAGACGGCACGTCCTGCCGCCATCAGATCCGCGATCTTGCCGGCCGCGACGCGATGCATTCCGTGCGGGTGCTGGAGCGTGCCCTCATCGGAGGGTGAGCATCCAGGCGTGTCCCGTGCAGCGCGACGGATGTTTACGGGATTGTCATGCAATTCCCGCAATTCTGGACGCGAACCATGTGAGTCCACTCGCGATGCTCGTCGTGCCCGGCGACCCTGTGTTCGCGCCCACTGAGTCCGAAGGCGGGCAGGCGGTGCTCGTGAGGGGAAATGCAGGCAGCCGGTTCCGCCTCACCCCGGACGCCCGCGCTGAAGCCGCCGACCGGCGCCGGCTCGAGCAGGACCTCCGCCATTCCCTCGGGCAGAACCAGCTCGTGCTGCACTACCAGCCAGTCGTGTCGCTGACCACTGGCCGGAATGTCGGCGCGGAGGCGCTACTCCGCTGGCCGCACCGCAAGCGCGGCATGGTCTCCCCTGCGACCTTCGTTCCGGTGGCCGAGCGCACCGGCCTGATCACCAGCATCGGGGCCTGGGCGCTCGACAGCGCTTGTGCCGAAGCCATGTCCTGGCCCGAGGCGACCTCGGTCTCTGTCAACGTCTCAGCCCGCCAGCTCGTCGACGGGGCGCTGCTCGACCAAGTGGCCGGAGCGCTGGAGAGCACCGGCCTGGCGGCGGAACGCCTGGAGATCGAGTTGGCGGAGGCGATCCTGGTCGAAGCCACACTGGAGATGCTGCTGACGCTCTCCATCGTTCGGGACCTTGGGGTCGGGGTGGCGCTCGACGATTTCGGCATTGGCTATGCGAGCCTCGCCACACTGAAGCGGCTGCCGCTCACCGCCATGAAGCTGGACCGATCGCTGATCCGCGAGTTGCCGGAGGATCGCGAGGATGCGGCCATTGTGCGTGCGGTGATTGAGGCCGGGCACGCTCTCGGGCTGACGGTCGTCGCCGAGGGCATCGAGACGGAGGCGCAGCAGGAGTTCCTTTCGGCGATCGGCTGCGACCACGCCCAGGGTTACCTGTTCAGCCACCCGCTCCCCTCGGAGCGGCTGCGCGGCCGCTTGCTCCAGAGGCTGGCGACCTGAGCCCACATCTTGAACATGGGTAACTTGCCCTGCGCAGCGCTGCCGGGCAGCGTCGGAGCATGAGAACCGGCCCGCGCCCTTGATCGCCATGCTGCCATGAGGCTGTTCCCGGCCCTGCTCGGGCTAGTGCTGGCCGGTTGCGGCAGCGAGGGCGCGGAAGGCCTGCGGGTACCGCCACCGACAGATTTCGCACAGTTCACTCGCTCGGCGGCACCGCACACCGCACTTGCGGCCCCGGCCGGCACCACCTCGACGCCGGATTTCGTAGCCCCGGTCTATCCGGTTCCCGCCTCCCGCCTCTATCGCGCCATTCGCGCCGCAGCGGCGGCGCAACCACGCACCTATGAGCAGATCGCCTACCACGACCGGATGCAGGCGCATTGGGTGGTGCGGAGCGCGGTGCTGAACTTTCCCGACTTGGTCGCTGCGCAGGTCACGCCGAGAGGCCGGCAAGCGAGCACGCTTACCCTGTTCAGTACCAGCCTCTACGGATACTACGATTTCGGAGTGAACCGGCGGCGGTTGCGGGCTTGGCTGGCGGCGCTGGATGCCGCGCTGGCCCAAGAACCCGGGAGTTGAAGGCAGATGCGCGGCTTTGGCTCAATCCTCAGGGATGCCTGGCGGCTGACCTGGCCGTATTTCCGCTCGAGCGAGAGATGGTCCGCCTTCGGGCTGCTCGGCTCCATCATCGCCCTGAACCTGTCGCTTAACGGGTTCAATCTGGTGCTGAACTTCTGGAATCGTGATTTCTACAACGCTCTGCAGGAGAAGGACTGGCGCGCCTTCCTGGAACTGCTGTTCACCTGGCGGCGCGTTTCCGGCGGCGGCTTCATGCCGGGGTTCGTCTCCATCGTCGTCGTCTACATCCTTATTGCGGTGTACAGCCGCTATCTCCGGCAATGGCTGCAAATCCGCTGGCGGCGCTGGCTGACCAGCCACTTCCTCACGGAGTGGCTGGCCGACCGCGCCTACTACCGCATCAGTCTTACCGGCGGCGTTTCCGGGGCCGACAGCCACGGCGTTGGCACGGACAATCCTGATCAGCGAATCTCGGACGATATCAGCAGCTTCGCTGCCGACACTCTGGTGCTCTCACTCGACCTGCTCTCCAATGTGGTCACGCTGTTCAGCTTCCTCGGCATTCTGTGGACGCTCTCCGGGCCGATTACCCTGCTCGGCATCACCATCCCCGGCTACATGCTGTGGGCGGCGCTGGGCTATTCGCTGGTCGGCACGGTACTGACGCATCTGATCGGCCGGCCGCTGATCCGGCTGAATTTCCTGCAGCAGCGTTATGAGGCGAATTTCCGTTTCGCTCTGGTGCGGCTTCGGGAGAACGTCGAGGGTATTGCGCTCTACGGCGGCGAGGACGAAGAGCGGGCTGGGGCGGTCGGGCGGTTCGGTGACGTGGTGCAGAACTGGTGGCAGATCATGCGGCGCACGAAGCTGCTGAACAGCCTGGTGTTCGGCTACACCCAGGTGGCCAACATCTTCCCGCTTGCCGTCGCCTCGCCGCGCTTCTTCGCGGGCAATCTGACCCTCGGCGGCCTGACCCAGCTGGCCGACGCCTTCGGGCAGGTGCAGGGAGCGATGTCCTGGTTCGTCGGGGCCTATGCGTCGCTGGCGACCTGGAGCGCCACCGTCGAGCGACTGGCGACTTTCGATCGCACCGTCGCCGCGGCGCGCGCGGCGTCCGGCGAGGGTGTGCATCTCACCCCGGGCAAGGCCGACGCGATCGCACTGCGCGATGTCACGCTTGCGATACCTGGCGGTCGGGAGCTGATGTCGCACCAGGATCTGAGTTTTCCGGCGGGGCAGTCGGTCGCAATTACCGGCCGCTCCGGCTCCGGCAAATCGACGCTGTTTCGCGCCATCGCCGGCATCTGGCCGTTCGGCTCGGGCGTCGTGGAGCGGCCGGGGGGCACCGTGCTGTTCCTGCCTCAGCGCCCGTACATTCCGCTCGGCAGCCTGCGCCGTGCGGTCTGCTACCCGGCGGCGCCGATGGCCGACGACCAGGCGGTGTGCGCCGCCTTGGAAGCGGTCGGCCTGGGGCGCTTGGCGGAGCGGCTGGACGAGGAGGACAACTGGACCTTGCGGCTCTCCGGGGGCGAGCAGCAGCGGCTCGCCATTGCCCGGGCGCTGGTGCTGCGCCCGGACTGGCTGTTCCTGGATGAAGCGACCGCCAACCTGGATCCGGAAGCGGAAGCCGAGCTATACCGGCTGCTCAAGGCATGGCTTCCTGCTACGACCCTAGTCTCGATTGCACATCGACCGAGCGTCGGCCAGCTTCATGACCGGCGGCTCACTTTTGCGCGCGAGCCCGATACACCTGGCATGCTGGTGGCTGCGGAGTGATGCGCGTTATAGAGGCTGCGGAACTGGGGGGATCGCCGCCGGGAGCGGGTGAAAGGATTGTTTTCTCGACGCCGACGTTTAAACGCCCGCTCGCGGAGTTCGGGAGAGGTTCAGGAACGCTCAGTGCACCCTGACACTCGAGTTGAGAAGCTTAGCGTTTGCTTAAACGCCGCTTGTTGGCGGCGACGCGCTTGCGGTACAACGAGATCACGCTCTTGGCGCCGTTACCGGCCCGGCCGCGCGTTGCTGCGCCGAGCATCAGCCGCTGCGCGGCGCCCAGCGCCGTCACTTTCTCGCTCACCATGCGGCTTGCCTCGCGTCGCCCCTTCCGCCCGCCAATGGCGAGCTTGGAAAGGCGCAGGAGAATGACTTGCTGCGCGTCTGCGGCGAGCTGTGCGCCCTGACTGGCCAGGCTGAACCACGGCCAGGCCGGCATGCCGAGTTTTCGTCGTCTGCGCAAGGCGATCTCCTCCCGCGGCTTCAAGCAGCGGCGAGCAGCGCTAGCACTTGGCTCGCATAGCGCTCCAGCTTGGAGGCGCCGACGCCCCTGATCTGGCTAAGCTCCTCGCGATTGGCCGGCCGTATCGCGGCGATGTCACGCAACACGCTGTCATGGAAGATGACATAGGGAGGCACCCCTTGCGTCCTCGCCACGGCAGTCCGCCATTGGCGCAGCGCCTCGAAGGGACCGAGCTTGCCGCCGATGGTGGCCGGCGCCGGCGCCGCTGGGGGCCGCTCCCGGCGCTCCGCCGTGCGATCGCGAATCACGTCTTCCTCACGCAGCAGCACGGCGACCTCGCCGCGCAGGATCGGCCGTGCCTTCTCGGGCACCAGCCTTAGACCGGCATAATCGCCGCTGCCGGTCGCCAGCGCGCCGCGGGCGACGAGCTGGCGGATGACGCCGCGCCAGAAACCGCGAGACCGATCGGCGCCGCTTCCGAACAGGGCGAGCCGGTCGTGCCGGTACCGCTTGACCAGCTCGGTCTGCCGGCCGCGCAGCACCGCGGCGATATGCAGGGCGCCGAACATCTGGCCTGTGCGATAAACAGCTGAGAGTACCCGCTGTGCCTCGATCGTGCCGTCGAAGCTTCGCGGCGCGTCCGCGCAATTGTCGCAGTGGCCGCACGGTTCGGAGAGCGTCTCGCCGAAGCAGGCGAGCAATGCCTGCGTGCGGCAGGCGACTGTCTCCGTGAACGCGATCATCGCCTCGAGCCGCTCGCGCATGACCCGCCGCTGCTGTTCGGGTGCGGTGGACTGGGCGAGCCAGTACCGGGCGCGGCTGATATCCTCGGCTCCGTAGAGCAGCAGCGTGTCGGCGGCGTCGCCGTCCCGGCCGGCGCGGCCGATCTGCTGGTAGTAGCTCTCCGGACTCTCGGGCATGTCGAGATGCACGACAAAGCGCACGTCCGGCCGGTCGATGCCCATGCCAAAGGCAATCGTTGCGGCCATCACCATCGCCTCGCCCGCGCGAAACCGGGTCAGCGCGGCCCGCTTGTCGGCGGCTTCCAGGCCAGCGTGGAAGGCAATGGCGTCCCTGCCTTGCTCGCGCAGCTTCGCCGCGATGCGCTCGGTCCTGGCGCGGCTGCCGCAATAGATAATGCCGGCCTGGCCCCGATGCAGCCTGAGAAAATCCAGCAGCTGCGC
>Ga0213875_10002340_pt1 | contig 11452 bp, 7 predicted proteins | sample BarmaccomBMRX_R8_FD_160105 | JGI IMG/M metagenome (GOLD analysis project Ga0213875, IMG submission 160105) | Root-associated microbial communities from Barbacenia macrantha in rupestrian grasslands, the National Park of Serra do Cipo, Brazil - RX_R8 | ecosystem: Host-associated > Plants > Roots... | reverse complement strand
CATCATAAGCGGGTTGCCGGATATGCGGCTCGCGGTGCCTCAATCGCCGGCGTCGATGCAGTGCGACGAGCTTCCGGTCCGTATTTGCCAAGCTTCGGGTATGGCTATGACCTGTTCCCGGTCGGTAGCGCTTCCCCTTACGGCAACATCTACACCAGTCGTTCTTCCGGCTGCTGCCACGGCAGAAACTGACGATTATTGGGGTGCGGCACCGAATTCGCGGATGCCGTAGCTGTTCGTCATGGCCCGGCGTCGCCCAGGCATCGTCGCGACCATCCATTCACTCCTTGCGGCCGCCCTATGCTCGAGGTCATGGAGTGCGCCGATGCCTGGGCGGCCGCGTCAGAACGCGATCGAAGTTATCGCGGGTTCCGGGCTTCACTCGATGGCGACACAGTCGATTTCGATATCGAACTCCATCGGCCACGAAGCCACAGGTATAAACGTGCGAGCCGGGAAGTTCTTCGTGAAGTATTTTGCGTAAATCTCGTTGATGATGCGGTAATAGGCGGCGTTTGCGCAATAGATGTGAACTTTCAAAACCTTCTCGAGCGACGAACCCGCGCTCTCCAGGGCACGCTGCACGTTCTTCAGCGAAAGCTCGGTTTGCATCGCAATGTCCCCTCTCACGATCGCGCCTGTCTCGAGATCCAACGGCGGCATCCCCGAGACATGGACGAAGCCACCGGCCTTCACGACGGGTGAAAGCGGGACTCCCATCTTGCGCATGGCGGGCGAGGCGACGGGAACTTCGGGGATGACTTTGTTCATAAGATTCTCCTGCTGAGCCGATCGTGATGAACGGGTTTTCGTCCGCCGAAATCAAGGAAGACGCGCAATCGCAAGTGTAAATGGGCACCATTCGTTGGGCGAGAGCGTTCGGATCACACGGCACTTTCTTTGCCGCATGCCGCGCGGCAATCGGTCTTGCCTCGAGCGACGCGGAGCCGCGGGCTTCTCACGGCGGTGTTTTCGTGCACACTTGGGCGCGTCGAGAGAAGGGAGTTTCGGATGGCCAACGCCCTTCGTTTCGCCAGTCTGCACGGCCATGAGGCACCGAAGTTGCCTGCGCTCGCGGTGCTCACCGCTTTGGGCGTCGTTTATGGCGATATCGGAACCAGCACGCTTTATGGACTGAAACAAGCGGTCGACGCAGGCGGAGGCCCGGAACCGGAGACGGTGCTCGGCATCGTGTCGCTCATCATCTGGGCCCTGCTTCTCGTCGTCGGTCTCAAATATGCGATTCTGATCCTGCGCGCCGACAATCACGGTGAAGGCGGCATCGTGGCGTTGCTCGCGCTGCTCGACGCACGACGTGCTCCGCGCGGAAGCTGGCGTGCGGAATTGCTGATCGTCGGCCTCATTGGGGCCGCGCTCCTCTACGGCGACGGGGTCATCACGCCTGCCATTTCCGTGCTCAGCGCCATCGAAGGTTTGAAGGTCGACGCGCCTTCGCTCGCCCCCCTGATCGTTCCATTGACGATCGCGGTCCTCGCCGTTTTGTTCATCGTCCAGCGCAAGGGCACCGAGTTCGTCGGCAGCATCTTCGGCCCGGTCATGCTGGTCTGGTTCGTCGCGATCGGGCTGTTGGGCCTTTCGAGCGTCATCCAGACGCCGAGAATCTTGCTCGCGATCAGCCCTCTTTACGCGGTCACCTATCTCATCCACGCCGGACCCGGGATTGCCTTCGCGGTGCTCGGCGCCGCTTTTCTGGCGCTCACCGGGGCCGAGGCCATGTACGCCGATATGGGCCATTTCGGCCGTCGCCCCATTCAGTTCGGGTGGTTCGCAGTCGTGTCGCCCGCCCTGATGCTGAACTATCTCGGGCAGGGCGGACTGCTCCTCGCCGATCCGCAAGCCGCGGAGAACCCGTTTTACCATCTCGTTCCCAGATGGGCCCATTACCCGATGGTCGCGTTCGCGACCCTCGCGACCGTGATCGCATCGCAATCCATCATCTCGGGCGCCTACTCCCTCACGCAGCAGGCGATGCAGCTCGGTTTCCTGCCCCGAATGAGGGTGCAGCACACAGCGAGTCACGAGAAGGGACAAATCTACATGCCCGTGGTGAACTGGCTGCTCGCGGCCGGGACCCTTGCGGCGGTGTTGATCTTCGGTTCGTCGGACGCGCTCGGCGGCGCCTACGGCATCGCGGTTTCGTTGCTGATGGCGGTGACAACCGTGCTCGCGGCCCTGGTGGCCCTCAAATGGGGCTACAACCCGCTCCTTGTCGCGGCGGTGAACGGCTTTTTCTTGATCATCGAGCTCATCTTCGTCGCCGCCAACATGACGAAGCTGGTACAGGGAGGCTGGTTCCCGCTGATGCTCGCGAGCGTGATCGCGTTCATCATGCTCACCTGGCGGACGGGCTGGCAAATGCTCGAGCATCAGCGCTCAAAGCTTCGCCAGAGCGAAGACGAGTTCGTCGACTGGGTGCTCGAGAACCCGCCCATCCGTTTGCCGGGCGCCGCGGCGATCTTCACGGCGGCGAGCGAGGGCATACCGCTCGGCCTGACGCATCATCTGCGGCACAATCGCGTCCTGCACGAACGCGTGCTGCTCATCGCCTCCATCGCGGTCGACGAACCCCGCGTTCCTCCCGAGCGACGCTTCAAGCTCGTGCCGGTCGGCGCCGGCATCACGCGCGTCCTCTTCCATTTCGGTTTCATGGAGAGCCCCGACGTGTTGGCCGGCTTGCGGCGAGCCTGCCTCGAGCCCGAGCTGCACGGCATCGATCCGGAGAACATCACCTATTATTTCCGGCGCGTCATGGTGATCGCCGGCAAAGAGGCTTCCGGCATGGCGACCTGGAGAAAGTCCCTCTTCGCCGCCATGCATCTCAACGCCAATCTGCCCGCGGCCTACTTCGGCGTTCCGGCCGCGCAGGTCGTGGAGGTGGGACTGGAGGTAGAGATTTGATGCAAGGCCCGCTTCGATCTTCCCGATTGGCCGGAGTGGGCCATCGACCGTGCTCCTGATTCCTATGCGTCCCCGACGAGGTGCACAACGGGGTGCAGTCCACCTTATCACCGAGTGGTAGCGTCAGTCGAGGGACTGCCAGAGCTCGACGATCTTGGCCCGCTGAGCCTCATCGGGTAGTCGTCCACGCCCGGCGGCGAGATTGTCCTTCATGTGCTCGGGCTTGTCGGTGCCAGGAATGACGGCTGTAACGGCCACGTTGCCGATGAGGAATTTGAGAAAAAGCTGAGCCCAGCTGCGCGCGTCGAATTCCTGAGCCCAGTCGGGAACGGGCTTGCCCTTCACCACACGAAAAAGGTTGCTGCGCCCAAAGGGCAACGCGGTCAGGATGCCGGCGCCTGCATCGACGCAAGCCGGAATGATGCGTTTCTCGGCCTCGCGCTCGCCGAGCGAATAGGCCACCTCGACAAAGTCCGGCTTCTCGCGCCGAATGATCGTCTCCATCGCCCCATAATCGTCCTCATAGGTCGAAGTCACGCCGACATATCGACAAAGCTTCATCGCCTTCCACTCGCGCAGCTGGGCGAGGCTCTCATCGGGACGGGAAACATTGTGAAGCTGAAGAAGATCGATCCGATCGGTGCGCAGGCGCTGCAGGCTTCGCTCGAACTCCGCGCGCGCCGTCTTGGCATCTGTGCCACTACGGATCTTGGTCGCGATGAAGACATGCGGCCGCGCACCGAGCTTTTCCACGAGATCGCCGACGACGCCCTCGGCCGACCCGTAATCCGATGACGTGTCGATCACCGAGCCGCCGCCAGCCACGAGCGAGGACACAACGCCCTCGAGCTCGGAGCGACGGGCCCCATCGGTGCCGACGTCGAAGACGCGCGCGGTGCCGACCCCGACCGTCGGAACCTTCTCGCCGGAATGCGGGATGGCGCGAAGAATCATCTCGTCGGCGCCAAGACCTCTCGTCGGGCGTAGACCGAGCGCCATGCAGCCCGCACCCAGCATCAGGCTCTGCCGCCGAGATATTTTTCTCCCAGCGGATGACAGGCCGAAAAGCGAAGAGGAGGAATTTCGAGTCATGAGCGTCAGCCTCCCTGCGGAATACATGCTGATTCACCTGCGCGAGCTTCATCGCCTTCATATCTAGCGGCCGATCCATCGACGTATAGAGCCGAACCCTTCCGGCGCGGCGTCGCACGTCTCAAAGGCCTTTGCCGGAACATGCATGGCATCTTGCGTCGGGGATCGGCGAGACAGGGGAGGGTTTCCTCGCTAGGATGAGGGCGTGGATCAGCGCCTTCCCTTTCTTGCCGAGCTCGAGCGCAAGGTGTTGTGGCTTTCGACGTTCATGATCCACAACGCCAATCACCTGCGCGCCAGCGAGGATGGGCTCAAGATCGGCGGCCACCAGGCTTCTTCAGCGTCGCTTTCGACCATTCTCACGGCGCTCTATTTCGCCGTGCTCAGGCCGGAGGATCGCGTGGCCGTGAAGCCGCATGCAAGTCCGATCTTCCATGCGATACAGTATCTTTTCGGCAACCAGACGCGCGAAAACCTCGAGAACTTTCGGGGTTACAAAGGAGCACAATCCTACCCCTCTCGAACCAAGGACGTGGATGACGTCGATTTCTCGACGGGTTCCGTCGGTCTGGGCGTGGCACAGACGCTCTTTGCCAGCTTGGTGCAGGACTATGTGAAGGCTCATGGCTGGGCCAAGGATCGCCCTTACGGACGCATGATTGCCCTCGTCGGCGATGCCGAGATGGACGAGGGGAATATCTTCGAGGCGTTGCTCGAGGGCTGGAAACAAGGTCTGCGCAATTGCTGGTGGATCATCGATTATAATCGCCAGAGCCTCGACGCCGTGATCCGCGAGGGCCTTTATGCCCGCTTCGAAGCGATCTTCCGCGCTTTCGGCTGGGATGTCGTCATCCTCAAATATGGTTCCTTGCAGGAGGCGGCGTTCAAGGAGCCGGGCGGGGAGAGGCTGCGTCAATGGATCGACACCGCGCCGAACCAGCTCTATTCGGCGCTGACCTTCCAGGGCGGAGCTGCGTGGCGGAAGCGTCTCCTCGATGACCTCGGCGATCAAGGCGACATGACGCGCCTCATTGAGCGCCGCTCAGACTTTGAGCTTGCCGTCCTGATGAGCAATCTCGGCGGCCACGATCTGCCCAATTTGCTGCGCGCCTTCGAGTCGATCGACCATGACCGGCCCACGGTCTTCATCGCCTACACGATCAAGGGCTTCACGCTGCCGCTCGCGGGTCACAAGGACAACCACGCGGGGCTCCTCACGCCGGCGCAGCTAGAGGGCTATCGCCAAGGGACCGACGTGCGCGCCGGGCACGAATGGGACAGGTTCGAGGGGATGAAGGTCCCGCGCGAAGCGATGGAGCGCTTCCTCGAGCAAGTGCCCTTTGTGGCGAAAGGTCGACGGCGCCTCAGCGCTCCGCGCCTGTCCGTCCCCGCGATGGTGTCGATGCCGCACCAAGCCCGCATGTCGACCCAACAAGGTTTCGGCCTCGTCTTGAACGAGCTCGCCCGTTCCAGCGAACCGATCGTCGAGCGGGTCGTGACCACCTCGCCGGACGTGACCGTGTCCACGAATCTCGGCGCATTCGTGAACAGGCGGGGCCTCTTCGCGCGACAGGACATGAAGGATCTCTTCAAGGCCGAACGCATCCCTTCCACGTTTGCCTGGGACTTTTCCTCCAAGGGACAGCATCTCGAGCTTGGCATCGCCGAGATGAACCTGTTCATCCTGCTTTCCGCGCTCGGGCTCTCCCATTCGCTTTTTGGCGAGCGCCTCATCCCGATCGGCACGCTGTATGACCCATTCATCGAGCGCGGACTCGATGCGCTGAACTACGCTTGCTATCAAGATGCGCGCTTCATTCTCGTCGCGACACCCTCCGGCGTGACGCTTGCGCCGGAAGGCGGGGCCCACCAATCCATCGCAACACCTCTCATCGGGCTCGCCCAGGACGGCCTCGCCGCTTTCGAGCCAGCCTTCGTCGATGAGCTCTCGATCGTCTTGTGGTTCGCCCTCGATTATCTGCAACGCTCGGGCGATGGCGAGCCGAACGAAAAGAGCTGGTTGCGCGACGAGACGGGTGGCTCGGTGTATTTACGACTGTCGACGCGCCTCCTGGAGCAGCCGCAGCGCGAGATCGATCCTTCATTGCGCGACCAGATCATTGATGGAGCCTATTGGCTGCGCAAGCCCGGACCGAATGCGCAAGTCGTCATCGCCTACACAGGCGCCGTCGCGCCCGAGGCCATCGAGGCCGTGGGCTTGATCGCCGAGGACCGGCGCGATGTGGGTCTTCTCGCGGTGACGTCGGCTGATCGGCTCAATGCCGGTTGGACCGCTGCCCAGCGGGCTCGCGAGCGCGGGCTCGTGCGTGCCACGAGCCATATCGAGCGCCTTTTGGCCGAGGTCCCAGCCCATTGCGGCCTCGTCACAGTCATCGATGGGCATCCGGCGACGCTCGCCTGGCTCGGATCAGTAATGGGCCACCGAACGCGCTCCCTGGGCATCGAGCATTTCGGGCAGACAGGCACGATCTCGGACCTCTATCGCCATTACGGCATCGATGCGCAAGCGATCATCGGGGCCGCGCAGATGATCGCGCCGGGCCGTCCGATCAGACATTTGCGAGCCGTTTAGACGCCCCGCTGTGCTTCTCTCGACGCTCGAACGAGAGGCAGGCCCAACGCATACGCGCCCGGGCTTTGCTTGGAACTTAGTCGGTTCTCCGTCGTTACGCCTTGATCAGGACATCGAAGGAGAGAGCCGTGACCAATCGACTTTTGACGTTGGCCGCCGCATTGACGTTTTTGGCTCTGCCCTCGGTCGCACAGGCTCAAGGGATCGTGCGCGGGACGCAGGAAGGAGCGACCGTTGGGGGCGCCGCTGGCAATCGAGCTGCCGGCCCGGTCGGCGGTGCCGTCGGTGCAGCAGTCGGAGGTGTCGCAGGCGGCGTTGCGGGCGGCGTGAATGGCGCGCTCGGAATTCAACCGGCCGGATACCACCGTCATCACCACTACCGGCATCATTATCGTCATCATTCCGGCATGGCGCCGAGTGGCGCCGGTTCCGCATCACCAGGCGTCCAATATCCGCGCAAGAACCCGTCGGCACCCCAATAACGACCGTGCGGCGTTCTGTCCGTTACGCGGCCGCGTTCTTTGGCCGGGCCTGAGCTCGGCCATGCGCGTTTGAGGACACCTGTGGGTTCACGCATGCGCAACACGGCGTGGATCCAAGCGCGAGGCCCCGTTGTTGCCGTCATGCGAAGTGCGAAAAACCAAAAGCCGCCGTAAGCTCACATCGTCATGATCGGCTTTCCTTCATTTCAAGGAGGGGACGATGCTTGTGCCGTGCGGGAAGGTGGTCTCCTTCGCAATTCTGATTTCGGGCCTCGCTTCCATTCCCGAGATGGCTGCGTCCCAACAATCGACAAATTCCGCGCCTGCGGGCTTGCAGTCGCAAACCGAGGCGCCATCCAGCAGCGCACAAGGGGCACAACCTCAAGAAGCGCCGGCCCAGCCCGCTCCGCAGGAAGAAGGGCAGGCCCAGCCGCCACCTGAAGGAAGCCAACAGCCGTCTCAGCCCCAAGCCGCACAACCCGAAGGGGCTGCGCCGACGCCGCCGCAAGCCCCGCAGCCCGAAGGTGGCGGCAAGGAGCAGGTTCCGACGATCGTCCTCGACAGCCAGGAGGTGCAAGGCATGTTGGGGAAAGAGGCGCTGAGTCGCACCGGGGAGAAGATGGGTCAGATCGTCGATGTGCTTGTCGACAGGAGCGGCCGAATTCGCGCTGCGATCATCGATTTTGGAGGGTTCCTGGGCGTCGGCAGCCGCAAGATCGCGGTCGATTGGCGCGCTGTGCACTTCGTGCCCGGCGGCAAGACGATCCGCATTATTCTCGATTTGACGCGGGAGGAGGTGGTCGGGTCCAAGGAGTACAAGCCCAACGACCAGATCACGATACTGGAGCCAAAGGGAGAATTGCCGCCTCCGGAGAACGTCGACGCCAAACCCGCTCTCGCGACGCCGGATAAATAGGCGCGACGCGAGGCTTCAATCGGTATGCGAGCTTCGTCCCCCGAGCGACGTCAAGGCAGAGGCGCCGATGCGGTTCTGCCTTCAAGTCTTATGCCGGAGCGTGCGGAGCCTCGACCCTCGCGCGCCAGCTTGCGCGCGCTCGATTGGTTCACGTTCTTCGTCGCCGATGTGCAAACCGGTTTCGGGCCGTTCATTGCCGTCTACCTCACCGCCAATCAATGGACGCAGGTCAATATCGGCCTCGTCCTGACGATCGGTGGTCTGGTTGCTCTCGCGGGCCAAATTCCAGGAGGTGCCCTCGTCGACGCCGCCAAATCGGAACGCCGGATCGCAGCAATTTCGTTGGTGCTCATCAGCCTTAACGCGCTCGCTCTTGCCCTAGTGCCCATCTTCCCCGTCGTGCTCGCGGCAAATGTCCTGCACGCAGCGGCAAGTTGCGTGCTTGGCCCGGCAATCGTCGCGATCAGCCTTGGTCTCGTTGGTCATCGCGGCATCAGCGAGAGGCTTGGCCGCAATGTGCGCTCCCTTTCGATCGGCAACGGACTCGCGGCCGCGGGGATGGGTGCCTGCGGCTATTTCCTGTCCAAGGAGAGCGTCTTCTATGTAACCGCGGTGTTGAGCGTGCCGGCACTCCTCTCGCTCGCGCGGATAAGAGAGGCCGAGATCGATCCCGTGCGGGCTCATGCGGGAGTGCCCAAACGCCACCCCGCAAATCTGGCCCAGGGATTGCGGCGCGTCGCAGCCAATCGGCTGCTTCTCCTTTTCGCCTTGTGCATCGCGCTTTTCCACCTCGCCAATGCAGCGATGCTGCCGCTCGTGAGCGGCATGATCACGATGCGCTCGAGCAATTGGGCAACCGTGCTCGTCGCTGCCTGCATCGTCGTACCTCAGCTCGTCGTGGCGGCATTTTCTCCGCGGGTTGGCCGGACCGCGCGTCATTGGGGCCGACGACCGCTCTTGCTGATCGCTTTCGCAGTGCTGCCCTTAAGGGGCGTCCTTCTTGCGCTCGTCACACAGCCGTTTCTCCTTTGCCTCGTGCAGGCGCTCGACGGCATCTCGGCCGCGGTTCTCGGCGTTATCGTGCCGGTGGTCGTGGCTGACCTGACGCGCGGCACGGGACGATTCAATTTGGCTCAAGGGGTGGTTGGAACGGGGGTCGGCATCGGCGCCTCGCTCAGCACCACGATCGCAGGCTACCTTGCCGATCGTTTCGGGGGCCCTGTCGCGCTTTTGAGCTTGTCGAGCGCCGGCATTTGCGGGCTTATTCTCTTGCTGTTGCGAATGCCGGAAACGGGGCCGCCGGAGGACCGAAGGATCTCTGCGGGAGCCGGCTGAACGGGTCCTGATTTCGGCGGATATGCAACCTCCAGAGGGCAGCCATGTCAAGGGGAAATGAAGGGTCAGCGGATGTTCAGGTAGCGCGGCGGATATATGTAGAAACGCAAGGACGCGCTGTGCCTCGGTTTGTCGTGTACTTGTCTGATATGTACTTGGTCGATGTACTTGGTCGATCAAACTCGAAAACGGGTCGATACAGTAATGTTTGCTTCAAAGCCTTGAGGCGCACGAAAACTTCGTGTTATGCAAGCTGTCACAAAGCTCATATCGCGATATGAATTGGGGGGAGGCGCTTCAAGCAAATGAAGTGCTCTCATAAGAAAACCATACCAGGAGCGAGGAGGCGACGAATTGAAATTCAAATTTCCCTTCCCACGGCATCGCTGAACAGCCAAGCGGCCGGAGCTGATCCGGGGCTTGCGCGAACCTGAGAAACCTATTCCCACTCGACGCGTTGCGAATTCGGCGCGTCGTCCTTGCAGCCCGCAAGTGCACCCTCTGCCACTCGGTAGGTCGCGTCCCCAAGCGGCCTCGGCGATCAACTATCGGATCGAAAGGCGGCTCGAATGGACGATCTCTGTGTTTACGTCAAACGACCGCTTGGATTCATGGCGCGCTACATCAAAGCGCGTCCCTTTTCGCACGCGCTGATCCTGATTGCTGTTCTGGGTGGGGTCGGTTGCTCCGTCGGGGCGCAGTACGGCGTGCGCTACCTCGTCGACTCGCTATCGGGCTCTTCCGCGCACGGCAACCCGTGGACAGCGTTCGCGCTTCTTGCTGGCCTTATCGCTTCGGACAATCTGCTTTGGCGTTGCGCGAGTTGGGTCGCGAGCTATGCTTTCGTGCGCGTCACCGGCGACTTGCGCCGCGATCTCTTTCGCCACCTCACCGGCCATCCACCGGGATATTTCGCGGAGCGCCTCCCTGGAGTGCTCACGAGCCGCATCACGGCGACCTCGAATGCTTTTTTCGCGGTCGAGAACATGTTCGTGTGGAACGTGCTTCCGCCTTGTGTAGCGACGGTTGCGGCCATCGCCCTCGTCACCACGGTCAGCAACGAGATGGCGGGCGCGCTGGTTCTGATCGCAGGGATCGTCGTGGTGGCGATGTTCCGCATCGCTGCCGCAGGTAAGCCCTTGCACCACCATTTCGCGACCCAAGCGGCGGCCGTCGACGGCGAGATGATCGATGTGATCGGGAATATCTCTCTCGTCAAATCGTTCGGGGGCTTGCGCCGAGAGCATCGCCGCTTCGACCAGGTCGTGGACCGCGAGATCACGGCGCGTCAGCGAAGCCTGATCCATCTCGAAAGATTGCGCATTTTGCACGCATCGATCACGGTGATCCTTGCTCTCGCGCTGCTCGCCTGGGCTCTCATGCTTTGGCAGGAAGGTGCTGCGACTACCGGTCAGGTGGTGCTCGTCTGCACCCTCGGCCTTTCAGTGCTCTATGCCACGCGCGACCTCGCGATTGCGCTGGTTGACGTCACGCAGCATATGGCAAGGCTTTCGGAGGCCTTGGAGACACTCCTCGTGCCCCACGAGTTCCGCGATCACCCGAAGGCCCTTCCGCTCATCCGCGGCGGCACGGGCGTCACCTTCAGCAAAATCACTTTCGGCTATCCGAAGTGCCAGCCGCTCTTCGACCACTTCACCCTTCACATCGAGCCCGGTCAGCGAGTCGGTCTCGTCGGCGAGTCAGGAGGGGGAAAATCGACATTGTTCGCCTTGCTTCAACGCTTCTACGCGGTGGAGAGGGGGCGCATCCTGATCGGTTCGCAAGACATCGCCGAAGTCACGCAGGACAGTCTGCACGAGGCAATGGCGGTCGTTCCCCAAGACATTTCGCTCTTCAATCGCTCTCTCTTGGAGAACATTCGCTACAGCCGGCCGGAAGCTTCCGACGAGCAGGTTTGGAAAGCGGCTATTGCGGCTCGCTGTCACGAGTTCATCGAGGCGCTTCCCGACGGGCTGCAGACGCAGGTCGGCGATCGGGGGCTCAAATTGTCGGGCGGACAGCGCCAGCGGATCGCGCTCGCCCGAGCTTTCCTCAAGGATGCACCGATCCTCTTGCTGGACGAAGCCACCTCCGCGCTCGACCATGAATCCGAGG
>Ga0213875_10002339_pt1 | contig 11462 bp, 8 predicted proteins | sample BarmaccomBMRX_R8_FD_160105 | JGI IMG/M metagenome (GOLD analysis project Ga0213875, IMG submission 160105) | Root-associated microbial communities from Barbacenia macrantha in rupestrian grasslands, the National Park of Serra do Cipo, Brazil - RX_R8 | ecosystem: Host-associated > Plants > Roots... | reverse complement strand
ATGCTTTGATTTTAACCTACCGGCCTTTGAATCTGTCAACAGGCGATACGACAAATTCTTCAAAGTAAGTGGGACGTACTCGATTACTAATATCGGTTGCCATGCTTGCGCTACTCGACGTGCGCGCTGCCACATCCTTCCGCACGGTCGAAAAACGTCTCGACAAGCTCATCGACTCATCGCCTGATATAGCCCGCGCCTACCTTGGCTACGAAGTACTTGATCTCGAAACCGGCAACATCATCCTCCAAGCAAATGCCCGCAACTTCTTTACGCCTGCATCGAACACCAAGCTATATACCACCGCGCTGGCCCTGGTACGTCTAGGATCGAACTACCGGTACGAGACGCAATTGCGCACGCGCACTCCTTGGACGCCGGGGCAGACCACAATTTCCGACCTCGAGATAGTGGGCGGCGGCGATCCCGAACTAACAGGGCGAACACTTCCCTATCGGGTCGACGCACCGGAAGGCGACCCGCTCGCCCCTTTGGAGCAGCTTGCCGCCAAACTCTTCAAACTCGGCATTCGCCAGATTGATGGCGACGTCAGCGGCATCTCGACCCGCTACACGAATGACTTCTATCCGAACGGCTGGGGGCTGGACGATACGTCCTATGCTTATGGCGCACCCGTGAGCGCCTTGGCCGTGAACGACAACAGCATCTCAGTCACCATTCATCCTTCGTCCCCCGGCGAATCCGCAACCCTTGAGATCACTCCCCACCTGAGTTATCTGACGATCCTGAACCAGATCATCACGGATGATTCAAGGGACAGCCACATCCAAATCCTGCGCTGTCCGGGCAGCAGTGAAGTCGTCCTGTGGGGCGCCATCGGCCAGCAGGCGCCGGATTGGAAGGAAGATTTCGCGGTAGAAGATCCGGCGCTATTTGCCGCGGCAGCGCTCATTGACGTTCTGCGGAATCACGGCATAACCGTGCGCGGCGACCCACGCGCCGATTATTGCGGAGCTAACGACGTTTCCGCGCCATCTAATTCCTGTGACACCACGCGTGATAACGCGAGAGTTCTTGCCGTACACCAATCTGCGCCTCTCGGTGAAATCATCCAAATGATCACCAAGACCAGCGACAACCTGGGTGCGGAGATGCTGCTGCGCGAAGTAACGCACGTAAGTTCCGGCCTCGGCACGCTGTCAGTAGGAGCGAAAGCGCGCGAAGATTTCCTCGCCCAACTTGGTATTCAGCCGGACGGCTTCGCCTTGGCGGACGGCTCCGGTCTCGCTCGGCAAGATTTGACTACTCCGGCATCCACCGTCGCTCTGTTGCACGCGATGTGGGAGACGGCAGACCGCGGCGTCTGGCTGGACTCGCTCCCGATCGGCGGCGTCGACGGCACCCTGCAGCATCGCTTTCAAAAACAGCCGGCCGCCTATCGCGTGCACGCTAAGACCGGATCGCTTACACATGTGAACACGCTCAGCGGGTATATCAACACGCCCTCGCACGGCTGGCTGGCCTTCTCGATCATGATCAACGCCACCACCGCTCCCGCACAACAGGTCCGCGACTTCATCGACGCTTTCTGCGGTCTGTTGCTGGAAGAGTGACGTGCAGCTCGAGTTTCGAGATACCGGGATCTATCTGGCTGACATCGATCTCTGGCTCGACAATACGGAGCCTTGCGCCGCTACCTGGATCTCTCACGGGCACAGCGATCATGCGCGCGGCTGCCACGGCAAAGTGATCGGCACGCCCGCTACTCTACGCATCTATCGCATGCGCCTGTTCCTAAACCAGGGCGACCAGGAACCCGAGCCGCTGCCCCTGCCATTTGGAGAGAGCCTCGACTGGAACGGTGCGCGTCTCACAGCCTATCCCGCCGGCCACATCTTAGGTGCGGCTCAATTGCTGATCGAATACCGCAGCGAACGGCTGGTCTACACCGGCGACATCAAGCTCCGGTCGCCCTTGTGCGGCGAGGCCACCCGCGTGATTCCATGCGATCGGCTGATCATCGAATCGACTTTCGGCCTTCCTATTTACCGCCTGCTCGGGCGCGAACAAGCCATCGATCGCATCATTTCCTTTGCGCGCGCCTGTTTGTCGGAAGGAGTCTCGCCCGCCTTCATCGGCTATCCGCTCGGCCGCGGCCAGGAGATCGTATACGTGCTGTGTCAAGCCGGAATTCCGACCGCGGTGCACGGGGCAATCGCGAGATTCATCCCCGTGTACGAAGACTGCGGCTACACGTTCCCGGGCTGGGAACCGTACGAGGCACGCGCGATCCATGGTAAGGCGCTGGCCGTCGTTCCCACGCACGGCAGCGCGCTTGAAGCGAGCGGCAAAGACATCCGGCTTGCCTACGTGTCGGGTTGGGCGGCGCTCGACAATGCCCGCAACCGGAGCGGCGCCGAAGAACTGATCCCCTACTCCGATCACGGCGATTTTGACGAACTCCTGACCATGGTGACCGAGTCCGGCGCAAAACACACGGATGTGGTCCACGGCTATACGGTGCCCTTCTCCCGCATCCTCCAAAGCCGCGGTTTTTCGGCTTCCGCGCCGCATCGCGCCAGTGCCCGCACCAACCTCGAGGGCGAAGGATGAAGGAGAATTGCGATGGATGAGCTGGCAGCGGTGTGCGAAAACATTGCCCGCCACGCAAGCCGTCTCCGCAAAATTGCCATCCTCGCCGAATATCTCCGCGGATTGAGCGACGAAGATCTCGTGCTGGCCGTTCAGTTTCTCAGTTCCGGGCCGGTTCCCGAAGCCGGAGCCAATCACGTCCTTTTCGCCACCACGGAAGAAGCGCCCAAACTATCCATCGGCTACAGCGTTCTGCGCGAAGCCTTGCAGATCGCTTCTCAATGGGATCTCGAAACCTTGAACGTCTGCCATACCGAAGTGGGCGATACCGGCGAGACCACCGGTCTCCTGATGCGCGGCCTCAGCGCCGAAAAGCCGCTCCGGCTGGCAGAAGCCCACGGGATTTATCAGCAATTATTCCAGGCAAGAGTAACTGCCGGTAAGCGAGATATCCTGGTAAGCACTTACCGCACTTACAAGCCAGCGACGGTCAAGTATTTCGTCAAGATCATCACGCGCGGGCTGCGCATCGGCCTCATGACGAAAATGGTGGAGGAGGCCGTGGCTCAAGCCTGCGGTGTTACGCCTCAAATTGTGCGCGATGCCAACAACCGACTTGGCGATCTCGCGCGCGTGGCGATTGCCGCGCGGCGAGGCGAACTCGACGCCATTGAAGCGCGGCTGTTTCACCCGATGGAGTTCATGCTCGCCAAGCCGCTCGATCGTCTTGAAGACATCGACTGCCCGCACGACTGGATCATCGAAGACAAATATGACGGTATCCGCTCCCAAGTCCATTTTGATTCCGGACATGTGCGCATTTACTCGCGCGGCATGGAAGATGTCACCGCTGCCTTTCCCGAGATCTCCGACGCCTTCAAACAGCTTGCGGGCAACGGGCTGCTGGATGGCGAGCTGCTCGCCTGGCGCGACGGGCGCGCGCTGAACTTCAATCTGCTGCAACAGCGCATCGCGCGAAAGCGAACCCGCGCCACCCTGCTTCAGCAAGTGCCCGTGGTGTTCATCGCGTATGACATCCTGCTTCGCAACGGCGCCTTGCTTCTGGATCGGCCCCTGCAAGACCGCCGCGAGATACTCAATCAGCTGTTCGCGGAGATACGGCCCCCGCTGCTGGTTTCGCCGCAGCACGAGGCCGCGCATTATACCGATATCGACAAACTCTTTTCACAAGCTCGCGAGCATGGCAACGAAGGCTTGCTACTGAAGCGCAAAACGGGCGCCTATGAACCGGGACGCCGCAGTGGAACCTGGCAAAAAGTCAAGCGGCCCTATGGGACGCTGGATGTCGTGATTACGGCGGCTGAACAGGGCAGTGGCCGCCGTGCAATCTTTCTCTCCGACTACACTTTCGCCGTACGCTCCCCGGCAGGTTTTCTCAACGTAGGCAAAGCTTATTCCGGCCTTACGGACACCGAAGTGAAAGAGCTCACCAGACGCCTGCGCAGCACTTCCACCGAAAAGTTCGGACGCGTCATTCTGGTGCGTCCGCAGGTCGTGCTCGAAGTAGCCTTCGATGGCGTTCAGCGCAGCCCGCGCCACAAGAGCGGTTATGCCCTCCGGTTCCCGCGCATCCTGCGCTGGCGCCGTGACAAGACTCCAGAGGAATGCGATGATCTCGCGCGCGTCGAAGCTCTCTACCAGGCGTCGCTCCAATAACCAGCGAGACGGTGCGTCTCCGGAAATCGTAGCTGAGCTGCATCCGGCTCTGCGGCAGTGGTTCCAATCCGCCTATCCTTCGCTCAGCGAGATTCAACGGCGTGCCCTGCCTCACACCCTGCACGGCGAAAACACGCTGATTCTCGCGCCCACCGGAAGCGGCAAGACCTTCGCAGCCTTCCTTTCGGTCCTTTCGAAGTTAGCCGGACTTGCCTCGACCAACACCCTGCCGAATGCCATTTGCGCCATCTACGTCTCGCCACTGAAAGCGCTCGACAACGACATCCATCGCAATCTGACGCCCGCGCTCCAAGCCGTAAACGCCGCACTCTCCGCCTCCCAGCAGATCCGTATGGAGATTCGCACCGGAGACACCGCGCATACCGATCGCGCACGGCAAGGCCGCCGCCGTCCGCATCTCTTTCTCACCACGCCCGAGACGTTGAGCTCGCTTCTTTCGCAAAGCGCGTGGCGCGAAACCGGATTCGATCCGAGCACCGTCGTAGTCGACGAAATTCATTCTTTTGCGGAAGGCAAACGCGGCTCCTTGTTGGCGCTCTGTCTGGAACGGCTGGAGCATCGCGCAGGCCACCCCGTGCAGCGCATCGGCGTATCCGCCACCGCCTGGCCCATCGAAGCCATTCAGCAGCTGCTCTGCGGCGCCCGGCCTTGTTCGGTCGCCCAAGTCGATATCCGAAAAGCGCATCAGCTCGAGATCGTCGCCCCGGATCCCGGTGTCTGGCTACCGCCGGCAGGACACAATCCATTCCGCATTGCTCCCACCGTGGCGCGCCTGGTCGAGCAATCGCGCTGCAGTCTGATCTTTCTCACCACCCGTTCGGGCGTCGAGCGCCTCGGCCTTGCGCTCAACGTCTTGCTACCCGAACTCGACGAGCAGATCGCAGTGCATCACGGCTCCGTCAATCGCGAAAGCAGGCAGGCCATCGAAGAAGGGTTGAAGGACGGAACCTGGCGCGCCGTCGTTGCTTCCAGCAGTCTCGAGATGGGCGTCGATTTCGCCAGCGTCGATCGCGTCATCCTGGTCGGAACGCCTCGCGGAGTTAGCCGCGCGCTCCAGCGCCTGGGTCGCAGCGGACACCGCATTGATGGCGTGGCTCACGGCGCCATCGTGCCAACCAGCCTTCCGGATCTCATCGAATCCGTCGCCCTGCGCGAAGCGGCGCGCGAGGGCCGCCTCGATGCACTGCGCGTCCCGGCAGCACCGCTGGACGTTCTCGCACAGGTGCTGCTTGGTATGAGCATCGAACAGGAGTGGGCGTGCGACGAAGCCTATTCGCTCGTGACCCGCGCCGGCCCCTATCAGCATCTTTCGCGCCAAGCCTTCGACGACGTTCTAGAGTATCTGGCCGGCCGTGGCAGGGTCCTCGGACCTTATGGCACTTACGGAAAAATTGTGTTCGCGGAAGGCAAGTTCCGCGTTGCCGATCAGAAAACCGCGCGCATGTATTACATGAATACCGGCGTGATCAGCGCGGACTTCGAAATGAAGGTCGTCTCCTCGCGCAATCGCCAGTTGGGCGCCGTGGAGGAATCGTTTATCACGTCACTGCAGCCGCACGAAGCCTTCATTATGGGAGGACGTCCCGTAAAGCTGAAGCACACCTACGCGAACGTCGCCGTCGTGGAACCCGCCACCGGCGAGCACATCAAGACGCCGCGCTGGATGGGCAACAAAATGGCGATGACGGCACAGCTCGCGCAAGAAGAGCTGAAGCTGCGCCGAGAACTGCGTGCCGCTTGGCAAACTGGAAAAGCTCCCGCAATCGCCGCGTTTCTCGAAGCTTCCTACAGAGTCGACGCCAATGTCGCCTCGCGCATTGCCGGCTTCATCGCTCGCCATTGCCGCGCCTTGCCCGTTCCCACCGACAGCCCCGTACTCGCAGAGCGCGTTGTAAATGGCCGCAACATGCTTCTGCTAGTCCACATCGTTGCCGGACGCGCCGTGAATCGTTCGCTGGCCTGGGTGGCGGGTGCTCGCTTGGCCAAAGGCCGCAGCGTGGTAGCCAATTTCGACGATCACAGCTTTCTGCTTTCACTCGACTCGCGTATCCAAGTCGATGCCGTCGCCTTGCGCGAAGCATTCAACCCGGACCATTGGGCCGAAGATCTGCGTGCCACGCTTTCAACCACCGAGACGCTCGGCTCGAGTTTTCGCCACATTGCCGAGATCGGCCAGCTCCTTCCGCGTCGCACCCTGCGTGGAACCGTGTCCGCCAAAACCGCCACCTGGAACGGCAGCCTGCTCTACAAAACACTTCTCGAACACGAGCCCGACCATCCTCTCCTACGCGAGGCCGTCCGTGAAGTTCTCGAAGACCAGTGTGACGCGCCCCGCGCGCTCGAGGAAGCCGCGCGCATCTACACCGCGCCGATCGAGCTCTATGATTTGCCGCGTCCATCGCCCTTCGCCCTGCCGCTCTTCGCGGCCTTCAATCGCGAGGTGCTGCTGGCCGCCGACCCCGATCGCGCTCTCGACGACCTGATCGCCGCGCTTTACGACGAGTGGTCGCCCGTTGAGTGACTGAAGATGATTTGCCGGCTAGCGACGAATACTGCAACATCTGCAATCCGTTCCAGTACGACACCTCCATCATGGCGAATGCCACCATCCGGGGCGCTCATATCCAGGACACGAAGAACTTGTACAAGGACATCAAGAACGGCACGCTGCCCGCCGTCTCTTTTGTAAAGCTAAGCGGACTGGTCGACGGCCATCCGGCTTCTTCCAAGTTCAATCTGTTTGAAAGCTTCACCAAGAAAATTGTGGACGAGCTGAAGACGAACCCGTCACTGTGGAAGAACACGGCCGTTTTCGTAACCTTCGATGAGGGCGGCGGTTATTACGATTCGGGCTACGTCCAGCCACTTGACTTCTTCGGCGACGGTACCCGTATTCCGCTGGTCGTAGTGTCCGCATACACCAAGCCGGGACACATCACGCACGAGTACGCCGACCACGTCTCGATCCTGAAGTTCATCGAAAGAAACTGGTATTTGGCTCCGGTAACGGAACGCAGCCGGGATAACTTCCCCAATCCGATTCCGTCCTTCGACAATCCTTATGCTCCGGTGAACACTCCGGCGATCAGCGATCTGTTCGAGCTCTTCGACTGGCCCCAGTTCCACGATTAGTACTTGGGGCACGCCTTCACACGCACAGCCGTTTGGCGCCGTTGTGCGCGCTCAAGAAGAGCGTGCCGCCTCGAGACTCGTCTCGACGCCCGGGGAGGCCGAATGACACGGAGCAGGTCTTCTTCGTCATTCGTTCTCCCGGCTCGCCACTCACTGCCGCCGCCCCTGCCGTAGAAAGAACTCCTCCTTGGTCACCGCCGGGTCCACCGCCACATCGAAGAAACCGACCATCATCTCCGCCCACGTCTGATCGCCCCAGCTCACAGCCGAGTCCGGGTCCGGATTGTGCGGATTATTGCGCGAATTATCGAACGTCGCTACTGCCTGCAGAATCGTCCCCGCCTTCAGCGCAAGCGGTTCCTGCAGCCGATAGCTCAGCTGCCAGAAGAAATCGTAGTGAGGCACACGCAAAATTGTTCGCGGCGGCTTTCCGGGCTCAATCACGTTGTACTCGAACGTTTTTCCCCGCAGATGCATATGCGGAAAAAAACTCAGCAGCAGAGCGTCATTTGGCAGGCTCCCGTGCACTTCCACGCGATGATCCGGATCGCCCGGCGGAATCAAGAATTTGTCATTCGTCAACTGCAGGGTGAGCACACGCTTGCGAGGCGCCTCTTTCGCAAAGACCAGCCCGATGCTGGTTTGGTCTTCGGTCGCTTTTCCGTGCGTGGTGTAGTGCATCTGCAAAACCAGGTCTGAGCCGGCGGGAATATATTTCGCAAAGCCTTCCGGCCACCGGTCCGGCGAACTTCCCGGCGCATACACCAGCAGAATGTCGCTCGTCGTCCACATGGCATCGCTGCGCACCTTTTGATTTTTCATGTCGTCGGCCGTAAACGGCACGCCTACTGGCGCACCGCGCAGCCACGGCGAATCAGGCCGGCGAATGTACAGCACGGCATGATGCACCGCGGTGCGGTTGCCGGGCCGGATCTCGCACATGCGAACCCACCGGTCTTGCTTAAACCGACCCGGGATGATGATCCAGGTATAGGGAACGTCGCCCTCTGCCGGAATCGAAATCGGCTTCGGCAGGCGAAAGACTTCATCCGGAGATGCGATATTCCAACCTTGCGTCCAGTGCACAGGTGGCGGCGCATCCCGCGGGTCGCCCGCCGGCGCATGCGCCTCGGCCCATGCGGCAAGTGTTTCGATTTGCTGTTGTGACAGCGACGGATCGTTCGCGAAATGCCCGCAACGCGGGTCCGCGAACCACGGCGGCATCTTCCTCAGCCTGGTTTGCTCGCGAATGGCGGCCGCGTAGGGTCGCACTTGGTTGAAGGTCTCGAGTGCCATCGGCGCGATCTCGCCCGGCCTGTGGCAACCCTGGCAATGCAATTGGAGAATCGGAACGATGTCGCGATAGAAAGTGGGCGTGGCGGCTTTGCCCCCGGCGGCAAGAACCAATACTACGACCGCCAGCTTTCTCACTATTTCCAGCTTAGCCTTGCCACCGTTTGCCCGGCTCGGATTGTGTAAGCACATCGAAACCCGGTAGGCTGTTAGTCATGATGGGGATCGACGAGCGAGCCTTGCGCGTCGTCTGGACAGTGTTCCTGTTCGGCCTCCTGCTCGCCGTTTTTTATTTCATTCGCTACACTCTCTTGGTCTTTGCCCTGGCAATTGTTTTTGCCTACATGCTGTCGCCGGTGGTGGATTTTGTCGAGCGCTTCCTCCCCCGAGGACGCAACTACGCCCTGGCGTTTGTCTACGTCGTGCTCATCGGCGTTCTCGTACTAATCGGGTTCGAGCTGGTCCCTGCCCTCGGATCGGAAGCCACCAACTTCGGCACTCACTTACCGAAAATGCTGGCAGGAACGAAGCTAGCCACCATCCCGCTCCCTCCCTGGCTGGAGCCAGCTCGCGATCAGGTGGTCAGTTTTGTCACTCGCGAAGCTTCGACTCTTAGCTCCCGCGTCGTACCTTTCGTTCAGGAGATCGGCACACGAATCCTCACCGGTCTAACCGACGTTCTTCCGCTCATCCTCATCCCCATTCTGGCGTTCTTCTTCCTCAAGGATGGCGAACAGATTCGGATCAGTCTCCTCGGCGCGGTGGATAAGGCGCGAGACCGCTCCCTGCTCGATCAGATTCTCGAAGACATTCACCTCGTCCTCAAAAATTACATTCGGGCCCTGGTCCTTCTCGCTGTTGCGTCGTTTATCTGTTGGGTCATCTTCTTGAGCGCCATGGGCTATCCATACGAACTGCTTCTTGCGGGCATGGCGGGCGTCCTCGAGTTCATCCCGGTCATCGGACCCGCCGCCGCCGGCATCGTGATGCTGATTGTGTATGGAGTTTCAGGAACCGGAAGCCTGCTTTGGATTGTGATCTTCTGGGGCGCCTACCGCGTGTTCGCCGACTATGTATTGAACCCCTACCTCATGAGTGCGGGCGTGGAATTACACCCGTTACTGGTGTTATTCGGAGTGCTCGCTGGCGAGAGCATCGCCGGCATACCCGGAATGTTCTTTTCCGTTCCCGTGATTGCCATTCTCCGCGTCGTTTATACGAATCTGCGCAGGGATTACCATCGCCGAAAAATGGAGCCTGGCGTGCGCACGCCTGCAAGTGGCGAATTACTTAAAGCTTCTCCAGGCGAGCCTGCCTTGAAATAACGACCCAAACCGCGCTTCCGGCTCATGCTCCTCCCTGTCGGGCGCCAGTGGGGCAACATGAACGCGCCGCAATGCTGGCCCATTCGGGCCCATGACTCCCGACGAATGGGCAAGCTTAGCTTACAAGCACCTCAATCATCACTTCCGCCAGTTCGGCGTTTGACCAGGGAAATAGAGTGTCAAGCCGGCACTCTCACCGGCAAAATCGCACCAGGTGGTCAGCCGCTTAGATTGTGAGAATTTCAAGAGGGACAAGATTGACCCAGGATTCCTATCGGTAATCGACGGAGGCGCTCACCCTTTTCCACTTCGCAGCAGCCAGTCGCCGCTGCTCATCCACCCGTTCTAAGTTCGCAAGAGCGTCACTGCCGACTAGCAGATGCGCCGGCAACGACTTTTCACTGCTTAGCTCGACGATGAGCCGAGCAAGTAATCCGGGATCACTGTTTTCCTGACCCCAATAGCTGTCGAGGCGGCGAAATGTCTCACCTACGCTTCCTTCGTACTCTGCCAATAGAGATGGAACCTTTGCGGCTGCTCTCTTGCCCCAGTTCGTTCGAATGCCACCAGGCTCCAAAGCGCAAATCTGAACACCAAAAGGTTGTGTCTCCTGGGCCAGTGCTTCGCTGAAGCCGCTTACCGCCCATTTGGCAGCATGGTAAGCCGAATTGCCCGGCCTGGTAATACGGCCGCCTACTGACGAGACTTGGAAGATAACGCCACTCTTCTGCTGGCGCATGATCGGAAGCGCAGCCCGCGTCGTGTAGACGACACCGTAGAAGCAGGTATCAATGATGCCTCTGAATTCCGCAGGATCCATCTGCTCGAAAGGTGCGAACTTACTGTAGCCCGCATTGTTGACAACAACGTCGAGCCGTCCAAATTGTTCAACGGCAGTCTTGACGGCCGCACGCGCATCCTCTTCGCTAACTACATCGTGCTTCACTGCGCGGAGGTTCTGACCGCGTCGCGCGTCAAGGTCAGCCAGTTCTTCAGGACGCCTCGCACTGGCAACCACCTGCTCTCCGGCTGCCAACGCCGCCTCCACTATGTGACGGCCGAGTCCGCTCGCACTTCCGGTAATGAGCCAGACTTTCATGTTATGATCTCCCTCCGCGGGATGCTCGCGCCCATAATGAACCGCTTCTTTCGTCACATCGACTGCCGATGCGCGGCCATTTCAATGGCTGGAGAGTCTGACGTTCACAATCAAACGTTGACTGAGCTTGCTCACTCCGTAAGCCTATCGCCCTCATGACCTGGCTTGTGCCGCAACGTCGATTACCGCTTGCGCAAATTCTCGCGGAGCTTCTTGCGGAAGATTATGACCGACCCCGCCCGCGATGACTCGGTGTGCGTATTTGCCGGAAAACTTCTTCGCGTAAGCCGCAGAATCAGGATGCGGCGCACCGTTTCCATCGCCTTCCAGTGTGATTGTCGGCACGGTGATGACCGGGGCCC
>Ga0213875_10002338_pt1 | contig 11462 bp, 9 predicted proteins | sample BarmaccomBMRX_R8_FD_160105 | JGI IMG/M metagenome (GOLD analysis project Ga0213875, IMG submission 160105) | Root-associated microbial communities from Barbacenia macrantha in rupestrian grasslands, the National Park of Serra do Cipo, Brazil - RX_R8 | ecosystem: Host-associated > Plants > Roots... | reverse complement strand
CATCTGCGCTTTCGCGGCCGCCGTCCTCGCCTGGTGCTGGTTCGGCCGCATCGACATCTACGCGACGGCGCGCGGCAAGATCGAGCCCGCGGGTCATGCCAAGGTGGTCCAGCCGCTCGATTCCGGCAAGGTGGCAGCGATCAAGGTGCAGGAGGGCCAGCAGGTGCGCGAGGGCGACGTCCTGCTTGCTCTCGACGCGAGCGAGTCCGAGGCCGACATTGCGGCCGACACCCAGGCCAGGAACGCCAAGCTCGCCGAGGCGCTGCGCCGCGAGGCGGCCTTGGCGGCGGTGGCGCGCGATTCCGTTGCCATCCCGCCCGCCATCCATTGGCCCGACGACATTCCGCAGGCGACGCGTGTGCGCGAGGAGGATGTGCTCTCCGGCGATCTCCACGAGCTTTCCGCCACGCTCGCCAACCTGGCCTCCCAGAAGATCGAGAAGGAGGCGGCGGTCAAGCAGCTCGATGCGAGCATCGCGGCCGAGAACCGCGTCATCGAGACGCTCAACGAGCGGGTCTCGATGCGCCAGGAGCTCATCGACAAGTCGGTCGGCACGCGCACCGGGCTTCTCGATGCTGTCCAGGTGCTCCGTCAGGAGCAAAGCCAGATTGCCGGGGACATCGGCAAGCGCGACCAGGCGATCGCGGCCGTCGCCAGCCTCAATTCCGAGCGCGCCCGCAACGTCGAGACCTTCGTCGCCGACAACACGCGCAAGATGGCGGATGCCCGCCGCGTCGCGGACGAGAAGGAAGCCGATCGGGCCAAGGCCCAGGTGAAGCTCGACCGCTCGGTCTTGCGCGCCCCGGTCGATGGGGTGGTGCAGGGTCTTGCCGTGACGACGCTCGGCCAGGTGGTCACGCCCGGCCAGCAGCTCATGCGCATCGTTCCGTCGAACACGCCGGTCGACGTGCAGGCCTTTGTCACCAATGAGGACATCGGCTTCATCCGCCCGGGTCAGCAGGCCGTCTTGAAGATCGATTCCTTCCCGTTCACCCGCTACGGCACGGTGGACGCCACCGTGCAGGAGGTCGCGAGTGACGCCATCCCGGCCGAGACCGCGAACCGGACGCTCTCCGATGCCACCAAGGAAAGCGATTCGACGGCACGAAATCTCTCACCGACCGCGCCACCCGTCACCGACCTCGTCTTCGAGACGAAGCTCACGCCGAGCGTTTCGGCGTTGAGCGTCAACGATCGCGAGATCCCGTTGTCCCCCGGCATGACCGTCACCGTCGAGATCAAGACAGGCTCGCGCCGCATCCTCGAATATCTGTTCTCACCGCTTGTCGAGGTGGCGGGCAAGGCCATGCGGGAGAGGTGAGGGGGGCGCTGGTTAGGGTAGGGGCCACCGACCAGTCGCCAGAGGCAGATTAGCTTTGCAATCCATTTTGTAGCTCGCTATATGAAACGAACATCCGGGGCCGGCGTCAAGTGCGACGTAGGGATTACGTCCACTTACAGCTGCCCCAACGCCAGCCTAGCACAGCGCCAAGGGAGCGATGGTGGAGAGGACTTCCGCACTTTCCGATCCGATACTTCTTACGGTGCTGATACCCTGCTACAATGAAGCGGCTATCATAGAGCAAACCGTCGGGGCCCTTAGGCGCTACCTCGAAAACGGCAACTGGCGACAGGAACGAGAGGGTGATTGGGAGATTTTGCTTGTCGACGATGGAAGTAGCGACACGACAGCCTCTATCCTTTCTTGCCTAGCGCGAACTAGCTCTCAAATTCGGTTTATTTCTTACCCCATAAATGCGGGCCAAGGGCAAGCATTACGGAAGGGGTTCGATTCAGCGAAGGGTGAATGGATCTTTTGTGTCGACGCGGATCTTGACTATAGTCCGGACCATATCGAGCAATTCTTTAAAATCGCAAACACACTCGGCGCTCAGATTGTGATCGGCTCTCCCTATATGGTCGGCGGTTCAACCACAGGCGTTCCGGTTAGCCGAATCTGTATGAGCCGGCTTATGAATTGGTATTTTCGCAAAGTTCTAAGGCTCGGATTTCACACCTATACATCAATTTTAAGACTTTACAACCGAGATATTATACAACAACTGCTTCTTTCAACAATGGACAAAGATTTGTTACCTGAAATTATTCTCAGATCTGCCTTGCTAGGAACACCTATGGTTGAGGCGCCTGCGCATCTTCACTGGAAGAAGCGCAATCGAGTAGCCGGTCGACCTGGAGCGGGCGTTAGCGCTACCATCCAAAAAGCAGCACGGCATTTATTGTGGGGAACTATTGAAAATCCGTTCTTTTTTTTCTTGCTTCCCGCTACACTAATTTCTCTCGCCACTACTTGGTTTGGAGTTGCGCTCGCAATTCTATTCTTTGCCGCCTATAATCAAACTACGCTCTCCGGTTTGGCGGCTATCACGGGTGCAGCGAGTGACGTTGTTCTCAGCAATCCTCAAACTATAGTAATTTTTATGGCTCTTTTGAACATCGCGCTCATACTTTTTACATTGGGAATAGTCATACTTCAAAATAAAATTAAACGCGAACATGACTTTGTTCATTTATCCAAGATTTATTCGGAGCTACGTTCCTCACGGCTTAGTAGGCAGACGAAGGTTAATGAAGACAGCGATTAGCACTATCCTTCGACTAACTCGCCTTGGGCTTCCCCTTGTCGTTTTAAGCTTAGTCGCGATCGGAGTACGCGTGTATGCAGATAATGCGCGTGACTATCTCAAGCCATATATGGCAACGTTTTTTCCGCAAGAAGTTGCAAATTTGAATACTCTACCGTGGTGGCAATACCTCTTACCGATAAAGGCTTTTGGTGGGCGATGGGGCACCACCGGCTTTCTCCTTGTAAATGCATTAGAGTATCGTTTTGGTGAACCGACGACATTCTACTTATTGACGGCAGTAATGGTAATAGCCGGCTACATTCTTGCTTACTTCACGTTTCGATCACTCGTGATTGCTACGCTAGTCGGCTTCGCACTTGGAACAACCACATTCAATTACCACGTCTACCTTGTGTCCGGCAGTGTGGTAATGTTGCCCCTCGTAACCCTTCTCTTATTATTCGCTTTCTTTCAGGTCCAATGGATCAGAGCTACAGATAAAGAATTATTATGGGGATTTTTAACTATCCTTTCTTGCTCGTTATTTGCAATATGCTACGAGGGATGGCTAGATATAGTTCCTCTCCTTTGGATAGTTTACCCCGTTCTTGCATGGTATTTTTTATACAATAACTTAATCTATACCCGCCGCTGCCTTCTAATATTGGCAATTTCAACCGTCATCAGCTTAATATACGTAATTATAAAATATAAGGCTGGTTTAGATGGATTACATCAGCGTGGAAGCGAAGCTGATTTGATTTTGACGTACGGATTTGACCATAAGCTGCTTATGATCGAAGATATGATATCTTCATTCTTTACTTTCTTCTATACGACAGTTTCTACCTACTTGCCTCCAGAATTGTTCTCCTACTCCCTTTCATCTTGGATCTACGGGCCTGAAAAAATCACGACGCTCCAAGAAGGCTATCATTCAGAAGCAACGCATTTGACGCACTACAACCACCAATTTCTATGGCGGTACTACGCGGGGTTTTCCTTAGCGCTATTCGCAGTCGGGTATACGAAAGTGATTCGTCGTTTGTTTCGACTGCGGCAACCGTATTACCTTGTCCTATTCGTACTAATGACCGCCACCCTCATTGGAAGTCCGACCCACCTCATCATCAAATGGCGGCCGATGCATTCAACGCCGCTCCTGGGTTACCAATGTTTTTTGTCGGTGGTGGGATACACCCTTTTATTGTGCTACGTCGTTGGTACGATCGCCCGAAAGTGCGGTGGAATCCGAGGTATCGGGCTAACCATGTTCCTTATGGCAGACTTTGGATATTGTGCGTACGCGCGACCCTCTCTTTTATCGCACATGTCGCAGGAGAGCTTTTTGGGATCGTACCCTGATCCACGTCGTAACCTCCGATTTGGTCATTGACGGGTACGTTACACGTAACGCCTCATGCCGAGCTCTTAGTGATGAATCGAACCCCAACATCCGATCCTAACAGCGATGTCCTTGCACAATCGCGCGAGACCTTATTGAAGGCACATATAATCCATGACTTCAATATGGAGCGAGTACGGGCCAATCTTATTGGGTGTTACGGGATCATTATGGCTCACGTCTATCGTCGCATGCTCCGTTTTGTGTGCGGGTCGAGGCTAATAGACTGTGGCTGCGGTTTTGGCCAATTCGCGAGAGTCGCGATCGATGCTGGCTATCAGGTTCATGCTGTAGATATAGATGACAATTCCTTGGAGCTAGCAAGACAGCTTTCCGGAATTCCTTGCCGAAAGGAAAGCGTTTACGCTACAAGTCTTCCGGACAATTCATGCGATACAGCCGTATGCTGCGACTCGGTTCAGCACTTTGATCTCCGGCAATTGGCGCCAGAACTGGGTCGCCTTGGCGTTCAGCGCATCATTATATACGATTCGAATCTACAAAATCGTTTTCTGAAGTATCACCGTGCGGCTACAGGACATGAGGAGCGCAATGATCTGTCGGTAAACGACATTGTTCGTGAACTGACTCAGCTTGGATACTCAGCGATGCTGCTTCGCTACGAGAACTATCTTTCTTTGCCTCTTAGCGGTGGCTTCCAACAGGCGCCATTCTCTTTGGCAAATCGGTTTCCGAGGGCTGTGTATAGCTTGGACCAAATGCTAGCTCCAGTGGTGCGAACGATAGGACTTGAGCATCAATTCGCGTTCCGTTTTTTGCTGATTTTTGACCGAGCGTCGGGAACGTCCGTGAAGGACGCAACCCCGTCAGGCTCTCCCTCTAAAGTCTGACCAGCCGACTGTAAAAACCGTGAGCGTCGTGCCAGAGGCGGCATTAGTTGTAGCCTTGAACTGAGCGGCGATATTCGTCTGAATGGGGAAGAACCCGGCTGCGGGGGTGCTAGCACTAGGGTTGACCATGGCATTTACAGCTACGGATTGAGAGATGGACATAACGCTCAAGGTACTGGCTCCGCCGCTAAAGTTGTATGCGATGGATAATAATGCAAGGACGCTGATGCCGGTCGGAACGCCTCCCAAAGTGAGCGTGAGGGGACTAGAACCAACCGAGAGCGAAGTTGTATTGACGTCCTCCGGTGGAGTAACCCACTGAAACCAGTCCCCGTTCTGCGTAAACGCAAGCACATGCCCGGACGCGTCCGTCTTCACCGACCCGATCCTCCGCTTTTTCGCGAAGTTCGCCGGCAATGCCGGCGTGGTTGCCGAAAGCGAGAGCAGCACGTCGACTGCTCCCGTGCCCGTGCGCTCGATCACGAAAACGTGATACCAGGTGGAGGCTGTCACCGCGCCGGTGTCCAGCCCGCCATTGCCGCTGCCGGCCGACCAGGCCGATGCGAGCGATTTCGTGAAGGCACCGAGGCTCATCATCGTCGTCGCGTCGTCCGAGCAGCAGATGCCGGGCGACACATCGATCACGGTGTTCGGCGATGTGCCGTCATTCGACAAGCTAAGGCCCGCGAGGTAGCCGCGCAGCGGCAACGCGCCGAGCGCCGTCGCCGAAAGCGTCGCCGCTGAGAGCGTCGTCGCCGTGAGCGTCGTGAAGGCGCCGGTCGATGGCGTCGTGGCGCCGACGGGCGTGTTGTCGATCGGCCCCGCCGGGTCTTCATAGGCCCATCGGCTCACTCCGTCGGTGCGCAGCGAGACGCCTTGGAAGGCGCGGTCGAGCACGAATGCCGCGCTCCCGTTCAGCGTGTCGGAGCCGGAGCGCTGAATGCTCAGCGTGTTCGTCGCCGTGATCGCGCCGCCCTCGTCATAGATGACGATCTCCTGTCCGGGGTTCATCGAGTTCGCCGCCGGAAGCGTCCAGACGCGCGCCGCCGTGAAGGCCGCCGTGGTGGCGATGTAGCGGTCGGTGGTGAGGACCGCGTAGTTCGCGTCGCCCACGGAGGTCCTCTGGTCGATGATGATCCCGCGCTCGGCCGCAAGGCTCGGCGCGGTCAGGATGGCGCGGCCGGCCGACGAGGCGTCGGCGATGTTCGCCGAGGTGATCGACGTGTCGATCAGCGTCCACTTGTTCACGCCGTTCGAGACGAGCTCGAGATAGCCGAAGGCGCTCGCGATCACGGCCGACGCCGCCCCGTTGATCGTGTCCGTTCCGGAGCGCGTCACCGTGATCGTACTCGTCGCCGAGCAGGCGCCAGTTTCGTCGACGATCACCACCGGTTGCCCCGGATTGACGGCGGCCGCGGCCGGCAAGGTGACGGTCCGCGCCGCCGTGATCGAGGTGAAGGCGATGAGCTGGTCCGTCGTCTGCGCCGTATAATTTGCATCCGCCACATTCGTATGCTGGTCGACGCGCAAGAGCACGCGCTGGGCCGGCACGCCGGAAGCCGTGAGGAGCGCGCGTCCCGCCGCCGAGGCATCGCCGATCAGCGAGGAGGCGACGTCGCTGCTGTCGAGGATCGTCCATTTCGACACGCCGTCGCTCATGAGCGACAGGTGCCCGAAGGGCGAAACGATCGCGGCGTTCGCCGCGCCGTTGATCGTGTCGCTTCCGGCGCGCGCGATGCCGATTGTGAAGGTCGCCGAGCAGGCGCCGCTCTCATCGACGATGGTGAGGCGCTTGCCGACCGGGTAAGCGGAAGCGGCGGGAAGCGTCACCGTCCGCGCCTCGCTCAAAGCCGTATAGGCGATGACGCTGTCGCCGAAGCTCGCGACATAGGATGCATCCACGACCGTGCTTCGCTCCTCGAGCACGAGCACGTTCCAGGCATTCGCGCCGTTCGAGCGCAGCACCACGCCGCCGCGCTTCGTCTTCTGCAGCCATGAGGCGCCCCCATTGATCGTGTCGGCGCCGGTCGGCACGATGGAATGGTAGAAGCCGGGCGACACGCCGCCGACCTCGTCCTGCAGCACGAGCTGCCGGCCGGGCGGCACGGTCGAGGCCGCCGGCAAGGTGAGGGTGCGGATCGCCGTGAGCTGCGCCGTCAGGCCGAGATAGCGGTCGTTCACGGTTGCCGCGTAATTCGCGTCCCCGATCGGCGTGCGGAAATCGACGAGCGTCGGCAGGTTCAGATTATCGAGCCGCACCTTCTCGTAGCGCGCCAGCGCCACGTCCCACACGGCGACGAAATATCCGCTCGGCGTCGCGATCGAGGTGTTCTCGGTGAGGTCCACATAGTCGAGCCCGACGGACCAGACGGAGTTCGTCTTGTCCACCGCGACGCCTGGCCCGGAGACAACATTCGAGGGAAAGAGCACATCGACCGCCACCGTGATCGAGGGCGTGCTGGAATCGAAGAGGCCCATTACGAATAATCTCCGGTTGCGCCCGCCGTCTGCCCGACGATGCCGTTCACGATCGGCAGTCGCCCGAGCAGGATCTGCGTCGTGTTCAAGCCGTTGGTGACCGTGAGCCCGACATCGTAGGAGCCCGGCGACAGCGCCTGAAGGCGCGCGGCGGGAAAGAAGATCTGCAGGATGCCGAGCGACGGCAGGGTCAGCTCGCCCGTGGCGGTCGAGCCTGTGAGCGCCGGCGTGTTGCCTTCGCCCACCGGCTTCAGCGCCAGGTTGAAGCTCAACGGAACATCATCCCCGGTGATGTCGATCGGCATTCCCGAGGCCTTGTCGTTGAATTGGATCGATGTCGCCCAATCGGATTGATTGGTCACCGGCTTGAAGCGCGCCTGGAACATGTCAGAGCACCAGATAAAATGTCACGAGGAGGAAAGGCGGCAGGTTGTTGTGCGCTCCGCCGCCGCCCGCCGCATCCGAGGTGAAGCTGTGCGTGTGCACGCCGCCCGCATCGGTGACGAAGCTGTGCGCATGCGCGGGGATCGGCGAAACCGCGATGTTGTGCGCATGGGCGCCGTCGGTCGCGATCCCGTGCTGGTGGTCGGCGACCGCGGCCACGCTGATGTTGTGGCTGTGCGCGCCATCCGTCGCGAGCGAGAGATTGTGCGAATGGGCGCCGGCGACCGAGGTTGCGGACGAACCGGGTCCGCCGTTCCAATACCCGCCGACCGTGCCTTGCGCCGGGGCGTTGAAGGAATTCGGCACATCATAGGAATGCGCGTGATTGCCCTGGACGTCGGTGACGCTTCCGGAGTGGATATGCGACCCTTGCGTATCCGCGAAAGCGCCATGCGCGTGGCCACCTGCGAAACCCGAGGCGCCCCCATGGCTATGCGCGCCTTGCGTGTCGCTCGTCGCCGTCGGACTGAAGGCTCCGGCTTGCGCCGTCGTCCCGGTCAAGGAGAAGGCGCCGTTCGCCTGTGTCGTTCCGGTATGGACATGGGAGGGGAGTTGCGTGCTCGCCAAAGTCTCCGCCCCGGTCCCGCCGGTGCTCCCGAGCGCACCGGGGCTTCCGGTCGCGAAGCTCCCGGCCGCGAGCCGCCCCGACGCAGGGGCGCCCATCCCGTCGATGCCGAAGGGCGCGCGGCCGCGAAAATCAGGGAGCGCGATCGTCTTGTTCGCGTTCCAATCGGCGAGCGCCGTCGCGCCGCGCGCACCCGACACCGCAAGCGTCGGATCGGCGTTCCACAACCATTGGAAGAGGTTCTGGCAGATCGGGCTTGCGAGCTCCGAGGCGCCGGAGACGGCATTGCCGATCGTGTTGCCGTTGGCGCGCACGCGTCCGGCGATCACGGACGTTCCGTAATTCCATTGCAGGTCGCCCGTGACGAGCCCCCCGGAGCCGCCCGTGCTTGCGCCAGCGCCATTCGTCGCGCCCGCCGCGGCTGGCGCCGCATCGCCCGGCAGATTGTCCACCTCGCGGATCTGCACGCCCGAAGCCGTGACGATCCGCAGCTTGTAGGCGTTCCCGGCCACCCAGATCTCGGGCACGCAGCCATTCGCATCCGTGAGGATCGGTTGCGCGAAGGGCGAGTTCAGAAGCCCGTCCCGATACGCGGTTCGCGGCGTCAGCGTGCCGGCATCGAAGACGGTAATCTCGGCGCCGAGCTGAGCCGCGCCTTGGAAGAACACGGGCTGGGTGCTCAAGGGGCAGAAGACGGCCATGTGCAAGGCCTCCCGATCTCAGCGAACGTTGTGGGAAGTTCGGATGTGCGAATTAACTCTGGCGAGACGCGTCAACGCCGGTTGACTCCGGCGAGACGCGACAACTCCGGGCGCTTCCCTCCCCCCGCGACGCAGTCGCGGCGGGGAGGGTACGGGTGGGGGGCAGGCCCGCTGCGAAACCGAAAATCGTAAGCCGCACCCGCGCCGTCGCCTCCATGCCACGGCCAGCCGGTGATGTGGGAATGGGTGCTTGCTGCCCGGAACTCTTTAGGAACAAAGCCTTTTCGGCCGCGTTTCTCTCACACAAGCCTTATCAGCGCCGAGATCGGTCGTTCCGACCAGGAACGCTCGGCTCGGCGCGCCAACTCCGGAGCCGATCATGCGTTCAGGAATGACCAGAATTCTCGGGCTGGGCCTCACCGCGGCCGTTCTTCTCGGCACGCTTCCGATAGTCCCGACGCCCGCCGAGGCCGCGGTGCGCCACGTCTACCACCATTACGGCCATTACGGGTATTACCACCACCGCCACTACGGCGCGGCCCCGATCGTGGGCGCCGTAGGCGCCATCATCGGCGGGATCGCGGCCAATGAGGCAGCGCGCCACTATTATGACGGGTATGCGCCTTACGGGTATTACGGCGGCTATGGCCCGTATGCGCCAGCCCCGTATTACGGCCCTGGACCTTACGGGTGGTAGCCGAACTTATCGCGACGGGGCCGGCCGCATTGTCGCCTTCAGGCCTCGTCGGTGTCTTGAGCCGGCAGCCCGGAGCGTGATCGAGAAAGGGCGTTCATCACCGCCCCGATCACGCTTCGTCGCGCCCCGGCGTTGAGCTTGGCGGCGCTGATCTCTTCCGCAAACGCTTTGACGCTTTCGCCATTCGGTGCTCGCATCAGCCGGTCCACGGCCTCGAGCACGTTTTGTCGCGCCGCGGCCTCGGCCTTGGCGAGGTGACGCGCGACGCTCGTGAGCAGCGGGTCCTTGGGAACGGCGTCATATTTTCCCTTCACAGGTCCTCTATCCGAATGATTGGGCATAATTTCCCACACCGGCCATGTCATCCCCGGCGAGGCTCGCGTAGCGAGCCTCGGGAAGAGGACTCCGGAAACGGCGGGGTGTGGCTTCCCTTCCTTCGTGGGCTTTGGCCGCTCGGCCGTGAATGACACGGCCCCCCGTGTCATCCCCGGCGAGGCTCGCAACGCGAGCCTCGGGAAGGCGGACAGGAACACCAAGTCTAAGTACCAGGGCCGCATGGCGCGAAAGCGGCCGAAATCCTGCCTGTATTCGCGGCCTCACCATCCCATTGCGAAGCTGGCGCTCAGGCGGCCTTTCGCTCTTCCTCGACGCGTAACCTGCGGAAGTACCTCATACCCGCAAAAGAATATTCAATTTTAACTTTTTTGACTTTATTTCTCGTCGGCGAGGCGGGGTCTTGCTGGCGGTTGTGCATCGCAATCCCAGCGTTCTACCATCCCGCAGCGTGAGAAACGGTTTTCGCCGAGGCCAAATCGGCGGATGAGGACGCACCGGTGTGATGACGGGGGGATCGCTTGCCGCGTCATCGCGAGAGGGAATGTGTGATGAGTAACCGCTTGACGATCGCCTGGGTCGCACTCCTTGCCTTCATCGGAACGAATGGCCCAGCCTCAGCCCACGGTGTCGGCTTCGGCACAGGTGGCTTCCACAACAGCGGAGTTTTCCACCGCGGCTTCGCCGGGCGCTTTCACGCCGGCTTTTTCCACGTGCGAGGCTTCGTCCACGAACCTGCACCTCCTCGCGTCTCGGGCAGCTTCTTGCGCGGCGGCTTCACGAACGAAGTCGAGAACGGGCTCACCGCCGCCGGCCTCGGCTTGCTCATCGAGGCCAGGATCGCCTCTTATCTCGCGCTCCTGAGCCAGTATTCGGGCGAGGCCGGAGGGTCGGGCGGCGGCGGCGCCGGTTGCGACGCGCAATGCCTCTCGAACCGCTATCTAAAAAACACCGAGAGCTCCTCGAGTTCCTCGAGCTCCCAAGCCAAGGGCGGCGAAATCCCCCAATACGACGTCAACCACAACTGCACCGCCCTGCAAGGCATTCCCACGCGCAACTATTGCCTGCGTACCGAGCAGGAAAATTACGACACGATCAAATCGCTCTGGTCGAACGTCCCCGGGCACGTGAAGGACAGAACCCTCGCCAAGATGCAGGATCTCACGAGCGGCCAATCCACCGTGACCTATCCCTACACCATGATGAAGGCCTACCTGGTCGCCTACCTCCAGGCCGACGAGCTCACACGACCCGCCGAGCCGTTCCATTATTGAGGTGTGGCGAATTGGGGGCTCAGCCGAAGCGCCCCCCGAGCATGAGCGCTCAACCGTCTACGAAGCGTGTAAGCCGCAGACGATGTTGCATCTGTATTGCTGCCTCTGGGCTTTCAGGTTTCGGCA
>Ga0213875_10002337_pt1 | contig 11465 bp, 10 predicted proteins | sample BarmaccomBMRX_R8_FD_160105 | JGI IMG/M metagenome (GOLD analysis project Ga0213875, IMG submission 160105) | Root-associated microbial communities from Barbacenia macrantha in rupestrian grasslands, the National Park of Serra do Cipo, Brazil - RX_R8 | ecosystem: Host-associated > Plants > Roots... | reverse complement strand
TTCAAGGCGAGCGGCGCCGGCGGCCAGTACGTCAACAAGACGGAGTCCGCCGTGCGCGTGTACCACGTGCCGACGGGCCTCGTCGTCGCGTCGCAGCAGGAGCGCTCGCAGATGCAGAACCGCGACGTCGCGATGAACATCTTGCGCGCGAAGCTCGTGCAGCGCGTGCGCGAGGAGCAGGAGGCGAAGCTCAACGAGCTGCGCGGCGATCGGATGGCGAACGAGTGGGGCTCGCAGATCCGCAACTACGTGCTGCACCCGTACCAGATGGTCAAGGACTTGCGCACCAACGTCGAGACCGGCAGCGCGCAGGCGGTGCTCGAGGGCGATCTCGACGGGTTCATCTGGCCGTACTTGCAGAACCGCAACAAGTACTCGCCGCGCAACACGGCGGCGTAGCGGCGATGTCCGTCACGCCGGTGACCCGCATCGATGTCGTCGTCGTCTGCTGGAACGACAAGGACAAGATCGCGACGGCGCTCGACTCGGTGTTTGCCCTGCCCGAAGTTCGCGAGGACCCGAACTTCGCGCACGTCGTCGTTTCCGACAACGGTTCGGCGGACGGCTCGCGAGACTTCATTCGCGAGCGATACGCGGGCCGCGTGCAGATCGTCGCCAACGGCGCGAACCTGGGCTTCGCGGCCGCGTGCAACCGCGCGTTCGCGGTGACGTCCTCGCCGTACGTGTTCCTGCTCAATCCCGACGCCGAGCTGAAGGCGGGCGCGCTGCGCGCGATCGTCGCCTTCATGGACGCCCACCCGCGCTGCGGCATCGCCGGCTCGCGCATCGACAACTACGACGGCACGGTGCAGCAGTCGGTCGGCGAGTTCGACACGTGGGCGGGAGCGTTTCTGCGCTCGAGCGCGTGGGGTGAGTGGCCGCCGCTGCGGCGGTTCGCGAACGGTGCGACGCTGCGCGGCTTCGCGTACGACGTGCCGCGCCGCGTCGACCTCGCCATCGGTGCCGCGCTCGCGATCCGCCGCGCGACGATCGACGCCATCGGCCCGTTCGACGAGCGGTTCTTCCTCTACCACGAAGAGGTGGACTTCGCGAAGCGCGCCGCCGACGCCGGATGGGAGACGTGGTTCGTGCCCGCGAGCGAAGCCGTGCACGAGGGGATGGGCTCGGCGCGCGGTCAGTACGACGTCGAAAAGCGCAAGCAGACGTCGCGGCGGAAGTATTGGATCAAGCATCACGGGCGCGCGTGGTACTACGCGCTGGTCGGCGCGCTCGCCGGGCGGTATGCGCTGTACGCCGGCGCGCTCGCCGGCGCGATCCTGCTCGGCCGCCGGCTGCTGCGGTAGTGGGTTCGGCTGCTTCGCATCCGAACGCGTCGGGTTCGCTGTTTAGCCGACCCGCACGCACGCGCGCGGAGCGTGCGTAGGTGGCGCTCGCGCCGGATGCCGTCACGACGTTCGAGCACGTCGAAGGCTACCGCGTCGTGCGTTCGTTCGGCTACGCGTACGGCGAAGGCACGCGCCCGCGCAACGTCTTGAAGGCGACGTTCCGCACCATCGGCCAGCTGATCGGGCTCGCGCCGATCGAGTACCTCACCGACGCCGAGCGCGCACGCACGGAGTCGCTGCACGCGCTGCTGCAGAAGGCCGAACGCCTCGGTGCGAACGGCGTGATCGGCCTGCAGTTCCAGGCGTCCGAAGCGCCGGACGGCGGCACGCGCGTCGTCGCGTTCGGCGAGGCCGTGCTGCTCGAGCGGCTGCGCGCAGCGGCGGACGGCCCGTGAGCGTGCAAGACCGCACGCGCCGCGAGCGCGAGCTCGAGATCCTGAACGCCGCGATCGCGCAGTGCCGGCTCTGCGGCATCGGTGCGACGCGCACGAACAGCGTGCCGGGTGAAGGCGATCCGTGCGCGGCGCTCATGGTCGTCGGCGAAGGACCGGGCGAGACGGAAGACCGTCTCGGCCGGCCGTTCGTCGGGCGCGCCGGCGAGCTGCTCGACCGCATGCTGCTCGCGATCGGGCTGCCGCGCGACGGCGTGTTCATCTGCAACACCGTGAAGTGCCGCCCGACGCTCGACACGGGGACGCGCCTCGCGAACCGTGCGCCGACGCCGGACGAAATGCGCAACTGCCGCGCGTATCTCGACCGCCAGATCGACATGATCCGTCCGCGCGTGATCCTCGCGCTCGGCGCGCCCGCGGCGAAGTCGTTCATGGGCGAGCGCTTCTCGATCACGAAGCAGCGCGGCCGCTGGTTCGACGGCCCCTCCGGCATCCCGGTGATCGCGACGTTCCATCCGGCGTACATCTTGCGGCAGACCGGCGGTGCGATGGACGAAGTGAAGCGCCTCGTGTGGGCCGACCTCAAGCAGGTCCAGGCGCGGCTCGCGGAGCCGGTCGCCGCGCCGGACGCGCCGCCGGAACAGGCGTCGCTGTTCGAGTGAACGGGCCTGCCAGCGCCTCACCTAAAAATCTAATTTTAGATCTGGAACAATCTCCTAGCGAAATAGTAGAATAGCGTAGAGCGATCGATCGCCCCGCACAACCTGCCGTTCCGAAGGAAAGGTCTCCATGCGCCTTCTCCGAGCCGCGGCATGCCGGTCGCTCACCGGATGCCTGCTCGCCCTCAGCTTCGCCGTCTCGGCCGCCGCGCAGCCGCCGCCGACGGTCCTCGACCTCGCGATGCAGCAGAAGAACCTCACCGCGTTCGTCGGCGCGGTCCACAGCGCCGGCCTCGACGACATGCTGCGCGGACCGGGGCCGCTCACCGTGTACGCGCCGACGGACGACGCGTTCGCCAAGATGCCCGCCGCGGAGCGCACGGCGCTGTTCGCGAATCCCGAACGTCTCCGCGCGATGGTCCTCGGCGTGCTGGTCAAGGACAGCGTCGTCATGCGCGACGGCGACCGGACCGTCACCAGCGGCTACGTGCCCAGCGCAGGCGGCGGCAACCTCACGTTCGCCGTCGACGACGGCCAGACGCAGACCGTCAACGGCGCGCGCCTCGTGCGTGCCGACATGCGGGCCGCCAACGGCATCGTCGACGAGATCGACAGCGTGCCCGACAAGTAGCCGCGTCCGCGCGCGCGGCATGGTAGAATAGCCCGTCATGCCGCGCGCGCGCGATCTCTGGATCGACGAGAAAGCGCGCCGCGCCGGATTCGAAAACGGCGCGGCGCTCGCTTCGTCGCACGCGCTCAAGCCGTACCGCGCGGACCAGCTGTACCGCGCCGCGACGAAGGAGCTGGCGGAGAACGTCGACGCGATCACGACGCTGCCGAAGGAGCTGCGCGCCGCGCTGACGGCGAGCGGCTTCGTGCTCGACGCCGTCGAGCCCGTCGTCATCCAGCGTTCGCGCGACGGCCAGACGACGAAAGGGCTCTTCCGCCTGCACGACGGCTTCGAGGTCGAGGCCGTGCTGATGGAGCACCACGGCGGGCGCAACACGGTGTGCATGTCATCGCAGGCGGGCTGCGCATACGCATGCACGTTCTGCGCGACCGGCCAAGCCGGGTTCTCACGCAACCTGACCGCGACGGAAATCTTCGACCAAGTTCGCTACTTCGCGAAGCAGCTCGCGCGCGACGGGCGCAAGGTGACGAACGTTGTCGCCATGGGCCAGGGCGAACCCCTCGGGAATTTCGATGCCGTGATGGACGCCGTCGCGCTCCTGAACGACCCGCAGGGCTTCGGCCTCGGGCACCGCCACATCACGATCTCGACGGTCGGCCTCGTCGACAAGATCGACCGCTTCGCCGACGCGCACACGCAGGTGAACCTCGCGATCTCGCTGCACGCGCCGACCGACGCGACGCGCTCGACGATCATGCCGGTGAACCGCAAGTTCTCGACCGCCGAGCTGATGGCCGCGGTGGAGCGCTACATCGCGAAGACGAACCGCAAGGTCTTCTTCGAGTACGTGATGCTCGCCGGCGTCAACGACTCCGAGCAGCACGCGCGCGACCTCGCGCGGCTGATGAAGGGCCCGCTGTATCACGTGAACCTGATCCCGTACAACGCGACGCCGGACGCCGCCGTGCGCGGCAGCGACGACGCGACGATCTGGGCGTTCGCGAAGATCCTCGAATCGAGCGGCGTCGCGGTGACGGTGCGCACGCCGATGGGCCGCGACATCGCGGCGGCGTGCGGACAGCTGCGCGCGCAGACGCAGCCGCGCGCGCAGAAGGTCGCCGTCTGAAATGACCGGACGCCGTCGACGCGGGGGCGCGCGCCGCGCACGCCGCGTGGATCGCGTTTCCGCAGCGGCACGACTGCCCGTGACGACGTCCGCGACGAGCGCCGGCTGAAACCCGACAGCCGTCCCGACGCCGTCGCGGTCGCGGTGATCCGCGGCGCCGGCGACGACGCCGAGGTCCTGCTGCTGCGGCGCGGCGGCGGCGCGTTCGCGGGCGCGTGGACCGTCGTGATGGGCGGCGTCGAGGACGGCGAGACCGGCACCGACGCGGCGCGCCGCGAGCTCGTTGAAGAGACGGGCCTGTCGGCGACCGCGTTCTACACCGCGGGCGAGCTCGACGCGTTCTACGATCCGGTCCGCGACCGCATCGTCCACGTGCCGTTCTTCGTCGCGTACGTCACGCCGGGCGACGTCGTGCTCGAGCCCGACGTGCACGACGAGCACCGCTGGGTGCGCTTCGCGGACGCCGCGGAGATGCTCGAGTTTCCGGCGCAGGCGCGGATTCTCGAACGCATCCGCGCCGCGTTCGTCGAGCGCGCGCCGTCACGGTGGCGTCTGATCGCACGCTCGCGCGACTGATCGTCCCGGCGGGTACGACGACGGAATGAGCGCCGGGACGCCGATCGCCGAGCACGAGGTCGCACAGGTCGAAAGCCGGCAGCGTCCGCGCTCGGCCGTCATCTTCGAGGCGATCCGCCGCGAAGGCGAAGCCAGCTACGAACGATCCTCGCTGTCGCTGTTCATCTCCGCCATCGCGGCGGGCGGCTCGATGACGTTCTCGATGATCACGATGGGCGTGCTGCAGGCGAACCTGCCGGATGCGCCGTGGCGCCATCTCGTCGCGTCGCTCGGATACACGCTCGGGTTTCTCATCGTCATTCTCGGGCGGCAGCAGCTGTTCACCGAGAACACGCTCACGCCGCTCCTGCCGTTCCTCTACAAGCCGACGCGGTGGCGTCTGCGCCAGCTCGCGCGCCTGTGGATCGTGATCCTCGCCGGCAACCTCGTCGCGACGCTGATCACGTCCGCGTTCGTCGCGTTCAGCGGCGCGTTCGCGCCCGACGTGCTCGCCGCGTTCGACGCGCTCGCGCGCTCCGCCGCGGAAGGATCGTTCTGGATTCTGTTCGCGAAAGCGATCTTCGCCGGCTGGCTGATCGCGCTGATGGTATGGCTGCTGCCGCTCGCGGAGACCGCGTCGCCGCTGATCATCGTCATGCTGACGTACGTGATCGCCGCGGCATCGTTCGGACACATCATCGCCGGCTCCGTCGACGTGATGTACGGCGCGTGGCACCACGCGATCTCTTGGGGCGACGCGATCGGCTTCCTCGTGCCGACGCTGCTCGGCAACTGCGTCGGCGGCGTGCTGCTCGTCGCGGCGTTCTCGAGCGGCGAGGTCGCCGCGGAGAACGTCGAGCTGTCGCAGTAGCGCCGGCGTTACATGCGCGGAGGCTTCTCGTCGTGCGCGTCGAGCTTGACGAGCCGGATGCCGCTGAGCGTGTCGTGCTCGACGTGGATCGCGGACGGACAGCAGTTCGGATCGTTCGGCCCGTACACGGGCGTGCGCGCCTCGATGCGTCCGCCGGCGACCGAGACGACGAGATGTCCCGGCGCGCTCGGAATGTATCCGACGAAACGCGTCTGCCCGCCGACCACCGTGTAGATCAGCGAGGCGAACACGCTGCCGCTCCCGCCGGAGTCGAGGGGCACGATCATCACGCGCTGACCGTTCGCGAGCGTGCCGCGTCGCGCGAGGTCGGCGGTGACGAAGCCCTGCACCTGCGTCCCCCGCAGCACGTAGTACTCGTCGTGCCGCGCCGGGTCGGGGCTCTTGCTGCGCACGACGGCCGGCGAGGTCGCCAGCCATGCGTGGATCGTCGCCATGCTCACGGGTGCGTCTGCCATCGCGGTGGTTATCGCCGCGCGCGGCCCGCGTTCCTTGCCGCGCTCAGCGCGCGACCACGACGAGACCGGCGACGCCGAGCACGTACACGACAAAGACGATGACCGAATCGATTCCGGCGCCGAGCAGCAGCCGGTTCGACCGCAGGATCACGCCGACGCAGTAGATCGCGGTCAGCAGCGCTCCGAGCGCGGTGATGTACAGGTCGGGCGCCTGCGCGTCCGGCAGCAGCGGCTTGTTCGAGAGCAGCGTGCCGAGCAAGAACAGCACGGGAAGAAACGCGTTGCCCGCGACGATGTCGCTCATCGCGAGCTCGTACTTCCCCGCGCGCACCGCCGACAGCCCCGTCGTGAGTTCCGGCAGCGCGGTCACCGCGGACAGCACCGTCGCGCCGAACAGCACGCCCGTCACGTGAAAGCGCGTCGCGGCGGTCTCGCTCGCGAGCGCCAGCACCACGCCGCAGAGCAGCGTCGCGACCGCCGCGACCGCGAACAGCGCGATGATCTGACCGATCGGCCGCGACCGGTGCTGCGGCGCGACGATCGGCGAACGTTCCGCGAGCTCTTCGCGCGCGATCCGCCACGCCTTGCGGTCCTCGTTGTGCTGCACGATCCACAGGCTGCCGAGCCACGCGAGCACGATCGCGATCTCCGCGGGCGTCGTGCGCGCGAAGATCAGCGACGCCGGCGAGAGCGCGCCCATCACGCACAGCATCAAAATGACGATGAGCGAGAGCCCTTGCAGCACGATCGTCAGCGAGTTCACGACCGAGCTGAGCGGCGGGTGCGAGCGCAGTCCGGGTCCGTCGAGGATCACCAGCACGACGGTCTGGATCGCGATCCCGCCGAGGATGTTGCCGACCGCGAGCGTCAGATCGCCGGTGTACGCGCCGGCGCCGACGATCGCGACCTCCGGCAGGTTCGTCGCGATGGCGAGAAACACGGCGCCGCCGAGGCCTTCGCCCCAGCCGACGTGCGCGTCGATCGCATCCGTCGTGAACGCGAGAATGCCGCCGGCCCACCAGATCACGACGCCCGAGAGGGCGAAGAGCAGGAGCACGAGCGGCGTCGACAGGCTGCTCACGCGCCCTCGTGTACCCGGAAACGTCGGGGTCAGCCGCGGATCGTGAACCCCGCGCGGCGCGCGTGCAGCGGCGACGCGCCGACGGTGAACGTGACGGCGTCGCTCCGCGAGCCCGAGTCCGCGCGCAGCGTCCAGCGCCCGCGCGCCAGCGGCAGCGTCCACCGCGCTCCACGCGCCGTCAGGCGTCGCCCGTTCAGCGTCCACGCCGGGTGCGGCGCGCCGCGCGCGATCACCGCGATGCGCGCGCCGCGCGCGTCGACGAAGACGTCGCCGTCCTGCGGCGCCACGATGCGCAGCGCGTCCCCGCGCGACGGCGGCTGCGCCGCGAGCCACGCGTCGTACGTGCGCCCGAGCGGCTTCGGCGGCGCGTTCCACGCGACGAGATCGCGCGCGTCGAGCCACTCGCCGACGACGCCCGCGCACGACGGCGTCGGACGCACGCCGGTCGTCGCGCACATCGGCCGCCGCACGTAGCCGGCGGGCGGATCGAAGCCGCGCGGCGCGCGCCGCTGCGCGACGTAGCGCACGATGCGATTCCACAGCGGCGCCGCGCCCGTGACGCCGCTGACGTGCTGCATCGGCGCGCCGTCGAAGTTGCCGACCCACGTCGCGACGGTCACGTCACGCGTGAAGCCGACGGTCCACGTGTCGCGGAAGTCCGACGACGTCCCCGTCTTCACCGCGCTGGCGAACGGCGTGCGCAGCAGCGACGCCACGCCGAACGCTCGCGCGCGCGCATGCGCGTCGGCGAGCATGTCGGTGACGAGCGCCCACTCCGAGCGCACGCCGACGGTCGCGCCGCTGTCGCCGGCGCGCACGTCCGCGTCGGCGAGCGCGTGCACGCGCACCGGCCGCCCGCCGTTCGCGACGGTCGCGTACGCACCGGCGAGCTCTTCGAGCGTGACCTCGCCGTCGCCGAGCGCGAGACCGAGCCCGTAGTGCGCCGCATCGTCGCGCAGGTGCGCGAACCCGAGCGCGTGCAGCCGTGCGAGGAACGCATCGACGCCGACGTCGCTCAGCACGCGCACCGCGGGCACGTTGAGCGAGTCCGCGAGCGCGATGCGCGCGCGCACCGGCCCGGCGAAGCGTTCGCTGTAGTCCGCGGGGCTGTACGACGCCATCCCCGGAATCGCGTACGTCGTCGGCACGTCGGCGAGAATCGTCGTCGGGCGCGCGACGCGGCGCTCGAACGCGAGCTCGTACAGGAACGGCTTGAGCGTCGAGCCCGGCTGCCGCAGCGCGACGACGCCGTCGTTCTTGCCGGACCGCGAGCGCGTGAAGTATCCTGCGGAGCCGACGTACGCGAGGATCGCGCCGTCGCGGTTGTCGACGACGATCGCCGCGCCGTCGCGCACGCCGCGGTCGCGCAGCGCGCCGACGACCTGCTCGACGGCGTTCTCCGCGAACGCCTGCAGCGGCCCGTCGATCGTCGTGCGAACGCGCTCGGCCGACGGCGGCAGCGAGCCCGCGAGCCGCAGCAGCAGCTGCGGCGCCGCGCCGATCCCGTCGGTGCGCGGCAGCACGTCGACGCGCTCGTCGCGCGCGCGCTCCGCGTCGAGCGCGCTGACCGCGCCCGTCTCCACCATGCGGGCCAACACGGCGCGCCGCCGCGCCTCCAGCGCGCGCGGATGCGCGTACGGATCGAGATCGTCGGGCGCGTTCGGCAGCGCCGCGAGAAACGCCGCGTGCGCGAGGTCGAGCTCGGACGCCGGCATCCCGAAGTACGCGCGCGCGCCCGCCTCGACGCCGACGAGATCGCCGCCCATCGGCAGCCGGTTCACGTACGCGTCGAGGATGTCGCGCTTCGTGCAGCCGGCCTCGATGCGCTGCGCGAGCACCATCTCCGCGAGCTTGCCGGCGGGCGTGCGCGGCAGATTCCAGCGCAGGCGCGCGAGCTGCATCGTGATCGTCGAGCCGCCCGAGACGACGCGCCGCGCGCGCGCCATCTGCCAAACCGCGCGCGCGAGCGCGACGGAATCGACGCCGTCGTGCGCCGCGAAGCGCGCGTCCTCGGCAGCGACGATCGCGCGCGTGAACGCCGGCGACACGTCGCGCAGCGGCACGTGCACCGCGCGCTCCGTGTCGCGCGCGAGCACGGTGCCGAGCGGCGCGCCGGCGCGGTCGTCGAACGTCAGCGCGTTCGCGCCGCCGGCGAACGCGCCGGGGCCGATCGGGCGCAGCACGAACGACGCCGCCGCGAGGGCGACGGCAACGAGCGCGGCGAGCCGAACGGTGCGGAAATGGACCATGGCCGGTGTGTCGAAAGCGCGCGTCGTGCGTATGTGCGCGCGGCGCGTTCTCGTCTTCGCCGCGTCGGCCGCCGCGTTCTTCGCGACGGCCTGTTTTCCGCGTCCGGAGACGGCCGGGCCGCTGAGCGCGGTTTCGCCGCTGCCCGCGCCGTCGCCCGCGGGGCTGATCGCGTCGATCGCGCCCACCGGCGATGCGAGCACGACGTCGCAGATCCTCGTGCGCTTCACGAGCGACCTCATCCCGCTCCAAAGCCTCGAGACGCCCGACGAGAACGCGATCCTCGCGCACTTCGCGATCGCGCCGGCGCTGCCGGGACGCTTCCGGTTCCTCACGCCGCGCATGATCGGCTTCGAAGCGGACCGCGCATGGCCGCCCGCGACGCGCGTCCGGGTGACGGTGACGAAAGGCCTCCACGACCTGCGCGGCCGCGCGCTCGACGACGACGTCGCGTGGACGTTCCAGACGCCGGAGATCGACATCGGCGGGCTGCCCGGCGAGAAGTCGCCCGGCAACAGCCAGGACTACGAAGAGCCGAGCACGCCGGCGCCGTTGCACCCGACGATCTCGCTGACGTCGAACGTCGCGCTCGACGTGCAGTCGCTCGCGTCGCACGCATCGCTGCGCGCGCACGGCGACGCGAACGCGACGCCGATCGCGCTCGTCGTGCCGCCGGACACCGCGTCGCCGACCGTCACGCCGACGGCCGAGCCCGAAGCGCAGTTCGACCCGTCGCAGCAGCCGTGGGAGTACGCGCTCGTGCCCGAGCACGACCTCGCGAAGGGCACGCAGTACGACGTCACGATCGACGCGGGCGTCGCGCCGCGCGACGGCAACGTGCCGACGTCGTACGTCGCGCACGGCACGTTCACCACGTTCGCCGCGCTGCGTTTCACCGGCGTGTCGACGACGCGCGCGCGCAGCCGCTTCACGAGCGGTCAGCCCACGCTCGTGTTCGACAACGCGATCGATCCGAAGTCGATCGGCGCGCTCACGCTCGCGCCTTCCCCGCCTGCGGGATCGACGCCGTTCGCCGTGCTCTACGACAACCGCGTCGCGATCAACACGTCGCTGCTCGCGCCGAACACGACGTACACCGTCGACGTCAGCCCCGACGTGACGGACACGTTCGGCCAGAAGCTGGGCCACCCCGACCACGCGACGATCCGCACGGGCGATCTCACGCCCGACGTGTGGGCGCCGGACGGCGTGAACCTGTTCCCGTCGAGCAGCGACGTGCGCCTGAACGTGATCGCGGTGAACGCGCCGCCCGCGCGCGCGACGTTCCGCGCGATGACGCCACAGGACGTCGTGCTGAACGACGATCCGTCGCCGTACGAACGCTCGCCGATCCTCGGCGACCCGTCGACATGGCCGGCGTTCGACGCGAACGCGCCGGAGAACGTGCAGCGCACGATCGAGGTGCCGCTACGCGCGAAGCTCGGTGCGGGTACACGCGCCGAAACGACGACGTCGGGCGCGGCAACGTCCACGGCGCCCACTGCGGGCGGGGCGCTCGCCTACGGCGTGACGGCGAAGCTCCCCGGGCGTGCCGATCCGTTCGTCGCCGCGGGCGTCGTGCAGCTCACCGATCTCGGCGTGTTCGCGCAGTTCTTCCCGGACGACGCGCTCGTGCGCGTGAACCGCATCGCGAACGGCACGCCGCTCGCGGGCGCGCGCGTCGACGTCTATCCGTCGCAAGCCGAAGCGCAGACGAAGTCGGCCGCCGCCGCGTGCGCCACGATGACGACCGACGCCACGGGCGCCGCGCGCTTCACGAAAGCGTCGTTCGCGCGCTGCGCCGCGACGGACAAGGGCGACAACAACGCGCCGCCGTTCGTCACGATCGTGCACGACGGCAACGACTGGACGTACGTGCGCACCGACGACGCGACCGGCGGCTACGCGGGCGACTTTACGAACATGTGGTCGTCCGCGACGCCGATCGAGCGCGGCACGATCTTCTCGGACCGTTCGCTCTACCAGCCCGGCGAGACCGCGCAGATGACGGCCGTCGGCTGGTTCCTGGTCGACGGTGTGCTGCAGCGCGGCAAGGCGCCGTCGTACGCGCTCACGCTGGA
>Ga0213875_10002336_pt1 | contig 11465 bp, 12 predicted proteins | sample BarmaccomBMRX_R8_FD_160105 | JGI IMG/M metagenome (GOLD analysis project Ga0213875, IMG submission 160105) | Root-associated microbial communities from Barbacenia macrantha in rupestrian grasslands, the National Park of Serra do Cipo, Brazil - RX_R8 | ecosystem: Host-associated > Plants > Roots... | reverse complement strand
CGATCGCATTTCTCGGGACCTCGACCAAGCCTCCGCCGCGAAAGCGCGAGCCGACGAGGCGACGGCGGCGCACGCAAAGGCGCTCGCCGAGGCACGCGACAAGGCGCAAGGCATCGCGCGCGAGACGCGCGACGCCATGAACGCCGCCAGCGAGGCGAGGCGCAAGACGGTCGAGGCCGACCTCTCCGCCAAGCTCGCCGCCTCCGACAAGGAGATTGCCACGCGCAAGGCGCAGGCCATGGCGAATGTGAGCGCCATCGCGCAGGAAGCCGCTGCCGCGATCGTGGCAAGGCTCACCGGTCAGCCGCCGACCAGCGCCGAGATTGCGGCGGCAAAATCGCCGACCGGGAAGAGGTGAGGAAAGGGTCATGCCGCACCTCTTTGCCGATCCTGAATTCTGGGTAGCCGTCGCTTTTGTGATCTTCCTGGCGCTCGCCACGTGGTTCGGCGCCTTCAAGGCGCTCGTCAACGCGCTCGACCAGCGGGGCTCGCGAATCGCAGCCGAGCTCGCGGAAGCAAAAAGACTGCGGGAGGAGGCGCAAGCCCTTCTCGCCTCCTACGAGAAGCGTCGCCAGGAAGCCGAAGGCGACGCCGCGGCGATCATTGCGCAAGCCAAGGTCGATGCCGAACGTCTTGCCAAAGAGGCAGAGGAGAAGCTTGCCGATTTCGTCTCACGCCGACAACAGGCCGCCGAGCAGAAGATCGCCAGGGCGGAGGCAGAAGCGATGACAGAGGTGCGCGACGCCGCCGCCGAAGCTGCCATCCGGGCGAGCGAGACGATCCTGCGCGGGCGCTCGAAAGGGGAAAAAGGATTGGGCGTTCTGACGAAAAGCCTCGGCGAGGTCATGTCGAAGCTGAGCTGAGCTTGCGTCATCGGGCTTTGTTCGATGCACCATACGTTCACCTGGTCGACACGGTCGATCGTACCTCCAGCCTCGCGGCGGTGCTGGTTCAGACGTCATGAGACGGCTCGGATAACGTGGGGCTTTTGATCTTCGATTGCGACGGCGTTCTGGTCGATTCGGAATACCTGTTCGCACATGTCGCGTCGACCTGCTTGAAGGAGATCGGCATCGAGCTTGAAACCCCCGAAGCGGCACGACGCTTCGCCGGCGTCAGCATCAAGGACATGCTGGCGAGCCTTGCTGTCGAGCATGGCACTCCTCTCCCCGACGCTTTCGAGGATCTCGTCATTCGGCGCGAGGACGAGGCTTACGCGCGAATGCTCGAGCCGATCCGCGGGGTCCGGCAGGCCATCTTGTCGCTTTCCTTGCCTCGCTGCGTCGCCTCGTCCTCTTTGCCGGAGCGCATTTCGGCCTCGCTGGTCGTGACGAAGCTCGACGATCTCTTCGCGGAGGCCGCCCGCTTCTCCACCGCGCTTGTTCCGAACGGCAAGCCCGCGCCTGATATCTACCTTCACGCAGCTTCGCGAATGGGCGCGAAGCCCCGAGACTGCATCGTCATTGAGGATTCGGTGCCGGGCGTCCGAGGAGCCATTTCCGCCGGCATGTCCGTGATCGGCTTCACTGGCGGGCGCCATTGCGGAAAAGATCACGGCCGGCACCTCGTAGCGAACGGAGCGCATCGCGTGATCGGCGAAATGGCCGAGCTGCGAGAAGCGGTGCGGTCTCTCACATTGCCGAAAGGCCACCGTCGAGCACGATCTCCGCACCCGTCATGAGTTTCGATTCGTCGCTGGCGAGATAGACGATGGCATGCGCTACGTCGTCGGGATCGCCGATCCTGCCGAGCGGAATCTGCCGGCCAAGCTTCGCGCGTGCCGCGTCTGGGCCGCCGAGCGAGGCGAACATGCCTTCGACCATCGGTGTGTCGATGAAGGTCGGATGCACCGAGTTGCACCGGATGCCGTAACCCTGGCGCGCGCAATGCAGCGCGATCGATTTCGACAGATGCCGGACCGCGGCCTTGCTCGAATTATAGGCCGCGAGATTGCGCGCGGCGACGATGCCTGAAATCGAGGACAAGATCACGATCGAGCCTGGCGGATGACGGCGCATCAAAGGCAATGCCGCTTGCGTGCCGTAAAACACGGCGTCGAGATTGACCGCATGCACGCGCCGCCACTCCTCGGGCGTTGTGTCCTCGATCGTGCCGATGCCGCCCACGCCTGCAGAATGAACGAGGACCTGGAGCGCGCCGAGTTGCTTCTCGACGCGCGCCAGCGCCTCGGTCCATTGACCGATCACAGTGACGTCCATCTCGATCGGGAAAGCGGCATCGCCGATCTCATTGGCGAGCCGCGCCGCGCCCTCACCGTTGCGATCCGCGATCGCGAGGCGCGCGCCTTCACGCGCCATCATCTGCGCCGTCGCACGGCCAATACCGGACGCTCCCCCGGTGATGAGCGCGGTCTTCCCGCTCAATCGACCCATGCGATTCTTCCGAGATCAAGCCCTCAAAGCGTCTTGTGCGTGCCGTCGCAAAGCGGAGAGTGCTTGGTGTGCTTGCAGGCGCAGAAATAGAGGGTGCGGTCGCTCTCAGATTTGAACTCGATCGGCGTGAAACTCGATCCTTTGTGCGAGCCGTCACAAAAAGGCTGCTTCTTCGACTGACCGCAGGCGCACCACCAATAGGTTTGGCCGGGCTTCACCGGGACGGCGATGGGCTCCTTGCCGGCAATGTGCGGGCTCGTCATGCGTCATGCTCCGAATCGAGGGTTCGTCAGGTAAGGACCGTGATGGCTTAAATGAAGCGCCTCGGCAAGGCATCCATGGGACGACCGCTAACCCATGCGTGTCTGCTGTTTTCCCGCGGTTGATCGTGTCCAAGGCTGCGGGCTATTTCACATCGCCCAGGCCGCCCCCTTCGGTCTTGAGCCAGGCTGCTCCGCAGGCCTTGGCAAGCTCGCGTACGCGCAGAATGTAGCTTTGACGTTCCGTCACCGAGATCACGCCGCGCGCATCGAGCAGATTGAAGGCGTGGCTTGCCTTGATGCACTGATCATAGGCGGGCAACGCCAGGCGGTGCTTCTTGTCGTTGCGGCCTTCCTTAGGCTCGCCGGTCGCGAGGAGAGCGCGGCATTCGGCTTCGAAATCCTCAAAATGACGAAACAGCGCGTCGGTGTTCGCAGCTTCGAAATCATATCGAGAATATTCCTCCTCGGACTGACGGAAAATATCCGCATAGGTGACCCGCTCCTCGCCGTCGCGGCCGTTGAAATTGAGATCGAAAATGGAATCGACGCCTTGCACGTACATCGCAAGACGCTCGAGCCCGTAGGTGATCTCGCCCGAGACAGGCGCGCATTCAAATCCGGCCACCTGCTGGAAATAGGTGAATTGTGAGACTTCCATGCCGTCGCACCAACACTCCCAACCCAAGCCCCACGCGCCGAGCGTCGGGCTTTCCCAATCATCCTCCACAAAACGGACGTCATGGATCCGCCGGTCGATGCCGATCGCCTCAAGGGACGCGAGATAAAGGTCCTGCAGATCTGGCGGATTGGGCTTCAGGATCACCTGGAACTGGTAATAATATTGCAGCCGGTTCGGGTTTTCGCCGTAGCGGCCGTCCTTGGGTCGGCGCGAGGGCTGCACATAGGCAGCGCGCCAAGGTTTGGTGCCGAGCGCGCGCAAGGTGGTCGCCGGATGAAAGGTGCCGGCGCCCATCTCCATGTCGTAGGGCTGAAGGATCACGCAGCCCTCGCCCGCCCAGAATTGCTGGAGCGTGAGAACGAGCCCTTGGAAGCTTTTCTTCGGATCAAGGGAGCGCATCGCGGCTTGCGTTTCCGTCATCTTCGCGTCGGTCTCATTGGCTTTGGCGCAGGGGGCGTGCTCGGCATGGTCGCCGGATGGATCGGCTTAGCTGATTGGCGGGCGAGCGATCAAGGCTGACGATCTGGAGCGACGGCGTGCGCACAACGCCGGTCCCCGCCGACTGACATATGCGGGCCGAAAACATGCCATATCCGAGGCAAAATAATGGCAGCTCGCATCTGTAACGATACGTCTTGCGGCGCGATTCGGTATCATTTTTCCGACGGTCGAATCCTATTCATCTGAAGAGATCGCATATTCGTGATATCCGCATGGGACCGAACTCTCAAACTAGACATTTCGATTCTTAATCGGAGCCGTTCGTTAATGATGCGGCCGAGGCCAATTAAGCCTGTGTTCAGGCGCGGCTTGAAATAGTGCTCTTGCGCCTCATACTTCAGACGCGGGGCGGAAGAGGGCGCAGCCGCTGAAAGCGGTTCGTTTCTCTGAGGCAAAGGAGAGTGCAATGGGTAGATTGAAGGTAGCGCAAACGCTCAAGGCCGCGCTCGTGGCAACGGTCCTGTCCGCGGTTTCGCTCACCAACGGCGTGGGGGAAGCCTTCGCCGAAGTGCCCACCGCCGCCGCCATCGCTCCGGCTCTGTCGGCGTCGGATCAAGCAAGCCCGGCCATCCCGGTCTATTGGCATGGTCGTTACTGGCATGGCGGCTGGGGCTGGCACCGGGGCTGGGGCTGGGGTCCGGGCTGGGCTTGGGGTGCGCCGGTGGTCTATGGCGGATGCTGGCGCTGGCGCCCGACCCCGTGGGGCCCACGTCGCGTATGGGTTTGCTGATCATCTCGGGGGAAGGCTAATTGACTGATGCAACGCGCCCTCACGGGCGCGTTCGTCTTTCGCGTCGCCTCGTCGAAAACTCTCATCGCCGATCGCACATTTTCGTGATGATTGCGCGCGACAGGCTCAGCGGCTTTTCTGCGCAATGCTCAATACCTGGCGAAGGACAGCCATAACACACCTCAACCGATTGTCGGATCACTGGATTCCTTGAACTCTCGCGTTCCGGGCGTCTGCTGGGACGTCCTTTCGCAAGGATCACCGACAGAGTTCTCTGACGTTCAATTTTTTCTAAACTTTATTGTTAGCGCAAAGGTCCTGCTTATATTGAAGGCTGAGCGCTCTGAACGGCGTCCCGATTTCAAAAGGCCTTTGGGGGTGTTTCCAGGCCTGCGGTATCGAGAGGGCACTAGTCTTGTACCGGTGCGGCGGCACGATGACGCCCGAAGAGCGTGTTGAGCGTGTCGGTGTTCCATCGAAAGGTCGTGCCATGTTTCGAAAACTGATCATGAGTGCCGCTTTGGCCCTCGGCCTCGCCGGCGTGGCGGTTTCACCCGCCGAGGCGTTTCACGGCGGCGGCGGCGGCTTCCACGGCGGTGGTTTCCATGGCGGCTTCGGCGGCTTCCATGGTGGGGTTGGCGGTTTCCACGGGGGGTTTGCCAATCGCGGTTTTGCGTTCCGCCATGACCATTTCCGCCGAGGTTTCTTCCCCTTCTTCGGGTTCGGAACGGGTCTCGCCTACGCCGGGGTCTATCCCTACTACGATTATTACGACTATCCCTACTACGGCGAGTATCCCGGCTATTGCTATCTGCACCGCCAATGGGTGTGGAACGGCCATCGCCACGTCTATGCCCTGGTGCGCGTCTGCCCGTAAGAGCACGAGCATGGGCTCGGCTTTGAACGAGGACGCGATCGGTTAGAGGAAGCCAAGCTCGGCGTCGCCACGGTGGATAGCTGCGGCGAGCCGGGTGAAGTCTCCTCCCCTCTCGTGCAGCACAAGAGGCGGCAGCATGATGAGCGGCGCGCGCCCACCTTTTCGGGCGCGGACGAGGATGCGCGTCGCCGCCTCTTGAAGGCGCGGATGCACCGGACGAAGCTCGATCCGGGAAAAGGCGCGACGTAATGCCTGCAAGACGTCCGCGAGCATTTCAGGGCGGTAAATTGCGATCAGAGTCCCCTGCGGTTTCAGCAAAAGCGAAGCGGCGTCGATCCAACGCGCCAACGCGCCATCCTTTGCCATATGCGCCAACGCGCGTTGAGGGTCCGGCGAGGCTTGCGAGGATCGCGCAATCGTGAAGGGTGGATTCATCACCGCGAGATCATAGGAGGCGCCAAGACCCTGGGGAGAGCCTCGTGAACGGGCCAAGCGCTCCACATCATCTGTGACCAGCCGCACCCGCTCGACAACGCCATTGAGCGCGGCGTTCCTTGCCGCGAGCGCAGCGACCCGCGCGTCGAGTTCGACGAGCGTCACCTCGAGGTTCGGCATGAGAACGGCGAGCGAAAGGCCGATGGCACCGCTTCCCGCGCCGAGGTCGACCGCGCGGCCCTTGGCATGAAGGCGTGCCGCGGCGATGACAAGCGCCGCATCGGTTCCGGCGCGATGGCCGCGTCTGAGTTGGCGCAACAACACCTGTCCGCCGAGGAAGTCTTTCTCGTCGAAGCCGCTTCCCTCCTCGGCGCTCACGCCGAGCCTTGGCGCAAATAAGAGCCGAGCCCACCCTCTGTAAGGATGCGGCGAGCCTTGGTCTCCGTCTCGGAATCCACAAGCAAACGACGTTGGAATGCGCCTATTGACCCCTCAAGCGCGCTCATGTGACGATCGGCCACGAAGCAACCGATTCCCGCGCCCCCCAACAGCGCTTCGGCGAGCGAGAGCGCGACGGCGTCGTTGGTGCGCAGAATTTCGATCATGCTTCGTCGGCCCTTACGAGTTTGCGTTGCGCCGGATCGGAAGCGTGCAACTTTCACATTCCTCCCGCAAGCATCCGCACCCAGGGCGCTCGGGCGCTGCGGTGGCTTGCCGCGCGCCGCGCGCTGCATTAGTCGCAATATGATTTACCGCGATCGGGCGGTCGCCGGCGCAGGTTGCCGACGAGAGATGAGGAGCCGTTCGCCTTGAATCTTGCTCTCCCCGTCAAAAAGGCGCTCGCCGTCCCGCCCAACATCACGCCGCTCGCCGGGCTCGTGGCGCCCGAGCTTGCCAAGGTCAACGAGCTCATCTTGTCGCGCACCGGATCGGAGGTCGCGCTTATCCCGGAAGTCGCGAAGCATCTGATCAGCTCCGGCGGCAAGAGGCTTCGCCCGATGCTGACGCTGGCGATGGCCATGCTCAACGGCTATCGCGGCGATGCCCATGTGAAGCTCGCGGCGAGTGTCGAGTTCATGCACACGGCGACCCTGCTTCACGACGACGTTGTCGATGAAAGCGACCTGCGGCGCGGTCGCAAGACGGCGCGCATCGTCTGGGGCAATCAAGCCAGCGTGCTGGTTGGCGATTTCCTTCTGGGGCAGGCTTTTCGCATGATGGTCGAGGCGGGATTCATGGACGCCCTCGATATTTTGTCGAGCGCGGCAGCGGTGATCGCGGAAGGCGAGGTGATGCAGCTCGAGACGGCCAAGAACCTCGCGACGGACGAGAAGGCGTATCTTGCGGTGACCGCCGCCAAGACAGCCGAGCTTTTCGCTGCGGCGTGCGAGGTTGGGCCGGCGATCGCGGAACGAAGAGCGACGGAGCGGACCGCCTGTCGGGCCTTCGGCATGGCGCTCGGGCAAGCCTTCCAGCTCATTGACGACGCGCTCGATTATGGCGGCAAATCCGACGAAATCGGCAAGAACATCGGCGACGATTTTCGTGAAGGCAAGATCACCTTGCCGGTGGTCATCGCGTTCGAGCGAGGCGACGGCGAGGAGCGTGCCTTCTGGCGGCGCGTGATGGAAGAGGGGGACCAGCATGACGGAGATCTCGAGCGCGCCATTACGATCTTGCGGCGTCACCAGGCCATCGAGGCGACGACGTCACGCGCGTCTCGCTTCGCGGAAAGAGCGCATCAATCGCTCGCGATGTACCCTGAGAGCGAAATGAAGCGCGCGCTGTCGCAGGCCGTGGATTTCGCCGTCGGGCGCAACCGGTGAGCCGCGTCGCAGGCTCGGCGATGCGGAGCGATCACGCACGAGCTCGGGATCGTGGCCTATAGCTCAGAAATGGCTCATATGATGAGCTATAGGAGCGCATTTTATAACCCATGCGATTGAATTTGCAGCAACGGGGTGACCGGATTCCCGTTTGATGACCAGCTTTTAACACCACGGCTTGTCGGGCGGCGATCTCAAAATTTGTAGCTTGCCTCCACAAGGGCGCCGTACCGCTCGCTGGTGAAATCCGTGAGCGGCAGCCTCTGGCCGAAAAGTCGGTCGAAGCGATCGGTCTTGTAGCCGCTCGAGCCATCCACATACCAATAACGCCAGCCCGCTCCGAGCGTGAGCCTGTCCGTCACGGCATAGCGCAGGAGGGTATCCACCTGACCACCCCAGCCATGGCCGCGCAGGAAGACATTCGGCTTGAAGCCGAGCTGATCCTGGCGAAGCAGATGGCTGTCGTTACCCTCTCCTTGTGCATAGGGAATCGCGGCAGCATCCACGGTAAGCGAGAGTTGCGGAAGGATCGTGACGGTCGCCTCCACCCCGAGCCTCACCATGTTCCAGGACGCGACATAACCGCCGACTTTTTGGCTGGTCGAGAACAAGACGGTGCCGGGCGGCGCGGCTGCGAAGAAGCCTCCAAAATCGTCCGGCAGGAAGCGCAAGCCCCAGATGCCGACTTCGTCTCGCCAATAGCCGTAGCCGATGAAGGGGAGGAACTGCACATTCCCATAGGTGAAATAATCAGCACCCCAGCCGACATCCATCGTCACGTATCGCAAATCGGTATTCTTGAGGGTGGAATCCGTGTTGGAAAAGAGCTGCTGGCCTGCGAACCAATCGCGATCGTTCATCGAACCACCGCGCGCGAAGCCCCCACCGGCATAGCCCTTGATCACGAAGCCTGTCTCATCGTCCGAATAACGACCATAGGCCTCGAGCGATTGCGCCGTAACGCCGGCGTAGATCAGCTCGGAGGTCGGATTGCCGAGAGAAGGGTCGCTCACGCTTGCGTTGAAGGCGTAATCGTGCCGCCCCGTGCTGTACCAATACCGTGCCCCGATGATGAAGGGCGAAGGTTGGGCAAGCGGCGTCGTCACGTCCTCGATCGCGCCGCGCAAGGCGGAAAAATCGGCGGCGAGCGCTTCGCCCGCGCCGAAAAGGGCGAAAAGGCCTACCAAAAGACAAGCCCGCATCCCGCCATCCCCCGCGATCCGCGTGCCAAAAATGAACAAATATGGTTAACGAATGGTTGCGGACTGGACGCAACGAGGCTCTCGCTACGCCATTACTTTCGAAGTTGAATGGCTTTAGAGCTTGTCGGGACCGTCCAGGACCATCATCGTATTTCGCGTTTCGCCTTGGCGCTGCTCTCGACCCGACGATCCAAACCTGCTGCTCCTTCAATTTGCGTCGCCCTCATGCCTGACCTTCTGCTCGAACTCTTTTGCGAAGAAATTCCCGCCCGGATGCAACGCAGGGCGGCCGACGAGCTCAAGCGTCTCGTCACGGGCGCACTCGTCGAACGAGGCCTGCTTTATGAAGGCGCGATTGCGCATGTGACGCCTCGGCGCCTTGCGCTCCATGTCGCAGGGCTTCCCATCAAGGGAAGAGATACGGCGGAGGAGCGCCGCGGTCCGCGCGTGGGGGCCCCCGAGAATGCGCTCAAGGGCTTTCTCAAAAGTGTGGGGCTTACCGAGATCAGCCAAGCGCAAATCATCAGTGACGGAAAGAAAGGCGAGTTCTACGTCGCGCGCATCGAAAAACCGGGAGAGGCCACGATCTCGGCGATCGCCAAGATCGTGCCATCGGTGGTCGCGAGCTTTCCCTGGCCGAAGTCGATGCGATTTGGGCCGCAATCGCGCGCCCCGGACTCGCTGCGCTGGGTGCGGCCGCTGCGCTCGATCCTATGCACCTTCGGCCCGGAAACAGAGGATCCGGAGATCGTGCCTTTCGAAATCGGAGGGATCGGCGCCGGCGACGTGACCTTCGGCCATCGCGTCATGGGGCCGCAGGGCCCGATCCGCGTGCGCCACTTCGCCGATTACGTGACGAGCCTCGAAAAAGCGAAGGTCGTCCTCGATGCCGAACGACGAAGCAATATCATCGCCCATGAAGCGAAGAACCTGGCCTTCGCGGCGGGGCTCGAGCTCGTCGAGGATGAGGCGTTGCTCGATGAGGTTGCCGGCCTCGTCGAATGGCCGGTCGTGCTGATGGGCTCCTTCGACGAGGAATTCCTCTCGATCCCGCAAGAAGTGATCCGCGCCACGATCCGCGCCAATCAGAAATGCTTCGTCTTGCGCAATGCCGAGGGAGGGCTCGCCAACCGCTTCGTTCTCATCGCCAATCTCGAAGCCGCCGATGGGGGGGCTGCGATCATCGCGGGCAACGAGCGTGTCGTGCGCGCCCGGCTCGCCGATGCCAAATATTTCTGGGATACCGACCAGAGGCCGTTGCCCGACTACGGCGGATCGGCGGAAAAGCCGCTGGACCAGCGCCTCGCCAAGCTCAAGGTGCAAAACATCATCTTCCACGCCAAGCTCGGCACGCAATATGATCGCATCCTTCGTCTCGCGGGGCTTGCGAAGGAGCTCAGCGCGATTACGGGGGCCGCGCCCGGCCTCGTCGAGCGCGCCGCCATGCTCGCCAAGGCCGATCTCGTGACCGAGATGGTCGGCGAGTTCCCGGAATTGCAGGGTCTCATGGGACGCTATTACGCGGCTCTGCAGGGAGAGCCGCAACCGGTCGCCGCGGCCATCGAGGAGCATTACAAGCCGCTCGGCCCTTCCGATCGAGTCCCGACCGACAAGGTGAGCATCACTGTCGCGCTTGCCGACAAACTCGATACGCTCGTCGGCTTCTGGGCGATCGACGAAAAGCCCACTGGTTCAAAAGACCCTTTCGCCTTGCGGCGTGCCGCGCTCGGCGTGATCCGGCTCGTTCTCGAAAATGGCGTGCGGCTAGCGCTGGCTCCCGTGCTGGAGCTTCATTTTGCAGTTTTGGGGCAACCTGGCCGCAAGGGAATTGCCGCCGATCTCCTGTCCTTCTTCGCGGACCGTCTCAAGGTCCTGATGCGCGAGAAAGGTGCCCGCCATGACCTCGTCGATGCAGTGTTCGCTCTGCCGGGCCGAGACGACCTCCTCATGGTGGTCAAACGCATCGAGGCTCTCGCGGCCTTTCTCGACACGGAAAACGGCAGAAATCTGCTCGCCGGATATCGCCGGGCCGCCAACATCCTGCGCATCGAGGAGAAAAAGGATGGCGTCTCTTATGACGCAGCACCCGACCTCTCCCTCGTCGAGACCCGCGGCCTGCCGGAAGAACGGGTTCTCGCCCATGTGCTCGACGCCGCCGCCCTCCATGCCCGCGAGCACGTGCTGAAGGAGGAGTTCACAGAAGCGCTCGCGGCGCTCGCCGAGCTTCGCCCGGCTGTCGATGCCTTTTTCGAAAAGGTCACCGTCAATGATCCGGACGCTTCGCTGCGTGCCAACCGCCTCAAGCTCCTCTCGGGCCTGCGTCGTGCGGTCCACGAGGTCGCGGATTTCTCAAGGATCGAAGGATAAAGGCGAGCGCGGCCGAGCGGGTTGCCGCGGATTAAGACCGCCTTTGCAGAATATTTCCCTCAACGCGCCTCGCATGTCGGCCCGTTTCAAGCCTCCTGGCCCAGCGCAGAGCCTGCGAGCGGGTAGGCGGCCTCAACCACGTAAGGCCCTCCCCCGATCGAGGCGCGCGAGGAGAACAGGGCAAAGCGCGTC
>Ga0213875_10002335_pt1 | contig 11468 bp, 8 predicted proteins | sample BarmaccomBMRX_R8_FD_160105 | JGI IMG/M metagenome (GOLD analysis project Ga0213875, IMG submission 160105) | Root-associated microbial communities from Barbacenia macrantha in rupestrian grasslands, the National Park of Serra do Cipo, Brazil - RX_R8 | ecosystem: Host-associated > Plants > Roots... | reverse complement strand
GGACGTGCCGCTCGGCGCGCCGGCCGGCGGAACGCGCCGGACGCGCACCGTCATCGGCATCCCGCCGGGCTCGCTCATCGTGCTCTACACCGACGGGCTGATCGAAGCGACGCGCGACGTGCTGGAAGGCGAAGCGCGGCTCGAGCGGGCGCTCGCGCGCGACGCCGTGATGCACTCGAAGTCGCCGGCAAACCTGATCCGCGACATCGTGCTGCAGGGCGCGGCGTCGCGCGACGACGTCGCGATCCTCGCGCTGACGCTCGGCCGCGAGGCGCATTGGTCGTTCGAGTCGGCGGACGCGCTCGCCGCGCACAGCGTGCGCTCGTCGTTCATCGCCGCGCTCGCGCGCGACGCCGCCGACGGCGCGGACCTCGGCGCGGCGGAGCTCATCTTCGGAGAGCTCGTCGGGAACGTCGTGCGCTACGCGCCCGGTGCGATCGACATCGACTTGGAGTGGGGCCCGGACGGCGCGGTGCTGCACGTGCTCGACCGAGGCGGCGGGTTCGACCTGCGCTCGACGCTGCCGGACGACGTGATGAGCGAGCGCGGACGCGGGCTGTTCATCGTCGATGCGCTCGGCCGCGAGCTGCGGGCGGATCGGCTGCCCGGACGCGGAAACCACGTGCGCGTCGCGCTTCCCGTGCGGCGGCGAACGAGCTGATGGCCGCGGCCGCTTCGCTGCGTCTGTTGGTCGACGCGAGCCGCGAGCTCGCGACGTCGTTCGACTACGCGCAGACGCTCGACGCCGTCGCGCGATTGGTCGTGCCGGAGTTCGCGACGGGCTTCTGCGTCGATTTGAACGACGGCGACATCGCGACGACGGTCGCCCATGCGGGCTCGGCCGCCGGCGGCGCGGAGTTTCCGCTCGTCGCGCGCGGCACGCGCTTGGGCTGCGTGCGGGTCGCCGGCGCCGTCACCGGTGCCGCGGACAGCGGCCTCGACGTGTGGGACGAGATCGCGCTGCGCATCGCCGTCGCCGTCGACGCCGGCATGGTGTACGCGCGCGAGCACCACGTCGCCGACACGCTGCAGCGCGCGCTGCTGCCCGAGACGCTGCCCGACGACGAGCGGCTGCGTTTCGACGCGGCGTATTTACCGGGCGCGGAAGAAGCGATCGTCGGCGGCGACTGGTACGACGCGTTTCGCATCCCCGACGGGCGCCTCGCGTTCTCGATCGGCGACGTCGCAGGGCACGGCTTGCGCGCGGCGGTCGTGATGGGCGAGGTGCGGCAAGCGTTTCGCGCGGCGGCGCTCAACCCGAAGTCGCCCTCGCTCGTCCTGGAACGCGCGAACACGATCGTCAACATGCGGGCGAACCCGGTGATGGTCACCGCGATCTTCGGCATCGCCGACCCGCGCGACGGCACGGTGACGTACGCGTCCGCGGGACATCCCTCGCCGATCCTGGCGCTCCCGAGCGGCGCCGTCGTGGTGCTGCCGAAGGACGGTGTGCCGCTCGGCATCATGGACCGCGTCGACGCCGCGGACTGGACGTTCACGCTGCCCCCGGGCGCGCTGCTGGCGCTCTACACGGACGGCTTGATCGAGTACGGACGCGACGTCATCGACGGCGAGCGGCGGCTCGTGCGCGCCGTGGGCGAGAGCGTCGTCGCGCGCGACGTCGATCCGGCGCGCGCGCTGCTGCAGCGCGTGTTCGCGGGCCGCGACAACACCGACGACGTCGCGACGCTGACGATCGCCGCGGCCGACGCGCACGCGACGACGTTCACGTTCACGTTCACGGCGCTGCCGATGGCGGTCCCGCTCGTGCGCCGCAGCCTGGAGCGGTATGCCGACGCGATCGGTCTGAACGACGCGCGGTGCTTCGCGCTGATCGCGGCGACCGGCGAAGCGCTGGCGAACGCCGTCGAGCACGCGTACGCCGGTACGCCCGGCCTGGTGCGCGTGCACGCGGAAACGGGCGACGGCGTGCTGCACGTCGTCGTCGAGGACGACGGCAAGTGGAAGCCGGCGCAGCGTCGCGACGAACGCGGCCGCGGGCTGCCGCTGATGCGCGCGCTCGTCGACGCGGTCGAGATCCGGACGCACCAGGCCCGCACCGAGGTTCGGCTCAGCATCGCCCTGGACGCGCCGCAGCCGGCGCAGGACCCGAAGAGCGAACAAAATGTACGGGTATGACGGTTGGGATGCTGACGGGCACAGCTGAGAAGAATCGGTTTCTGAGCGGGATCAGCGCCGCGACCCGAACGCTGTTCGAGGCGCGCATGACGGCGCACGGCGGCGGGATCGGCGACGTCCTGCACGCCGCGAACGCGCGGATAGACGCCGTGTGGTTTCCGTTCTCCGGCATCGTGTCGACCTTGCGGCCGCTCGAAGGCGACGTCAACGTCGAGGTCGACGCCTCGGGCTTCGAGGGCTTCATCGGCTCGGAGATCGCGCTCGGCGCGGCGTCGACGCCCGACACGTGGGTCGTGCAGTCTCCCGGGCGGTTCGGGCGCCTCGACGTCGCCGTCTTCCGGGACGCGCTGGATCGCGACCGCGCCTTCCGCGACGCCGTCTTCCGGTATCTCGCGGCGGTCCGGGCGATTCGGGGACAGTGGATCGCCTGCAACGCGCGGCACACGATCGAGCAGCGTCTCGCCAAGTGGCTGCTGACGACGCGAGACCGCGTGGGCGACGAGGTCCTGATCACGCAGGACGTCATCGCGATGATGCTGGGCGTCCGTCGCGCCAGCGTCGTCACGGCGCTGGGGCGCTTCGTCTCGGACGGCTTCGTCGCGCACGGCTACGCGCGCGTCCGCGTCGTCGACCCGGTCCGGCTCCTCGGCGTCTCCTGCGCCTGCTACGCCAAAGCGGCCGAGCTCTTGCGCGCGGGGCTGCCCGCGGCGTAGTCGATCCCGGCGGCGCGCAGGTCGTCGCGCATCGCGGCCGAGATCGCGTCCCACGTCGAGGCGCGCGCCTTGGCGTCGGCCCGCGCGGCGCGCGCCGGGTCCGGCGTTCGGGCCTGGTCCACGAGCGCGAGAAACGCGTCGCGGTCGCGCGCGACGAACACGGTGTCGGCGTGGTCCGCGACGACGTCCGCGACCGCGGTGCTCACGACGGGAAGCCCGGCGGCGAGGTACTCGAGCGTCTTCGTCGGCGAGATGTTCTCGGTGTGCTCGTTCAGCGCGAACGGCATCAAGGCGACGTCGAAGCCGGCGAGCAGCGACGGCAGGTCAGCGTACTCGCGCTTGCCGAGGTAGGCGATGTTGTCGCGGCGCGGCAGCGTGGCGGGGTCGATCTTCACGACGGGACCGATCATCACGACGACGGCCTCGGGATGGCGCTGCGCGAGCGCGTCGACGAGCTCGAGGTCGATCCGCTCGTCGATCACGCCGACGTAGCCGAACACGGGGCGGCCGGCGAACGGCGCGAGGGCGTCGTGCACCGCGGACGTGCGCGCGCGCGCGAAGTGCTCGACGTCGACGCCGCTCGGATAGCAGCGCGCGGAGCGTGCGCGCGACGCGACGGTGCGGAACAGCGAGCGCCCTCCGGTGAAGACGACGTCGGCGCGCTCGAGCAGCTGCGCCTCGCGCGGCGCGATGCGCGCGTCGGCCTTCGCGAACTTCGCGAGCTCGTCCATCTTGTCGTACACGATGGGTGCGCCCGGAAAGGCGTCCGCGAGCGCGAGGAGCATCGGCGTGTACAGCCAAACGAGCGGACGCCGGTCGCCGACGATGCTGCGCACGGCGGCAAGCGCCGCGTCGTCGAGCGCGTCGGAGGGCTTCGCGAGGCGCCGCGGCGTGACGACGGTGACGTCGCCGTAGCGCGCGATGCGCTCGTCGTCCGCGGCGAAGCTCTCCGCGAGGTCCGAGGGATCGTCCGCGACGAGCGGCTCCTCGAGAACGACGACCGGGACGTCCCGTGCGATCCGCGACAGCAGGTGGTTGGGCCGTTGCCACACGCCGCGCCAGCGGAGCTGCAGGCCGACGACGACGACGTCGATTGGATCGTACGGAATTGAACGTTCTCCTTGGGGGGAAAGCAAGCTAGCGACCCCGTGCGCTTCCGGGTATACGCGGCATACCCAATCGAAATCGTCGACCCGCAGGCGCAAGCAGCGGGGGAAATTGAGTATAGGTGTACGACTTTCTCGTGGTCGGCGCCGGCTTGGCCGGCAGCACGATCGCCGAGCGGCTTGCAAGCCAGCTCGGTGCTAGCGTCCTCGTCATCGACAAGCGGCCGCACGTCGCGGGCAACACGCACGACCCGCTGACGCCGGACGGATTGCGCTACCACCAGTACGGTCCGCACATCTTTCACACGAACGCGCAGCACGTGGTCGAGTACCTGAGCGCCTTCACGGAATGGATTCCGTACGAGCACCGCGTGCTCGCGCGCGTCAACGGCCTGCTGGTCCCGATCCCGATCAACCGGACGACGATCAACCGGCTGTACGACCTCGACCTCGACGCCGCCGGCGTCACCCGCTTCCTCGAGGACCGCGCGCAGAAGCTGCCGCGCATCGACGACTCCGAGCAAATGATCCTCTCGCGCGTCGGGCGCGAGCTCTACGAGCTGTTCTTCCGCGGCTACACACGCAAGCAATGGGGCCTCGATCCGTCGGAGCTCGACGCGACCGTGTGCGGCCGCATTCCGACGCGCACCAACGACGACGATCGATACTTCGCCGACGCGTTCCAGGCGATGCCGAAGGACGGCTTCACCGCGATGGTCACGAAGATGCTTTCGCACCCGCGCATCGAGGTCGTCACCGGCTGCGACTTCGCGTGGATCCTGGACCGCGCGCGCTTCAATCACGTGGTCTACACCGGCCCGATCGACGAGTACTTCGAGTACAAGTTCGGCAAGCTGCCGTACCGCTCGCTGCAGTTCGAGTTCGAGACGCGCGACGTCGCGTGGGTGCAGCCCGTCGGCTGCATCAACGAGCCGAGCGAGGACGTTCCGTACACGCGGACGACGGAGTACAAGCACCTCACGGGGCAGCGGCACGCGAAGACGATCCTGAGCCGCGAGTTCCCGAGCGCCGAGGGCGACCCGTACTATCCGATTCCGCGGCCCGACAACCGCGAGCTGTACCGCAAGTACGCGACGCTCGCCGGCGCGCAGCGGCACGTGACGTTCGTCGGTCGCCTCGCGGAGTACAAGTACTTCAACATGGACCAAGTGGTGGCGTCGGCGCTCGTCACCTTCGAGGACGTCGCCCGGACGGCCGCGGCGGTCGCATCGTAGCGTGTCGCTCCCGGAGATCTGGGCCTCACCGGAGCCGACGGTGGCGCGGATCGATCGCCTGCGGACGCGCGACCAGCTTCGGGAAACCGGACACGAGGCGCGCGACGGCGACATCGACCTGCTCGCCGGGCTCGGCGTGCACGCGACGCGCTATCCGGTGCTGTGGGAGAAGGTCGCGCCGTTCCATCCGGACGCGCGCGACTACACGTGGGCGGCGCGGCGACTGTCTGCGCTGCGGGAGCGCGGCGTCGAGCCGATCGTGACGCTGCTGCACCACGGCAGCGGACCCGCGTACACCAGCCTGATCGATCCCGCGTTTCCGCAGCTCTTCGCGAGCTACGCGGCCGCGACAGCGAGGCGCTTCCCCTGGGTGAAGCGCTGGACGCCGATCAACGAGCCGCTCACGACCGCACGCTTCTCGACGCTCTACGCCGCGTGGTACCCGAACCGGTTCTTCGACGACGAAGCGTTCGGCCGTGCGATCGTGAACGAGGCGCTCGCGATCGCGCTCGCGTGCGAGCGCATTCGCGACGTGGTTCCGGACGCGACGTTTCTGCTCACCGAAGATCTGCAGAGCTTCACGGCGGCCGACGAGCACGTCGCGACGTACGTGGAGCACAAGCGCGATCGCATGTACCTCTCGTGCGAGCTGCTGCAGGGCCGCGTCGTCGACGGTCATCCGATGGAACGCTATCTGCGCGAGCGCTGCGGCGTGCCGCGGAGCGACATGGACGTGCTCGCGAGGCGCCCGCAGCCGCCGGACGTCATGGGCTGGAACTACTACCCGAACTCGGAGCGGTGGCTCGAGAGCGACGGCAACGGCGGGCATCGCAACCTCGGCGTCGTCGACGTCGCGCCCGAGCGCATGGACATGCGTGCGCTGCTGCGCGCGTCGTACGCGCGCCTCGGCGTGCCGTTCGCGCTGTCCGAAGTACACGTGCTCGGCAACGAGCGCGAGCGCGCGCGCTGGATGCTGCACCGTTTCGACGACGCGCTCGCGGTGCGCGACGACGGCGTGCCGATCGTCGCGTTCGGCGCGTGGGCCGCGTTCGGGATGATCGATTGGATGTCGCTGCTGTGCCGCAACGAGCAGGCGTCCGAGGACGGTGTGTTCACGTGCGCGGGCCCGCGCGGCACGCCGCAGCGAACGCTGGTCGCGGACGTCGTGCAGGAGCTCGCGGCGGGCCGCATCCCCGGCGCGCCGGCCGAGCCGGCGTGGTGGGAGCGTGACCGCACCGCCGTCGCCTGACGCGGTTCTCGACAACGGCACCGTCCAGGTGCGTGTCCCGACGGCGTACGGCCCGCGCATCACGCACTACGGCTTCGCCGGCGGCGTCAACGTGCTGGGCGACGGCGCGGGGGTCGAGCGCGAGACGCCGCGCGGCGTGTGGCGTGCGCGCGGCGGACATCGCTTGTGGGCCGCGCCCGAAGTCTTTCCCGACACGTACACGCTCGACGACGAGCCGCCGCGGATCGAGCGCGGCGAACGCACCGTCGTCGTGCGCGGGCCGCGCGACGCGACGACCGGGCTGACGAAGAGCTTCAGCGTCGAGCTCGCGCCGCACGGCACGGACGTGATCGTGCGGCACACGATCGCGAACGACGGCGACGTGCGGCGGACGCTCGCGCCGTGGGGGATCACGGTCGCGCGAACGGGCGGGACGGCGGTGATCCCGAACCCGCACTACGCGCCGCAGCCCGACGCGCTGCTTCCGGCGCGCACGATGGCGGTCTGGCGCTACACGAACTTCGCCGACGGCCGCTTCACGTTCGGCGAGTCGTTCGTGCGCCTGCGATGCGATCCGGCGTGCGGCGAGCCCAACAAGATCGGCGTCGCGTGCGAGCGCGGCTGGTTCGCGTACCTCGTCGACGGCGTGGCGTTCGTGCTGCGCGCCGACTATGAACCGAACGGCACGTATCCCGACCAGGGGTGCTCCGTCGAGGTGTACACGCAGGGACCGTTCTGCGAGATCGAGACGCTCGCACCGCTGCGCACCGTGCGCCCCGGCGAGGCCGCGGAGCACGTCGAGCGCTGGTCGCTGATCCCGGACGTCGTGCCGAGCGACGACGCGTCGCTCGCGAAGCAGCTCTCCGAGCACGTCGCGGAACGCGGCGCCGGGTGAGCGCGTGGTTCGTCGAGCGTGCATCGGGGAAGCACGTCGAGAGGTGGCGGACGCGTACGTCGAGCCGGATGCACCAGATCCCGGCGTGCACAAAGACATCATCATCAAGCCCGACGACCGGTACTTGATCTTTTACACGTTCGACGATGCGGGCGAGGCGACGTCGCCCGACCCGCGGTGAAGCGCGCCCGCGACACGGCGAGGCGCGCACGAGACGCGGCGAAGCCCGCGCGGGCGGTCGGGACGAAGCGTGACCGTGTCGCCACGGCGTGCGCGCGGGGCGCGACTTCCGCGCCGGGCGTGATTTCCGCGTGAGCGAGCTGCGGTGGCACCCGCTCCTCGGCGAGTGGGTGGCGACTGCCACGCAGCGGCAAGAGCGCACGTTCTTTCCGCCGGAAGACTACTGTCCGCTGTGTCCGACGAAGCCGGGGAAGTTTCCGACGGAGATCCCGGCCGCCGAGTACGACATCGTCGCGTTCGAGAACAAGTTTCCGTCGCTGCAGCGGCAACCGCCGCCGCCGGCCGTCGCAGGCACGCCGCTCGAGCCGGTCGAGCCGGCGCGCGGCGAGTGCGAGGTCGTCGTGTACACGTCGGACCACCACGCGACGCTGGCCGACGTGCCGCTCTCGCGCATCGAGCACCTCGTGCTCGTGTGGCGGGACCGCACGCGCAACCTCGAAGCGCGTGACGACATCGTGCACGTGTTCCCGTTCGAGAACAAGGGCGAGGCGATCGGCGTCACGCTGAGCCACCCGCACGGTCAGATCTACGCGTATCCGTTCGTGCCGCCCGTGCTGCGACGCGAGATCGCGCAGGCGAACGCGCACCGCGAGTCGACCGGGCGCTGCCTGTTCTGCGACGTACGCGACCGCGAGCTCGAGGACGGGCGCCGTATCCTCGCGCAGGAGCACGGCTGGGTCGCGTACATCCCGTTCTTCGCGCGGTATCCGTACGAGACGCACCTCGTGCCGACGCGATGCCAGCGTTCGCTGACCACGCTCGATCGCGACGAGGTCCGCGGCCTCGCGCGGATTCTCAAGCGCGTGCTCGTCGGGTTCGACGCGCTGTTCAACGTGTCGTTCCCGTACATCATGGCGATCCACCAAGCGCCGAAGACGGACGACCCGTATCACCTGCACGTCGAGTTCTATCCGCCGATGCGCACGGCGACGAAGCTCAAGTATCTCGCCGGATCGGAAGCGGGCGCGGGGATGTACATCGACGACACGCTGGCCGAAGAGAAGGCGGAAGAGCTCCGGCGCACGATCCCGGACGCCGTGCCGCAGCGCGTTGGCCCCCAGCGTGTCGAGCGATGATCGAGCTCAACCGGCTGCGCGACGCGTTCGCCGCGCTGAACGGCCGCGCTCCGCGGTTCTACCGCGCGCCGGGGCGCGTGAACCTCATCGGCGAGCACGTCGACTATAGCGAAGGCTTCGTTCTCCCGCTCGCGATCGACCGCGTCACGGTGGCGGCGTCCGCGCCGCGCGACGACCGTGTGGTGCGCATTCGCTCGCTCGATCGCGACGATTGCGCGGAGTTCGATCTCGACGCGCCCCACCCGACGCGCGCCGGCGCATGGAGCGACTACGCACGCGGCGTCGCGATCGCGCTGTCGCGCCGCGTGCCCATCACCGGCGCGGACGTCGCGGTGCGCACGTCGGTGCCGATCGGCGCCGGGCTCTCGTCGTCGGCGGCGTTCGAGCTGGCCGTCGGGCTGGCGCTGCTCGGCGCATCCGGTCAGGAGATCTCGAAGCACGAGCTCGCACACGCCGCGCAGGAAGCGGAGAACGGCTTCGTCGGCTTGCGCAGCGGCATCATGGACCAGCTCGCGTCCGCATTCGGCGTGCGCGATCACGCGCTGCTGATCGACTGTCGCTCGGAAGAGGTCACGCCGGTGCCGATCCCGAGCGAGGCCGCGATCGTGGTCGCCGACACCGGCGTGAAGCACGAGCTGTCGGGCTCGGCGTACAACGACCGGCGCGCCGAGAGCGAGGAGGCTGCGCGCCTCCTCGGCGTGCGAACGTTGCGCGACGTGTCGATTGCCGACTTCGCACGACGCGGCGCGACGCTGCCCGAGCTGCTGCGCAAGCGCGCGCGTCACGTCGTCGGCGAGAACGCGCGCGTGCTCGCGACGGTCGTTGCGCTGCGCGCCGGCGACCTCGCGACCGCCGGCGCGCACATGAACGCATCGCACGACTCGCTGCGCGACGACTACGAGGTCAGCGCTCCCGAGCTCGACGTGCTGGTCGACGCTGCCCGGACGGTCGACGGCGTCTACGGTGCCCGTATGACGGGCGGCGGATTCGGCGGGTCGATCGTCGTGCTGGCGCGTCGAGACGCCGTCGCGCCGCTCGGCCGTGCACTCGAATCGGCGTATGGTTCGCGCTTCGAAAGCAAGGTTTCTGTAACGGAGGTGAGAGCTTCGGACGGCGCGGCACCGATCGCGTAGTCGACCCGTTAAAGAGTTGTCGGCACGGTGCCGATAGCCCAATCGAGTACGAAGGTCGTGGTTTCGTTAGCGAACCCGCTGCAAGCGGCATTTCACGGAAAGTTCCGCAACCCGGTGCACGCCGGAGACTTTCCCGATCCCTCCGTCATCCGTCCGTCGGCAAGCTCGGGACAGGCTGAGCGCGGTTTCTATGCCGTGACGACATCGACCGACTGGGCTCCGTTCTTCCCGATCTTCCGATCGAACGATCTCGTCGATTGGGAGCTCGTCGGGCACGTGTTCGCCGAGCGCCCCGACTGGTGCGCGGGCAATTTCTGGGCGCCCGACTTCGCGGAGAAGGACGGGCGTTTCTACGTTTATTACACCGCGCGCCGCAAGGACGGTCCGCTCTGCGTCGCGGTCGCGACCGCCGACCGTCCCGAGGGCCCGTACGTCGACCACGGCCCGCTGATCGGACAGACGTACGGCTCGATCGACGCGATGGCGGCCGACGACGCCGACGGCGGCCGGTGGCTGCTCTGGAAAGAGGACGGCAACGCGTTCAACAAGCCGACGCCGATCTGGGCGCAGCGCCTCTCCGGCGACGGTTTGATCCTGCTCGGCGAGCGGACCGAACTGCTGCGCAACGACGCGCCGTGGGAAGGTAAGCTCGTCGAAGCGCCGCACGTGATCCGCCGCAACGGCTGGTTCTACATGTTCTACTCCGGCAACAAGTGCTGCGGCGAGGAGTGCGCGTACGCGGTCGGCGTCGCGCGCGCGCGCGCGATCACGGGGCCGTGGGAGAAGTGTCCGCGCAACCCGATCCTGGCGAGCAATGACGCGTTCCGCTGCCCCGGCCACGGCGCGCCCGTCGACGACGGCAAGGGCAACTGGTACTACCTCTATCACGCGTACGAGGCGCGCGCCGACGCGATCTACGTCGGACGGCAGCTGTGCCTCGACGCGATTCACTGGAACCTCGACGGCTGGCCGGCGATCAACGGCGGCCGCGGCCCGAGCCGCATCGCTGACGCGCCGTTCCCGCTGCTGCACCTCGTGCCCAAGCGTACGCGCTGGTCCGCCGATTTCAACGGATCGCTCGACCGCGGCTGGCAGTGGCCGCAGTCGTACGTGCCGCGCATGGAGATCGAGCGCGGCGCCCTCGTCCTCACCGCGAAGCACCAGCGCCGCGGCACGGACCCGCTCGCCGCCGTCGCCGCGCGCACCGTGTCGACCGGCGACTACGCGGCGACGGCCGTCGTCGACACGCGCGAGCAGGCCGAGGATACGATGGCGTCGCTGTGCGCGTTCGGCACGCACCGCGACGCGCTCGGCATCGGCGTTCGCGACGGCATGATCAGCGTCTGGCGCCGCCGCGGCGGCCGGCTCGTCGAGCTCGCGGTGACGCGCGTCGCCGGCGAGCGCGTCCACCTGCGGTGCACGTCGCTCGACGGAAGCGCGTACCGGTTCGCGTACAGCAGCGACGGAAAAGGCTGGACGACGCTCGGCGGCCGCATCGACGGCTCGTGGCTGCCCCCCTGGGACGCGGGCGTTCGCATCGCGCTCGCGGTCGGCGGGGCGACGGGCGCGTCCGCGCGGTTCGCCTCGTTGAAGTTCCAGCCGGCGCACGCCCCGGTCACGACGCTCGTGCACCGCAAGAGCCGTCGCACGCGGATCAAGGAGATGCTGGCACGCGTCGCGCCCCAGCGCGCCGCCGCGCGGCA
>Ga0213875_10002334_pt1 | contig 11473 bp, 11 predicted proteins | sample BarmaccomBMRX_R8_FD_160105 | JGI IMG/M metagenome (GOLD analysis project Ga0213875, IMG submission 160105) | Root-associated microbial communities from Barbacenia macrantha in rupestrian grasslands, the National Park of Serra do Cipo, Brazil - RX_R8 | ecosystem: Host-associated > Plants > Roots... | reverse complement strand
CACACCCCAGGCTCACCGGCGCCGCAGCCGCGCCGAAAAGGATGCCGCGCCAGGCGCTTGCCGCGCTGCTGCTGCTCGCGCCCTCCGCCGCCTTTCTGCTCGCCTTCTCCTATTGGCCGGTCCTCTACGTCGCCGTCGAGTCGCTCACCGCCGGCCGCGGCGGCGCCGATCTCGGCAACTACGCGCGGCTGTTCGCCGACCCGCACTTCGCACAGGCCGTGCGCAACAACCTCGTCTATGCGGTCGGCACCATCGCGCCGAGCGTCACCCTCGCCCTGCTGTTCGCGCTGGCGTTGCGGGATTCGACCCGGCTGAACGCGATGCTGCGCACGCTGCTGGTCATGCCGCTGCTGATCCCGCTGGTCGCCGCCGCAGCCCTGTTCAGCTTCGTGCTGCTGCCCGGACAGGGCCTGCTCGACTGGTATCTGGCCAGGCTCGGCATCGCCGCGACGAACTGGCTCGGCGACCCGGACCTCGCGCTCGGCTCGATCATCGCGCTCACCGTCTGGAAGAACACCGGCTATTACATGCTGTTCTTCATCGCCGGGTTGGCGGCCGTGCCACAGGAGCTGCTGGACGCCGCGAAGATCGACGGCGCGCGCGCTCTCGCCCGCTTCCGCCACGTCACCCTGCCGATGCTCGGCCCGACCTTCGGCTTCGTGCTGCCGATCGCGCTGCTGAACGCGCTGACCCAGGTCGATCACGTCGTCACGCTGACCCAGGGCGGCCCGTCGGATTCGACGAGCCTGCTGCTCTACTACATCTATCAGCAGGCGGCGCAGAACGACGACCCGGGCCTCGCGGCCGCCGCGACGTTGATCAGCGTCGCGGCACTTCTGGCACTTTCGCTCGGTACGTTCCGCGCCCTCGATCGCGGCATTCACTATGCGAGCTGAGCGGCGCCTGCTGGCGACGGTGGCGATCGGCGCCGCGGCGATCGCTTGGGCGCTGCCGTTCGCCTGGATGGCCGTCGCCTCGCTGCGCCCCGGCGTGCCGCCGGACATCGCGTCGCTGACGCCGCCGGGCCCGTTCGGCCTCGGCAATTACGCGCTGGCCTGGCGCAGCGGCAGCTTCCCGCTCTGGTATCTCAACACGCTGCTGATGTGCGGCGGCATCCTCGCCGTGCAGCTCGTCACGATCACCGCCGCCGGCTACGCCTTCGCCCGGCTGCGCTTCGCCGGGCGTGAAACGCTGTTCGCGCTGTTCATGCTGCAGATCCTGCTGATCCCGGCGCTGCTGATCGTGCCCAACCTGGCGACGCTCGTGCGGCTGCACCTGTACGACCGGCTGCTCGGCATCATGGCGCCGTATTTCGCGTCCGGCTTCGGCGTGTTCCTGATGCGCCAGACGTTTCGCGCCATTCCGCGCGACTACGAGGAGGCGGCGATGCTGGACGGCGCGCGCATTCCGGCACTGATCCGCCACGTGCTGGCGCCGTTGGCGCGGCCGGGGCTGGTCGCCTTCGCGATCATCTCCGTCACCGCGCACTGGAACGAGTTCCTCTGGCCGCTGATGGCGGTGGTCTCGCCGTCGCGCCAGGTGCTGACGGTCGGGCTGGCCTCGTTCACCGCCGGCGCCGAAGCAGGCTCGGCCTGGGGCATGGTTGCCGCCGGCACCTTCCTGGTCGCCGGCCCGCTGCTCATCCTGTTCCTGCTCTTCCAGCGCCGCTTCGTCTCGTCTTTCATGTTTTCCGGAATCAAGTAGGGGGCGTCCGTCCATGACAATCACCCGGCGTGCCGCGATGGGCGCGGCGCTCGCGCTGCCCGCGGCGAACCTCGTGCGCGCCGCGCGCGCCGCCGAGCCCGTCGCCATCGACCTGTTCTTCCCGGTGCCGGTGCAGGGCATGCTGGCCAACGAGATGCAGACGCTGATCGAGCGCTTCAACGGCCAGCAGCCGGAAGTGCGGGTCACCGCGGCCTACACCGGCAGCTACGACGACACCAACCTCAAGACCCGTGCCGCCATCAAGGCCGGGCGACCACCCGCTGCCGTCATCATGTCCGCCAATTTCGTGCGGGAATACGTGATCAACGACGAGGTGGACGCCTTCGACGACCTGATCGGCCAGGACGGCAAGACGCCGAGCGAATACATGGACGCGTTCTGGCCGGCGCTGCGGCCGAACGCCGTGATCGACGGGCGCGTCTACGGCATTCCCTTCCAGAACTCGACGCCGCTGCTCTACTATGGCGTCGATGCGTTCAGGGACGCCGGGCTCGATCCCGACCACCCGCCGGCGACCTGGGCGGAGTGGGTGGACGCGGCGGTCAAGCTGACCAGGCCGAACGGCCAGCGCTGGGGCCTGATGTTCCCGGGCACCTACGACTACTGCGGCTGGATCACCAGCGGGCTCGTCATGTCCAACGGCGGCCAATATTTCAACCACGACTACGGCGGGGAGGTGTTCTACGACGCGCCGAGCGCACTGGGCGCGCTGTCGCTGCTCGACCTGATGGTCAACAAGCACAAGGCGATTCCACCCGGCGTGTCGGACGCCAACGCCTGCACCGGCGCGTTCTTCGCCGGCCGCACCGGCATGATGGTGCTCTCCACGGGCTCGCTGAGCTTCGTGCGCAGCAACATGAAGTCGCCGTATCGCGTCGCCTTCATGCCGCGCAACCTGCGCAACGCGGCGCCGATCGGCGGCGGCTCGCTGATCCTGCCGAAGGGCAACACGCCGGAGCGTCGGCAGGCCGCGTGGAAGCTCGTCAACTGGCTGACCAGTCCGGAAATATCCGGCGAATGGAGCCGCTTCACCGGATATTTCGCGCCGCGCAAGGCGGCGTACGACCTGCCGGATATGAAGGCATACGTGCAGCAGTATCCGGACGCCAAGGTGGCGCTCGACCAGCTGCAGTACGCGGTGCCGTGGTTCGACACCTACAGCACCGTCGCGGTGCGCAAGGCAATGGAGGACCAGGTGCAGGCGCTCCTGTCCGCCAAGACCACGCCGGCGGAGGCGGCGGCGGCGGCGCAGAAGGGTGCCGACGCCTTGCTGCGTCCCTATGTCGAGCGCACGGCATTGAAGCTGCCGGCCTGAGCCGCGGCCCGTATCAGGCGATTCCCATGTAGATCCGCTGCACCTCCGTGTTCCCCGCCAGCTCCTCCGCCGGCCCCTCCAGCACGGTGCGCCCGGTCTGCAGCACGTAGGCGTAGTCGGCAAGTTCCAGCGCCAGTTCCACCGACTGCTCGGCGAGCAGCAGCGGCAGCCCGGTCTCATTCAGCTGCACCAGCGCCTCGTACATCCGCTCCACTACCGCCGGCGCGAGGCCGAGGCTCGGCTCATCCAGCATCAACAGCTGCGGGTCACTCATCAGCGCCCGGCCGAGCGCCAGCATCTGCCGCTCGCCGCCCGAAAGCGTGCCGGCGCGCTGCCGGCGCCGCTCCGCCAGGCGCGGAAACAGCGCATAGACGCGCTCCAGCATCGCCGCCGCGCGGCTACGATCGGCGAGCACCGTCGCGCCCAGCCGCAGATTCTGCTCGACGCTCTGCTGCACGAACAGCCGCCAGCCCTCGGGCGACAGCGCCAGGCCCTGGGCAACGATCGCGTGCGCCGGCCGGCCGGCGATGTCGCGGCCCTGCCAGGCGATGCGGCCCGCCGCAGGCGGCACCAGCCCAGCGATGGCGTTCAGCGTCGTCGTCTTGCCCGCGCCGTTGGCGCCGAGCAGCGCCACCACCGAACCCGCCGGCACGGCGATCGAGATGTCGGCCACCCCGACCAGGTCGCCGTAGCGCACCGCCAGGTGCTGCACCGAGAGCACCGCGCTCATGGCGGATTTCGCCGCCGGCGCAGCCGCCGACCCGCAAGGCTGCGCCCGATATACGCCTCGACCACCGCGGGATCGTCCACCACCGCCCGCGGCACGCCCTCGGCGATCACCTTGCCCTGGTTGAACACGACCGCCCGCTCGGCGAGCGACAGGATGACCTCCATGATGTGCTCGACGACGATCAGCGTGATGCCGCGCGCGTGCAGTCCGCGCACGAAGCCGATGGCGTCGCGCACCTCGGTCGGGTTGAGCCCGGCCAGCGCCTCGTCGAGCAGCAGCAGACGCGGCTCGGTGGCCAGCGCGCGGGCGATCTCCAGCCGCTTGCGCCCGGGCGTACCGAGGCCGCCCGCCCGCGCCTCCGCCTGCCGCGCGAGCCCGGTGACCTCCAGCATCTCGCGCGCCCGCTCGCGTGCGTCGCGGCGGTGCGGATGGCGCAGGAAAGCGCCGACCATCACGTTCTCCAGCACCGTCATGTCCTCGAAGGTGACGGGCACCTGAAAACTGCGCGCCATGCCAGCGCGGGCGTGCGCGTCGGCCGGCGCGCGCGTCACCTCCTGGCCGGCGAAGCGGATGAGCCCGGCAGTCGGCTGGGTGTCGCCGGCCAGGCAGTTGAAGAAGGTGCTCTTGCCGGCGCCGTTCGGCCCGATCAGGCCGACGATCTCACCCTCGCGCACGGTGAGCCCGGCGCCGTCCACGGCGCGGAAGCTGCCGAACGCCTTGACGATCCCGGTCGCCTCGAGCAGCGGTTCAGGCGGCACGCCGCGGTCGCCAGTGCAGCAGCTCGAGCAGCCCGCCCGGCCGGAACCGCGCGATCGCCAGGATGATGGCGCCGTAGACGATGTAGGTCAGCCCGCTGCCACTGCCGCCGAACGCCGCGTTGGTCGCCTGCTGCACCGGCACCAGGATCACCGCGCCGAGCACGGGCCCGAACAGCGTGCCCGCGCCGCCCAGCGCCGCGACGATCACCATCTGCACGGAAACCAGGATACCCAGCACGCTCTCCGGATCGACATAGCCGACCATCACCGCGTACAGCGACCCGGCGAGTGCGGTGAACCCGGCCGACAGCAGCAGCGCGACCAGCTTGTAGCGCAGCACCGGCACGCCGAGGCTGAGCGCCGCGCGCTCGCCGGCGCGGACCGCGCGCAGGTAGTAGCCGGTGCGGCTGCGCGCCATCGCCCAGGTCACCCACAGCAGTGCCGCCTCGACCGCGGCGAAGATGTAGAAATACGGCAGCGGGCTGAGGAACGAGAGGTCAGCCAGGCCGCGCGGCACCGCCGGCCCCATCAGCCCGACCGCCGCGCCGAGCAGCGGCCAGTTGCCGACGACGATGCGGATCAGCTCGGCCACCGCGATCGTCGCCATCGAGAAATAGTGGCCGCGCAGCCGGAAGGTCGGCACTCCTATCAGCAGCGCCAGCACCAGCGAGACCGCGATGCCGAACGGCGCGCCGGCGATCGGCGGCCAGGCGAACAGCTTGAACACCAGCAGCGATGCATAGGCGCCGGCGCCGAAGAACACCGCGTGGCCGATCGAGACCTGCCCGGCGTAGCCGCCGATCAGGTTCCAGGCGGAGGCGGAGATCGCGGTCAGCAGCACCAGTGCCGCGACGCGCTGTATGAACGGGTCGCCCACCGCCGCCGGCGCGGCCAGCAGCAGCACCACCGCGGCGACGCCGAGACCGATCCTCACGCCTGCCCCAGCAGCCCCTGCGGGCGGAACCACAGCAGCACCACGAACAGCGCATAGACAACGACGTCCTGATAGACCGCGCCGATCAGGTATGCGGAGAGCGCCTCGATAACGCCGATCGCCAGCCCCGCGAGCAGCGCCCCCGGCACGCTGCCGAACCCGCCGAGGCAGACCGTGACGAATGCGATCAGCGCCAGCGATTCCCCGACCGTCGGGGATATGTAGTAGAACATTGCGATCAGCGCGCCGGCGATGCCGGTGCTGGCGGCACCGATGCCCCAGGCCAGGCCCTGCATGCGGTCCGGCCGGATGCCGACCAGCTGCGCCGCCGCGCGGTCCTCGGCCACCGCCAGCAGCCGGCTTCCGAGTGCGGTGCGTGTAAGCAGCAGGTGCAGGCCGACCGTCAGCACCAGCGCGACCGCCCCGGCGAGCAGCCGTGCCGCCTGCAGGCGCAGCCCGCCGATCGCCACCGTGCCGCCGACCAGCGTGTCCGGCAGCGTCACGAAATTCGCCGAGAAGATCCAGAACGCGGTGTAGCGCAGCAGCAGCGCGAGGCCGAACGTCGACAGGATTTGCGCCAGCATCGGCCCGCGCGTCACGTGGCGGATGATTGCCGCGTAGACGAACAGGCCGAGCAGGAACAGCAGCGCGGCGGCCAGCGGCACGAACACCAGCGGCGGCAGGTGCAGCAGCGTGTAGGCGACGAAGGCCACGTACATCGCCAGCATCACGAAGTCGCCATGCGCGAAGTTCACCACGTTCATCATGCCCCAGATCAGCGTCAGCCCGGAGGAGAACAGGGCGTAGACGGCGCCGAGCAGCAGGCCGCTGACGATGACCTGGGCGAGGATCACCGGCCGGCGTGGCGGGCGGTGAACGAGACGGGCCAGTGACCGGCGCCGGCGCGCATGCCGTTGGCACTCCGCGGATTGCCTTGGAACCGTGGCGTTCGGCCTGACGTGGGGTTTGGCCGGACCTCCGATGCTGGCACGCCCTCCGCTGACGCGTCGAGCGGAACGATCGCGCTGTGCGCGACTGGGCCTTGCTGCGGCGCGGAGGTGCTGGCCTTGTCGGCACGCTCGCCGCACGGCATACAATCGTCAGCCTGCTTGCGGTGGGCCGCGAGCCGAAATAACCATTGGTTGACAAGGTGATCGAGACATTTCCTGCACCTGAGCGTGATGTGGCTTGGGTGCCGATCCTATGTGGCCGCTGGGCCACAGCATCTCGCGCGTAGCGCGCATAAAAGTAGACAATGCATAAAAAATTTGACAATCGGGGCTTAACCCGGCATTACCGGCAACGAAAGTTGTGGCGGCGGTGAACCGGAACGGAAGGGAATTGTTAACCACCGCGTCGGCGTCGCCCAACACGGCGCCCGTCGCCTTCCATCGAAAAACGGCTGGAGAGACCACCGGATCAAGCCCGGGGGCCGCAGGGACGATGGCGTCCGCGGCAACCCCGAGCCGGACGGGACAGAGCAGGACAGGGCCGGGCATCGCACCCGGGAGTTTGGGGAAGACAATGTATATCACGTCCGAAACGGTCATCGCGCGCCAGCCGATCACCACCGCGATCAAGCTGTTCGCCGACGGCGCCAACCTCGACGACATGCTGCGCATCTACACCGCCGGTGAGGCGGACGGCTTCACCACCAATCCGACCCTGCTGCGCAAGGCCGGTGTGACCGACTTCGCCGCCTTCGCCCGCACCGTGCTGGCGCACATCACCGACCTGCCGATCTCCTTCGAGGTGTTCTCGGACGAGTTCGCGGAGATGGAGGTGCAGGCCCGCCGCCTCGCATCATGGGGTCGCAACGTCTACGTCAAGATCCCCATCACCAACACCGCCGGGCAGAGCTCGGTCCCGCTGATCCGCACGCTGTCGCGCGACGGCATCAAGGTGAACGCCACCGCCATCATGACGCTGCGCCAGGTCGCGCAGACGCTGGAGGTGCTGGCCGACGACGTGCCGGCGGTGGTCTCCATCTTCGCCGGACGCATCGCCGACACCGGGCGCGATCCGGTCCCCGTGATGAGCGCCGCGGTCGCGATGGCGGCGAGCAAGCCGGCGGCCGAGATCCTGTGGGCCAGCCCGCGCGAGGTGTTCAACATCCACCAGGCGCAGGCCTGCGGCTGCCATATCATCACCGCGACCCCCGATATTCTGAAGAAGCTGAGTATGGCGGGCATGGACCTCGACCGGCTGTCACAGGACACCGTGCGCATGTTCCGCCAGGACGTGCTGGCCGCCGGGTATCAGCTCTAGAAAAAGGCCAGGGGCGCTGCCCCTGGACCCCGGCAAAGGCAGAGCCTTTGCAATCCTTCACTTGAAGTAAAGGGGTCTGGGGCATTGCCCCAGCGGGGTCCAGGGGCAGAGCCCCTGGCCTTGCCTTCTCCCCGGAGACGACCCGATGCCGATGCCCCCCGCCCTGGTCCTCGCCGCCGGCCTCGGCACGCGCATCCGCGCCGTCGCCGGCGACCTGCCCAAGCCGCTGATCCCGTTCGGCGGCCAACCGATCCTTGCCCACAATCTGCGCTGGCTGGCGGCCGGCGGGGTGCGGGACGTCTGGATCAACCTGCACTACAACGCCCGGCGCATCACCGAACTCGTGGGCGACGGCGCCGGCTTCGGCCTGCGCATCCGCACGCTGTTCGAGCCGGAGCTGCTGGGGACCGCCGGCGCGCTCGCCAATCTCGCCACCCAGGCACCCGAGGCGGTGCCCGGCGCGGTGCTCGTCGTCTATGGCGACAACCTGCTGCGCTTCGATCTCGCGGCGCTGCTCGCCGCGCATCGCCGGCGCGACGCCGCCGCGACGATCGCGCTGTTCGATCGCGACAGTCACGTCCATACCGGCATCGCCGGCGGCCGCGTCGAAACCGGCGCCGACGGCCGCGTGCTCGCCTTCCGCGAGGGCGGCGCGCCGATCGCCGGGCGCGATCTCGTCAACGCCGGCGTCTACGTCGTCGAGCCCGCGGTGCGCCGGCTGATCGTGCCGCGCAACGGCGGCCCGGCCGTGGATTTCGGTCGCGACGTGTTCCCCGCCATGCTGCGCGAAGGCTTGCCGCTGTTCGGCCACGTCATCGAGGACGAGGGGTTCTGCCTCGGCCTCGACACGCCGGAGAGCCACGCCGCCGGCACCGCCCTGCTCGACGCCGGCCGGATCGTGCTCGCCTGATGCGCCCGCCCGGAAAGCACCCTGCGCTAAGGCACCGGGCCGTGTTCCTCGACCGCGACGGCGTGCTCAACGCCGTGGTCATGCGCGACGGCAAGCCGGCCTCGCCGCGCCGCCCCGAGGAGTTCGTGCTCGAGTCCGGGGTGGAGGACGCGCTCGGCCGGCTGCACGCCGCCGGGCTGAAGCTGTTCGTCGTCACCAACCAGCCGGATGTCAGCCGCGGCCTGATGGACGACGCGGCGCTGGACGCGATGCACCGGACACTGCGCGAGCGCCTGCCGATCGCCGAGATCGCCTGCTGCCGGCATGACGATGCGCAGGGTTGTGCCTGCCGCAAGCCCAAGCCCGGCATGCTGCTCGATCTCGCCACGCGCTGGGATTTGGCCCTGGCAAAGAGCGTGATGATCGGCGATCAGGACCGCGACATGGCGTGCGGCCGCGCCGCCGGCTGCGCCACGATCCAGCTCGCACGGCCGTACAACAGCGGCGCCGGCGCGCAGCACAGGGTTGCCGATCTGGCCGCCGCGGTCGCCATAATCCTGCAACAGCTCGGGTCCAGTATCGCCGCCTGACTGCGACGCGTCCGTTTCATCGTCCGTTAGCGCCTCGCTCCTAGAAGGCCCTCCAGCAGCAAGGCAGACCGATGTTCTCCGCGCATTTCCTCGCCGCCCTGCAGACCGCCCTGGGCCGCATCGACCACGCGGCGATCGAGGCGATGGCGCACGACCTCGCGGCGGTGCGCGCGCGCGGCGGCCGCCTGTTCATCCTCGGCGTCGGCGGCGGTGCCGGCCACGCCGGCCACGCGGTGAACGATTTCCGCAAGATTTGCGGCTTCGAGGCTTACGCGCCGACCGACAACGTCTCCGAACTGACCGCCCGCATCAATGACGAGGGCTGGGAAGGCTGCTACGCCGCCTGGCTGGACGGCAGCCGGCTGCGCGCGGAGGACGGGCTTCTGGTGTTCTCGGTCGGCGGCGGCAGTGCCGAGCCGCCGGTCAGCATGAACATCGTGCGCGCGCTGGATCGCGCGCGTGCCGTCGGCGCCACCATCACCGGCGTCGTCGGCCGCTCCGGCGGCTACACGGCGGAGGTCGCCGACAGTTGCTGCGTCGTCCCGACCGTCGATCCGGCGCTGGTTACGCCGCTGGTCGAGGGCATGCAGGCGGTGGTCTGGCACCTGCTGGTGGCGCACCCCGCGCTGGCGCGGCAGGCCGGCAAGTGGGAGCAGCTCGCCGCCGCGGCGCAATGAGCGCGGGACCGGCCGGCGTGGTCACCACCCGCACGCCGTTGCGCGTGACGCTCGGCGGCGGCGGGACCGATCTCGAGAGCTACTACCGCCACGGCGGCGGCTTCATCTTCGCGATGGCGCTCGACAAGTACATCCACGTGCACGCCCACCGCCCGGTGTTCGACCGGCGCGTCGTCGTCAATGGCGCGACGCTGGACGACGCGGACCCCTCGGCGCACCCGCTGGTCCGCGCCGCCCTGCGCCGGCACGACGTGGTGGACCGCTTCGAGCTGGCCTCGCTCGCCGACATCGCCGGTGGCACCGGCCTCGGCTCCTCCAGCTGCTTCCTGGTCGGCCTGCTGAACGCGTTGCACGCCATGGCCGGCCGGCGCGCCGGGGCGCCGGCGCTGGCCGAGGAAGCCTGCGCGCTGGAGATCAACGCGCTGGCGCGCGGCATCGGCAAGCAGGACCAGTACATGGCCGCGTTCGGCGGCCTGACCACCTTGCGCATCGCCGCGGACGGCACGGTCGCCGTGGCGCCCGTGGTGCTGGACGCGGACGTGGAGGCGGCCTTCCTGCGCCACACACACATCTACTACACCGGACTGCGGCGCGACGCCGCGGTGGTGCTGTCCGAGCAGAACACCGCGATGGCGGACGCGGGCAGCGGCCGCCACCAACAGGTGCAGGACAGCCTGGATTACATCCGCGATCTCGGCTACCGCATCCTCGCCGCCTGGCAGGCGGGCGACCTGGACGGCTGGGGACGCATGCTCGACGAGCACTGGCAGCACAAGAAGCGGCTCTCCAGCCGCATCAGCTGGCCGAAGATCGACGCTCTCTACGAGAGCGTGAAGCGCGCGCACGGCGTGCTCGGCGGCAAGGTGATCGGCGCCGGCGGCGGCGGCTTCCTGATGCTGTTCTGCCCCGGCGACGGCACCGCGCTGCAAGCCGCCATGCACGAACAGGGCATGCCGCGCCTGCGCTACGCAATCGACCGGACCGGCAGCCGCGTGCTCTCCGCCACCCCACTCGATCCCCCGTGATCCCGCACCATCTGGCGATCGAACTCACGGATTTCGGCAATGTTGCGGTGGCCGGGCCGATGGCGGCAGTGATGGCGGCCTGGCTGTGGTTCACCGGCCAGCGGGTGCTGGCGGGCATCCTCGCCCTCAACATGGGCTGCGCCGTCGCCGCGACCGTGGTGCTGAAGGAGGTGTCGCGCACGCTCGGCGGCGAGTTCTACGGCACGCCGCTGCAGCTCTCCACCGGCGCGCCGAGCGGCCACGCGGTGATGAGCATGGTGACCTACGGTGCGCTCGGCGTGCTGTTCGCGGTCGGCAGCCGCGGCTCACTGCGGGTGCTCGCGGTGGCGCTGGCCGGTCTGCTGATCGTCGGCGTCGCGGTGACGCGGGTGACCCTGCACGCGCACACGCCGGCGGACGTAGCGACCGGCCTGATCCTCGGCGGCGCGTTCACCGCGCTCACCGCGGTGGCCGCGCGTCACACGCGCGGCGCCTGGCCGGCGATGACGCCGCTGCTGATCGGTGTCGCCGTCGTGGCGCTGGCGATGCAGGTCTCCGGCCTGCGCCTGACCAGCGCCGTCTT
>Ga0213875_10002333_pt1 | contig 11473 bp, 10 predicted proteins | sample BarmaccomBMRX_R8_FD_160105 | JGI IMG/M metagenome (GOLD analysis project Ga0213875, IMG submission 160105) | Root-associated microbial communities from Barbacenia macrantha in rupestrian grasslands, the National Park of Serra do Cipo, Brazil - RX_R8 | ecosystem: Host-associated > Plants > Roots... | reverse complement strand
ACCTTGCAGTTCGATCTCAGCCGCAATATCGACGGCGCGGCGCGCGACGTGCAGGCAGCGATCAACGCGGCGCGTGCCGACCTGCCGGCGAGCCTGCGCAGCAACCCGACCTATCGCAAGGTCAATCCGGCCGACGCGCCGATCCAGATCCTGTCGATGACCTCCAATACCAAGACGCGCGGCCAGATGTACGATCTGGCCTCGACGGTCTTGATGCCGGCCCTGTCGCAGATCGACGGCATCGGGCAGGTGACGATCAGCGGCAGCGCCCTGCCCGCCGTGCGGGTCGAACTCAATCCGTTGCCCCTGTTTAAATTTGGTATCGGCCTGGAGGATGTGCGCGCTGCGCTCGCCTCGGCCAATGCACATAGTCCGAAAGGCTCGATCACCGATAGCGGCCGCAATTTTCAGGTCTACACCAACGACCAGGCCAATCTGGCGGATGACTACAAGCCGCTCGTGATTGCGTATCGCAATGGCGCCCCGGTTCGCCTCTCGGATATCGCGGCGGTCAATGATGATGTCGAGAACATCCGCAACGCGGGGCTGGCCAACGGTAAACCCGCGGTTCTGATCATCCTCTACCGCCAGCCCGGCGGGAACATCATCGACACTGTGGACCGGGTATATTCGGAATTGCCGCAGTTGCGGGCCTCGATCCCCAGCGATATCGAATTGAATGTCGCGATGGATCGTTCGACAACGATCCGCGGCTCATTGCACGATGTCGAGGTTACATTGTTGATCGCCATCGGGCTGGTGATCCTCGTGGTGTTCCTGTTCCTGCGGAGTGCGCGTGCCACCTTGATCCCCAGCGTCGCGGTGCCGGTGTCGCTGATCGGCACGTTCGGCGCGATGTATCTGCTGGGCTACAGCCTCGATAATCTGTCGCTGATGGCGCTGACGATCTCGACCGGGTTCGTCGTCGATGACGCGATTGTCGTGCTGGAAAACATCACCCGCCATCTCGAGGCGGGCATGTCGCGTCGCGAGGCGGCGTTGCGCGGCGCCCGCGAGGTCGGGTTCACGGTATTGTCGATGAGCGTCTCGCTGATCGCGGTGTTCGTGCCGATCCTGTTGATGGGCGGGTTGGTCGGTCGGCTGTTCCGCGAATTCGCGATGACCCTGTCGGTGGCGATCCTGATCTCGCTGCTCGTGTCGCTGACCACCACGCCGATGATGTGCGCCTTTATCCCGATACACAGCGAAGGCAACAAGCGCTCGCGCTTCTATCGCTACAGCGAGCGCGTCTTTGACGGGATGCTGCATTTCTACGAGCGGACCCTACGATCCGCGTTGCTGCATCCGATCCTGGTGATGATCGTTCTGGCGATCACCATCGTCCTCAATGTGTTTCTGTTCATCGAGGTACCGAAGGGGCTCTTTCCGCAACAGGATACCGGTCGCATGATCGGCGGTATCCAGGCCGACCAGAGCATCAGCTTTCAGTTGATGCGCGACAAACTGACGGAATTCGTCAAGATCATCTCGCAGGATCCGGCGATCGACAGCATTGTCGGTTTCACCGGCGGCGGGCAGACCAATTCCGGCTTCGTCTTCGTGTCGCTGAAGCCGTTGGCGGAACGCAAGCTGTCGGTTGATCAGGTGATCGGCCGAATGCGCGGGAAACTGGCCCGGGTGCCCGGCGCACGGCTGTTCCTGCAGGCCGTGCAGGATATCCGTGCCGGCGGGCGCCAAAGCAACGCGCAGTACCAGTACACCTTGCAGGGCGATGACAGCGCCTCGGTTTATTCCTGGGCACAGAAGCTCACCACCGAGCTCGAAAAGCTTCCAGACCTGACCGATGTCAATTCCGACCAGCAGCAGAAGGGGCTGGAGACCGATCTGGTGATCGATCGCGCCACCGCGTCCCGCCTCGGGCTGACCGCGTCGCAGCTCGACAACACCCTCTACGATGCATTCGGGCAGCGGCAGGTGTCGGTCATCTACACGTCGCGCAACCAGTACCACGTGGTAATGGAAGTGGCGCCGGAGTTCTGGCAAAGCCCCAGTACGCTCGATCAGATCTATGTCAGCACCTCGGGTGGCGGGGTTGGCGGCACGCAATCCACCAACGCCGTCGCCGGCACGGTGTCCGGGTCGAGCAGCAAGTCCACCAGCGCCGCGGCGACAGCCGCGCAGGTCGCCTCTGATACTGCGCGCAATCAGGCAAACAACGCACTCGCCAATACCGGGCACGGGGCGACCTCGACCGGTGCCGCCGTCAGCACTTCGCAGGAGACCATGGTACCGCTCTCTGCCGTGGCGCGTTTCGAGACCGGCAATACCCCGCTCGCGGTCAACCATCAGGGCTTGCTCGTCGCCAGCACCATCTCGTTCAACCTGAAGCCCGGCGCGGCGCTCGGACAGGCGTCGCAGGAGATCGACGAAGCGATGCAGCGACTGCATGTGCCGGCGACGATCCATGGCAGTTTCCAGGGAACCGCCCAGGTCTTCCAGCAATCGCTGGCCAATGAGCCGATCCTTATCGCCACCGCTCTATTGGCGGTTTATATCGTGCTGGGCGTGCTCTACGAGAGTTACGTGCATCCGATCACGATCCTGTCGACGCTGCCATCGGCAGGCGTAGGGGCGGTGCTGGCGTTGATGTTGTTCAACATCGATTTCAGCATCATTGCGCTGATTGGGGTGATCCTGCTGATCGGCATCGTCAAGAAGAACGCGATCATGATGATCGACTTCGCGCTGCACGCGGAGCGCACCATGGGCCTCGATTCGCACGATGCGATTTACGAGGCGGCGCGACTGCGCTTTCGTCCGATCATGATGACGACGCTGGCCGCGATGCTGGGTGCCGTGCCGCTTGCGGTCGGGTTCGGCGAAGGTTCGGAGTTGCGCCAGCCGCTCGGCATCTCGATCGTCGGCGGCTTGCTGGTCAGCCAGGCACTGACCCTCTACACCACGCCGGTGATCTACCTCTATCTCGACCGCATGCGGCTGTGGGCCCAGCGGCGCTGGGGGCGCGGCACCGCGCCGGGTCCAGTGCCGCAACCAGGCGAATGAGGTCAGCAGCGTTGCTTTCCGGAAAGTTGAACATGCTCCGCTTATCGCCGCGGCCCGGCTGCCGCGCGGGTGCCACGCTGCTGGCGCTCGTGCTGGCGGGCTGCACCGTCGGTCCCAATTACAAGAAGCCGTCGGCGGCAATTCCCAACGGCTACAAGGAGGCCGGCTGGCAGATCGCGCAACCGGCCGACGCGGTCGATCGAGGGGCGTGGTGGTCGATCTATCGCGATCCAGTGCTCGACGGGCTGGAGCGGCAGATTGACATCTCCAACCAGAACCTCAAGGCATCCGAGGCCTCCTTCCGCGAGGCCGAGGCCATCGTCACCGCGGCGCGGGCGCAGTATTTCCCGACTGTCACGGGCAGCGGCTCGGGAACCCGTTCCCGCACGCCCGGCGGCGGTGCGGGCGGGGGCAAAGGCTCGATCTCGAACAGCTTCAGCCTCGACGCGGGGGCAAGCTGGACCCCGGATCTATGGGGCCGCATCCGCCGTACTGTCGAGGGCGACGTCGCAAACGCCCAGGCGAGCGCCGGCGATCTCGCCAGCGCCCGTCTCTCGGCTCAGGGATCGCTCGCCAGCGACTACATGCAATTGCGCATCGCCGACGAATTGCAGCGCCTCCTGCAGGCCTCGGTCAGGGCCTACACCGAATCCCTGCGAATCACGCAGAATCAGTATAGCGGCGGCACCGCCGACCAGTCCGCCGTCTCGCAGGCCCAGGCACAGCTCGACAGTACCCAGGCGCAGTTGATCGCGGTTGGCGTGACCCGGGCGCAGCTTGAACACGCGATTGCCGTGCTGGTCGGCAAGCCACCCGCGCAATTCTCGATCGCCCCAAGCACCGCGATGCTGGCCATTCCCTTCATACCGCCGGAATTGCCCGGCGCCATATTGCAGCGCCGCCCTGATATCGCGGCCGCCGAGCGCCGCATGGCCGCCGCCAATGCCCAGATCGGCGTCGCCGAGGCGGCGTTCTTCCCCGATGTGACGCTGTCGGCGGACGCCGGAACCATGGCGGCGATGATCCAGCGGCTGTTCTCAGCCGCGAGCCGTACCTGGTCGTTCGGCGGTTCTGCCGTCCAGACGCTGTTCGATGGCGGCGCCAACCGGGCGGCGGTGGCGCAGGCCCGCGCCGCTTTCGATGCCACAGTGGCCGATTATCGCCAGTCTGTGTTGACCGCGCTGCAGCAGGTCGAGGATGAATTGGCCGCCTTGCGCATCCTCGCCGATCAGGCCAAGGCTGAGGAAGCCGCGGTCGCCGCCGCCCGCGAGGCGGAGCGAGTGATCAATAACCAATATCGTGCTGGGACGGTTGCCTACACCAGCGTTATCGTCGCCGAAACTACGGCGCTCGGGGATGCGGAAACCGCAGTGAACATCCGGCAGAGCCGGCTGGTCGCGAGTGTCGCGCTGATCCAGGCGCTGGGTGGTGGCTGGGATACCTCGCAACTGCCCGGCCGCGACCGCATCGAGAGCGACCAGCCGCTCGACTTCAACCCGCTGCCCCCTGCCGATGCATGGCCGAAATTGTGATCGTGATCGGCGGATAAGCGGGTGCCTGCGTCACTTTCGCCGGAGGACCGGCGTCGGTTCAAGACCGGATCGGGTACTTTGTGAGGGATCATGCCCTTCGCCTATTGGATGCTGCTGCTAGCGGTGCTGTTGCCATACGTGACGGTGGGTCTGGCGAAATCGGGTGGCTTCGATAACCGGGCGCCGCGTTCCAGTCTGGACAGCCTGTCCGGCTGGCGGCGGCGGGCGGACTGGGCGCATCGCAATCATTTCGAGGCCTTTCCGGCCTTTGCCGCGGCAGTACTCGTAGCCGAGATGACCCACGCGCCGCAAACTCGGATCGATCTGCTGGCAGGCATTTTTGTGCTGCTGCGGCTAGTCTACACGGGTCTCTATATCGCCGATCTCGCAACATTACGCTCGATCGTCTGGGGTCTCGGCATGATCACGGTAGTCTCGCTGTTCGTTCTCGGCAGTTAGGGAGCCGGGTAGCGAAAATATTCCTGGCTGCGGCCGTGCGACGTATTTGCACGGAACGGAACCTGCCTTTAATTTGTATTCTATCGATCTCCGTCGATCGATGTGATCCCTTGATCAGCCGCGCACCTCGCCTCGGAGACATGATGGCCGTTTCGTCGCATCGCATTCTATTTGTCGAAGACGACAAGCCGGTTAGAGATTTGGTGGAGGAGGTGCTGCTAGACGAAGGGTTTGCGGTGGACGCCGTGGCCACGATCGGCGCCGCGCTCGCCCTGCTCGCCGCCAACAATTATGACCTGGTGCTGACCGATGGACGGCTGCCTGACGGCACCGGCTACTCAGTCGCGCACGCGGCCAGCGCCAAGGACATCAAGGTGCTGGTCTACACCGCCTACGGGCTCGAGTTTTCCAACAACGAGCGGGCGAGCTACCCGGTGCTCGCCAAACCGGTGCGGATTTCAGAGCTGCTCCTGGTGATTCGGCATTTTCTCGGCACGAACCTCGTGCCGGCGAAAAAGCCCATGTCCCCATCGGTCGGCGGCGCTGTAATCTTTGATGCGTAAACGGCTGCCCGTCAGTCCCGGGAAATCGAGGCGCGAACGGGAATCGGCGATTATGTTGGCCGCTGAGCGAGAGCCGTCAAAGGAGCAAATCGTCATGCTGTCCCGCCGTTCTCTGCTGCAGGCTTTGGCGATGACCAGGGCGATGGCCGGGGTGATGGCCGGGGTGATGACAGGGTTGCTCGCGGGAGCGCCGGCTGGAGCCGCGGAGCGCGCCGATTACAGCGCCGCTGCGTTCGATGCCGCGCAGCAGGCGGGCCGCCCGATCCTCGTCGAAATCCATGCCAGCTGGTGCCCCACCTGCAAGGCGCAGACGCCAATCCTCGCCGACATCGAGCAGCAGCCCGATTACAAGAACCTGCTTGTCGTGCATGTCGATTTCGACACCCAGAAAGACGCGGTCACCCGGTTTGGCGCCCGGATGCAGAGCACGCTGATCGCGTTCAAGGGCAAGCAGGAAACCGGCCGCTCGGTCGGTGACACCAACCCTACCTCACTCGCCGCGCTCGTCGCCAAGACGATCTGAACGCCGCCAGCGGTGAGCGCCCTGGCGCTCGCTTTTGCGGCGGGTGTGCTGTCGATCCTGTCGCCCTGCGTTCTGCCGCTTCTGCCGTTGGTGTTCGGCGCCGCGGCCGCGCAGCGTGCCGGCGCCATCGCGCTCGCCGCCGGGGTTGCGGTGTCATTTGTTGGCATAGGCCTGTTCGTGGCGCTGATTGGGTTCTCGCTTGGCATCGATAACGAATTAATCCGTCGCGCCGGCGCCATTGCCATGATCGGCGTTGGGTTTGTGCTCGCCCTGCCGCGTCTGCAGACGCGGCTGGCGGTCGCCGGCGGACCGGTCAGCGACTGGGCCAATCAGCGCATCGAAGCGTTGGCATTTGGTGGTCTGCCGGGCCAGCTGGTGATCGGGCTGCTGCTCGGCGCCGTCTGGGCGCCCTGCGTCGGGCCGACGCTCGGGGCCGCCTCGCTGCTGGCGGCGCAAGGCTCGTCGCTGGGCGCGGTCGCCGCCACGATGCTGACATTCGCGATCGGCGCCGCTGTGCCACTGGTTGGGCTGGGGCTGTTCTCGGGAGGGGCGCTGGCGCGCTGGCGGCATCGTCTTGCCGCTGGCGGCGCCACCGGCAAGGCCGGACTCGGCGTTGCCCTGGCGGTGGTCCGCCTGATGATTCTCAGCGGCGTCGACAAGCGGGTCGAGACCGCCCTGGTGGATTGGTCGCCAACCTGGCTGACCGCGCTCACCACCCGTTTCTGATCCGGTTCGCGGCGGGCTAGGCGCCGGCAACTTTCAAGGTGCGCGCCAGCCAGGTGCTGACCAGGTCGCAGATGGTCGGCTCGCGGCCGACATAGAAGTGATTGCAATTCGGCACGATCTCGACGTCGCAGGAGCCGCCGGAGCGTGCCTTGAACTTCTCCGCCGGGTAGTTGTCGGCGCTCTCCTCGTCGCCGCGGATGAACAGCGACGGGCAGCGGATGGTCGGTGCCAATTCCAGCATGTCGGGCATTTCGGTCGAACGGTCTAGGAAGCTCTCGGCGCTCAAGACGTACCACCACCCGGGCACCAGCATCAGCTCTCGGCCGCGTCCTTCGGCCACCAGTTTGCGCGCCTGCGCCGTAATCTCTTCCAGCCGATCGCCGGCCAGCATTCCGGTGCGCGAGGTGCGCTCCACGCCACCCTTGCCGCCACCATGTGCCGACAGCAAAACCAGAGCCGGCGTCTCGGGATGGTCGGAGACGTGCTTGATCGACAGCATGCCGCCATTGCTGTGGCCGATCACCACAGGATTGGGAAAGCCGCGGTCCTTCAGCCAGGCCGCCGCGTAATTATTGTCGGCAATCCCTTCCTTGTTGGTCTGGAACGCGGCGCCCTCGGCGGCACGGCTGTCGCGGATGCTGAGAATGTCGTGGCCGCGCCGATTGAAGGCGAGACAGGCAAAGCCGAGCTTGGTCAAGACGGGTGGCAGGAAACGTGGCGCACCGACATAGAAATTCATCGTATTGCCGTGGAACAGCAGCACCGCGCCCGCCGTCGGCTCGCCATCCGGCAGGTGAAACGCGCCGTCGAGCGGAAGCGTGTCCGTCGCGATCGAGATCAGTTCCGTCCGCATGTTGTGCGGGCCCCGCCAGCTGTTTTGCCTTGCTGGCGAAACCTCGCACAGCCGACCGCTGCGGCGCAGACCGGTCAGCGCATGCAGCCCATGCGCAAATCAGCCACCGGCATCATGCGCGCGTGCGCACGGGGGGCAGATCGGTCGGGACGATCAGATCACAGCCGCTTGTGGCCTTAACCTCGTCGACTGTTATGCCGGGAGCGATTTCTTTCAGCGCCATTCCCTTGGGCGTGATCTCGAACAGCCCGTAATTGGTGACGACGAGGTTGACGACGCGGCGCGCCGTTACCGGAATGGCACAGCGCTCGACGAGGCGCGGGGCGCCGCGGCGCGTCACCTGCTCCATCGCGATAAAGACGTGACGGGCGCAGGAGGCGAGGTCCATCGCGCCGCCGATGCCGCCGCCTTGCTGCCCGGCCATCTTCCAGTTGGCGAAATCGCCATTTGCGGCGACCTCGTAGGCGCCGAGCACCGTTACATCGATGCGGCCGCTGCGAATGAGGCCGAACGAGTCGGCGTGATCGACAATCGCCGCGCCGGGGTTGAGCGTCACATGCTGCCCGCCGGCATTGACGAGGTGCAGATCTTCCTTGCCGGCGCCGGTCAGCGGGCCATAGCCGATGACGCCGTTCTCGGCGTGCAGGATGATCTCCTTGTCGCCGAAATCGTAATTCGAGCACAGCGTCGGAATGCCGATCCCGAGATTGACGACCCAGCCATCCTCGAACTCCATCGCCAGCCGATCGCACATCTGCTGCCGCGTCAGCCCCTTAACCTCACTCATCTCCCGCCCTCACTGAGTAGGTAACGCCAAGCACGCAAAGGGTTGCGCAAAGGACGCGATGGTTAGGGTCCATGGACGAACCTGTTGTCCAGCGACCGAATGGACGCGGAGGGCTGCGTCGATAATCGCTCTGCCAATATCCTCCTCCGTCACCATCGCGTCCGTTGGGTATCCTTCGGCCTTCGCGTCCCCTTCTACTTCTTTTCCAGCGCGGCCACTTCGGCGGGACGCATAGGCCACCAGCCTTCGGGGGCGGCGGGGATCTTGACGATGCGGTGGACGTAGATGCCGGGAAGGTGCACGTCATCGGGGTCGATCGCGCCGCGCGGCAGCACGTCTTCCTCGACTTCGACGACCGTGACCCTCGCTGCCATCGCCATCAGCGGGTTGAAATTGCGCTGGGCGCGGCGGAACCGCAGATTGCCGGCCTCGTCCGCCTGGTAGGCGCGGATAAACGCATAGTCGAGGGGCAACGCTTCTTCGAGCAGGTACTGGCGGCCATTGAACTCGCGGGTCTCGCGGCCCTCCGCGAGTTCGGTGCCGACCGCCGCGGGCGTGTAAAAGGCCGGGATGCCGGCGCCGGCCGCGCGGATGCGCTCGGCCAAGGTGCCTTGCGGTACCAGTTCCGCCTCGATCAGCCCCTTCTCGACATACTCCGTCAGGGCCAGGCGCTGTGAGGCGCGCGTCGGAGCGGTGAACGAGCAGATCACCCTGCTGACCTGGTCGTTGCGGATCAGCCCCTCCATGGTGGGCGCATGGCCTGGCATGGTGGCGCCGCCGCGGGTTGTGTTGGAAACGCATGTGAGCCGCTTGGCACCCTGTTCCGCCAGTGCCTGATACAGATTGATCGGCACGCCGACGACCGCGAAGCCGCCGAACCCGATCACCGATCCATCCGCGATGTCGCGCACCGCCTCCGCGAAACTGGCGCAGACCTTCGATTTAGGCATTCCGTCCCTCGAAATTGGCCGTTAGCTCTTATACCGAGCGACAATTATAGCACCGCCTCGGCGATGACGCGCATCGCCGGAATGTCAGCGCCGGCCAGGACCAGCGAGCCGACATAGTTCTTCTCGGCGATATCCCGCCAGGCCTGCAAGCGGTCGCGGATGCGGTCAGGCGGGCCGACCAGCGAGATTTCATCGATAAAGGCGTCCGGCACCGCCGCCGCGGCCGCGTCGCGCTTGCCGGCGAGGAACAGGTTCTGAATGTCGGCGGCGGCAGCCTCATAGCCGATGCGGCGCATCAGGTCGTTGTAGAAGTTGGCGGTGCGCGCCCCCATGCCGCCGATATAAAAGGCCAGACCAGGGCGCAGCGCGTCGCGGCATTTCGCGAGGTCGTCCCCCATACTGACACGCACATAGGGGGCATTGTCGAAGTCAGCGAGGTCGGGTGATTTGCCGGCGCGCACCCGACCCTCGATGATCGGATCGATCACCGCCTCGGCCTTCTCCGGAGACATGAAATAGGGCAGCACGCCGTCCGCCACCCCGCCAGCGGTACGCAACCCGGCCGGCGACACCGAGGCCGTGTAGATCTTCAGGCGCGGATCGCCGTGAATGATACTGCGCAACGGCCGCGCAAGGCCGGTGCCGCCGGGCCCGGTATACGGGATTTCGTAATGCTCGCCGTGATGCTCGAGGGGCCCTTTACGCTCCAGTACCTGGCGGATGATCGAGATGTATTCGCGCGTGCGTTTCAGCGGCTTGCCGAACGGTACCCCGTGCCATCCCTCGACAACCTGCGGCCCGGATGGCCCGATGCCGCACAGAAAGCGGTTGCCCGACAGAGCCTGCAACGTCATCGCGGTCATCGCGGCGCAGGCCGGGGTGCGAGCCGGCATCTGCATGATACTGGTGCCGGCCTTGATGCGGCTGGTGCGCGCCAATACCCAGGCGATCGGGCTGACCGCGTCGGTGCCATAGGCCTCGCCAGCCCATACAGCGTCAAACCCGAGCCGCTCCGCCTCCCAGATCAGGTCCATCTCGATCCCGACGTAGCCGGGCGAGAATTTTATGGTGGTGGCGAGCTTCACAGCAGGGGCTCCACAACATCGCTGGCGGCTTGCCCCCACCCCGGACCTGTACGGTTCACGACAGCATTCCCTCGCCAGCCTTCGCGATGCGCTCGACCGCGGCCAGCCAGTCGTTCAGCTCCCGCGCCGCCGGCTCGACCAGCACGTGGTCCACGCCGGCCGCCGCATAGCCCTCGAGTCGCGTGCGCAGGACGCTCTCGTCGCGGCCATCCCAGCCGGAGCGCAGCGAGATCGTGAAATCCGTACCCGGGCGTTCGGCCCGCAGCCGGGCCACCAGCGGTTTCGCCTGCTCTGGCATCGCACGCGACCCATGCCAACCCTCGTGCTGCAGCGAGCGCCGCAATGCCGCATCCGAGGTGCCGCCGATCCACACCGGAATCGGCGTCTCCGGTTGGGGCAGCGTCCGCATCTTTTCGACCACCGCCGGAATGTATGTCGCCTCGAAGGTCACCGGGTCTTGCGACCACACCGCGCGCATCATCGCGATGCCTTCGTCCATGCGCCGGCCGCGCTCGCGGAACGGCACGCCGAGCGCGGCGAACTCATCCTCCAGCCAGCCAACCCCGGCGCCGAGGATCAGCCGGCCGTGCGACAGGTTCTGCAGGGTCGCCAATTCCTTGGCGAGCGGCAGCGGGTGGCGCATCGGCAACACCAGCACGCTGGTACCGAGCCTGACGCGGTTCGTGAAGGCCGCCGCCCAGGTCAGCGTCAGGATCGGGTCCCAGAACACCGCGGAGGGCGGATAGGCGCGGTCGCTCGGCACGATGATGTGCTCGCTGACCCACACATCGGCAAACCCCAGTTCCTCGGCTTGCACCGCGGCGCGGCGGATCGCGTCGGCGCTCGCCTTCTGGCCGATATGGGGCAGGTGAACGCCGAGCCGCATGTCTCCCTCTCCGATTATTGTCGCCCAACCCGGAGAGCAGCGTGTGCCGGCCAGCGCCGGCACGCAAGACGTTACGCGGGAAAAA
>Ga0213875_10002332_pt1 | contig 11483 bp, 11 predicted proteins | sample BarmaccomBMRX_R8_FD_160105 | JGI IMG/M metagenome (GOLD analysis project Ga0213875, IMG submission 160105) | Root-associated microbial communities from Barbacenia macrantha in rupestrian grasslands, the National Park of Serra do Cipo, Brazil - RX_R8 | ecosystem: Host-associated > Plants > Roots... | reverse complement strand
CGACGATTATCATGCGATCGCCATTGCATGCGGTCGTAAGTTCCAAGTACACGATCATCGAGTTCACCGGGCGCAAGAGCGGCAAGACTTACCGCACACCGGTCGCCTATGTGCAAGACGGCGACCAGGTCCTGCTTTCCACCGACTCCCGCTGGTACCGCAACCTGGCCGGTGGCGCACCGGTCCGCCTGCTGCTTCGCGGACGCACGGTGGCGGGGAGAGCCCGGCCGGTGACTGACGCAGACCGGTCGGCCGCGATCTTGCGGAAGCTGGTCGACGCGATTCCTTCGTACTCCCGCCCGGCCGGCCTGGCCAGGGAAAACGGAAATGTCAGCGATGACGAGATCCGGCGCTCCATCGCCGCCGGGCGGGTCGCCATCGAGGTCGACCTGTCATGACCATCGTCGGAGTCGGGGTCTTCGGCGCGATCTTGCTGGTCGGTTTGCTGGCCGGCAACGAGCTGTGCGCGCTCATCATCCACGTCACGCTCGACCGGCTGCCTACCACCCAGAGCCTGGCGGGGTCGCAGGCGATTACCCGGCAGCTGGGCCAGCTGATGCCGATTTTCATGCCAATTACCATCATCGTGACCTTTGCCACCGGAATCGGCCTGCATAACGTCAGATCAGCGCTGCTCATAGCGGCCGGATGCGCCCTGGTCGGCATGCTGATAATCACGCTCGTCGGATTGCGGCCACTTAACGACCATGAGCTTGCGGCTACCGTAGAAACGCCGGAGTCTGATTGGCGTTCCTGGCGTCGGAAATGGGTTCGGCTGCACAGTGTCCGCGTCGGCTGCGATGTGGCAGCACTCGTACTGGTCGCCGTCGCCGCCGTGATTAGGTGATTCGCAAAAACCCGGTGCGGCTTAAACAAGGGAGAACCCGTCGTGGAGAACGTCAGGGTAATAATCATCGGTGCGGGAATTGGCGGGCTGACGGCCGCGGTCGCACTGCGCCAGGCCGGCCTGGACGTCGTGGTCCTGGAGCGAGCCAGTTCGGTCGACAACCTGTCGGTCGGTGCCGGCGTCCATCTGTGGACCAACGCGCTGCAGGCGCTGCGAGCGATCGACATGACCGAGGCAGTCGCGGCCGCCGGGACCTTGGTGAGCGCGCACCGCTACCTGTCCTGGCAGGGCCGCCCGCTGGGATTGCTCCGGGTGGGCGAGGTCAGCGGGGCACTAGGCGCGCCCACGGTAGGCCTGAGCCGGGGCGAACTCCACCGCACGCTGCTCGGCGGGCTCGGGGACGGCGTCCTGCGGTTCGGCGCGGAATGTGTCGGTTTCGAGCAGAGCCCGCGGCAGGTGGTCGTCCGGCTAGCGGACGGCAGTGAGGAACGCGGCGACGTCCTGATAGGCGCCGACGGCATCAAGTCCGTCGTGCGCCAGCAACTGCACGGCTGGACCGAACCGCACTACTCTGGCATTACCGCGTGGCGGGCGATCTGCGACTTCGACAGCCCGCAGATACCCGTCGGCGAGATGTGCATCTACTGGGGTCCCGGCGCGCGCATCCTGCACTATCACGTCAGCGGTCAGCGGCTTTACTGGCTGAGCCTGGTCAAGTCGCCGCCCCGGCTGAGGGATCCGGAGGGCGGCAGCAAAGCCGCGGTGGCCGCACGATACCGGGGCTGGCCACGGCACGTGCAGGGGATGCTCGCCGCAACCGACGAGACGGCCGTCCTGCGCACGGACATCGTCGACCGCGACCCGCTGAAGCGCTGGGGGCAAGATCGGGTCACCCTGCTCGGGGACGCGGCCCATCCGATGTATCCGGACATGGCCCAGGGCGCCGGCCAGGCCATCGAGGATGCGATCTGCCTAGCCGGGACGCTGCGCCGGGCGGCCGACCCGGTCTCGGGGCTCCGGGATTACGAACAACGGCGGCGGGACCGGGCCAACGGCTTCGTCAAGACCTCGCGGGTCGTCAATCGGATGAGCTTGATGGAGGCCCCGGTCATGTGCGCCGTCCGCAACCAGGTGGCGCTGCGGACCGTGTACGCCATCCAGGCGGCCGGCAAGGCGCGCAAAGACCTGACGCCGGCCCTATAAGAGCCGGGCGTCGTCATCGAGGCCGTCCGGGCCATCCAGGAAGGAACGAGCCATGCCTAAGGCGCAGATCATCGGGACCGGCGGCTACCAGCCGGGCGAACCCATCAGCACGGAAACCATCGCCAAACTCGTCGGGCCGCTGCCGGACGACGTCCTCGAAGGCCTGTCGATCGACCAGCGCTACTGGATGATCGATCCAGAGACGGGCGAACATCTCGACAGCAACTCCGGGATGGCCTTTAAGGCGGCCACGTCGGCCCTCGACTCAGCCGGCCTCGAGGCCGATCAGGTAGATCTGATGATCCTCGCGACCGGGACGCCGGACTACACGCTGCCGCCGACGGTGAACCTCGTGCAGGAGATGCTGGGGCTGGAGAAATGTGCCACGCTGGAGATTCGCTCCGCGGGCGCCGGCCCGGCCCAGGGCCTCGACCTGGCCCGCATGTGGATCGAGCAGGGGCGCAACCAGACCGCCCTGGTGATCGGCAGCGAGGCGATCTCCCCGGCGCTCGCCCCCGTCTTCCTCGAGACCGAGCCCGAGAAGATCCGGATGCGCGACCGGATGCCGCTTTACATGTTCGGTGACGGGGCAGGCGCGATGGTGGTCACGGCGGTCGATGGCGACCAGGGCCTGCGTCCGGGCGTCACCCGCGCGATCGGAGGCCGGCGCAAGCCCGGCATCCACGCCATCGGCGGCGGCACCCACGCGCCGATACTGACCCAGCAGCGGTCACGGCGCCTGGTCGACCTGCGGGTCGACGTGGTGGGCGCCGGAGAGTTCACGCCGGTCATGGTGGCCGAAGCGCTGACGGAGACCCTGGCCGCAGGCTCGCTGGCGGCCCGGGACGCGGACTGGTGCCTCATCCCGGAAGGCAACGTCGGCTGGATGCTTGACTCGATGCGCGAAGCCGGCATCCTGACGCCGGAGTGGCAGGCGCTCGAGGACCGCATCTTCGATAACCTGACGCAGACGGGCGCCTGCGGGTGTGCCGCCGTCCCGCTGTTCCTCGACCACGCCTGGCGGACCGGCATGATCAAGCCGGGCCAGCAGGTCGTGCTCATCGGGGTCGAGGCGACCAAGTGGATATACGGCGGGATCGTCTGCGACTGGACCGCCCCGAGCCCGGCGTCAGTGTCGTGAGCGGCACGGCGGCCGCAGACCGTGATGTGGTCGTCATCGGAAGCGGCCTGGGCGGGCTCTCGGCCGCGGCCCTGCTGGCCCGGGCCGGCCTGCGGGTCGCGGTGGTGGAGCGGAACGATCACCCCGGCGGGTACGCGCAAGCGTTCCGCCGCGGGCCCTATGTCTTCGATCCAGCCATCCACTTCACGATGGACGCCGGCCCGCGTGGTTTTGCCCCTGAGATGCTGGCTCACCTCGGTGTCGCCGATCAGGTCACGTTCGCTCCGACCGGGCACACCTACAGTGCCAGGTTCCCCGGCCTGACCATCGACGCCATTCCCGGCCGGGCCGCGTTCCTGGCCGCGCACCAGCGCTTGTTCCCGGCCGATGCCGACGGACTGGCGCGCTTGTTCGACATGCGGCGGGACATCTTTGCCCAGCTCGCAGCGCTGCCCCAGAAGGTGGGACCACGCGGGATCGAGGACGCGGTCGCGGCCGCCCCGCTAGTGTTCCGATATCGCATGTCGACGCTCAACGACGTGCTGGGCGAGTACCTGGCCGATCCGCGCTGCCGGGCCGCCATCGGGAGCATCTGGCCTTATGTAGGCTCGCCGCCCTCGCGGATGTCGTTCCTGCTGTTCAACCAGATGCTGGAAACCCTGCACACCGGCACCTATTACCCCCTCGGCAGCTTCCAGACTCTAGCCGACGCCCTGGTCGCGGCGGTCAGCCAGAACGGCGGTGAGGTGCTGCTGGGCAGCGAGGTGACGAAAATCGTCGTCGATGACGGCCGCGCCGCCGGCGTCCAGACCGCCGACGGGCAGGTCCTCGGCGCCCGGGCAGTGATCTCCAATGCCGACGCTTACCAGACGTTCGGCGAACTGGTGGGCTGGGACCTGGTTCCGGACCGGCTCCGCCAGCGGCTGGTCCGCGGCTGCCTGGCCCCGTCCGCCTTCGCCCTCTACGGCGTGCTCAGCGCCGATCCCGCCGAACTGGGGCTGGCCCACGAGAATTTCGTGTTCACTACCTGGGATCACGATGAGACCTGGGCTGACATACAGCAGTCGCGTCCCGGCGGAATCTGGCTGAGCGTGCCCACCATCGTCGATCCCTCCCTGGCCCCACCCGGCACTCACCTCGCCATCGTGACCAGCCTGGCGCCCGCCCGGGCGGACGGCACGTGGAGACAGCTGCGTGACTCCTGCGCCAGGGCGCTGCTCGATGCGGTGGAACAGGGCATCCCCGGCGTCAGGGACGCCTTCGAGACCGTCGAGGTAGCAACGCCGGACACGCTGCATCAGTACACCCGCAACCGCGGCGGGGCGGCCTACGGCTGGGAGAACATCCCGTCCCAGACGGCCAGCAAGCGGCTTGCGCACCGCACGCCGCTCGACGGGCTGTTCCTCTCCGGTCATTGGTCCGAAGAAGGAACGTCCTCACTGCGCGCCCTCACCTCTGGCCGCGCGGTCGCGGCGATGGTGGCGGCCGATCTCGGCTGTCCCGGCTCCGTCCCGGACCTCGGCGGGCCGTCCTTTCGGCCGAATTAAATGACGGCGCCGCCTGGCGAGTGTTCCATTGACACAAATAAACAACGTACATTACGGTGAAAACAATTCTTTCAGAAAAGCCGAGCCCGAACCTGAAGCGATGAAATTCCGGGACGGCTGGAGCAAGGCATTAATCAATACGGCCGGCGATGCAGGAATTCAACAATTCAGCGCCACAGGGGCCGTGCCGCGCATGCCGTGAAGGCATGGCAGCGGCCCGGCGGCGCTCCGGAGGCATAATATGCGCGTAGGTAACCGGAGAGTGCTCATTATCGGCGCGGGCATCGGCGGCTCGGCGGCGGCTATCGCCCTGCGCCGGGCCGGTCTCGAGGCCGAGATCCACGAGTCCCGGTCACGGCAGGCCACCCAATATGGCGGCTGCTATGTCCTGTGGTACGCAGGCGTCTTGTCGCTGGAGCGGCTGGGGCTGGCGGACCAGGCTTATGCGCGCGGTCACCGGCTGGCGCGATTCGAGATGTGCGATGCCGATGGCCGCGTGCTGAACAGCCTCGACATGGCGACCCGCGGGCGGAGCCTCGGCGCTACGCCCCTCGCTATCCGGCGCGCCGATCTCCTCAACATTCTCTACGAAGAACTCGGCACGGAAAGCCTTACGCTGAATTCGACCTTCCGTGGCATGTCCCAGGACAACCGGGGGGTGAATGCGACATTTACCGACGGACGGACAGAGCGGTGCGCGGTCCTGGTCGGGGCCGATGGGCTGGATTCCCGGATCAGATCCCATCTGAACGGTCTTGAACCGGCCAGATATCCCGGTTACGCGCACTGGTCAGGTATCGCGGAGAGCGAGGCCGACGTGCCCACGGGCGTGTTCCGGGTGCTGCACGGGCAAGGCGCGCGGTTCGCCTTCTTTCACCTCGGCGGCGGCCGCGTGTGCTGGTGGTGCGTACGCAACGCCCCGGAAGGGGCGGCGGGTGACGCGCTCGGCAGCTACCACGCGCTCACGACGTTCTTCCATGACTGGGAGCCCACCGTCCGGGGCCTGCTGGCGGCCACGCCGCCCGCCACCATTCACCGCCGCGACACCCTAGACCGGCCCCTGCAGCGCACCTGGGGGAACGGCCGGGTCACGCTGCTCGGCGACGCGGCGCACGCCATGACGTTCAATCTCGGTCAGGGAGCGGGTACCGCACTGACCGACGCGGTCACGCTGGCCGACCACTTGTCCGGCGGCATTCCCGTCATCGGCGCGCTGCGTGCCTATGAGCGGGCCCGGCGATCGGTCACCCTGCCGCTGGTGCTGGCGTCCCGGCAGGTGGGCGGGTCCGCGGCCTGGGACGGCCGGTTCGGCCCGGCCCTCAACGCCGCGGTGCTGCGCTCTATCGGGCCGAAGGTGACACCCAGACTGCTGGAACTAGACGCGCGAAGCCACGCCACCCTGTCCCGTCCCGCCTGACGGCGGGAACCCGCCCAGAAACGGAGACTAACCATGTCCCCTGAACAGAACAAAAAAGTTGTCGAGCGATACCTGCAGCGAGCCTGGGGTGACGGAGACTGGGCCACGGCCGAGGAGATTGTCGACGAGAACGTCGTCTTCCACGACCAGGTCCGGGAGGGTGACCTGCCGCCGGGGCGGGCCGGGCTGCGTACCGCAATGGATCGGATAAGCCAGGGGATACCCGACTTCGTCATGGAGGTCCACGAGATGATCGCCGAGGGCGACATCGTGGTCATCAGGTGGAGCGCGACCGGCACTCACGCGGGCGACTTCAACGGCTTTCCGGCCACCGGCCGGGTCGTCACGCTGCACGCGATCAGCATCGTGCGCATGGAAGACGGTCATATCATCGAAGGCTGGCAGGAGGCTGACCGGCTCGGGCTGGGGCAGCAGCTGGGCATGGTGCCGAAGGCAGCAATGCCGCGATCGGTGGCGCAGCTGATGGCCTCCAGCATCCGCCTGCGGGATCGCTGGTCGCAGTGGCGCACGCGCAAGGCACCGGCCGCCCTCGCCAGTTAACCGGCCGCCCCGCTGAGCCACCCCGCGCCACTCAGCCGATGGCGAATCCGAGGCAGATGAAGACGAACCCGATCAGCAGGAGCCAGGAGCGGACCCCCTGGAAGATCTCCCACTTGTTCCGCATGGACCGCCAGTCCGCCGGCGGAGCGGACGGATCGATCCGGCCGGTCGCCAGGTTGATCGGGACGTTCACGATGACGGTGGAGATCAGCGCGGCGATCAAGGAGGCTGCGCCGAGCCATCGCCAGATGGCCGGGCCGCCATGACCGTGGGCCATGCTGGCGTGGGCGATACCCAAAGCCATCGATCCGGTCATCAGCACGGGCATCACCCGGCCGAAGGTGCGCAGCAGGCCCTGCTCCACGGTCAGGTGGTGCTCGATCGGGAGACGGCGGATGACCGGGTGCACGAAGGCGTATGAACCGAACTCCGCGCAGCTGGTGAACCCCACGATGACCAAAGTGAAAAAGTCAAGGTAATTCATTTGCCTACGGTACTCCTGTCGTCTTTCACGGTCCGGCCGGTACCGATCCCGCGTTCGGTTTTCACAGTGTCCGGTAGCCCCCGGAGAAGAAAAGCAGCGGTGACCGAGCGGAAGGTTCGGCTCCCAGGGTGAGCACTTCGCCGATAAAGATCGTATGATCCCCGACCTCGTATTCGGTGACCAGCCGGCAATCAAGATATGCCGCCACGTCATCGATGATCGGCGCGCCAGTTACCAGCCGGTGATGCGGAATCTCGGCAAAGGCATCCGGGCCGCGGGGCCGGTTACGGGAGGCGAAAAAGTGCGAGAGCGCCTCCTGCTCTGCGGTCAGCACATTCACCGCGAAATGCCCATTGCCGGAGATCATCGCCGCGCCTTGCGCCTGGCTCATGGCGCAGACGAGCACGAGCGGGGGGTCGAGGGAGACTCCGGTGAAGGAGTTGGCCGTCATGCCGTACGGCTCGGTGACGCCCTGGGTGGTGATGACCGTGATCCCGGTGGCGTACATGCCGAGCACGTCGCGCAGCTCGCGCTTGCCGAACGGAGCCTCGACCGTCACGGTGCCGGGATGCGTCGCCGTGGTCACCTGGAACTCCTGGCCAGCCCCGACATCCGGCTCTGGATGATCTCGTCGAAGCCTCGTGTGACGCCCAGAGACTGCGCGACCAGCGACCGGAATGTCTCATCGTCCATGGTCAGCAGGGAGACGCAGGTGACCGCCCGCACCGTGGCGGTCCGCGGCATATCGCGCAGAATCGCCACCTCGCCGAAGAACTGCGCTGGTCCGAGGGTCGCTACCACCTGCTCGGAGCCGTCCTGCTCGCGAACCACTTCCACCCTCCCGTCGACGATGATGAAGAACTTCTCGGCCGGCGTGCCCTGGCGCACGATGGTCGTCCCGGCCGGCATGGTGATCTGCCCGAGACGGGCCGCGATCGTGTCCGCCTGCTCCTGCGGCAATGCGCTGAAAACGCTGTACACCGGATTGCGGCTGAAGGCGGTCAGCGGCCCCTCGCCGGTCTCGTTGCTGACGAAGGCGAGATCGGCCGGGCGGATCCGGAGGAACAGGAGGTCCCGGAGCTGGTCCGGAAGCAGGCCGGGGAACTTTTCCGCGAACAGCTGATGAACCTGCCGGATCTCCGTCGGGTCGAGCACCACCGCGGCCTGGCCGGTGGCCTGCACTCCGCTGGCCGGCTCCGAGCCCAGCGGGTACTCGCCTATGGTCAGCGATACCGCCGGGTTGGCGTCGATATTCCGGATGGTCATATTGCTCGTGTGGGTCCAGACATAGAACGTCCAATTGTCGTGCACAAAACAGAACATTGCCGCATGCGGCAAACCGTGCCCGCTCGCGGTGGCCAGCGTGAGGATGCGCTGCCCGGCAAGATACTTAACCGCTTCAGCGCCCAGATCGCTGACTTGGCCACCTGCTGGTCGGGTTTTCACGTAGCACCTCCATTGTCCAAACATCTTGGGCTATTTCAGGGTAAGCCGTAGCGTTGCCAGCGAAGCATGTTTATGGCCTTTGCTTAGTGGCCCGCCACGGCCCGTTAACGAGGAGGGATTGCGTGGACGTATCGATGCTGGAATTTGCCGGTCGGGCCCAGGATGCCTTCGACGCGGCGCATTTCAAGGACAGTTACCGGCTCGCAGTGGAGGGTCTGAACGGCCGCGCCGACCACCCCGGGCTGCTGGCCATCGCAGGCCGCGCGGCCATGGAGCTCGGTCTCGATGAGGCCACAACCTACCTGGGAAGACTCGTGGAACAGACACCGGCCGACGCCACCGCCTGGCGGGACCTGGGCATGGCCCGGCTAAACTCGGCTGACCTGGGCGGCGCCGAACAGGCACTCCGCACCGCCGTCCAGCTCGATCCCGGCGACTCCGCGATGAGAGTCAGCCTCGGGCACGTGGCCTATCTGGGTGGCGCGGCCGACGAAGCCGATCGCCAGCTATCTGAGGCCGCCAGGATGGCGCCGGCGGACGTCACCGCGCTGCGCAGCCTGTCCGAGATGCGCCGGCTCAAGGGCCGTGTCCAGGCGGCGATCGACGCCGCCGACGAACTCGTCAGGCGTGCGCCGGAAGACATAGCCGGGACGATGAGCCTCGCCGAGCTGAACCTGACCCTCGGCAACTACGCCGAATCGCTCGCCTGCTACCGGCGGCTCACCGAGCTGGACACCGACCAGGGTCATGCCGGCCACATCATCCACGCCATGATCGAGGTGGAGATCTGCCGGGAACGATGGCGGCGCGCGCTCGACTACGCCATCATTGCGACCACACTGGACCGGCACCGGCTGACCACCGACCTGCTCGCGTTCGTGAGCAATCAGCTCTTCGGTACCGGCGAGCGCCCGGCTCCGCCCCGCCAGGAGATCGAGTCGCGGCTGCGAGCGCGCCGGTCCGAGCACCGCAGGCTGCATGCTGAGGTCCTCGCGGGCTTGGGGACCTGAGATGAGCCAGAACCTGACGATCACCCCGGCCCGGCCGGCCACCGAAACGGTGCAATGGACCAAGTGCCCCTCGTGTGATGCCTTTCTGTATCTCAAGCGGCTCGAGCACAACCTGAAGGTCTGCCCGGAGTGCCGCTACCATTTCCGGCTCCCCGCCGCGGACCGGCTGGCCCAGCTCCTCGACGACGGCGTGCTGCACGAACTTGGCCAGGACGTCATGCCCTTCGACGCGCTGAGCTTCGTGGACTCCAGATCCTATGCCGACCGCCTGGAGCAGGCCCAGCGCAAGACCGGCCGTCGCGACGCCGCGAGTTACGGGCGCGGCACGATCGGCGGCTTGCCGGTGGTGATCGCGGTCATGGACTTCGCCTTCATGGGCGGCAGTATGGGCGGCGCGGTCGGCGAGATCATCACCCGTAGCGCGGAGGAGGCCCTCCAGACCAGGACGCCGCTGGTGATCATCACCGCTTCGGGTGGTGCGCGCATGCAGGAGGGATGCGTCTCCCTGATGCAGCTCGCCAAGACCAGCCAGGCCCTTGGGCGTCTCAAGGAAGCCGGGGTGCTCAGTATCTGCGTGCTCACCGACCCGACCTTCGGCGGCGTCACCGCCTCTTACGCCACCCTCGGCGACGTGCTGATCGCCGAGGCCGGGGCGCTGGTCGGCTTCGCCGGGCCGCAGATAATCGAGCAGACGATCCGGCAGCGGCTGCCGAAGGGCTTCCAGACCGCTGAGTTCCTGCTCGGCCACGGCATGATCGATCTGGTGGCACAGCGTGAGAACCTGCGGCAGACGCTCACCAAGATGCTCCGCCTGCACGCCGAAGGTCCCGCCGCCCCGCTGCCGGCCGGCCGCGCCGCCGCGCTGATCACCGACCCCGGGCAGATCGCGCGCCGCCCCGCCTGGGAGGTGGTCAAGCTGGCCCGGAACATCGGACGGCCGACGACGCTGGATTATGCGGGGCTGATCTTCGATGACTTCGTGGAGCTCCAGGGAGACCGGCTCTACGCCGAGAGCTCCTCGATCGTGGGCGGGCCGGCCAGCCTGGCCGGACATCCCGTCATGCTGATCGGCCACCAGAAGGGGCACAGCACCAGCGAGCTCGTGGCGCGCAACTTCGGCATGCCTGAGCCGGAGGGATACCGCAAGGCGCTCCGGCTGATGCGGCACGCCGGGCGGCTCGGGATGCCGGTGATCACTCTGGTCGATACGCCGGGCGCCTTTCCCGGGCTGGGCGCCGAGGAGCGCGGGCAGGCGGTGGCCATCGCGGAAAGCATCATGGAGATGGCCCGCCTGACCGTGCCCATCGTGACCGTCGTGACCGGTGAGGGGGGCAGCGGCGGGGCCCTCGCGCTCGCGGTGGGCGACCGGGTGCTGATGCTCCAGAACGCCTACTACTCGGTCATCAGCCCGGAAGGCTGCTCGGTAATCCTGTGGAGCAACGCCGCCTCGGCGCCGCGGGCCGCCGAGGCACTCCGGGTGCGCGCACCGGACCTGCTGGAGCTGCGGATCGTCGACGGCGTCGTCCCGGAACCCGAGGGTGGTGCGCACACCGATCAGGTCACCACCGCGGCGAACCTTAAGGAGGCGCTAGTGACCACGCTGAACGAGCTGATGCCGATTGATCCGCAGACCCTGCTGGCCGCTCGCTACCAGCGGTTCCGGTGTTTCGGCACGCCAGCCGCCCATCCCGCGCCGGCCATGGCCGGCGCCTCGGCCAAGGAAGATGACTGATGAACACCGAGACGCAGGCGCCGCAGGCAGCGGAGCAATCGATGGAATCACTGTGCCATCAGGCGCGGGTTCTGGCCGCCGGGCTTCCCGGGGCCCTTACCCGCCTGACCGTGATG
>Ga0213875_10002331_pt1 | contig 11484 bp, 11 predicted proteins | sample BarmaccomBMRX_R8_FD_160105 | JGI IMG/M metagenome (GOLD analysis project Ga0213875, IMG submission 160105) | Root-associated microbial communities from Barbacenia macrantha in rupestrian grasslands, the National Park of Serra do Cipo, Brazil - RX_R8 | ecosystem: Host-associated > Plants > Roots... | reverse complement strand
TCCAGACCTGGCCGCGGCGCTTGAAGAGCACGCCAGGCTGATCGCGGGCGAGGTGCTGGCGGTGGAGGCCGGGCCGGGGGTCGCGGTGGCGGATGCGCCGGAGCACCTCGATCCGGAGCTCGGCCTGAGTTTCTGGCTGGCCCGCGCCGGTTGAGCCGCCGCTATTCCGGAGCGTGGTCCGGCTGGTCGGGCAGGCAGGCCCGGCAGGGCGTGCAGCCGGCGTCGCGGGCCGCGGCGACCGTCATCGTGTCCAGGTCGTCCTCGCCCATGAACCGGATCAGGATGCACTGCGAGCTGTGGTAGCGCGGAACGCCTGGGACCACGGTGACCTCAAGGCTGGGGTCGGGCCCGGCGGGTTCGGCCTGCTTGGGCGGGCCTGACGGCCCGGGCTTGCTGGCCGCGCCGGCGGCCTGGTGGTCCGGGGCGGTGTCCTTGGCGGTGTCCGTGGCGGTGGCCTGGTCGTCCGGGGCGGCGGCCGCGGCCTTCTGCGGACGCTGGTCCTGGGCCTCGTCCTGCGTCCTAGCCTTGGCCGGCGGCGTGACGATGAGGGCGTCCTCGCGGAACTCTTTTTGGCCGCTGGACTTGTCCTGGCTCCACTGGAACGCGGCCGGGGCGGAGTTCTCTGGACGCTTCGGCGCCGTGGACGCCGCGGCCGGTGCTGCGGGGGACGGAGCGGACGGTGCTGCCGGGGACGGAGCTGCCGGGGACGGAGCTGCCGAAGCCGGCGTCGAGGCCTGCGGAGACGGGGCCTGCGGAGACGAGGCCTGCGGCCGTCCGGCGGGCTGAGCCGGAGCCTTCGGCGGGGACGAGGTCGCGCCGATGATCGGCTGCGCGGTGGTCTCTGCCACGCTGGAGGACCGGCTCTGCGGGCCGCGGGCCGGGCCCTGGGCATGGGCCTGGGTGACGCCTGCCTGAGGTGACGCGGATGGCTGGGCCGCAGCCGCAGCGGCGGCGGGCTGAGCTGGCGTGGCCGCCGCAGCCGTGGCGGGCTGAGCCGGCTTGGGCTGCACGGGCTTGGACTGAGCCGGCTGTGCCTGTGCTGGCTGGGGCTGTGCTGGCTGGGGCTGTGCTGGCTGGGGCTGTGCTGGCTGGGGCTGTGCTGGCTTTGGCTGAGCCAGCAGGTCGGGGTGGACCCGGTCGATCCGGGTCTGCTCGACCTCGTTCTGCTCGGCGGGCCGGTAGCCGGCTGGCGCGGCGGCGGCCTGAGGCGCTGGAGCGGGCTGAGGCGCCCCCCAGCTGAATCCGGTTGCGCCGGAGCCGCCCGGACGGCCTGCGCCCTGCAGTTCGGGCTCGGACCGCTCTGGCTGGGACGCCGGGACCTCAGCGGGAACTGGCGCGGAAGGCTGCGGTACGGCCGCCGCTGGCTGACGAGCCAGCTGGCGCCTGCCGATGGCGGCACCGATGCCGAGGGCCACCAACGCCACCGCACTCACGCCGATGGCGATGTAGACGAGCATCAGTCTGCTCGTGACTACACCGGCCACCAGCAGTCCGACCGCGACGACCACGAGAGACGCACTGAAGCGAATCACAGGCGTTGATCTCCCAGAAGTCCCCGCGGTCTTCCTGCTCTACCGGTACTCGCGCTGCCTAGCGGCGTTCGCGCGAAGGTGCGCCCTCATTGGAGCGGAAGCCGCCGCCGTGAGGCACGACCTCAGGCACGCCATACTGCCCGCCGGGCTGGCCGCCGTTACGCGCACCCGAGGGCGCGAGGGCGGCCGGCATCGGTGGCTGAGACCCGGCTCCCATGGTCGGGAACGTCCCGCTGTCGGTGACGCCCGCTTCCAGATCACGCAGCTGGCCTTCGAGGTAGGCCTTCAGCCTGCTGCGGTACTCACGCTCGAAGGCACGCAGGTCGTCGACCCGGCGCTCGAGCTCCTCACGAGTCTGGACCAGCGAGCCCATGGCCTGACGGTGCCGCTCCTGAGCGTCGCGTTCCAGGCTCTCCGCCCGGGCCCGCGCGTCGCCGGTGATCTGCTCGGCCTGCCGCCGGGCCTTGGTGAGCACCTCGTCCGCCTCGCGGCGGGCGCGGCCGAGCGTCTCGTCGGCCTCCCGGCGGGCGTCCGCGATCGCCTGGTCAGCGGTCTGCTGCGCGAGCGAGAGCACGCGCGCGGCCGTGTCCATGTTGTCCTCGATGTGCGGCATGCCGCCCATCATGACCGGCTCGGGCTGCCTGCGCTCGGGCTCGACCCGCTGCGGCTGCTCCGGCGGAGCCATCATGTCCTGCTTCGGGTCGGACAGCGGAGAGCTCAGCGCGGGTACACCCTGCTTACCGCCACGCAGGACTTCCGCCAGCTTGGCCCGGAGCTCTTCGTTCTCCTGGATCAGCCGGTCGAGCTCGGCCTCGACCTCGTCGAGGAAGGCGTCGACCTCTTCCTCGTCGTAGCCGGGCCGGAGCCTGGTCGTACTGAACTGCTTATTCCGCACATCCGCGGGCGTCAGCGGCATCTCGTCTCCTCGGCGCACTTGGACCGTGTTCCTCACGACGGTACCCGAATCAAAGGTGCGGCACGACCACTTCAAGCAGGATGAGAATCACGATAAACAGAACCATGAAGCTGAGATCCAGCGCCACCATGCCCAGCCGGAGTGGCGGGAGAAAGCGGCGCAGGAACTTAAGCGGTGGATCTGTGATCGTGTAAATACTCTCGGCGATCACTAGCAGTATGCCTGACGGACGCCAGTCGCGGGCGAAAACCTGCACCCAGCCGAAAATCATCCTGCCGATCAGGACGACAAGATAGAGCGTCAGCACATAAGTGAGGACTTCCCTCAGGTACTGCACAACTCCACCCGGCCCTTAGCACCGGCCCGGCCGGTGCGGTCACTGGTCAGCGTCACGTCGTCGCTGCTTGGCTAGCTCTGATTGAAGAAGCCGCGCTCGGCGATGCGAGCCTTGTCTTCCGCTGTCACCTCGACGTTCGCAGGAGACAGCAGGAAGACCTTGTTCGTCACACGCTCAATACTGCCGCGCAGGCCGAAGATCAAACCAGCCGCGAAGTCGACGAGACGCTTTGCGTCGCTATCGACCATCTCAGTCAGGTTCATGATCACCGGGGTGCCTTCGCGGAAGTGCTCCCCAATAGTACGCGCTTCATTGTAGGTGCGAGGATGCAGTGTTGTTATACGGGCAAGATCGGTCGTCTGGGTCACGTGCTCGGTCCGCCAGTCGGCCGGCTGATAGCCGGCGTACTCCTCACGGGCAGCACGCGCATCCTCGTCGTCGGCGACCTCAGGCAGGTCCACCTCTTCTTCGTAATCCTCATACTCACCGTAGGGCTCATACCTATCCTGATACCGGTGGTCGTCCTCTACCAGACCGAGGTAGACCGCCATCTTCCGCACGGCACTGGCCATCCTTCAGTCCTCTCAGCCTGCACCCGTTTTCGCCAGCCATTTCGGCTTCACGCGTGGGACATTACCTGACACGAGGCCCGCGGTCTCCGAGCAACGCCGTACCAATACGCAGGTGTGTTGCACCAGATTCGACAGCCGCCTCTAGATCTCCGCTCATTCCGGCCGAGATCACCGTTGCGGCCGGCCTTATCGCCCGCACGGCCGCAGCGCTGTCGCCCAGGCGGGCAAACGCGGTAGCGGGCTCCATTCCAAGCGGGGCAATCGCCATGACGCCCCCGAGCGCGAGGCTCTCCTCACCCGCGAGCGCCTCGGCCAGGGCCGGCACGTCACCGGCGACCGCCCCGCCACGGGCGGGGTCGCCGTCCAGGCTCACCTCAATCAGGGCCTCGATGACCCGCCCGGCGGCACGCGCGGCCTTGCCCAGAGCCCGGACCAGCCGCAGCCGGTCCACCGAGTGCACCACGCTCGCGTAGCGCACCACGCTGGCACACTTGTTGGTCTGAAGCTGCCCGATGAAGTGCCAGGTCAGATTCAGATCAGCGCACTCGGCCGCCTTCGGCGCCGCCTCGGCGTCGCGGTTCTCCCCGACGTCGCGGAGCCCCAGCTCCGCGAGCAATCGCACGTCAGAGGCGGGCCTGGTCTTGGTCACGCCGATCAGCGTGAGCTCGCCCGGATCCCGCCCGGCCGCCTGGCACGCCTTGGCGATACGGTTCTGGACCTCGGCCAGCCGCAGCGCGAGTTCCTCCCGCCGCCCTGGCTCGCTCACTTCAGGAAGTCGGGGACATCCAGGTCGTCGTCCTCCTCGAAGACGACGGGGCGGCGCCTGGAGGCGGCAACATCGAACGTCTTACCCGGGCCGTCGGTGTGCGCCGGCCGGTACGGCGTGTCGGGACCCTGGCCGCCGACGGTGACCCGCTCATGCCGGGGTGCCTCGGCAGACCCGCCGTGGGCATGCGCGTCGTCGGATCCTGGCGCGTTACGGATGTAGTCCGGGAGCGAACTGGACCCGGCCGCGGGGGTGCCGTTGCTGCCGTATGCGGCCATGCCCTGGCCCGGCCCGGCCGGCTCGCGACCAGACGCCGCGGGCGCCGCGCCGGTACCCACCGGTGCGCTGTCGTCCCGCGGGCTGGCCGGGGCTGGGGTGGCCGGGGCTGCGGCGACCGGGGCCGGGGCAGCCGCCGCTGGAGCCGTCAGGCCGGTGTCGCTGGCGCCAGAGGTGGCCGGGATGCTCACGGGCGGCGGGCTCGCCGGGCTCGGAGGCACGGGGACCGGAGCCGGTGCTGGACTGGAACTGAAAACGGCACTGGAGCCAGGGGTCACGGAGCCTGCCAGGCCGACAGTGGCCGGGCCCGGGCCCGCATAGCTGGGACCAGCCGGGGCGGAACCAGCCGGCCCAGATGCGGCCGGACGGGGAGCCACCTGGCCGGAACCGGCCGGGGCGGAGCTGCCGGTGCCCGGGCCGGCCTGACCCGCGCCGGCCGGACTGGTGCTGCTGAACGAGGACCCCACCGCGTCGGCGGGCCGCCCGGTGCGCTCGGCGTCCAGCCCGGCCGCGATGACCGTGACCCGCACCTCGTCGCCGAGGGCGTCGTCGATGACCGCGCCGAAGATGATGTTCGCGTCGACCGCGGCGGAGTTGGACACGAGCTGGGCGGCCTCGTTGATCTCGAACAGGCCGAGATCCGAACCACCCTGGATAGAAAGGAGCACACCGTGCGCGCCGTCGATGCTGGCCTCAAGGAGCGGGCTGGAGATGGCCATCTCAGCCGCTGCCACGGCGCGGTCGTCGCCCCGCGAGGAACCGGTGCCCATCAGGGCCGAACCCGCGCCGGACATGACCGACTTGACGTCGGCGAAGTCGAGGTTGATCAGGCCGGGGGTGGTGATGAGATCGGTGATGCCCTGGACACCGGACAGCAGCACCTGGTCGGCGGCCTTGAACGCGTCCAGCACGCTCACATGCCGGTCCGAGATGGACAGCAGCCGGTCGTTCGGGATGACGATCAGGGTGTCGACCTCGCTGCGCAGCTTCTCGATGCCGGACTCGGCCTGCACCACGCGGCGCTTGCCCTCGAAGCCGAACGGCCGGGTCACCACGCCGATCGTGAGCGCACCGAGAGACCGCGCGACGTTCGCGACGACCGGCGCGCCGCCGGTGCCGGTGCCGCCACCCTCGCCGGCCGTGACGAAGACCATATCGGCGCCCTTGAGCACCTCCTCGATCTCCTCGCGGTGATCCTCGGCCGCCTTGGCGCCGACATCGGGGTTGGCGCCGGCGCCCAGGCCGCGGGTGAGCTCGCGGCCGACATCGAGCTTGACGTCGGCGTCGCTCATCAGCAGTGCCTGAGCGTCCGTATTGATCGCGATGAACTCGACGCCCTTGAGCCCCTCTTCGATCATGCGATTGACGGCATTGACGCCGCCACCGCCGATTCCGACGACCTTGATAACCGCCAGATAGTTCTGCGGTGCTGCCACGAGGAGGGTACCTTTCCGCTCGTTAAATCTCTGCCATCACGACGGCGCTTTAAATCCCGCCGATCATGCCCCTGGGCTTGGGAAACTCCGCATTGTTTTGGCAACACGGAAATTCACGGCCCGAGCATGTTCTGTCACCATCAGGTTTCACCTTCAGGTTAAGATTTAGAGTTTTTACCGTCCGCACGATTGATACGGACAGTAGGGTCGGACGGGACCCGGGTCAACTAACCACGCGCGAACCGGTCAGCGTGTCGCGGATCGGCCACTCGTGCCGTCAGTCAGCGTCACTTAGTGGTAACAGATCCCGGATCGCTCACGTCGTAATAGGACGCGTGCGTGTGCATGAGGGCATTCAGTTCCTCGGCCTTGACCGAGGCCTGACCCGGGCTGCCCCACAGTACCGTGACCCCGTGCGCCAGGTGCAGTGTCACCTGGCTCGGGCTAGGCGCGGTGACCGAGCGGACGGAGGTCTGCAGCCGGGCCGGCAGCTCGGCCAGGACGGCGGCGGCCGCGGCGACATCTGGGTTGCCTCGCGGCGAGCTGACGTCGGCCGGAGCGGAGAACAGCGGCAGCCCGGCGGGCAGGCTGGCCACCTGGCGGACCAGCACGCCGTGCGCGTCTACCAGGTCATATCCCCCGCCGGGTAGCGTGACGGCCATCGCCGGGACGCGCTCCCGTACCGCGATCACCAGCCGGTCCGGCCAGGACCTGCTCACGCTGGCGCCCGCCAACTCGGTGATGGCGCTGACGCGGGCGGCCACCTGGCCGGTGTTCACCCGGATCAGCGGGGTGCCCGGGGTAACTCTGGCCGCCGCCAGGACCTCGGACTGCGGCACCAGGCTGTTGCCCGTCACGAGCACCGAGCGGACCACCAGGTAGGGCGAGAGGAACAGCGCCCAGCCCGCGGCGGCCAGCAGCCCGGCCACGATCAGGCCGAAGAACGCCCGGCGCCAGCGGCGGGAACGCCGGGAACGGGGACGCCGGCGGTGCCTGTCCCGGCGGGCCGGGCGCCCGGGCTCCTGGTCCGGCTCCTCGTCCAGGTCGAGCCCGCCGTCCAGGTCAAGCTCATCGTCGAGGTCAAGATCACCGTCAAGGGCCAGCTCGTCCCCGCCGTCTGCCGGGTCGTCATAGGCCTGCTCAGGCCCGGCCGCGGCGCCGTCATCGGCGCGCGGCGCGCCAGTCTGCCCAGCGGCCTGCTCAGGGGAGGCGGTCCCTCCCCTGGACGAGCCGCTGGGCGTGGTCACTCGTCCGTCCCCTGCAGGGCGTCGACCAGACGCGGGCCGAGTGCCGTGACATCCCCGGCGCCCATGGTCAGCACCAGGTCGCCGGGTCTGGCGATCCTGGCGACCAGCGCGGTGACGCCGGCCGGGTCGGGCACGAACCGGGCGCGGCCGCCGGGCACCGCGTCCGCGACGAGCTGGCCGGTGACCCCGGGTTCCGGGTCTTCCCGCGCGGCGTACACGTCGAGCACGATGGCCTCGTCGGCCAGCCCGAGCGCGGCGCCGAACTCCGCCGCGAAGATCCTGGTCCGGCTGAACAGGTGGGGCTGGAACACTGCGATGACCCGGCCGTCCCCTTCGGAGATGTCCCGGGCGGCGCGCAGATCCGCGGCCAGCTCGGTCGGGTGGTGCGCGTAGCTGTCCAGCACGCGGACACCGCAGGCCTCGCCCTTGAGCTCCATCCGCCGCTGCGCGCCGCGGTAGCTAGCGATCGCCGCGGCCACCCGCGGCGGCGCGAAGCCGAGCTCGACGGCCGCGGCGAACGCCGCGGTGGCGTTCATGGCGTTGTGATGACCGGGCACGCCGACGGTCATCTGGGCCAGGATCTCACCGAACGGGCTGCGATCCGCGGCCACCGTGAACCTGATCGCCATGCCCTGGGCACGGGTATCGATGAGCCGGTAGTCGGCGTGCGGCGATTCGCCGTAGCGGCGCACGCGGGCCGGGTCCAGGCGAGCCGCCACGGCCTCGGCGCCGGGATCGTCTGCGCAGGTCAGTATCACCGCAGAGGCCCGGTTGCCGAACTCGGTGAAGGCACGTTCGATATCGGCCAGGCTGGCGTAGTTGTCCAGGTGATCGGCCTCGACGTTGGTGATGATGGCCACGTCGGGCGACAGCAGCAGGAAGGAGCCGTCGCTCTCGTCCGCCTCGGCGACGAAGTCCAGCCCGCCGCCGTCCTCTGCGCCGAGTCCGGTCTCGGTGAGGATCCCGCCGATGACGTAACCGGGGTCGGCCCCGCACTCGCGCAGCACGGTGGTAATCATCGAGGTGGTAGTGGTCTTGCCGTGCGTGCCGGCGACGGCGATGACCCGGCGGCCGGACATCACCGAGGCCAGCGCGGCGGCCCGGTGGATCACTCGCAGGCCGCGGCGGGTGGCCTCGGCCAGCTCCGGGTTGTCCGGGCGGATGGCGCTCGAGACGACCAGCGTGTCACCGGAGCCAAGGGCGCCCAGGTTCCCGGCCGCATGCCCCACGTGGATGCTGGCTCCCAGCGCCTGGAGTTCCTCCAGCAGCGCCGACGGGCGAGCGTCGCTGCCGGAGGTCGGAATTCCCCGCGCCAGCATGATCCGCGCGATGCCGGACATGCCAGCCCCGCCGATGCCGGCGAAGTGCACCCGCCCGAGCTGACGGGCGGCCACCGGTTCAGCCGGCGTGATGAGGCTCTTCAGCATCCGCGCTCCCGCCCCCCTCCTTAGTGTCAACGGTCTTCGTGTCCACTGCCTTCGCGTCCACTGCCTTCGCGTCCACGATCTTGACGACCGCCTCGGCCAGCAGGCTGTCGGCGTCCCGGCGGCCGAGCGAGGCGGCCGCCTCCGACATGTCCGCCACCTGGTCGATGTTCACCAGGATGGGCAGCAGGGTGTCCCGGATCCACTCGGGCGTCAGGTCCTTGTCGGCCACCAGCAGGCCGCCGCCGTGCTGGACGACGGGCAGCGCGTTGAGCCGCTGCTCGCCGTTGCCGATGGGCAGCGGCACGTACGCGGCCGGCAGCCCGACCGCGGTCAGCTCCGCACAGGTCATCGCGCCCGCCCGGCACAGGCCGAAGTCCGCGGCCGCGTAGGCCAGATCCATCCGGTCGATAAACGGCGCGGCCACGTACGGCACCCCGGCCGCGGCGGCTGGAGCATCCTGCCCGTTCCGTGGCCCGATGATGTGCAGCACCTGGACGCCCGCGTCGCGGAGCGACCCGGCCGCGCCGAATACCGCCGCGTTCAGCGAGCGCGCGCCTTGCGAGCCCCCGGTCACCAGCAGCACGGGCAGGTCCGGGCGCAGGCCGAAGTGGGCGCGGGCCTTGTCACCCAGGCCGAGCCGGTCCAGGTCGGCGATCTCGCGGCGGATCGGGATGCCGATATAGGTGCCGTTGCGGAGCTGGGTATCGGGATGGCCGGTGAACACATGCGTGGTGTACCGAGCCCCGATCCGGTTGGCCAGCCCGGGCTTGGGGTTGGCCTCGTGCACCACGATGGGGATCTTGCGGCGCCGCGCCGCCAGGTAGGCCGGCGTGGCCACGTATCCCCCGAAACCCACCAGCACCTCGGCCCGGGTCTGGTCGATGATCGCGGCGGCCGCGCTGATGGCCCCGGCCAGCCGGCCCGGGACCGTCAGCAGCTTGGGCGTCACCGACCTGGGCATCGGCACCGCCGGGATGAGCTCCAGCGGATAGCCGCGCAGGGGGATCAGCCGGGTCTCCAGGCCGCGTTCGGTGCCCAGGCAGGTCACCTCGGCGGCGGGGTCAATGCGGCGCAGGGCATCTGCGAGCGCCAGAGCTGGTTCGATATGGCCGGCGGAGCCGCCGCCGGCAAGCAGTACCCTCATGCCTCGTCCCTGAACTGCACCACGGAGCTCCGCCCTATTGAGCTGGGCCCTGTTGAGCTGGGCCCCAAAAGCCGGCGCCGCGTAATCTTCGGCGCTTTGGTAGACCGAGCCAGCTTAGAACGCGGCGGGGCCAGCCGGGGCCACGTGCGGCCAAAGCCTCACGAGCACCTGGCTCGTTCCGGGCGAATGCCATCAGCATGCCGAGCGCCACCATGGTCGCCAGCAGGGATGACAGGCCGTCCGAGACGAGCGGCAGCGGCACTCCGGTGATGGGCAGGACACCGATCACCGCGCCGATGTTCACCACCGCCTGGATGACGATCCAGGCCGTGATGGCGGTGGCGCAGAGCTGGGAGAACAGGTCGGCGACCCGGCGGGCGATGCGCAGGCCGGCGAAGGCGAGCCCACCGTACAGGAAGCACACGCACAGGGTCCCGACCAGCCCGAGTTCCTCGCCGATGATGGCAAAGATGAAGTCACTGGTGGACTCGGGAACCCAGCCCCACTTCTCCCGGCTGCCGCCGAGGCCGACGCCGAAGATACCGCCAGAGCCGATCGCGTACTTGCCCTGGATCTCCTGCATCTGGGCGCCGGTCGCGCTGCCCTGCGGGCTCAGGTAGCCGACCAGCCGCTCGAAACGGTACTTGGCCGAGACCACCATCAGCACCATGGCCAGGGTCATCAGGATGAGCAGGCCGACGTAGACCCGCCCGGGCGTGCCGATAACCCAGAGCAAGGCCAGGAAAATCACCAGCAGGATGAACGTGGTGCCGAGGTCGTCGCCGGTCATCACCAGCAGGCACATCAGGCCCGTGCCCGGCATCAGCGGCACCAGGATGTGCCGCCAGTCGGCCAGCTGGCCGAGCTTGTCCTTGCGGGCCAGCAGGTCGGCACCCCAGACGGCCAGGGCGAGCTTGGCGATCTCCGACGGCTGGACCTGCTGGCCGCCGATGGAGATCCACCGGGCCGCGCCGTTCTGCGACACGCCGACGCCGTGGATGAGCGTGAGCCCGAGCCCGACGAAGGCCAGCGCCAGCAGCGGGTAGGCAAAGGCCCGGAACAGGCGCGGCGAGGAGTTCGCGACCAGCCACATGAGCGGGATGGCGATGGCCGCGCCGAGCAGCTGGTGCTTGAAGTCGGAATAGGGCGACAGGCCCGCGGTCAGGTCGGCGACCGACGCGGTCGACTGCACCATGACCAGGCCGAGCCCAAGCAGCAGCGTGGTGATGCCCAGGACCAGGTAGTACGACGTCAGCGGCCGGTCGAGCAGGGCCCGCCACACGACGATCCGCTCCCGGACCAGGCTGAGCCCGGGCGGCGCGGTCTCCTCGTCCGGCTTGGCCGGCCGGCCGTCCGCTAGCTCTGCCATCTGTCCAGTCTGTTCGAGGTCTGCCGGCAAGCCCGGGACATCCGGCGCGTGTCGCCCGCTGATTTAGCAGTGCGCCGCATCTGGCATCATGGAAATCAATGAGCAGGTCAGAATCCCCACGCTTCCCGGTTACGGTGTCCAGGCTGCCGGTCACGCGCTGCGAGATATGCGGGCGCACGCTCGCCCACCGTCCCGGTCAGGCCAGCGCCGTACTGACCGATCATTACAACCGGATGCATCCGGACGCCCTCGGCCAGACACCGGACCGGGAGCCAGACAGCGCACGCTGACCGGCGTACCGATCGGACGATTCGTCCCGGTTAGTACCAGTTCAGATTGTGGTCCAGCCATCTGGCACCCTAGGGTTCATGGCAGAAACGCTGACAATGATGGCGGTCCACGCGCACCCTGACGACGAGGCGTCGAGCACGGGCGGGGTGCTGGCCACCTACTCCGGCCAGG
>Ga0213875_10002330_pt1 | contig 11486 bp, 10 predicted proteins | sample BarmaccomBMRX_R8_FD_160105 | JGI IMG/M metagenome (GOLD analysis project Ga0213875, IMG submission 160105) | Root-associated microbial communities from Barbacenia macrantha in rupestrian grasslands, the National Park of Serra do Cipo, Brazil - RX_R8 | ecosystem: Host-associated > Plants > Roots... | reverse complement strand
CTGGCGTGAAAAGCGGACGCGGTCGCGCGCGGGGCAAAACCTCTCGTGTTTTATCTATAGCTTTGAAGTCTTTCGCGCCAGGGCGAAGGCGCTGATGAGAAGTTCCCGGTGGATTGATCCGCGTTCCCGGAAAATCAATCCACGATCTTATGGAGTTGTGATCCGGCCTTTTTGCAAAATGGGAGACATCATCTAACGGTGCGCGGACAATGGGCCGACCCTCGCCGATGACATCGATGCAGCCACTCATTCGCGAGGGTCGATGGGTGTCAGTCGCCCGCAACGCGCTTCGATGACCTCGCCTGCGACGAGCAACCGTTCTTCCTCGTAGCGCCCGGCGATCAGATGGACGCCCATCGGCAATCCGTTGATCGTTCCGGTTGGCACCGAAAGGCCCGGCAGCCCGAGGAGAGGCGGGACGAAAAGAGGCGTATGGGCCTCGAAAATCTGGCGCATGCTCTCGACACCCTTCTGGTCGGCACCGATCGGAAGTGGCTTTCGCCACGAAGTCGGCGTGAGGACGAGCGGGTATTTCTCAAGGAACAGCATCCAATCTCGCAAGAATGTCGAGCGGCGGGCCATCCCGGCGCGGAAGCCTTCGAAATCTATGCTCGGCGTCGCTTCCATCATGGCCCGCGCTGCCCGCTTGATCGCCTCGTCGCCATGTGCCTCGATCGAGGGCATCATCGCGTAGCGGGTCTCGTTGAGCACGAGCACGGCCCAGAGCTCGGCTGCCGCTTGCCAATGAGGCGGCGTAACCTCCTCGACCCGAAACCCGACGTCCTCCAGCCATTTGGCCGCGCAGCGCACCGCATCGGAAACTTCCGGATCCCGGGAAACGCCCGGCAGCTCGGCGAGCATCGCGACTTTGCAGGGGCGACGCTCATTGCCATTTTTGTGCGGTGCAGGCACCCACCATGGGTCGCGAACATCGCGCGCCGCCATGGTGCGCAACCCCAATCGCAGATCCGCCACCGAACGTGCGAGCGGCCCTTGCACCGATGCGAGCTGAGCCATGACGGGCCGCTCTTCCGCGCTCGAAGGGTTGAAGGCCGGGACACGGCCGAGCGTCGGACGTAGCCCCACAATGCCGCAAGCATAGGCCGGGTAGCGGATCGAGCCTCCGATGTCGCTGCCATGTGCGAGAGGGCCCATGCCCGTAGCGACCGCTGCCGCCGCGCCGCCGCTCGAGCCTCCAGGCGTCACCTCCCGGTTCCAGGGGCTGAAGGTGCGCCCATGAAGATCATTGTCCGTGAACCAGCGCCAGGAGAAGGCGGGCGTGTTCGTACGTCCGATGAAGATGGCCCCCGCCTTGCGCCAATTGGAGACCGCGGGCGCATCGTCCGGCGCGATGGCATCCTTGAAGGCCACGACCCCGTTCGTGTTCGCGCGCCCCGCGAAATCGACATTGATCTTCACGGTCGCGGGTACTCCGTGCAAAGGCGCAAGCTCATCGCCTCGCTTGACCGCGGCATCGCGTTCGTCGGCGCTCTTCAGCGCCTCCTCGGCGAGCACGTCGACAACGGCATTGACGCGCGGATTGATGGCCTCGAGCCGTTCGAGGCAGCTTTTGACGGCCTCTCGGCTCGAGATCGCGCGCGTTCTGATGGCTCGCGCGATGTCGAGCGCGTCCCAACGCCAGATTTCGTCATTCATGCGGGGTCCTCGCGAAGGGCCTGCGGAGCCTGATTCGGAAAAGCGGAAGCGCCATTCCGGAACTATCGTGTTCGGCTAAGTTAGAGCATGCTCGGCGATTTAGCTTGAGCCGGCATTTGCCAGCGCTCCGACCCGATAAACGGCGCTGGAGTATCGCAAAAAGCCTTTTTCCCCAAAAAATTTCGCCGGAGATTGGTCGTCATCCGAAGGTGGTCCGCGAGGGATAGCGCAAAATTCAATACATCGGCTACGCAAATCATTAACCCACCTCGGATAGAAGTCGAAATCGTTGGTCTGTTTTGTGTGAGCGTATCATGACCGATGCCCATCGACCGCGGGTTAAGTATGTTATCGGCCCCGACGGAAGCCCGCTGACGATAGCCGATCTGCCCTCGGTGGCCACGAGAAGGTGGGTGATCAGGCGCAAGGCCGAAGTCGTCGCGGCCGTGCGCGGCGGATTGCTCAGCCTCGAGGAGGCGTGTCGGCGCTACGCGTTGACCGTCGAGGAATTCCTGAGCTGGCAGGCATCGATCGACGAGCATGGGCTCGCCGGATTGCGCACGACGCGCATCCAGCAGTATCGCGCCTGAATCAGCCGTTTTTCTCGCTAGCTTCGGTCGGTTTCTTGCGGGCTGGTGGGCAACCCACAAGGCTCGCCATCGAAGATGCACGCTCCCCGCCACGACCATTGAGCGCCTCGACCACACCTTCACGGTCGGCTTGCGGGCGGTTCTGGCTCGCCTTCACTTTTCCTTCGATGCGCGCGATCGGCACCTCGATACCGACGATTGCCTTGATCTGTCCGACGACGAAGTCTTCAGGCGCGTCGGTAACGGCCCAGGGCGCCGCGCTATCGGCCTCGTGCAAAGCAGTCAGCGCGCCCACCTGCCCGCGCAGCCATTCCGGATCGTCGAAGACACATAATGGCCCCCAGGCATGCACGGCGACGTAGTTCCAGGTGGGCACGACCTTTCCGGTCTCGCGTTTCGTCGCGTACCAGGATGGCGAAATGTAGTGATCGACACCCGCGAAGATGACGAGGGCTTCCGTGTCGCGGGGATGAGTTGACCATAAGGGGTTGGCTCGCGCCACATGGGCGCGCAGCACACCTTTGTCGCCGCGCGCGGCGTCGATCATGAACGGTATGTGGTTGGCGATGACCCCATCAGCCGATCTCGTGATCAAGGTCGCCAGTGGGTATCGCCGCATGACCTCATGCTGGTCATGGAGCGCATCGAGGCGAAACGCCAAAGGACGATACATCAGATAGCTCCTCGATTGTGGAGCGCCTAATCGCATGAACGAGCTGTAGACGAAAGCGCGGCGTAAAGCTCCTCACAGGCTCGTACCGCTGTCCTGACCACCGCCACCGCCTTTGCGGGCCTGGCGCGCCGCGTGCTTCAATTGCACGACGTTGGAAGCGCTGGGTGCCTGGGGTTGCGCGACTGGCGCCGCAGCCGCGGTTCTGGCCCGAAAGGTTTCGGCGAGGCGGCCTTTCTCGAATACCGTGACCACGACGAGCCCGATCGCGAGCGGCACGATGAGATAGAGGAGACGAAAGATGAGAAGCGCCACCAGAACCTCGGCCTTCGGCACTTCCGGCATGGCCTTGATGAAAAGGAATTCGAGCACGCCGAGGCCGCCGGGGGCGTGCGAGATCAGCGCCACTGAGAACGAGGCAAGGAAGACCCCGAGCACGACGAAGTATCCAGGGTTCCCGTGCGCCGGCATGGCGAAATAGATGATCGCGGCGGCACCGAGAAGCTCGAGAGGGGCGGCGATCAGCTGCCGAAGCACGATGTGGGGGCGCGGATAGGTGATCTTGCATCCCCCCAAAGCCAGTGTCGGCAATTCGAGCAACGAACCGGCCACGTAGAGCGCCACTGCGCCGAGCATGATGCTTCCGACGAGGCGCGCAACCTCCCGATTGACGTGCAAAAGCCTCGCGACGAGCTGCGGCTCGCCCACGAGCACCAGGCCACCCAGCAAGATGGTGCCGAGAAAAAAGGTGAAAGCCGTGAACATCACCAGCACCCCGACCTCGGTGGCCGTGAGCCCCTTCGTCGAATAGGCCCGGTATCTCACCGCGGCGCCCGAGAAGACAGAAGCGCCGATATTGTGCGAGAGGGCATAGGTCGTGAATGAGGTGAGCGAGATGAACAGCCAGTTCAGCGGCTTGCCGAGATGCAGGAGTGCGATGCGGTCGTACCAGGCGAGCGCCGCGTAGGCGACGAGCGTGCTGCAGATCGCCAGCGTCCATCGTTCGCGGGCTATGAGCGCAAAAGCTCGCGAGACATCGCGAGGGGAGATGCCGGCGAGCTCCTTGTAGAGCATGTAGCCCGCCCCGAGCACCGCGATGATGCCGATCGCGGACCAGGCATAATCGGTCCATGCCTTCGCCTTGCGCAGCGGAGGAGGCGCGATCTCGGTGCCGGCTTCTTCTTCGAGCCCGACGTCATTGGGCATCGAGGACGCTTCCGGAGCGAGTACGAGGCGAGGATTGCTCGGTGGTTCTGGCATCAAAGCGGGTCAGGGGAAAATAGCCTTGTCCGAGGACGAAAACATGCATGCGAGGTCTCATGCCACAGCTTTGCGGGCCACCGCAAAATTGCAGCAGGTGGTCGGGCGGTCTGGTGCTTGCGGTAGCCAAAGGTTTCCCGAAGCGCGCGCGGGCGGCTTGCCGGAGGCTTCGCAGGAAGCGAGCGCAACGCGTGACCGAGCCGCCCCGACACATGCAGGAATTGGCGACCGAATGATGACGTTCGTGCGTCATTCGTGCCCATTTTCCTGATGCGCCGCCGCGACTGCGGCGAAGCGATCGCTCTGCCGGCTTCGGTGCGGGGGCGGACCATGAAAAAGCGAGCGCCCGGACGAGGGTCAGCCTCGGGCCTGTTGCGCGGGCAGCGGATGACCGGCCATCTCCATTTTCTTGTCGTGCCCGATGATGAGCGTCAGCAGGCCGGCGATGATGGGGAAAGCCGCGAGCGCGAGCAGGGAAGCGCTGTCGGTACCGGTTATCTGCTTCACGTGCCCGACGATCGAGGGGCCGACGAAGCCGCCGAGATTGCCGAGCGAGTTGATGAGGGCAATGCCGCCCGCAGCCGCGGCTCCGGTGAGGAATCCGGTCGGCAAGGCCCAGAAAGTGGACACCGAAGTGTAGATGCCGACGGCGGCGAGCGAGAAGGCGATCAGCGCGAGAGGGAGCGAGGCGGCATAGCCCGCTCCGACGAAGGCAAGCCCGGCGAGGATCAACGGTCCCGCCACGTGCCAGACCCGCTCCCCCGTCGCGTCGGAATGGCGGGTCCAGAGCACCATGCTGATCGTCGCCAGAAGATAGGGGATGGCGACGTACCAGCCGACGTCGGCGGTTGGAATTCCGAAGCGCTGCAGGATTTGCGGCATGAAAAACCCGAGACCGTAATTGCAGGTCACGTTGCCGAAATAGATGGCGGAGAGCGCCAGCACGCGCGGATTGGAGAGGGCTTCGGCGAGGCTGTAATGGCGCATCGCCTCACGCTCGGTTCTTTCCGAGGCGAGGCTTTTGGCGAGCGCCTCCCGCTCGGAAGCCGACAGCCAATGCGCCTTCTCCGGCTTGTCGGTGAGATAGCCAAAAACTACGAAGCCGAGCACGATGGTCGGTATCGCTTCGAGAATGAAAAGCCATTTCCAGCCGGCAAGCCCCATCAGCCCGTCGACATGGGCGAGGATCTGGGAGGAGACCGGCGCGCCGATCACCGAGGAAAGCGGGATTGCCGCCATGAACATCCCAACCATCTTGGCCCGATCTTTGGCCGTGAACCAATAGGTGAGGAAGAGGATGATGCCGGGAAAGAAGCCGGCCTCGGCGAGGCCGAGCAGGAAGCGGATCACGATCAGCATTGCCGAGTTCGGAGTGAGCTCCACGAAATGGCTCGGTGTGCCGATGAGCCATAAGATGGCGCGGAAGGCGGCAGCAATCGGAGCGGCGATGGGAACGAGCAAGCTGTTCCAGCTCGCATCTTGAAAGATCATGCAAAGCGAGATGATGCCCCAGGTGATCATAATGCGCGCGATCCAGATGCGCGCCCCGACCTTATCGAGAATGAGATTGCTCGGCACCTCGAAGAGGAAGTAGCCGATGAAGAAAATGCCGGATCCGAAACCGAAAATCTCGGCGTTATAGCCGAGCGCGGTGTTCATGCTCAGGGCCGCGAACGACATGTTCAGGCGGTCAAGATAGGCGAAGAAATAGCACAACATTAAGAACGGCATCAGCCGCCAGAACGCCTTGCGTGATGCTTTTTGCGCGAGCTCGTTCATCGCCTTCCTCCCCGGCCCGTGGCCGTCCCCAGTCTATCGGCGGCTTTCTTGCCGCCGTTGGCGGAAGCTTATGCGAACTCGTCGCGGCGTGGCAATCTCGGCATCGGCAAAAGCACGATTTTGCGGTGTCCGGCCGACGGCAAGCTTCGGTCGGTGAGGCCGAAGCTTGCCGAATGCGCTCGCCGGATGACCGGAAGCTCGCCCGCCGGCTCCGGTTTCGCAGGCTCGTTTAGAGATCAGGCGCGCGCCATGGCGAAGCCGCTGCTCGTTTCCCCTCGCGGCTCGAGCGTTCGCTCGCGCTCGTCGAGCGCTTCCATTTTCTTCAGGTCGGCGAGCGCATCCTCATATTCGGCGCGCGCCTCCTCCAGCTGAAGCTTGAGGTCCTCGACCGAGCGGCGAAGATTGTCCCGACGCTGCGTCGCCGCCTTGGCGTAGGTCGGGTAGGCGAAGTGCTTCGGATCCGTGATGCCGGCGCGGGCCTCTTCGGCCGCGATCTCGCGGTCGAGCTCGGCCGAATCCTTGGAGAACTCTCGGATCATTGTTTCGATCCGCGTCAGATTGCGGCTCTTCTCGTCGGCCGCGAAGCGTTTGAGGCGGATGAGGGACCCTCGCGTTTTCATCGGTAGGCAACTCCTGAACACATGAAAAGGCGCGCCGCAGCCAAGCCCTGGAGGCGCGAATGAATTCACGCGAGACGAGGTAACCTTACCGGGTCGAGGTTGCCGCTTCGTTACCCGTTTAGGTTGCTGTATCGTTTACGTTCAGGAAGAGCACTCGAAGGCTTCCGCCAAGAATCAGTTTTTGTTAACCAATGGTCATTAGGGTCGCGAATCAGGTGAGATGGTGTGAAGCTTGTGCCATCCGCCTAGCGAAGCAGTTGAGAGAAGCGGTCCGGCGCATCCGCGAGGCGGAGCTGGCTCAGGTCGAGGTTGGGGATACTTCATGCGCATTCTGCTCATCGAAGACGACAGCGCCACCGCCCAAAGCATCGAGCTGATGCTGAAATCCGAGAATTTCAACACATATACGACTGATCTCGGCGAGGAGGGCGTCGATCTCGGCAAGATTTACGATTACGACATCATCCTTCTCGACCTCAATCTACCCGATATGTCCGGCTATGACGTGCTTCGCTCCCTGCGCGTCGCCAAGGTCAAGACGCCGATTCTCATCCTTTCGGGGCTCGCCGATACCGACGACAAGGTGAGGGGGCTCGGATACGGAGCGGACGACTACCTGACCAAGCCTTTCCACAAGGATGAGCTCGTGGCGCGCATTCATGCCATCGTGCGCCGTTCCAAGGGCCATGCCCAATCGGTGATCAATACTGGAGATCTCACCGTCAATCTCGACCAGAAGACCGTCGAGGTCGGCGGAGCTCGCGTGCATCTCACCGGCAAGGAATACCAGATGCTCGAGCTGCTCTCCTTGCGGAAGGGCACGACCCTCACGAAGGAGATGTTCCTCAATCATCTTTACGGCGGGATGGATGAGCCCGAGCTCAAGATCATCGACGTCTTCATCTGCAAGCTTCGCAAGAAGCTCGCCAACGCGTCGAACGGCAAGAACTACATCGAGACGGTCTGGGGACGCGGCTATGTGCTGCGCGAGCCGAACGAGAACGAGGCGCGCCTCACCGCCTGATCTCCACCCGGCAAGGGCCGGCGCTCAACCGGGGGACAATTCCCTCGAAGGCCGTGCCGCCGAAATCTCGCGGATCAGCTTCGCGACGATCGATCTTCCAAAGCTGTCGAAATTCTCGGCGACCATCACGAAGGCGTTCGTGCCGCCGATCACATTTTCCCTGTAGTAATTGTCGAGCCCGCCGGGCGGGTTCGTGTGTTCAGGATTATAGGGGATCGGCGCGTCGCTGAAGATCACAAGGCCGTTGATCGTCGTCACCTCGTTGCTCACCGCCTCGTCGCGTGCGGAGCGCACGTCGCGCCCGCTATTGTTCGTGCCGTCACCCGAAACATCGATGACGCGACGGTCACTCGTGTAGGGTGCCCTGCCGAACTGCGCCCGGGCGAAATCGATACCGGCGCCGATCGCGGTGCGGTCGGCGAAGGAGCGAGGCTGCTCGAGCAGGCGACTCGTGAAAAGCTTCGTGTCCTCGACGTCCCGCACCAGGGTCCAATCGATCAGGAGCTTTTGCGAATTGGCGCCGGCCCATTCGACAAAGGCCACGGCAATCTTTCCGTGCGGGCCTGCCGCGATCGCTTGCAGAACCTTCGGATCGCTGAGCGCCGCCGCGTAGCCTCGCCGCTCGAGCTCGAACTTCTGATCGTCGATGCTGCGGGAGACATCGGCGGCAAGCACCAGCAGCAAATCCACCTGCTCGGCGGCCCGCGCCGCCGAAAGTGTTCCGCCGCCCCATATGAGCGAAAGCGCAACAAGGACGCAGGCTGTCCATCGCGACATCGTCCGCCGTCTCCCTGAACATTGCCTCAGGCATCGAGCGTTCACAGGATAAATGAGCGTCTCGCCCTCGTCGAGCAAGAAGCTTTCAAGACACTGTGCGCTGGACTTCCTTTTGGTGCTGATCCAAGAAGCGCGCCTTCACCGAATGACAAGCAAGACGGTCACCCATGTCTCAAAGACACCTCGAGGCGCTGCGGCGTCTGCTCGATCACGTGCATCGGGTTTTCGCGCTGCAATTCGGATTTCTCTTATGGGACGGTTCAATGGTTCCCGAAAATTGGGAACGCGGGGCGCTTTGCGTTTTCATCGCCGACGAAGGGGCGGTGGCCGGGCTCGTGCGACGCCCGAATCTGCGCACGCTCGCCAATCTATGGGCGGCGGCGCGGCTCGATTTGCGCAACGGCACTCTCTTTGATCTCATCGCGCATCGCCCAGCGGTGCGCACGCGCGACATGCGCAAGATGCTGAAGAAGACGCTCCTCCTGCGCGCGGCATCTGGTTTTCTCTTCGCGCGACGAGGCGAGCCCTGGCCGCTCGAAGAGATCAGCGCGCGCCGAGGGAGCGCCGGCGCGGCACAGAACAAGAAGAACATCGCCTATCATTACGACGTCTCGAACGCATTCTACGAGCTCTGGCTCGACCCAGAGATGGTCTATAGCTGCGCCTATTTCACCGAGTGGGACAATGGTCTGGCGCAAGCCCAGATCGACAAGCTTGAAATGTGCTGCCGTAAATTGCGCCTTCAGGCGGGCGAGACGGTGCTCGATGTCGGATGCGGCTGGGGAGCGTTCCTGATTCACGCGGCCAAGCACCATGGCGTGAGAGGCTATGGCGTGACGCTCTCGGAACAGCAGCTCGCCTACGCCAAGGAGAAGATCGAAAGGCTCGGACTCAAGGATCGCGTGCGCGTGGAGCTCAAGGACTTCGCCGCGATCGATGGCGTCTTCGATAAGGCCGTTTCGATCGGCATGGCCGAGCATGTCGGGCTCGACAATCTGCCGGCCTATTTCAAGTTGGTGCATCGGTCATTGCGGCCGGGAGGCCTCTATCTGCATCACGCGATCACGCGGCCCGGGAAGAGCCGCCAGGTCCACAGGCGCAAGAAGCGACCTGAGTTCGATGCGCTCACGCAATACATCTTCCCCGGCGGCGAGCTCGACACGATCGGGCGGACCGTGACCGGTCTCGAAAGCGTGGGCTTCGAGGTTCACGATGTCGAGGGTTGGCGCGAGCACTACCAACGCACATGTCGCCACTGGCACGACCGCCTCGTCTCGCGCCTCGACGACGCCGACGCCGACGTGGGTTCCGTCAAGGCGCGCCTCTGGCTTCTTTACCTCGCCGGCTGCTCCGTCGCTTTCGAGCGCAACAATGTCGGAATTTACCAGACGCTCGTCTCGAAACGCGTGAAGGGCGCGAGCGGATTGCCGCCGACGCGCGTCGACCTCTATCGGTGAGCAATAGGGCGAAGTTGGGAGGACATCATCCACCGAAGCGCCATTCGCGGCATGTGCGGTGAAGAACACCGCGGTCCCTTGCGTGACGCGAGCCGGGTTGCGAAAAGGAAAGGAGCAGACACCGCTCTCGCCTTCGCGCGAGAGTAGCGGGCGCGTTTGGCGTTGCATCATCCGAAAGGGCAGGGGCATTTGTCATGACATGGTCGATCATCGCGCGCGATACGCGCACGGGAGAGATGGCGATCGTGGTTGCGACGAAGTTCTTCGCGGTCGGCAGCCGTGTCCCCCATTTGCGCTCCGGCGTCGGCGCGCTCGCGACGCAAGCCTTGACGAATCCGCTTTATGGCCGGCGCGGCCTCGCACTCCTCGAAGCCGGCGCCGCGGCAGCGGATGTCGTTCGTCTTCTCACCGGCGCGGATCGCGGCCAAGCCTCACGCCAGCTTCACGTCATGGACGCCGATGGACGTATCGGCGCGCACACCGGAAACGATTGCGTCGAATGGGCCGGGCACGACGCGGGGCGTGACTGCTCCAGCGCCGGGAACATGCTCGCCGGACCGCGTGTCGTCGCCGACACCATTGCGGCTTTCGAACAAAATTCGCATCTGCCGATGGCAAGACGCATGATCGGGGCGATGAAGGCAGGCGAAGCAGCCGGCGGCGACAAGCGCGGCAAGCAATCGGCGTGCCTCGTGGTGGTCTCGACCGAGGAATATTCCGATCTCGACCTGCGCGTCGACGATCATTCCGACCCGCTTGCCGAGCTCACGCGGCTCGAAGCGGTGAGCCGCGAGCGCTGGGTACATTACCGCAAATTCCTGCCGCGCAAGCTCGATCCCGTGGGCGAGCTCGATCGCGATGCGATCAACGCGGGGATCGAAGCGGCCTTGAGAGCGAGTAGCGAGTCTTAGACCTTCTATTCGCTATTCGCTATTCGCCACTCACGCCTAAGTCGGATTCTCCAAGCTGAACGTCCCCGTCTGATCATCATACGAAAAGATCTCACCGAAACGGCCCCAGGCCACCACGGCATGCAGGGTGTCGCCGGCAAATTCCGGCGACATGTAATCCTCGAGCTCCTCCTGGAAGCGCGTCGCCGGCGCGTGATGGCTTGGCCGTTCGTCGAGGACGCGCCGGATATGGGCCGCGAGCGGCACATAGGTCATGAGATGCTCACCGAAGAGACGTTTGCGCTCGTCGACCTCGCCGTGAGCGAAACGTCGCCCGTCAGGCGTGAGGCGAATATCGCCCTCTTCGAGCTCGGCGAAGCGCAGGAGCTGCAACGTCTCTGCGATCGGGAAGAGGTCGTCGATCTCCATCTGCAAGCCCTGCGCCAGATGCGGCAGATCCGCTTTGCCGTCATAAGGGTTCGCATCGACCGTTTCGAGGAGGCCGGCAAGCGTATTGCTCGACACATATTTGAGCGCCATGCCGAGGCCCGTTCCAGGGAACACGCCGTCCCGGGAAGGCTTCGTCGGGCGCTTGGTCATGATGCCGTAGACGCGGTCGACGAGTTCACGGAAGGCGGGCTCGGTGCGGCTTCTCGGGCGCGGCAGCTCGATCTTGATGTCGGCATCGATGCGGCCCGGGTTCGAGGAGAACACCAGCACCCGGTCGCACATCAGCACGGCTTCCTCGATGTTGTGCGTCACC
>Ga0213875_10002329_pt1 | contig 11491 bp, 10 predicted proteins | sample BarmaccomBMRX_R8_FD_160105 | JGI IMG/M metagenome (GOLD analysis project Ga0213875, IMG submission 160105) | Root-associated microbial communities from Barbacenia macrantha in rupestrian grasslands, the National Park of Serra do Cipo, Brazil - RX_R8 | ecosystem: Host-associated > Plants > Roots... | reverse complement strand
GGGGCGGGGGGCGCCCCTCCTCGCCGAGTCGGAGGGGGTACTGATGTCCTACAGCACAGCCGTTGACACAATTCTGGCGGCGATGGCGTGGGCGTCGGGGATGGCGATGTCGTCGGGGACGCGCTGGCCGGTGGTGACGTAGGCGAGCGGCAGGCCATGCTTGGCCTGGACCGTGAGCAGCTTGCCGAAGCAGGAATTGTCGGTCGCCTCATCCAACTTGGTCAGGATCAGGGCGTCGGGCTGCAAGAGGTGCTGGAAGCGGGCGACGACGTTCTCCATGTCACGCACCGAGAGGGTGGCCGGCATGGCGAGCAGTTTTTGCAGGGGGCCGAGGCCCTGGAACAGAGCGGCCGTCTCGCCGAGGGGCAGCATATCGTTGGGGGAGCGGCCCGCCGTGTCCACCAGCACCCAGTCGCGCCCCTCGGCGGCGTAGGCGGCGACGTGCCGCCGGAATTCGGCCCCGTCGTGGGCGACACGCACGGGGACGCCCAGCACCTGCCCCAGCGTTTGCAGCTGCTGGGCGGCGGCGACCCGGTGCGTGTCCAGCGTCACGATGCCGACGGACTTGCCCTCGGTCAGCGCGTGGCGGGCGGCCAGCTTGGCGAGGGTGGTCGTCTTTCCGACGCCGGTAGTGCCGACGAAGGCCAGCAGGCGCGGCTTGCCGACGCCGAGCAGGGCGTCCGGGGGCGCGGCCAGCCGCAGGCGCTGCGAGAGCAGCGTGCGCAGCTCGGTCCGGGCGTCGGGGGTCGGCAGGTCGGACGGCAGGTCGGCGATCAACTGTCGGGCCAGCGGCGCGGCGATCTCGGCGTCCAGAAGCTGCTGCAGCAGAGTTGGGTACGGCTCGCGCGGGGCCTTGCCGTTCCGTCCCCCACCCTCCCGTTTCTCGGCCTTCTCCCCGCCCGCCGCCAGGACGGGGGCGGGCCGGAACGCCTTCTTCTGGGCCGAGTCCACCAGCCCCTGCACGCTGGCGCTCAACTCGGCGATGCGCTCCTCCAGCGTCTGAATCTGCGAGGCCGCCGGCTCCGGGGCGCGGGGCGCGGGCGGCGCGTCGTCCTCGGACACGCCGCAGGTGACTTCCACGACCTCCTTCCCGCCCCAGAGCCCCAGCACGCCCCGCTCGCGGGTCTTCCTCTGGCTCAGAATGACCGCGTTCGGCCCCAGCTCGCGCTTGGCGAGCAGCAGGCACTCGGTCATGGTGGCCGCCCGGTACGTTCGGATGTTCAGAACGCGCGTCTTGTTCTCCGACAGGGACGTGGGCATCGCTATTCTCCGGTCACGGCGCCGACCGCGCGGACCTCGGTGTTGGGGACGATCTCGTTGTAGGACAGGATGACCAGATTCGGCAGGGCGCGCTCGGTCAGGCGGCGCAGGGGCAGGCGCAGGGCGGCCATGCACAGGAGGACGGGCTGCTGGTGGCCCAGGGCGATCATGCGCTCCACCTGCTGGGCGATGGCGGCCACCAGGCGGCGCGTCTGAGAAGGCTCCAGGGTCAGGTGCGGCAGGCCGGGCGTGACGCCGGACAATAAATTCTGCTCCAGCGCCGGGTCCAGGGTGATTGCGTGCAGCGCGCCGCTGCCCTCGTCCGCGTACTGCTTGCAGATGGAGCGGGCGAGGGCGGCGCGCACCCACTCGCCGAGCGTGTCCAAATCTTTGGTGCGGCCCGCGTTGTCGGCCAGGGTCTCCAGGATGGTCACCAGGTCGCGGATCGAGATGCGCTCGCGCAGCAGGTGCTGCAGGACCTTCTGGATCTCGCCGACGCTCATCAGTCCGGGGATCAGCTCCTCAATCACCGCGGAGTTCTTCTGGCGGATGTGATCAATGAGGGCCTGAGTGTCCTGGCGGGTGATGATCTCCGAGGCATGGCCTTTGATCACCTCGGCCAGATGCGTGGTCATGACCGAGGACGGGTCCACGACGGTGTAGCCGGCCATCTCGGCGCGGTCACGCATCGCCCGGGGCGCCCAGAGGGCGGGGACGCCGAAGGCCGGCTCCCTGGCGGGGACACCGTCCGTGATCGGGTCAATCACCGTGCCGGGGTCAATCAGCATGATGGCGTTGGGGTGGACGGTCCCCGCCGCCACCGTCGCGCCCTTCAGCTTGATGGCGTAGTCGTTGTTCTTGAGGTGCAGGTCGTCGCGGATTCGCACGGTCGGGATCACCAGGCCCAGCTCCATCGCGGTCTTCTGGCGGATCATGGTGATGCGGTCCAGCAGGTCGCCGCCCGCCGCCTGGTCCACCAGCGAGAGCAGACCGTAGCCGAAATTGAGCTCGAGCACGTCCACATGGAGCAGGGGCAGCACGCTTTCGGGGGTGGCGACGGTGGCCGGCTTGGGCGCGGCGTCCGCCGTGGCCTGGGCGGCCTCGGCGCGCCGCTCGCCCCGGACGAGGGCCATGCCCGTGCCGCCCAGAATCCCGGCGACCAGCAGGGTCTGCGGGATGGGGAAGCCGAAGGGGATGAACAGGCAGACCAGGCCGGCGGCGATGAACAGCGGGCGCGGCGCGGCGAAGATCTGCCGGGCCACGTCGCCGCCCATGGGCGTCTCGGAGGCCGCGCGCGTCACCATAAGGCCCGCCGCCGTAGAGATCAGCAGCGCGGGTATCTGGGCGACCAGGCCCTCGCCGACGGTGAGCAGCGTGTAGTTCTGCAGGACCTTGACGACGTCCTCGCCCTTAGACAGTCCCATCGCAAAGCCGCCCAGGGTGTTCAGGACGATGATGACGATGGCGGCGATGGCGTCGCCCCGCACGAATTTGTTCGCGCCGTCCATCGCGCCGTAGAAGTCGGCCTCGCGGGCCACCGCCTTGCGCCGCTCGCGGGCCTGGTCCTGGTTGATCAGGCCGGCGTTCAGGTCGGCGTCAATCGCCATCTGCTTGCCGGGCATGGCGTCCAGGGTGAAGCGCGCGGCCACCTCGGCGACGCGGCCCGCGCCCGCCGTGATGACGACGAACTGCACGACGACCAGAAGCAAAAAGACGATGATGCCGACGACGTAGTTGCCGCCGATGACGACCTGGCCGAAGGTGGCGATGACGTGGCCCGCGCTGCCCGTGCCGATGATGAGTTTCATCGCCGACACTTCCAGCGCCAATCTAAAAAGTGTCGTCACCAGCAGCAGGGCCGGGAACACGGAGAATTGCAGCGGCTCGGTGGTGTAGAGGGCCGTCAGGAGGATCAGCACCGCGCCGGCGAGATTGACCACCAGGGCCAAATCCAGCATGGCCTCCGGCATCGGCAGGATCAGCATGGCGACGATGCCGATCAGGGCCAGCGCCAGGGCGATGTCGGTCTGCTTGGCGGCTTTGGCGAAAAAGCCCATGACGCCGCCCGTGGCGGGTGCGGCGAGGGACGGGGGGGCGGCTCCTGTGGTGACGGCCAAGACGATCCTCCGGGGACGATGCCGAGAAAATTTCCAACGGCATTGTTCCACAGAGGGCGGCGGGATTACAGGAAAAATTCCACCCCCGCCCCTGCACGTTCGGGTATAATACCAGCAGTCGCAGCACAGAGGGGAATGGAGAAGCGATGCCGTGAAGGCACAAACGACAACGGACAAGACATCAACGGCGACAGGCGGAAACGGGCGGGCAAAATCGAGGCAGTCCGTCCCGACGATCAGCCCGGAGACTGCTGCCGCTACAAGTGGCGAGCTGACGTTTCTCACGTCCGAGGGGGAAACTCTTACGTTCCCGGACACGGGGTTGTCCCCCGGTGACGCTGCGGCCATCGCGGGCGAGGAGGCGCTTCGCAAGATTTGGGACAGGCCGGCGGAGGACGCGGCGTGGCGCGATATGTAAAGGGGGACGTGATCTCCGTCAACTTTCCATTCTCCAGCGACACGCAGTTCAAATTCCGACCCGCCGTCGTCCTCGCATCCTGGCCCTACCTCGACAGCCGTGACTACCTCGTTTGCATGATCTCCACCCAAGACGACGAGGATCCCTTCCAGATAGAAGTTCACAGGGAAGACACCTTCGGCGGGAGTTTTCAGCAGCGGTGCTTTATCCGCCCGGCCTACACGTTTGCGGCCAGCGAGCGCAAGATCAACCGGAAGGTCTGCGCGCTCAGGCCGGAGAAGCTCGACGCGATCCTCCGGGTGCTGCACGAACTGCTGGACACCTGAGCCGCCGCAAACAGACGGCCCCGCCTCTCGGCTGAGGCGGGGCCGTGGTCGTGTTTGGGGACATCAGGCACGGCGTCGGCGGGCGACCAGGCCGACCAGCGGCAGGCCCAGAGCCAGCAGGGCGTAGCTGCCGGGCTCGGGCACCGCACTGGCAGCGGGAAGGATGACCGTCAGGCTGTTGTCATCCACGAACGAGTCGTTGTCACTGCCGGCATGCCGGATGAAGTTTATCGTGTAGTCTATGGAGCGTGTGCCAGTCGGGATCGGGATCGAGTTGCTGTAGTTCTCCCAGATGCCGTTGTGTGAGTCGATCTCTGGAGACGAGAACGTGCCGATGGACGTACTGCCGACGTCGAGAAAGTCCAGCGTCACGGAGGCATCATCACTGGGCGTTCCTTGGTTCAGCCCTTGCTCCCAGAAACTGAAGCCTGCCAGAAGTGTGCCACTATCAATTTCAGTGGCCGTGATGCCCTGGTTGCCGACCAGCGTGACGTTCTGGGTGAGAGTGCCGAGAGAGCCTGTGTGGCCGTAGAAGTCGTAGGTTCCGGAGTGAGGATTGATGCCGGGGTCGAACGAGCCGTTATCAACGCCGGGATTGGAGTTCCCGCCGACGGTCCAGCCGGTGAGATCACCTGTTTCTGCGCCAGGGTTGGTCAGCAGGTTGCTGGTGGCCTGGGCGCCCGCTCTACTCAAGCACAGACAGGTGAGACCGAGAAGAAGTGCAGGCGCGAGGCAGGCGCAACGACGTATGTGCATGATGCAAGTTCCTTTCCAAAGGCGCAACGAGAGTGGAGGATGCTTGGGAAGATATTGCCATCACAAGCAACATCAGACGCGGACCAGGCAGAATACCCAGGCCGGCTGCTTTTTAAACATGCCTCGCCGGCATCGGGACAAAGAAGCGGCCCGCCGGGGCGAAGGGGCTGACCCTCCGCCCCACAACGGGAGGAAGGCGTCAGGCGCGGCGTCGGCGGGCGACCAGGCCGAACAGCGACAGGCCCAGCGCCAGCAGGGCGTAAGAGCCGGGTTCAAGGACTGCGACGCGAGGGGAGATAACCATCTGCTTTTCAAACGCACCCGCCCGATGTCGGGAGAGAAAGCGGAGGGGGCGGTGAGCAGGCCACCCAACGCCCTGGTCGGGATGCATGAGCATTTTAGCACCTGCTTCCATCTTACGCAATGAGATAAAAACTCAGGGATGTATCGCGTACCCGGCGATGTCTTTGGCGAAGGGCGGCAGGGTGACGGTGAGGCGACCATTGACCACGCGGGCACGGGCAGGCGCCTTGAGTGGCTGGCCGATCTCCGTGTTCCAGAGGTGAACCGCATAGCGTCCCGGCGCAAGGCCGGGAACCGAGATGGTTCCCGAAGTGGGGCGCGTGCCGCCCCGATCACGATTGTAGGCCCAGAAAAAGGCCGACTGTGAATTGCCTTTGGCGAGAACGGCCAGGGAAGGCGCGTAATCCGTGATCGTCAGCCGCCGGGCGACGAACCAGTCTGCACCAGTGTTGGAGAGGGTGACGGCGTGAGTGCCGGGGGTGAGATCGGCGCTCAGCGTATCACTCACGCGCTGCTCCCTCGCCGCCGTGGGCTCCGCCGCAGGATAGTCCTTCTCACTCACCCGCGTCCCATCCACCAGCAGCTGCGGATGGGCGCCGCCACGGGAGACGGTGTCGATCTGGACCTCGAACCGACACGGCTTTTCGCAGCGCAGGTGGATCGTCAACGGCTTCGGCATCAACTTCCGATTGTTCCGGCCCTGGATGAAGGAAGAAACGCCGCTCAACCCGGTGATCGTCCCATCCGGGGCGGCGGTGATGTCGCTGCTGGTCGTCGGCCCCCACCCGCCTGAGGGTGTGAAGGAGAGATCGGCCCGTCCGGCCGCGGCCGTGACTCGGGCCTGGACGGGGCGGAGGTCCATTTGGTCGGCCATGCCCGAGGCGGCGACGTAGCGCGAGACCGCGTGGAATACGGGCCACCAGCCCTGCCTCTGCACCTGATCCCAGTACCAGTACTCCGGGGCGCCCGCCGTCGGGACCATGATGCCGGACCAGAGGCCGTCGTGCAGCGCCGCCTGCGTCTGCCGGCCGTTCTCGCCCCATTCGCCGAGGAAGACGGGGACGCTCACCCCGGCGACGCTCAGGCCGGTGAAGTAGGAGAGGATGTTCGGGACATACGTGTGTATCTGGTCGTAGTCCAGGCCGATCTTCGCCAGCGGGTCGCCGGGAGGACTGTTGCTGGTGGTGATGAGGTGGTGATTTGGATCAATGGAACGGATGTAGGCCGCCATCTCCTTGTGCCAGGCGACGACGTCCTGGAAGTGGGGCCGGACCTCGCCGATGTTCTGGACCTCGTTGAACAGCTCAAAGGCCATCAGGTGGGTGCTGTAGCCCCAGCGGGCGACGATGTAGCGGTACTTGGCGCGGGTGAGGCGACGTGCCTGGGCATTGGTGAAGAAGTCTTCGGGACGCTGTAGGAACCCCCCGTTGGCGGCGTTAAAGGGGTTGTCACGCCAGTTGGGGTCGGTCTGGTTGGTGTATTGGCCGTGGTGCTGAAGCGTCATCTGGACGTAGATGCCGGTGCGTTCCGCGGCGTCCATGATGGTGTCCCAGTTGCGGGCGGCCGTCAGGTCGTACTGACCGATGGGCGGGTTCTTGGTCCTGTCGGGGTCCCACTCCAGCGCCTTGTTGTCCCAGAAGGTCATCCAGACGCGCGCCCAGTTGAGGCCGTTGGCGCGCATGGTCTGGAACGTGTGCGGGTAATCGGGCAGGCCGCCCCCGCCCCATGCCTGGTCCATGCCGAAGGGATAGTAGGCGCGCCCGTCGTCAAAGACAAACCGCTGGACGTGGGCGCGGTCGCGCCGGACGAAGCCGGGGCTGGACGACGCGACGCAGCGGAAGGCGGTCGCGGTGAGGCCGGCGGGGCGGATCGGCAGGCCATTGCGGAGGACTGCGAGGGCGTAGCGGCCCGTCTGCGTCGGGGCGTAGCGGACGCGCCACCGGTCCCCGTCCCAGAAGGCGGGGACGCGCACGGCCCGGCCGCCGGGGCCATGGAAGGCGGCCTGAACATCATTCTGCGCCGGGTCGTAGGGGTTGCCGGTCTGGCCGGGCAGGGTCCAGGAGGCCTCAAACCTGCCGTCGCGTGGGACGGTCGTCTGGGCGTGAGATGGAAGGGCGAGGCAGAGCAGGAAAAGGAAGGTGATGGCTCCCAGGCCGTAGGGGAGGCGCATGTTTAAGGTGATTCTCCTTTGCTTCGATAATGGCGTTCAATAGATCACATCTCACGTAATCAGGCGGACGATGGCGTCGGCGAGGCGGACGGGGTCGTGGCGGACGACGTCCGACTGGGAGATGAGATTGGCGGCGTAGGGGGCGTAGCCCAGGGCGCGGATGGCGTCCATGTCCGGCTCGACGAACTGCTGGCCGTGCTTGGCGTAGCGGACGAGGAGTTCCTCGGAGGGGCGCTCCTTGTTCACCAGGACGTGGTTGAGCAGGTGCCGGCGTCCCGCATCCGTCAGCGGGGTGTGCTCGGCCAGGACGCGGACGTGGTCGGCGGCGGTGAAGCCGTCGGTCTCACCGGGCTGGGTCATGACGTTGCAGACGTACACCTTCACGGCGCGGCTGCAGGCGACGGCCTCGGCTATGCCCTCCACCAAGAGGTTCGGGATGACGCTGGTGTAGACGCTGCCGGGGCCAAGGATGATGGCATCGGCCAGACGGATGGCCTCCAGAGCCTCGGCGAGCGGCCGGGCGTTCTCCGGGCGCAGGTAGATGCGCCGAATCGGCTGGGTGCGGCCGGACTTTGCGATCTGGGTCTCTCCCTCCACGATCGTGCCGTCCTCCATCTCGCCGAGCAAACAGACATTCTGAACAGTGGAGGGATAGACCTTGCCGCGGATGGCGAGGACCTTGGAGGTGGCCGCGATGGCCTGCTCGTAGTTGCCCTGGTAGATCTCGGTCATGGCGGCGATGAACAGGTTGCCGAACGAGTGGCCCGCCAGCCCCTCGTGGTCGTCCTCAAAGCGGAACTGGAACAGCCGGGCCAGGGTCGGCTCGGCGTCGGCGAGGGCGACCAGGCAGTTGCGCAGGTCGCCCGGCGGCAGCACGCCCATCTGCTGGGTCAGCCGCCCGGACGAGCCGCCGTTGTCGGTGACGGTGACGATGGCGGCGATGTTGGAGGTGTGCTCCTTGAGGCCGCGCAGCATGGTGGACAGGCCCGTCCCGCCGCCGATGACGACGATCCGCTGTCCCTGCGCCAGATGGCGGCGCTGGAAGATGCGGTCGGCGAGGTCCTGGCGTGCCTCCGGGGCAACGGCAGTCACCACCGAACGGGTGAGCTGGATGGCGGAGATGTAGACCAGCAACATCCCGGCGACCGCCAGGACCAGGCCGGTCGGGACCGCCAGCGCGGACCGGCCGAAGTTGATGCCGGTAACGGTCAGCGCCCATTCCAGGACGGTGTTGAGCCACTGGATCATCTCCAGGTTCGTGGCGAGCGCCAGTCCGACCAGGGCCAGCGCCAGGCCGATCAGCGTCAGCACCATCCAGCGCTTGACGCGCATCCCCGGGTAGAGCCATTTGAGCGTCGAGAACAGGCGTTTCATATCGGATTGCCCCCTCCCCCGAAGCGGGGGACGAAGGGCGGCAACGATCCCCGACTTCTTTTTCGGCTCCACCAGGAGCGGGGACGGGGAAGGGCCTCTCCTCCCATCTGCTGACGGACACGATTCATTTATGCACGTCCCGGTGCTGGACCAGCGCGCGGTAGCCGTGGGCGCGTAGGAAGTGGCCCAGCTTCTCGGCGACCATCACGGAGCGGTGGCGTCCCCCGGTGCAGCCGATGGCGACGGTCAGGTAGGCCTTGCCCTCGGCGATGTACTGGGGAATGCTGAAGTCCATCAGATCATAGAGCTTGCCGAGGAAGACGCCGCTGTCCGGGTCGCGCATGACGTACTCCTCAACGAGCTGGTTGCGGCCGTCCAGGGGGCGCAGCTCGTCCACGTAATGTGGGTTGACCAGAAACCGCACGTCAAAGACCAGATCGGCGTCGAGCGGCAGGCCGAACTTGAAGCCGAAGGAGGTGACGGTGATCGCCAGGCCCTGGTTCTTGTCCGGGGCGCTGGAGAAGTCCGCGACCAGCAGGTTTCGCAGCTCATTGGCCGTCAGCTCGGAGGTGTCCACCACCTTGTCGGCTGTCTCCTTGATGCCTTCCAGCAGGGCGCGCTCCGCGCGCAGGCTGCCGAGGATGCCGCCGTGGGCGTCGAAGAGGGGATGCCGACGGCGCGTCTCCTTGAAGCGCTGGACGAGCACGGCGTCGGAGGCGTCCAGGAACAGGATCAGGGGACGGACGCCGTACGCCCGGACCAGGGCCAGGGCCGGCTCAAAGCCGGCGAAGAACGCGCCCGCGCGGGCGTCGGCGACCACGGCGAGGCGCTGGCCGGGCGGCTGCTCCCCCACCCCCAGGCACTTCTCGACCAGTTCCGGCAGCAGGGGCGGCGGCAGGTTGTCCACCACCGTGTAGGCCATGTCCTCGAAGACCTTGGCCGCCGACGCCTTACCTGCACCCGACATGCCGGTGATGATGACCAACTGCATCAGAGTTTTTTCTTCTCCCGGTCGGTGACAACCATCTTGTTGATGAGGCCGGAGAGCAGGCCCATGACGACCGAGCCGAACAGGGGGGCTTCGAAGCCGGCGACGTGGAAGCCATGGGTGAAGCCGTCGGCGACCTGGCCGGCGATCCAGAACATCAGGGCGTTGACGACGAAGGCGAACAGGCCGAAGGTCAGGCAAGACAGGGGCAGGGTCAGGAGCCGGACGAGGGGCCGCAGGACGGCGTTGGCGACGGCCAGGATCAGGACGAACAGCAGCACGCCCTCGACACCGGGCAGTCCGGCCGCGACCCAGAAGCGCAGGTGCAGGGCCTGTCCCAGCAGGACGGTGATGTAGAGCGCGACGGCGCTGACCAGCCAGCGCAGCAACAGTTGCATGCCCTGATTATACCCGGAGATGGTTCCCACCCCGGCCTGCGACCACCCATCCCCCATCCGCACAGGCGACTCGGTGAGCGAAACGGGAGAGGGGCCGGGGGCGGCAGGCCCTGTCTTCAAAGGAACGGGCTCGTTCTGGCAATTCGGGCGCAGCTTGAGTTTGCTGGCTTTGCGCAGCGCACGGGCGCTGACGCGGGGGGCAGGACTACCCTTCGGCGGAAGCCCCCCTCCGGCCCGACCGGCAGGAGCGCCGTTTTCCTGGAATGGGAAGCCCTTGCCCATTGGCCTGACGGGAAGCTGTGGTGCAAGGCTATGACGGCGAGGCGTTTTGCAGCGTCGCGCGCAATCGGTCTTTGATCTCGGCGTGCCCGCCGTCGCCGCAGATGATCTGGACGCAGAGTTCTACACACTCCAAGCAGATGCCGCCGTAGACGCCGAGGATCAGTTTCTTGACTTCCTGGCGACTCTTGCCGCAGAGGGTGCAGCGGGAGTCATCGCGGGTTGGGTCATGCATGGGGGGGCGGCTCCTTTTCAATGCCGAAGTCGGCGAGCCAGGCGGGGGTGGGCGGGGTGCAGTCCTGTTCCAGCACGACGACCGTGCCGGCGGGGCCGGTGAGCAGGAAGACGCGGTCCACGGTCTGGAGCATCAGCCAGAAGCCGTGGCCGAAGGTGCCGGCGGTGGTGTAGCCGCGTTCCAGGGTGGCTTGGGGCAGACGGTCCAGGGCGATGCCCGCGCCCCGGTCCTCGATCCAGACCTGCAACGTCTCGGCGTCGGCACAGATGCGGCCCTGGCCGCCGCCGCCGTGGACGACGGCGTTCATGGCGGCCTCGCCGACGGAGGTGACAAGGTCGAGCCAGCGCGGGTCGGGGAAGTTCAGTTCGCAGGCGGCATCGCGGACGCGGGCGCGGAGGGTGCGGAGGTCGTCGCGGGAGAGCGGGACGGCGGGGCCGGGTGCCGAACGCATCGGCGGCAACTGGGCAGCATCGTCGCAGAGCCGCAGGCGACCCTCGGTGACGCTGGCGAGCACGTCGCGCAGGAAGGCGCGCTGCAACACGGTCGCGGCCTGCAGCGCCTCCTCGGCGCGCTTCTGGTCGTCAATGTCGGTGCAGGTGCCGACCCATTGGACGATGACGCCCAGGGCGTCGCGCAGCGGGAAGGCGCGCCCCAGGTGCCAGCGGTAGGTGCCGTCGGAGGCGCGTTTGAGCCGGTACTCGATCTCGTATGCCTCGCCGCTGCGGACGGCCTGGGTCCAGCGGTCAATGCAGGGCGGGAGGTCGTCCGGGTGGAGGACAGGCTCCCACCCCCAACCCTGTGTCTGCTCCACGGCGAGGCCGGTGTACTCGTACCAGCGCCGGTTGTAGTAGTCCAGGGAGCCATCGG
>Ga0213875_10002328_pt1 | contig 11492 bp, 10 predicted proteins | sample BarmaccomBMRX_R8_FD_160105 | JGI IMG/M metagenome (GOLD analysis project Ga0213875, IMG submission 160105) | Root-associated microbial communities from Barbacenia macrantha in rupestrian grasslands, the National Park of Serra do Cipo, Brazil - RX_R8 | ecosystem: Host-associated > Plants > Roots... | reverse complement strand
GGCTGCGACGCATTGCGCTTCACGCTCGCCGCGCTCGCCGCGCCGGGGCGCGACATCAAACTGGCCGAGAGCCGGGTCGAGGGCTACCGCAACTTCGCGACCAAGCTGTGGAACGCCGCGCGCTACGCCGAGATGTACGATTGCGCGGCCGATCCAGCTTTCGATCCCGCCAGCTGCCGGGAAATCGTAAACCGCTGGATTATCGGAAGCGTCGCGGAGTGTGCCGCCGCGGTCAGCGCCGCACTCGATGCCTTCCGTTTCGACGAAGCGGCTAACCGGCTATACCAGTTTATCTGGGGCACCTTCTGCGACTGGTACCTCGAGCTGACCAAGCCGGTTCTGCAAGGCGGACATGCGGCTGTTCAGGCCGAAACGCGCGCGACGACGGCGTGGATATTGCAGCAGGTCCTGCATCTCCTGCACCCGATCATGCCGTTCGTCACGGAGGCGATCTGGCAGCAGCTTGGCGGCAGCAATGCCAGATTGCTGATCGCCGCCTCTTGGCCACGGCCGACGCCCGATTTGCACGACCCGCAGGCCGCCGCCGAGATGGAGTGGGTCGTGCAGACGATCTCGGAAATCCGCGGGGTCCGCTCGGAGATGAACGTGCCGGCTGGTACCTATGTGCCCTGTCGTCTTGGCGACGCCGATGCGCTCGCATCGCAGCGGCTCGACCGGCACGGCGACCATCTGCTGCGGCTTGCCCGGATCACGCTGGACCCGCACGCCGAGATTCCTCGCAGCAGCGCCGTGCAGGTCGTTGCCGAAGGGGTTACCTTCGTCCTCGCCTTGGGCGAGGTCGTCGATCTCGCGCGGGAAAAAGCCCGGCTCGCGAAAGAGATCGGCCGGCTCGACGGCGACCTCGCCAAGCTGTCCGCAAAGCTCGCCAATCCGGGTTTTCTTGCCAAGGCCAATCCGGAGGTGGTCGAGGAGCAGCGCGAGCGGGAGGCGGAGGCCCGCCGCGACCGCGACCGGCTGCGCTCGGCTTACGAAAGGCTGGAAACCGCGTGACGCTCCACGCGGACGACCTGGTTGAGGCCGGCCTGATCGATCGCGGGCGGCTCGACGAGATCCGGCGTGTCGCCCAATCCTTTGCGGTGGCGCTGACGGATCACGTTGCCGGGCTGATCGATCGCGACGATCCGCAGGACCCGATCGCAGCCCAGTTCGTGCCGCGCGCGGCGGAGCTCGACAGCGCACCCGAGGAGCGGGCCGATCCGATCGGCGACGACGCGTGGTCGCCGGTCGCGGGGATCGTGCATCGCCACCGCGACCGCGTGCTGTTCAAGCCGACCCTGCTGTGTCCGGTCTATTGCCGGTTCTGCTTCCGGCGCGAGATGGTCGGACAGAAGGGTGCGGTGTTGCGGGGCGCGGCCCTTGACCGCGCCTTTGCCTATATTCGCGAGAACCGCGACATCTGGGAGGTCATCGTCACCGGCGGCGACCCCTTTTTGCTGTCGCCGAGGCGGGTTCGCGAGATCGTCAGCGCGCTCGGGGCCATCCCGCATGTCGCCGTGATCCGCTTCCACACGCGCGTTCCGGCCGTCGATCCCGGACGGCTTAGCGCCGCTTTGGTCGCCGCGCTCGCCACCGAGAAGGCGGTCTATGTGGTCGTCCATGCCAACCACCCGCGCGAGTTGACGCCGGCCATGCGGCAGGCCGTGCTCCGCCTGTTGCGCGCCGGCATCCCGGTGCTGTCGCAGAGCGTCTTGCTGCGCGGCGTCAATGACGACCCCGCCGTGCTGGAGGCGCTGTTCCGCGGCCTCGTCGCGATGCGGGTCAAACCGTACTACCTGCACCATGCCGATCTGGCGCGCGGCACCGCCCATTTCCGCACCTCGGTCGAAACGGGGCAGCGGCTCGTGCGCGATCTGCGCGCCGGCGCCTCGGGCCTGTGTCAGCCGACCTACGTGCTCGACATCCCGGGCGGTTTCGGCAAGGTCCCGATTGCCGCAAGCGCGATCGCGCAGTCCGCCGAAGGGGATGGCTGGGTTGTCGAAGACGGCGCCGGCCGCCGTCACGCCTATCTCGCCCCTGGCGTCGAGATTGCGCGGGAAGGGGCCGGCGGCGCCGTCGCGCGGGCTCCGAGCGAACCGGTGGCTTGAGGCAGGATGCCATGCCGCAGCCGAGCGACCCTGTTACGATCGTGGTCGGCGGCGATGCGCTCGCGCTCAGCACGGCGCGCGAGATTTGCGGGTTGCAAGGGCATCGAGTCGTTGTGCTGTGGCATGCCGACCCCGATTTCGCGAGCGCCGTCGAAGGTACCGGCGCCGCCTTCGTCTCCGGGCGGCCGCAGCGCATCGACAGCCTCGAACGGGCCGGCGTTCGCGAAGCGGTCACGATCCTCGCGCTGTCGAGCGACGACCGGCTGAACCTGCAGGCGGCGTTGCGCGCGCGCGACGCCAACCCGCAGATCCGCATCGTGCTGCGTCAGTTCAACCGGACGCTCGCCCGCAAGATAGAGCAGAACCTGCCGGATTGCGCGGTGCTCTCGCTTGCCTGGCATTCGGCGGCGACCTTTGCCGCGGCCGCGCTCGATCCGTGCTGTCTGCGCGGGCTGCAATTTCCGGAGCCGGAAGGGCCCCTGACCGGTTTTGCCATGCGCATGGCGGAGCAGGCGGGGGTAGCCGGCCGCACCGCGCGGGAAGCCGAGCACCACCTCGGGGCACGCCTTGTCGCGATCGACGGCGAGACCCGGTTCGCGCCGGGCGACCCGGTCGGTCGGCGCGCGAAGCTGATCGTCTACGGCGAGGTCGAGCGGTTGATCCGGTCGAGCCCCCGCAATCCGCCGCGCCGGCGGGCGTTGATCCTGCGCGGCCTGAGCCATTGGCTGCGTCACCGCCGGGCGCCCCGCATCGACCCGATCCTGCGCCGGCTCGCGCTTGCCGCCTTCTGCCTGTTCCTGATCGGAACCCTGCATTTCCGCGCCACCTTCGGCAGCGGCTGGCTGAAGGCGGCATATTTCGTCCTGACCACGATGACGACGACGGGCTACGGCGATCTCAAGCCGGATACCGAGAACCCGGCCGACCTCATGGCGGCGATGCTGCTGATGCTGGGCGGGCTGACCTGCTCCGGCCTGTTCATCGCGTTCGGCTCGTCGATGCTGATCCGTGCGCAATGGGTGGCGATGCAGGGGCTCCGGCGGGTGCGCCGCGACGGCCATATCGTCGTCTGCGGCGGCGGCAGCATCGGCTCAGGCGTCATCGATTTGCTGCTGCAGTTCCGCAAGCCGCTGGTCGTCGTCGAGGTGGCGCCCGATTCCGCGATGGTGGAGCGCGCGCGCGACCGCGGCTTCGACTTGCTGACCGGCGATGCGAGCCGCGACGAGACGCTCGATCTGTGCAATCTGCAATCGGCGCACAGCCTGATCGCATTGACCAACGTCGATACACTGAACCTCGAAATCGCGCTCGGCGCCCGCGCCCGCAACCCGGACATGCCGATCGTGCTGCGCATCGCGGAGGCCGGCTTTGCCGCATCGATCGCGCGGCATTTCGACTTCGAGACGACCTTTTCGGCCCCCGCGCTGGCCGCGCCTGCCTTCGCCGGCCTGTCGCGGCTCGACGGCGCGCGCGGCCGGATCTCTTTCGGGGAGCACGAATACGCGATCGGCGAGATGGTCGCCCCGGACGAGCCCGGTGCGGCAACCATCGATGGCACGGTTCCGATCGCGGTGGCGCACGATGACGGGCTCGCGTTCGTGCACGATTTCTCCGAGGTCAAAGCCGGCGAGCGCATGCTGATGCTGATCCCGCTCGCGCCGTTCCGCGAAGGCAAGGAGAGTTTCGCGAAAGTCGCGGAGCGGGTGTTCAGCGCCTGAGAAGCGTAGTTAACTCCCTGGATTAAGGATCTATTTTCTCGATTTTTAATCGTTTCGCCCGGAATATCGCGGCATGCGAATGGTCAGGACCAGTTTCGACCGGATGGATATGCGGCGCGAGCGCCGGTATCTGAGCCCGATCTTCGAGGTGACGGTCGGCAGTCGCCGCTTCCGCTCGGTCAACTGGTCGATGAGCGGCGTCTTGCTCGACGGGCCGTGTCACGGCGCGCGGCTCGGCAGCCGCGTCAGCGGCTCGCTCGCCTTGCCGGGCTCGACGCGCACCCTGCCCTTCTCGGGCGAGATCGTGCGCACCGATGCCGACACCGGCGCCAACGCCGTGCGCTTCGACGAGATCGGCACGGACGGAGTGGACTTCCTCGACCGCGCGATCGCGCACCGCTTTCACTGAGCCGCGGCGGCCGGCGCTGCCGGGGATCAGCGCCCCGTGATCAGCGCCCGGTGAAAATCGGCGGTCGTTTTTCGAGGAAGGCGGCCGCGCCTTCCCGGTAGTCCTCGCTGTCGAGCGCCTGCCGGATCAGCGCCTCGATCTCGTCCCTGCTGTGCTCGGCCCGGCCTGCTGCGAGATCGTGCAGGATGCGCTTGATCCCGGCAATCGCGAGCGGTGCGTTGGCCGCCATCGGCGACGCGAAGGCGATGGCGCTCGCGACGACATCGTCGTCGACGAGGGCGTCGGCAAACCCCATCTCGCGGGCGGCTGCGGCGTCGAGCAGGTCGCCGCCATAAAGCACTCGTTTGGCGTTGGCGAGGCCGACGATCGACAGCAGCAGCCCGCATTCGACGATCGTGTAGATCGTGCCGAGCTTTGCCGCAGGTATGCCGAACCGCGCGCCCCGGTGCAGAACGCGAAAGTCGCAGCACAGCGCAACCGCGCAGCCGCCGCCGGCGCAGGAACCGGCGATCGCCGCCACGCTCGGTTGCGGCAGCGACCGGATCGCGTCGTAGCAGGCCGCGACCTCGCGCTCGTATGCCGCGCCGCTCGCGCTGTCGGCCCGCACCCGGGAGAACTCGCTAATATCGGCGCCGGCGCAGAAATGACCGCCGGCGCCGGTCAGGATCGCGACCCGTATCTCCGGCGTGGCGGCGATCTCTCGGAAGGTTTGCGCGAGATCGCGCCATGCCTGCAGGTTTAGGGCGTTGCGCCGCGCCGGCCGGTCGATCGTGACAACGGCGATGGCCGGCGTCGGCCGGCTCAACCGGATCTCCGACATGAAAGCCCTCCCTTGCCGCTCGCGGTCTACATCGGCCACGCGCCGCCGGCGAACGGTACGATCGGCACGACGGCGCCGGCCGGCAGGGCGGGGGCGTGCGGCGGCCGCATCATGAGGCAATCGGAGGCGGCCAGCAATTTCATCATCGAGCTGTCCTGCACCTCGAACGGGAAGGCATCGAGCCCGCCATCCTCGGCCCGCACCAGGCGGGCGCGCAGGTAGTCCTGGCGGCGGTCGTTCTTCGCGACCGAAGCGCCGAGCCGAGCGGTGACCGGCGGCTCCGAGGCCGACGGCATTCCGCTTAGCCGCTCGATCGCGGGGCGCAGAAACAGCAGCGCGCAAACCAGCGTCGAGACCGGATTGCCGGGCAGCCCGAGCATCGGCGTGCCGCGGTAGCGGCCGACCATCAGCGGCTTCCCCGGCCGCATCGCGATCTGCCAGAAATCGAGCGCGAGCCCATCGGCGCCGAGCACATCGCGCACCAGATCGTGGTCCCCGACCGAGGCGCCGCCGGTCGTCACCAGCAAGTCGAGGCCGCGCGTCGCGGCGGCAATCTGGCGCAGCGCCTCGGGATTGTCCGGCGCGTTGCCGACCGAAACAGCGACCGCGCCGCATGCCCGAATGAAGGCGGCAAGCGCCAGCGCGTTCGAGCTGACGATCTGGTGCGGCCCGATCGGATCGCCCGGCATCACGATCTCGTCGCCGGTCGACAGGATGCCGATGCGCGGCCGGCGATGGACGAACAGCCAGGGCCGGTTCATCGCCGCGGCGAGGCCGATGTCGCGCGGGGTCAGCCGCCGGCCGGCGTGCAGCAGCGTCTCGCCTTCGGCAAAATCGAGCCCTTCGCGGCGCACATAGCGGCCGCGCGGCGCCCCTTCGAGCACGCGCACCCGGTCGCCCTCGCGTTGCGTGTCCTCCTGGATCACGATCGTATCGGTGCCGGCGGGGAGCGGCGCGCCGGTAAAGATGCGCGCCGCCTCGCCCGGGCCGACCTGGCCGCCGAACCCGGCGCCGGCCGGGATTTCGGCGACCACCTTCAGCTCGGCTGGGATTTGCCCGAGATCGGCGGCGCGGACGGCGTAGCCGTCCATCGCCGAGACCGAGAAGGGCGGCTGGGTGCGGCGCGCCGCCAGATCCTCCGCGAGGACGCGGCCAAGCCCGTCGGCGATCGACACCTGCTCCGGCGGCAGAGGCTCGAGCGGCGCGAGCAGCCGCGCCAGCGCTTCCTCAACCGGGATCATGGGCAATCAGTGCCGGCCGGCGGCGGCGCGAGATAGTCGCCCGACTTGCCGCCCGATTTGCGCAGCAGGCGCAGGTCGGTGACGACCATGCCGCGATCGACCGCCTTGCACATGTCATAGACCGTCAATGCCGCGACGCTCGCCGCGGTCAGCGCCTCCATCTCGACCCCGGTGCGGCCCTTGAGGCGGCAGGTCGCGGTGATCTCGACTGCGGAGTGCTCGGGGACGCAGGCGAGGTCGACCGCGACCGAGGTCAACGCCAGCGGATGGCACAGCGGTATCAGCTCGGCAGTGCGCTTTGCCGCCATGATGCCGGCGAGCCGCGCCACCGCGAGCACGTCACCCTTCGCGACATCGCCGGATTGGATGCGCGCCAGCGTCTCCGGTTGCATGACCACGCGCGCCCCGGCGACGGCGACCCGGTCGGTCTCCGCCTTGTCCGAGACATCGACCATTTGGGCACGGCCTTCGGCATCGAGATGGGTGAAGGCCGGCAGCCGCAACAGACGGCGCAGGGCGGCCGTTACGTCGTCCTCGCGCATCAGCGATTCGCCGACAAGAAAGCAGCGCGCCCCGGCGGCCGCGAGCCGGTCGAGGTCCGCCGGCGTGCGAATGCCGCTTTCCGCGACCACCACGCGGTCGGGCGGGATTGCGGGGGCTAGCGCCTCGGCCATCGCGAGATCGACCGCGAGCGTCTTCAGGTTGCGGTTGTTGATGCCGATCAGCGGCGCATCGAGGCGCAAGGCGCGGTCGAGTTCGGTCCGGTCATGCACCTCGACCAATATGTCGAGCCCGAATTCCACGGCGGCGGCGGCGAGGTCGCGCGCCGCCGCATCGCTCAGCGCGGCCATGATCAGCAACACGCAATCCGCCCCGATCGCGCGGCTCTCGACGATCTGATACGGGTCGAGGATGAAATCCTTGCGCAGGATCGGCAGATCCGCGGCGGCGCGGGCCGCCCGGAGATCGTCGTCGCCGCCCTGGAAATAGGGCGTGTCGGTCAGCACGGAAAGGCAAGTCGCGCCCCCTGCACGATAGGCGCGCGCCAGCGCGGCGGGGTCGAAATCGGCGCGGATCAGCCCGCGGCTCGGCGAGGCCTTCTTGATCTCGGCGATCAGCCCGTAGCGACCCTGCCCCATCTGCCGGCGCAACGCGGCGGCGAACGGCATCGGCGGCGGCGTCTCGCGCAGGCGTGCGAGCAATTCGGTTTCGGGCGCGGCCGCCTTGCGCCGCGCCACATGCTCGCGCTTCGCCGCACAGATCTCGGCGAGGACGTCGCTCACCGGTTGGTCTCCTCGATCAGCCTGTTCAGCACCTGCGCAGCCCTGCCCTCGTCGATTGCGGCGGCGGCGAGACCCATTCCTCCCTTCAGATCGGCCGCGCGACCCGCCACGACAAGCGCCGCGGCGCTGTTCAGCAGGACGATGTCGCGCAGCGGCCCGGTCGCGCCGGCGAACAGGCCGCGCATCAGTTCGGCATTATGCGCGGGTTCGCCGCCGCGCAATTGGTCGAGCGCGACGCGCCGCAGCCCGACCTCCTCGGGGGTCATCTCGAAGCTGCGCACGCGGCCGTCGCGGAATTCGGCGACGACGGTCTCCCCCGCGGTCGTCAGCTCGTCCAGCCCCGAGCCGTGCACGACCCAGGCGTGCTCGGCGCCGAGCCGGCCCAATACCTCGGCCATCGGCACTACCCATTCCGGCGCGAAGACGCCGACGACTTGGCGACGCGCTTGCGCCGGGCTCGACATCGGGCCGAGCAGGTTGAAAATCGTGCGGGTTCCGAGCTCGACCCGGGTCGGCGCGACATGGCGCATCGCGCTGTGATGGCGCGGCGCCATCAGGAAGCCGATCCCGATCTCCCACAGGCAGCGGCGCACAACCGCGAGGTCGGCTTCGATATTGACCCCGAGCGCGGTCAACACATCCGCCGAACCCGATCGCGACGACAAGGCCCGATTGCCGTGCTTGGCGACCGGCACGCCGCAGCCCGCCACGACCAGCGCGCTCGCGGTCGAGATGTTGAAGCTGCCCGAGGAATCGCCTCCAGTGCCGCAGGTATCGATCGTGCCGGGCGGTGCATCGAGCGTCACTGCTTTGGCGCGCATGATGCGGGCCGCACCGGTGATCTCATCAACCGTCTCGCCGCGCACTCGGAGCGCCATCAGCAAGGCGCCCATCTGAGACGGGGTCGCGTCGCCGCTCATGATGATCTCGAAAGCGGCTTCGGCCTGCGTCTGGTCGAGCGCCCGGCCAGCGGCGACGAGCGCCAGCAGCGGCCGCAGATCGCCCGGAGCTTTCGCCTTGGGGCTCACGCGCGGATCGCTGATGCGACGGGAAGGAGCCGCCGCTCCGGACGGTCGGAAATCGAGTGCGGCAGGGGTGCAACGGGGCGCATCGCGGCGGCACCATACCAGCTTGCGCCGCCGCACGAAAACGGCTGGCATCCGACGGTGCGCCGGGTTTTCCCGTGCTCGACCAACGCCGCCGCGCGCGGGACGAGACGGCGCCGGTCGCCGAGTTTTATCATCTCGAACTCCCGTCCCACGATGCGCCGAGTGCGGACGGAGCGCCGGCGAGAGCTAACCGCAGCCCGCCGACACCGGAGGAGAGAGAAGATGAGCCGACCCGCGACCGAAACCCGCACATGGCGGCCGCCGATCATGGGGAGACGCGGCGCGGTCGCCGCCAACCACCCGCTCGCGGCGCAGGCGGGGCTGCTGGCGCTGCGTGCGGGCGGGAATGCGGCCGATGCGGCAGTCGCGACGGCGCTGGCCTTGGCAGTCGTCGAGCCGATGATGTCGGGGCTCGGCGGGGATGCCTTTTACCATTGCTGGGACCAGGCGAGCGGGCGCGCCATCGTGTTCAACGGCAGCGGCCCGGCGCCCGCCGCGGCGACGCCGGAGCGTTATGTGGGCGGGATCCCGCGCACCGGGCCGATGTCGGTCTCGGTGCCCGGCATGCTTGCGGGGCTCGCGGCGATGCATCGCCGCTTCGGCCGTCTGCGGTGGCGCGAGCTGTGCGCCGAAGCGATCTGCTATGCGCGGGACGGCTTCGCCGCGACCCCGCATTACCGCGATTTCGCAGCCATCAATCTGGATGTGCTGCGGGCCGACCGGCGCAGCGCCGCCTTGTTCCTCGAGCAAGGCGAACCGCCGCCGCTCGGCAGCGTCATCGTGCAGCCGGATCTGGCGCGCACCCTGGAAGAGATCGCGGACGAAGGCGCCGAGATCTTCTACCGCGGCCCCCTCGCCCGACGCCTGGCCGCGGCGGCGGAGGCGTGCGGGTCCCTTGTCACGCAAGCCGACCTCGCCGACTTCGAGGCCGAGCTGCAGGAGCCGATCGCGGTCGATTACCGCGGCTTTACGGTGTTGCAGGCGCCGCCCAACTCGACCGGCTTTGTCGTGCTTCAAGAGCTGAAGATCGTCGAGCATTTCGACCTGCGCGCCATGGGGCTCGGCTCGGCGGATGCGGTGCATGTCATGGTCGAGGCGAAGAAGCTCGCCTTTGCCGACCGCGAGCGCTGGGGCGCCGACCCGCGCACTCTCGACGCGCCGCTCGAAGAATTGCTGTCGCCCGCTTATGCCGAGCGGCTGTCGCGCCGCATCGACATGAAACGCGCCGCGCCGACCCGCGCGGCCAGCCGCGGATCGGGCGACACGACCTATTTCTGCGTCGTCGACAGCGACGGGAACGCCGTCTCCGGCATTCAGAGCATCAACAGCGCCTGGGGCTCGGGCGTGACCGCCGGCGACACCGGAATCCTGCTCAACAACCGGATGGCGTACTGGCATCTCGAGCCGGGGCACCCGAACCGCCTGCGGCCCGGTCGTCGAGTGCGGCACACGATGAACCCGCCCTTGGTGCTGAAAGACGGCGCGGTGTGGTGCGTCTGCGGCACGCCCGGCGCCGACAACCAGGTGCAGGTCAATTTTCAGATCCTGACCGCGATGATCGATGCCGGCCTCGACCCGCAGCAGGCGGCCGAGATGCCGCGCTGGACCTCCAACGTGCCCGGCCAATACGCCAATTTCCCGCATGACGGCGAAGACGCGCTGATCATGGAAAACCGCTTCCCGGATGCGGTGCGGCAGGAGCTGGCCCGCCGCGGTCATCCGGTAAAGACGGTCGGAGAGCTCGAAGGTCCGTGCAGCGTGGAGGTCATCCGCCGCAATGAGGCGGGCATGCTGATCGCCGGCTCCGACCCGCGCCGCGACGGCTGGGCGCTCGCGTGGTGACTGCGCGGTGCAGGCTCCGGGGCTCAAGAGCGGAATCCGATGAGGTCCGATCGGCGTTGCAAGAACTCCCCTCCCGCGGGCTCGACCCGCGGGTCCACGTCTTCATCGGCATGCATGCGAACAAGACGTGGGTGACCGGGACAAGCCCGGCCACGGGGCCAAGAAAAGGGATTCGATTTGAGGGGATATTGCTCTAATCGGCGCGTGCCAGAAGCTGCTCGACGAATTGCGCGGCGAGGGTCAGCGGGAACAGCACCGCGAAATACAGCACCGCCACCATCGTGTAGACTTCCAACGGACGATAGGTGGCGGCGGTAATCATCTGCCCCTGGTAGAGCAGATCCGCGACCGCAATGGTCGACACCAGCGAGGTGTTCTTAAGCTGGATGATCGACTGGTTCATGAAGGGCGGGATCATGCGGCGCACCGCCTGCGGCAGGATCACGTGCCGCATCATATGGCGCCAGCGCAGGCCAAGCGCGCGGGCCGCATCCCATTGTCCGCGCTCGATCGAGTTGACGCCGCCGCGCACGATCTCGGCATAAAAGGCGCCGGTGTAGAGCGACAGCACGAGGGTCGCCGCGACCGTCGCCGGGATGTCGAGGCCGATGACGACCGGCAGCGCGTAATAGAACCAGATGATCTGCACCAGCAGCGGCGTGCAGCGGAAGATCTCGATATAGGCGACCAGCGGCACCGTCACGAAGCGGTTGCGCAGCAGGCGCAGCAATCCGGCGGCGATGCCGATGACGAGCCCGAGCAGGATGGTGCCGATCGTGTAGGCGATGGTGACGGCAAGTCCGTGCAGGATCAGGCCGCGATAGCCCCACAGGAACGAGAAATCCCAGGCATAGCCCGCCTGGTTCATCAAAACTCGACATCGGCCGGGATGTCTTCGGGCTTCACCCCGTTGATCGCGAGGCCGCCGATCAGCCATTCGCGGATCTGCCCGATGCCGCGGTTGA
>Ga0213875_10002327_pt1 | contig 11492 bp, 8 predicted proteins | sample BarmaccomBMRX_R8_FD_160105 | JGI IMG/M metagenome (GOLD analysis project Ga0213875, IMG submission 160105) | Root-associated microbial communities from Barbacenia macrantha in rupestrian grasslands, the National Park of Serra do Cipo, Brazil - RX_R8 | ecosystem: Host-associated > Plants > Roots... | reverse complement strand
TGACGAAGACGTCCAGAAGTATTACCGCGCTCACGTAGAGGCCTTACGGCGCGCGCATCCCGGTGATGCGTCATTCGAAGATGTCAAAGCGGAAATTCAAAATACATTGACCGGTGAACGGGTCAATCAACAGTTTTTTTCGTGGCTCGATGAGCAGCGCAAGAACGAAAAGATCAGGTATCTCGAGGAGGGTTTGCAGTGAGTAGGCGAAAGAAAATCTGGCTGACGATTGCAGGGTCGATCGCCGGGCTGATTGTCATCCTTGTCGTCTCCTCCATCCTCGTCTTGCGGAGCGCATGGTTTGCGAATTACGTGCGTGAAAAGATCATTTCCGTAACCGAAGAATCGACAGGGGGCACTGTCGAGATTGGAGCGTTCCAATTCGATTGGACTCACCTGACGGCCCGCATTCGCAATTTTGTGCTGCACGGGACTGAGACGGCAGCGAGCGCGCCACTGGTCCGCATACCCCTGCTCGAAGTGCAGTTGAAGCTGTTTTCAGGCATTAAGCACGCGATCGATCTCAACTATGTCGGGATTCAATCACCGGCCGTGAATTTGCTCGTGTATGCGGATGGCACGACCAACATTCCGGAGCCTAAGATCAAGAAGCAGCCCAGCCAAACTTCGGGGCTCGAGACGGTTGTGGATCTCGAAATCGGCAGATTCGAAATCGATAAGGGACTCATACAAGTTGCGCAGCAGAAAACCGGATTCAGCGCGCGCGGCGAGAACCTGCAAGCGCTGCTGAACTATAACGTTCTGAATCCGAGATATCAGGGCAATCTGTCCATCGACCCGCTGGTACTGAGTTCAGGCGCGAAACCGCCGCTCAACGTACACGTAAATCTGCCGGTCACGATCGAGAAGGATGCGGTGACGATCGCGGGCGCAAAGCTCACGACCGATCAATCGCAGATTCTGGTCAGCGGTTCCATTAGCCATATGAACGCGCCCGTGATCGATGCGCGGCTGAATGCGTCTGTCTCACTGCCCGAAATTGTGCGTAGCGCCGCCGTGCCGATCGATGCGACCGCGCGCGGCGCGCCGAAAACGCTCACGGCCGAATTCGCGGGTCACATGGACACGAACATCGTTCAGATTCGGACCGCGCACGTTGCGCTCGGCCAGACGACATTTCAGGCGTCGGGCACGATTCAAAAGGCTTCGCATGGCGGCGGCGTCCAGTTCAACGCGAACCTCGCGCTCGCGGAGCTGAGCCGGTTACTCAAAATGACTTCCGTCGCGATGAGCGGAGCGACGCTGGTTAATGGCGAGGCGCAGATCGATGCCCACAATAACTATGCCGTTAACGGCACGGTCAATACGCGCGATGTCAGTGTGCGGAGCGGTAGTACGCGCATATCGAGTGTCAGCTTTTTCTCGCCGTTTCACGCGGACCCGTATCTGATCAGTCTCGACGGGTTGAAATTGCGCGTTTTGGGCGGAGATTTAAGCGCCAAGATTTTCGTCGAGAACCTGCAACGTCTCAGCGTAGAGGGGAATCTAGGGCATTTCGATCTGCCGCTGGTTGCGGCGGTTCTCACCGGCAAACGCCTTGACTATGCCGGATGGATCAACGGATCGATCAAAGCGAAGGGCAATCTCGCTGAGAAGGGAACAAGGGGCTACGTCGCGCAAGCAAATCTCACGATCACGCCCGGGACGCGCGGCGTCCCTGTAAGCGGCCGGCTTGATGCCGCGTACAACGGAGCGGCGGATGTCGTGAGCCTCGATCATTCCTACATCGCGATGCCGCATTCGCAGATTGACATCTCGGGATCTTTGAACCGGCGAATCGACGTTAATCTGACGTCGCGAAACTTGAACGACTTTTTGCCCGCCGCGAACTTCGGCGCGGCAAAACCGGAATCATCGTTGCCGGTCACCTTGCAGGGTGGAATCGCGACCATCGCAGCGCAAATTACTGGCAATCTGGCGACGCCGCGTATCACTAGCCATGTCGCAATCAACCGGTTTGCCGTCGAGCAGCGGGCGTTCAATAGCCTATCCGCTGATCTCGAGGCCTCACCTTCCGAGGTGTCGATTGCCAATGGACAGCTCACGCGCAAGACGCTGCGAACCACTTTCGACGCCTCAATCGGGCTGCAAAAATGGTCTCCCACGCCGGCATCGCCGCTGACTGCAAACCTCGCGATGCGAAACGGCGATGTGGCGGACCTGCTAGCCCTCGCGGGAGAATCCAGCATTCCGGCAAGCGGCGATGTAAGCGCCGATGTGCACATTCGGGGCGTCTACGGCAATCCTCAGGGAAGCGCAATTCTCAATGTGACGAATGCGAGCGCGTATCAGCAATCGATCGACCGGCTGTATGCGAATGTCAGGCTGACGGATCAGTTGGTCACGCTTTCATCAATCCAGGTAGCCTCGGGCGCGGCTCACATCAACATCAGCGGAACGTTCCGCCACCCCCGCGATAGCTTCATGGTGGGACATGCGCAGGTGCATGTTGCGAGCTCAAACGTGCAGCTTGCGAATATTAAGCCGCTTCAGAACCAGAATGCCGGAATTGCGGGATTGATCCAATTGACAGCCGATGCTGCGGCCGACGTGAACCGGGTGCAGGATCAACCGGAAGTGAAGATTGCGAACGTGACCGCCGACCTTTCCGCTCGCGGGCTGCGCGTCCAAAATCAGGACGCAGGAGATCTTACTGCGGCCGCTCGCACGGCAGGCGGCGCGATCCAATATAACGTCAATTCCAACTTTGCCGGGTCAACGATCCAGGTGAACGGCAGGACTGGACTCGAGAAGGCGTATCCCACGACCGCGACTGCGTCCATCAAAAACCTGTCGATCGAGAAAGCACTGCTGATTACCGGCGAGGGCGCGATTCCCGCTCGCGGCACGCTGTCAGCCGATGCGCGGGTGGCGGGAACGATCGCTTCTCCGAATGCCGATCTCTCGCTCGCGCTCACTCACGCGAATGTCTACCAGGAACCGATCGACCACTTCGCTGCAACGGTGCATTACTCAACTACGACGGTCAACATTTCATCGCTCGAGCTAAATACACCCGCGGGCGACGTCTCGCTCGCCGGCTCCTTCAGCCATCCGGCATCGAACTTCACTACCGGGGCGCTGAATCTCAAAATGAACAGCACCGACATTCAGCTCGCGAAGATTCACCATGTACAGGAGATGGAAACGGACCTGACCGGCACGCTTCACCTCGCGGCTGATTTGTCGGCGGATATCCAGCGGCGAAATGGAGGCCCAGCCATTCTGTTCTCTCACTTGAATGCCGACGCATCGGCGCGGGCGCTGCGCATGAATGCACGGAATCTGGGCGAAGCTAGTCTCTCGGCGCACACTTCGGGAACAAACCTCAGTTTCCGTCTCGACTCTGATATCGCACAGAGCCAGATTCACGGCTCGGGAGAGGCAGAACTCGCCGGGGATTATCCGGTTTCGGCTAAGCTTGCTTTCGCGAATATCAAGTATTCCAATCTCGCTCCGTTTGTATCGTCGACACCGGAGGTGCGGCCGAGTTTCGATGCACAGGTGGCAGGTCAGGCATCCGTTAGCGGGCCGACGCTAAAACCCGATGCATTGACCGGCCGTCTCGTGTTGACGCAACTAGAGGCCCACACCGTTCCGACCGGGTCTCCCACCGGAGCGCCGCCGGGCCGTAGCGTGAGGGTTGAGAATCAAGGGCCGGTTGTTGTCAGCCTGAGCCGATCCGTGATTGCTATTCAGCAGTTTCGCCTGGAGGGTCCGGGCACTTCGCTGAATGCAACTGGAGCGGTGGATCTTACGAGTAAGACATCACCCGTGCACGCGAACGTGACCGCGAACATAAATTTGGGAACTCTGCAGGATGTCAGCCGCGATTTTTACTCGAGCGGCAGCGTCAGCATGGACACCAGCATTCGGGGAAGTTTCAAACAGCCTCTCGTAAATGGGCGCATCGAGCTGAAGAACGCGAACGTGAATTACACGGAATCGCCGAATGGAATCGCGAACGGCAACGGCGTGATTCTGTTGAACGGGACCAGCGCCAGCATCCAACACCTCACGGCCGAAAGCGGCGGGGGAAAAATTACGTTGGCCGGGTTCGTCGGCTTCACGGGGACCTCAGCGAACTACAATCTGCGCGCGACTGCAAATAAGGTGAGGACCCGCTACTCCGGAGTGAGCGTTGTTTCGAACGCCACTCTGCGGCTGACGGGTAACACGAATCGTTCGCTGTTACAAGGGAATGTTTCCGTTCAGCGCATCGCGTACGAAGCTTCCAGCGACGCCGGATCATTTCTATCGAAGACATCGGCGCCCCCGTCCACGCCGGCGACTCCGAGCGGCATCGTTGCCGGTATGCGGCTGGATATTCAAATCGTGACCGCGCCGGACCTTCGTGTCATATCCACTTACGCGCAGAGATTGGAAGTAGAGGCTAATCTACGTGTGCGCGGCACGCTCGCAAACCCAGGCGTCATCGGGCGTGTGACCGTTACGGATGGGCAGCTAGTGTTCTTCGGAAACGAATATACGGTCAACACCGGAACCATTAACTTCTACAACCCGACTTCCATTCAGCCTGTTATAAATATCTCGCTTGAAACCATTGCTCAGGGCGTAGACGTGACACTTGCAGTTACAGGTCCGATGGATAACTTGAAATTAAGTTACCGCTCTGATCCGCCATTGACGTTCGAACAGATTGTCGAATTACTCGCGACAAATAAGACGCCGCAGACAGATCCCACGATTGCCGCGCACCAGCCCACGCCGCCCCAGCAATCGTTTACGGAGATGGGAGAGTCGGCGTTGCTCGGCCAGGCGATTGCGAATCCACTTGCAAACCGGCTACAGCGGGTGTTTGGAATCACGCAGTTGAAAATAGACCCATCGTTGCAGGGCGCAAATGGCCAGCCAACCGCCCGAGTCAGCTTAACCCAGCAGATTACACAGAATCTAACATTCAGCTATACGGAGGATGTTAGTGTCGCGAACTCTGAAATCGTCCGAGTCGAATGGGCATTTACGCCTAAGCTCTCGGCCGTGGCGCTGCGCGATTATAACGGTAACGTAAGTCTGCAATTCTTCTATAAATTCAGCATGAGGTGACACTAGGTGAGCGTATAATCCTCCTGCGGCACGCGACGGTTCGCTCCGCGATAGGCGAACGTAAGCAGCGGAGGTGCTAGCAGCGTTGTAATAACGGTCATGACCACTACCACGCCGTACACGGCGTTGTTAATGACGCCCAATGTAAGGCCGAGCTGAGCGACGACCATCCCCACTTCGCCGCGCGGAATCATACCGGCGCCGATACGAAACATGTCTGCGCGGCCATATCGCCATGCACCGAGCCCGCATGCGACTAATTTGGTCAGAATCGCCGCTACCGTAATCGCTATGACCAGCGCGATGGCCTGAGTGCTCTCAAAAACCCTAAGTTCTACATGCAAACCGATCGTGACTAAGAAGAAAGGCAGCAGCAGCTCCGTTACGCCTTGGGCGAACAGATCTACGCGCGAGCGCCGGGCAACTGTTTCCGACAGCGCCATGCCGGCGAGAAATGCCCCGACGATAGCGGCAATCCCGACCCATACTGCCAGGACGGAAAGACCGAAGAGGACGACAAGCACCAGATTGAATTCAGCTTCTTGAGCTTTCAGCGTTCTGCGTAGGCGCGGAAAACTCTTCTTCACCGCGCTTGAGCCGTATTTCGCGAGCACAACTGTAAAACCCGCCGCGAGAAGGAACGTGCCGATCAGCCCACCCACATTCACGCTGCGCTGGGCGAGGCTGCTGATCAAAGCCAGAACCAACAGGCCGAGCACGTCGTCGATGACGGCGGCGCCTAGAATGACGCGGCTGGCACGCTCGTCGATCAGACCTTTGCTCTTGAGCACGTGCGCGGTGACGGCCACGCTGGTCGCGACTAATGACGCGCCTACAAAAAAGGCTTCGATCCACGAGCCGGCAAAGCCCCTCATAATGAGGCACCCGAATCCGAAGGGCACGGCGACGCCTAACACCGCAACGAGCAACGCCGTCCCGCCCACTTCGAGCATTTTTGGCACTTTGACTTCCAGGCCGACTCGAAACAGAAGAAACATGACACCGATTTGGGCAAGCGCATCGAGTACCGCATCCGACCGTACCCACCCAAGCGCGGCGGGTCCAATGACGACCCCGGCAACGATCTCACCTACGATTCCGGGCTGGCCGAAGCGGTCGAAGATTTCGCCGAACAGTTTTGCCACCCCGAACACGATGAACAGTTCGAGCGGCAGATGAGCTACATCAGAGATCGTGCCGGCGAACAGTAAGCCGGGCGCGTGAACGATCAGGGGCATTCGTTCGCCACGGAAAGTGTCACGAAACCATATGATCCCGCATCTTCAGATGGAGCCAGTTGTACGCGCATTCCCGGCTGAGCATGAGAATCGTCGTCTTCGGACTCTCGATCAGTTCTGCGTGGGGAAATGGCCACGCGACTCTTCTTCGAGGCATATTTCGGGCGCTCCATAGCAGCGGGCATGAAGTTCACTTCTTTGAGAGGGACACGCCATACTATGCGGCGCATCGGGACGCCATTTCGTTTCGATTTGCGCAGTTGCATCTTTATTCGGACTGGGCCAGCATTTTTCCCAGGGCAAGGAAACTGCTGTTGGAGGCCGATGCCGGAGTCGTCACGTCTTACTGCCCGGATGGTGTTCGAGCGTGCGAGCTCGTCCTGAACAGCGGAATTTCGCGCACCGTGTTTTATGACATGGATACGCCGGTTACGTTGAGCCGGCTCGATCGCGGCGAAGCGGTGCCGTATTTGCCGCAGGAGGGTCTCGCCGGTTTCGATCTCGTACTCAGCTACACAGGTGGTCCGGCGCTCGATCAAGTACGCGAACGGCTCCGCGCAAGCCATGTCGCAGCGCTGTATGGGTGGGTCGATCCGGAGGCGCATCATCGAGTACCGGCGGATGATCGATTTCGCGCTCAGCTTTCGTATCTCGGAACCTACTCGGCAGACCGGCAAGCGGCGTTTGAAGAATTGCTGCTCGGGCCCGCTCGCCAGTTACCGGAATCGACGTTTGTCGTCGGAGGCGCTATGTATCCGACTCCGGAATGTTGGCCGGGAAATGTGCGGCATTTCTCGCATGTCGCTCCGCCTCACCATGCAGCGTTCTACTCGTCGTCGCCGCTGACACTGAACATTACGCGTGCCTCGATGGCCGCCATGGGTTTCTGCCCGTCGGGACGGCTGTTCGAAGCCGCAGCATGCGGTACGGCGGTGATGAGCGACTGGTGGACGGGGCTCGATACGTTCTTCAAGCCCGGAGAAGAAATTCTGATTGCGCGTTCAAGCTCCGATGCCATCGCCGTCACGACGGAAGACGTTCGAGAGTTGGAGCGCATCGGCGCGCGCGCGAGAGAACGAACGCTTGACTGCCACACGGCTGAGGTTCGCGCCCGCGAATTCATGACGCTTATCGAGACGCCCGTCGGCGCCCACGCCGGCGCGTGATATGTGGGGCATTATTCCGGCCGCGGGCATCGGCAGTCGCATTCAGCCGCTCGCGTTTTCGAAGGAACTGTTGCCGGTCGGCAGCTATATCAGCAATGGTGTCGAACGTCCACGCGCGGTCAGCGAATATTTGATTGAGCGCATGGTTCGCGCCGGAGTAGATAAGATCTGCTTCGTCATTTCTCCGGGCAAGTCCGACATCATGGACTATTTCGGCGGGCACGCGCTTTCCGCAACAATCTTCTACGCCGTGCAGCCGAAGCCCGCGGGATTGTGCGATGCGGTGTTCCGCGCGTTGCCGCTGATTCCGAGCGATGACCGCGTCGTGATCGGCCTTCCCGACACAATCTGGTTTCCCGAAGACGCGCTAGCGCGCTTGCCGGATGGGCTTCTCGCGCTGCTTCTGTTTCCCGTCGAGCGACCCGAGCGGTTCGATGCCGTGGTGACGAATGACGATGACGACGTGCTCGAGGTGCAGGTCAAGAACCGCGATGCGCGCTCGAACTGGGTGTGGGGCGCGATGAAGATGCCGGGTTCGGTGTTTGCGATGCTGCACGATCTCTGGCGCGATCGGGGCGACGAATACCTGGGCACGCTTTTCAATGAGTATCTCGTGCGCGGCGGCCGTGCGTGCGGGCTGCGCGTGGGCGAATCATATGTCGATGTCGGCACATTGAACGGATATCGCGAAGCAGTACGGCTGCTTGATTCCCAGGCAGCGCTGGGGATGCATCCTTGATCGCGGAACTGACACACGTTTCGGCTGCGCTGAGGCTCGAAATCATCGATAACTTCTCGGATTGGAAGGCGCTCGAGCCGGAATGGTGGTCACTTGTAAAGCAGCTTCCCTCGACGACGCCATTTCAACTTCCTGCTTGGCTTTATACCTGGTGGTCTCACTTCGGAAACGGCCGTTTGCGCGTGTTCGCGCTACGGGAGAACCATGCACTCCGAGGGATTGTCCCGTGTTTTCTCCACGAATGGGAAGGGTTGCGTCAGATCACGCTCATTGGATCCGGTGTGTCCGATTATCTCGAGCCGCCGGTCGAATCCGGCAATCGAAGCCTAATGATCGAGCAGATGCGGCAATATCTCGCGGAGACGCCGGATTGGGACGTTTGTAACTGGCAAGACCTGGCTCACAATACGCTTTTTCGCGAGATGAGAAGCGGCGATGGCCTCGATGTTCAGATGTGCGCTGACACACCGTGTACACGCATTCCGCTCGCGGGCAGCTTCGATGAGTTCTCTCGCGGGCTTCCGAAGCATCTACGCGGCAACCTTCGCCGCGACCGGCAAAAAGCGGAACGCGGCGGAACGGTCGAGTTCAGCGTTCGAACGTCAGTGGATACTGCGCTCATTTCCACGCTGATCAGCTTGCACGCCGCGCGCTGGGCCAGGCAGGGCATGCCGGGAATGGTGGTCGCAAATTCGTCAGTCGGATTTCTGCGCGACGTTGCGAATCGTCTCGTCGTTGAAGACATGCTGCGGCTATTCACGCTGCGGTATCGGGGCGAAATCGCCGCAATCATCTTCGGAATCGCATATCGAAATACGCTCTACAACTACTTGACGGCATTTGATCCCGAGCATGAAGCGCTGGGGCTCGGGCGAACGCTGCTGTACGAATCCGTGCGATACACGTTCGAAAACGAATTCAGTGCGTGGGATTTTTTGCGCGGCGATGAGCGGTATAAGTTTTGGTGGGGCGCTGAGCTTGAGCCTAAATCACGCGTGATCGTGACTCGTGCGGCGTAGCGCGTGTGACGGTCTCGTGATAGAGCGCCAGATACTCGCGGACCATTCGTGAACAATCGAAGTTGTCGCGCGCGCGCGACCGGCACGTGTCAGGTGAAATCTCATGAACTCGGGCGACTGCGTCCGCCATTTGGTCTTCGGAATCGACGATAAATCCGGTTTCTCCGTTAGAGACGATTTCGGGCAAGGCTCCCGCCCCGAAGGCAACGACCGGGGTTCCTGACGCCATCGCCTCCATTGCGACCAGCGAACTCGTTTCCGGCGCGGAGCTTGCGATCAACACGCAACGGGCGCTTGCGAGTAGGCGGATTTTTTCCTCGACCCCTACTGCCCCGAGGTACCGGCGTTTCCAATCGAGTAAAGGCGTGATCGACTCCGAAAAATATCGCTGATGGTACTCGAACGGGTGCACAGGACCCGCAACCATCAACGGCAAATCGAGGCGGTGCGCGATGCGGAGCGCCGTGTGGACGCCTTTCTCGGGGCAGATGCGGCCTAGAACGAGCAGGCCGTCTGGATCGCGCGCAGTTCCGGCATAACGGGTTATGTCGATTCCGTTAGAGATAACCGGCAACTTCGTTGCGGTTCGAACGGATCGCGCCTGGCTCTCTGAGACGCAGTTTAGTTGAACGCGCGTTTGCTCGAAAATGTTTGCCGCGTACCAAGGCGGAGGCAGATGCAGCGTCGCAAGCATCGGAATATCGGTATCGGGGACGTAATGATCGAAATCCAGGCCGTGGAAATGGATCAAGTCAATAGGAAAACGATGCAGCGTACGGTCGATCGCTTGGGCGTGCCCGCGTTGCACGTTTTGCCGGACTTCGTCTGTGATCTCGCCTTGAGGAACGCAGGTTTCGATGCAGGTTCCGCTGACTCGAGATCCGGCCGCGGCAATCACAAAGGGACGATGTCCAGCCGCCGTCAGACCGCGCTCCAGCAGATACAGGACCTGCTCGGCGCCGCCTGCGGAATCCGGTCCGACAGGAAACAGCGGAAAAGCTACGCTCAGTACGTTCACGTCCTAACATGAGAGTGACCGCTCATGCCCGACAACAGTTTCGACATCGTCTCGAAGATCGACTTAAACGAGGTCTCGAACGCGATTCAGCAGGCGACGAAAGAGATCCAAACTCGCTACGACCTCAAAGACACGAAATCATCCATCGAGCTGAACGAGAAGGACCACAAGATACTCGTGGCCAGCTCGGATGAATACAAGCTAAAGGCCGTGAATGAGATTCTGGGCCAGAAACTCGTAAAGCGGAATGTTCCGCTGAAGGGGTTGCAGTATGGTCCCGCGATCGCGGCATCGCAGGGCAGCGTGCGGCAGGAGATTACGCTGCAGCAGGGCATTCCGGCCGACAAGGCGCGCGATATCGTCAAGATCATCAAAGACAGCAAGCTGAAAGTGCAAGCCAGCATCCAGGCCGACGCTGTGCGCGTGAGCGGGCGCGATCGGGACACGCTCCAGCAAGTGATCGCGCTCGTAAAGAGCAAGGACCTCGGCATCGACATGCAGATCACCAATTACCGCACGAACTGATGCCTCGGCGCTTGGAAAGTTTTTTCGTTGCCGGTCCGGCGGGACGGCTCGAATGCCTGTTGGAAGAACCGGAAGATGAGGCGCCGGTCGAAGCAGCGCTGGTGTGCCACCCGCACCCGCAGTACGGCGGCACGATGCATAACAAAGTGGTATATCGCCTGGCGAGAGGACTGCGGAAGGCGGGCTGCGTCGTGCTGCGGTTCAACTTTCGCGGCGTGAACTTAAGCGAGGGCGAGTACGCCCACGGCATCGGCGAAACGGACGACGCGCGAGCCGCGATGCGCGATCTCTGCGAGCGATATCCCGGGTTGCCGGTGCTGGTGGGCGGATTTTCGTTCGGATCACGCGTGGCGCTGAGATTAGCGAGCGAGGAGCAAGCCGTCGGGCGCTCGATCGCGCTCGGATTCCCGACGAGCATACGGGATCGCGACTTCGTGTACGACGTGCGCACACCCAAATATTTCGTGCAAAGCACGCACGACGAGTTCAGCCCCAAAACCGATTTCGCGGATTTCTTTCATAGCGTGCCCGAGCCGAAACATCTGGACTGGATCGAAGCCGGCGATCATTTTTTTAAGGATGCGCTCGATCAGTTGGAAGCAATGATTGAGCGGATCGGCAGGACGCGGTGAGAGACGCGTCAGCAGGGTTGCCGAAGCTGCCGCTCGACAATGCGCGCTGCGCGATGGCTGATTAGAT
>Ga0213875_10002326_pt1 | contig 11493 bp, 7 predicted proteins | sample BarmaccomBMRX_R8_FD_160105 | JGI IMG/M metagenome (GOLD analysis project Ga0213875, IMG submission 160105) | Root-associated microbial communities from Barbacenia macrantha in rupestrian grasslands, the National Park of Serra do Cipo, Brazil - RX_R8 | ecosystem: Host-associated > Plants > Roots... | reverse complement strand
TGCCGCGGACGTCTGTATGCCGTACGCCGCGACGCCGCGGCCGAGCACCGTGCCGTCGGGGGTGCACAGCAGCGCCTTCAGCTGGCTGGTGCCGAGGTCGATGCCGAGCACCGCGAGCTGGCCCCTCAACGTGCCGCACCCATGCAGCCGAGTATGGCATCCGCGGACTGCAGCAGGACGAGCGGTGAGCAGCACGGGCGGTGAGGCAGGACGAGCGGTGAGGCGGCACGGCGGTGAGGCGGCACGGCGGTGAGGCGGCACGGCGGTGAGGCGGCACGGGCGGCACGCGGTGCCGGTGGTAGCTGTCCGTGCTTGACCGCCGATCCCCTAACGTCACAGTCAGTGGCGATCTTTGCGGCCGGTTCGCACTCTTGCCTTGCTATTATGGGGGATAAGTCGGTATATAGGTGGTAATTAGCAACATTGATATCAGAAGTATCTGCTTTTACTTCACGGACAGTGTTGATAACGGGGACGCTGTCGGATACTCTACGGAGTTAGATGACTACGTAGCGGCATATAGGCCGTTTGGCACTCCACGGAGGAAGGCATGAAACACACCACCGCAACCCATCTCACGAAGGCCGACACCTGGACCAGGCGGGCCGCGCAGGAGGGAGCCGCCCTCGCCGCCTAGCGGCGCGCCGCGGCGCGGCGTCCGCCCAGCGGACGCGCCCATCGGCATCACGATGACGGCGGCCTCTCCAGAGCGCTCGCTCCGCCGGCCGTCATCACCGGGGGATTCCAACCAGCAGCTTCGCCAGAAGCCGGGTTCCACCATGCCCATCGTTCGGTGTCCGGCGTACCGTCCCGTACGCTCGTCCCGTGCGGGCATTCATCCGCCGCAACGCTCCGGCGGCCACCCGGAGCGTCGCACCTGACCGTGGAAACCCGTGGTCACACGGAAATTTGGGTGTCGTATGGGCCTGGCTCGCGTCCCGGGATGGTAACTAACCTCATCGATCGCTACCCGCCCTCCAGACCCACAGGCAACACCCCTGCCGTCGGCAGCCGGCCCCAGCGCGGGGCCTGCGCGGGGCCAAATGCGCCAGCGGCCCCACTGGGCGGGGCCAAATGCGCCAGCGGCCCCGCCACCAACGTGAGCCCGGCCGTGAGCATCGAGACATACAGCCAGAGCCTCGTATACGACCCTAGGTTTCCAGTACGCGTCGGCCGCGAACCACATGCCGGAAACCAGGGTGTCGTATGCGACCCGAAACTTCCAGAACGCGCCTGTGCTGAACACGATGGAGGAAACTACAGGCTCGGGCGGCGCGGGGCGGCCCAGCCGCGGACTTCTGGGGCACAGTAGAAATTGATGGCTATCTATGTCTAGGGCCATCATGAGCGGACCGAACCCGGGCGAGGTCTGGGTCCCCGAAGCCTGTACGCTGCCCACGGCCGAGCGGCCGCTGCGGGCGGCCAGCTTCGAGCGGCTTTTCGCCGGCACGGTGCGGGGCGCCCAGCGGCCCGAGCCGACCCGGCTGCGTCTGGGGCTGCGGCCGGGCCCGCAAAACGCGGCGCGAACCGCGGAGCTGGCGGCGTCGGAGACGGGCTGCTGCTCGTTCTTCACCTTCACCCTCACCGCCACCGGCGGTGCCCTGACCCTGGACGTCACCGTGCCCCCCGCGGTACGTCACGGTGCTGGACGCGCTGGCGGATCACGCGGCCGGCTCGCACAGCTGACCGCGTGAGCCTGCCCGCTCCCGTGGGTGACGTCAGGCGGGCGGTGGTGCCGGGGTGGCGTCGCCGTGGCTGTTCTCACGGCCAGGCCGGTCATCGGCGTCGCGGGCGGCCTCTGTGTTCCCGGCGCCTGAGGGCCGGCCGCCCTGTGATCTTTCGGGCCTGGTGAGGGCGAGCCAGCCGTAGAGGGCAAGAGGGTAGGCGAGGTAGCCGAAGCGGGTGGCGGGCGACAGAGCGAACAGCAGGATGAGGCCGAGGGCGAGGCGGTGAGTCGCGGCCGCGGCAGTGACCGGCGGCCGGACGGCAAGGGACGCGGCGATGGCCAGGCCTGCGGTGATCAGCAGGGCGATCGCGGTCGCGTGGCCGGCCGGGCCGAGGGTGGCCAAGATGTGGCCGGGCAGCGGGCTCTGCGCCGGAGACCGCGCGCTGGTCAGGCCGAGCGGGTAGGCGACCGTGTTCGCGATGAGAGCTGCGGGGGCGGCCCAGGCGGCGGGCGCCAGCACGACGGCCAGGGCCAGGGCGGTCGCGACGGCGGTGGCAGCGAGCCGGACCGCTGTGCGTGCGCCGTCGCGTGCGGCTACCATCGCGGCCGCCACCGCGAGGACCGGCCAGGCGGTGTATTTCATCGCGCAGGCGACGCCGAGCACGACGGCCGCGGCCCAGGTCCGGCCGTCTCCGACGGTCCGGCCGTCTCCGAGGGTGCGGCCGTCTCCGAGGGTGCGGTCGTCGGCGGGGCGGGTGAGCAGGGCTTCGGCGGGGCGGGTGAGCAGGGCTAGAGCGAGGATGGCGAGAGCGGTGATCGGGGGGTCGGTGATGCTCAGGGCGAGCGGGAACGCCAGCAGCGGCGAGGCGGTGGCGAACGCGGCGCGGCGGGCAGCGGCCGGCCACGACGCTGAGGGCAGCGGGCGGGGTGCCACGGCACGGAACGCGAGGAGGAACAGTACAAACGTGGCGGCCACCAGCCAGAGCCGGGTGTCACCGGCCAGGCTGGCCAGGCCCGCCGCCCTCGGCAGGCCGAAGAGGGTCATGACCGGAAGGTAGGGGTTGTAGGCGAGCCAGCCGCCGCGGGCCAGCGCGGCCGGGGCCAGGTAGGGCGAGCCGTGGTGGATCAGCAACGCCGCCGAGCGGGAGACCACCGTGCCGTCAGAGGTGGCAGGTTCCTGGGTCACCAGCCAGATCACCGGGGCGGCCACCGCCCCGGCCACTGCGGCGCACAGTGCCGCCAGCCCTCCCCGGGCGCCTGGCCACCAGCCGGCCAGCGCGGCCGCGGCCGCGTACCCGCCGACCGCCCAGATGCCCCACCACCTGTCCAGGCCCGGCCCGCTGAACGCGGCGACCGCGCCCGCGTAGACGGCGAACACCGCGTACCACACCGCGACACTGCGCGGGAGCCGCAAGCGTCCACGCCAGGACAGCCAGAACGGCGGGGAAGGAGACGCAGGGGCCGAAGGCTGGAGCGCGCCGTCGGCCAGATCAGGGCGAACCCCACCGGCCCGCGCTACCGAACTGAACGTCATGTCCCTTCCCCTGGGTTCGCCTGTCGATCGGAGTGTAGTGGCAGCCGCGCCGGAACGATCACGGGCGCGGCGGCCATGAGGTCAAGAATCGGACGCTGCCCGCCGGGAAGCTATGGGCCTATCCCCCCTCCCGGAGGGGGTTCAGCCCCTCGGCCAGGGATTGCGTACCCGTTCAACCAAAGAAGCGGCCGCAGTCAAACTGGGCGCGGTGGCCTCGCTCGCGATCCTGGGCTGGAAGTGTCCGCGGGCCGGCCATGATTACTGGTATGCCGGCCAGCCCAGGAGCCCACCATGATGCCTCGGTTCTCGAGGGCGCCCTGGAGCGGATAACGTACGCCAACCCGGAGACGGGGTACACCATCGCCCGGATCGACACCGGACGTGGCCCGGACCTGGTGACCGCGGTCGGGCCGCTGCTGGGCGCCCAGGTAGGCGAGTCGCTGCGGATGCGCGGCCGGTGGACGTCACATGTCAAGTACGGCAAGCAGTTCGAGGTGTTCTCGTACAGCACGGTGCTGCCGGCCACCGTGCAGGGCATCCAGCGCTATCTGGGATCAGGGCTGATCAAAGGCATCGGCCCGGTGATGGCCGAACGCATGGTCAAGCACTTCGGCGTCGACATCATGCACATCATCGAGGACTCCCCCGAGCGGCTGATTGAGGTGGACGGCCTCGGACCCAAGCGCACCGGCATGATCACCGCTGCCTGGGCCGAGCAGAAGGCGATCAAGGAGGTGATGGTCTTCCTGCAGGGGGTGGGCGTGTCCACCTCGCTGGCCGTGCGGATCTACAAGAAATATGGTGACAAATCCGTCGACGTGGTCCGCGCGGAGCCCTACCGGCTGGCCTCCGACGTGTGGGGCATCGGCTTCAAGACCGCGGATACGATCGCCACGTCGGTCGGCATCGCCCGCGATAGCCCGGAGCGGATCAAAGCCGGCCTCGCCTACACCCTGTCCGAGGCGGCGGACGACGGGCACTGCTACCTGCCCGCGCCCAACCTGATAGCCGACGCCGCCAAGATCCTCGAGGTGCCGACGGAGTTGATCGGCCCGTGCCTGGACGAACTGGCCGCCGCCGAAGGGGTGGTACGGGAGGACGTACCGTCCGTGGCTGAGGACTCGCCCCCGGTCCCCGCCGTCTACCTGCCTCCCTTCTACCAGGCCGAACGAGCGCTGGCTACGTCCCTGCAGCGGCTGCTCACCACCCGGGAGGACCGGCTGGCCACGTTTTCCTCCGTCGACTGGGACAAGGCGATCGGCTGGCTGCGCGACCGGACCGGCTTTGATCTCGCCCCCGAGCAGGCTCAGGCGGTGCGGCTGGCTCTGACGTCGCGGGTCGCGGTGCTGACCGGGGGGCCCGGCTGCGGGAAGAGCTTCACCGTGCGTTCGGTGGTGGAGCTGGCACGGGTCAAGGGTGCCCGGATCACGCTGGTCGCGCCCACCGGCAGGGCCGCCAAACGGCTGGCGGAACTCACCGGTCATGAGGCAGCGACCATCCACCGCCTGCTGCAGCTGCGGCCAGGAGGCGACGCGTCCTTCGACGCTACGTCGCCCCTGGAGACGGACCTGGTCGTCGTGGACGAGTCTTCGATGGTGGACGTGATCCTGGCCAACAAGCTGGTGAAGGCGATACCGCCCGGCGCGCACCTGCTGCTGGTCGGGGACGTCGACCAGCTGCCGTCGGTCGGCGCCGGGGAGGTGCTGCGCGACCTGCTCGTGGCCGGAACGCTGCCGGTGGTGCGGCTGACGAAAATCTTCCGCCAGGCGCAGCAGTCCGGGATCGTGGTCAACGCGCACCGAATCAATTCCGGGGAGCAGCCGGCGCTTCGCGAGTTCGGCGACTTCTTCTGGTTTTCCTGCGAGGACACCGAGCAGGCCGCGGGGCTGGTGGTGGACATCGTGGCGCGGCGCATCCCGGCCAAGTTCCGCCTTGACCCGCGCCGTGACGTGCAGGTGCTGTGCCCGATGCATCGCGGCCCGGCCGGGGCCGGAAACCTGAACCTGCTGCTGCAGGACGCACTCACCCCCTTCCGCGAAGGACAGCCGGAGCGCCGCTACGGCGGACGGGTGTTCCGCGTCGGGGACAAGGTGACCCAGCTCCGCAACAACTACGAGAAGGGTGCCGCGGGCGTCTTCAACGGCACGGTCGGCGTCGTCACCGCCATGTCGGTCGAGGACCACAAGCTGACGGTGCTTACCGACGAGGACGAATCCATCGACTACGGTTTCGACGAGCTGGACGAGCTCGCGCACGCCTACGCGGTCACCATCCACCGGTCCCAGGGCAGCGAGTACCCGGCCGTGGTCATTCCGCTGACCACGGGGTCGTGGCTGATGTTGCAGCGCAACTTGCTGTACACGGGTGTAACCAGGGCGAAGAAGCTGGTGGTGCTGGTGGGTTCGCGGCGGGCGCTCGCCGTCGCGATCCGCACCAAGGGCGCGGGCAGGCGGCACACGGCGCTGGACCACAGGCTCCGGTAGCCGGGGCGTTACGACGCGGCCGGTAGCTCCCAAGTCAGCTCTGTGTTCAGACCGCCAGCTCAGAGGAGGCGCAGAGGGCAGCGATCTTGTATCCCGCCGTCTCGTCGGTGAGCGAACTCCTGCTGAGTCGTAGATCGGGTTCTGCCGGTATCAGCGAGTGGTCCTTGCCCAACCGGAGCCGCCCCCCTCCCGTCACATTCAGCAGCACGGTAGATTTCGCGTCGACCGTGCCCTGCGCCACCGCATCGCGCAGGCACGCGAGCGCGACCCCGGAGGCCGGTTCCATATCAATTCCTTCCAGGTCCGCGAACATGTCCCTCGCGATACGGACAGCGGCGTTCTCCGCGGCGAGCACGTCTCCCGCGCTAGCCGTCAGCGAGTCGTAGACCCCGCCCCTGACCTCATAGGGCGGGGTCCAGTTCGTCAGCTCGTCAGCGTGAACTCGCCCCACAGCGTCCCGGAAACGTTCGGGTGACCCGCTCAGAGAGTTCCGGTTCATGCGCCAGGCTTCGTAAATCGGCGTGAAGGGCAGGTTCTGGCACAACATGAGGCGGGGAAGTACCGCTGCTGTACCCGATGCTTCAAGCAGACGCCGCGCGGCCTCGAGTACGGCTATAGCTCCAGTGCCACTGCCTACCGCCTGGAAGTAGTGCGTGGGAAGGCACTGCATTTCCTCGAAAGCAGCGAGCATCACCGTTGCCAGGCCATCTCTGCGCCCGACATTTTTCACACCGCCTTCGGCCTGGAAATGCGGCATCTTGGACACTGTGGCGGCAAGGTCCATGGCATCGGGGTAGTCACCGTCCTCGACGGACACCAGTTTGACGCACGGGTCAAGCGGTTCACGGAACCTGAACCGGTGCAGGCTTTTTTCTGGCACGACGATCAGGCATGGCACCCGCCGCCGGGAGCATGCCCAGGCGAACGCCGCCCCGGTGTTGCCCGATGAAGCGACGGTGAGGACGACTCTGTTACCTGCAAGCCTGCCCAGCACTGTATACGCCTCGAGTTCCTTGAACGTAGCCGTCTCAAGAGTTACGTCCCTCTCGGGCCAGTAGCCGTTGAACGCTATCCAGAGGTTACCCAATCCCAGTTCTCTCGCTAGACGCTGGCTGCGGTAAACGACGGTACAACCGACGTCTTCTTGTCGGCCGACGACAGGTAGCCAATTCTGATAGCGGAAAAGCCCTTTACGTTCAGTGAACGGCTTGAATACGCGGTTTTCGTAGTCCGTGCGCAGCAACGCTAGCGGGTGGTCTTCAGGGCAATGGAGGATGAGCCCATCATCGTCCTGCCGCCGGCCGCAGGCTGAACAGACGAGCACATAATGCCGGGCGGCATCCAGCCCGCTAGCCGACTCCCGCTGGATGGGGGACAACATTTTGCTCACCTCGCCACCGTGGCTTCAACGAAGTTGACGAAGAACCGCTCCGCAATTCCGAATCATGGTTGCATGCCGTCAGATCGTCCATCAAGGACCGCGGTGCTGACCCGGTTGCCGGCTGACGCTGCTGCGGTACCTGGCTCCTGGCCCCGTCCGCGCCTGGTACCGGAACGGGCCTGAACATCGCAATCGGTCGAGGCGGTAAAGGCCAAGGCCGGCAGAAGCGGCGATGAGGTCGTTTCAACTGTGACGACTCATCACTTGAACGCCCTCCGGCTCCGAAGGGGAGACGCTCAGCGCAAGACAGCCGTCCGCGCGCGGGGAACCTTCATCTTGCCGGGACCGAATCCTGATCTTGTCCGGGATCGGCCAGTAAGACATGATCATCCTACAACGCGGGAGTACCGCTAATGACACAAGGAGACAAGATGATCGCGTTGATCTCACGTATGACAGCTCTTGCGTTTGCCGGACTCGCTGTCGTGGCTATCAGCCCCACGACCTCATTTGCAGATGAAGATGGAGCTCTCAAGGTCACAGCCACGGTTCCAGTGGGAAAGTTTCCAGCCGGGGTGGCTGTAAACCCCCGATCGGGGAATGTCTACGTCGCCAACGGCATGAGCGGAACCGTATCAGTGATCAACGGGCGGACCAACACCGTCACCGCTACGGTCACGGTTGGTGGTGCCCTGGGTGGAATCGCGGTGAACCCGGAAACCGACACTGTCTACGTGACCAACGAAACCAGCAACACCGTGGCAGTGATCGACGGACGCACCAACACCGTGGAAGCCACTGTCCCCGTAGGGCTTGGCCCGTTCGGTGTCGCTGTGAATCCGCGAACCGGGAATGCTTATGTCAGCGATTCTGGTGCGGGAGCCGTATCGGTAATCAACGAGTGGACCAATACGGTCACGGCCACTGTAACCGTGGGCGCCAGGCCGTTCGATGTCGCGGTGAACCCGCGAACCGGCAGCGTCTACGTCGCCAACTCCGGCAACGGGACTGTGTCAGTAATCGACGGACAGACCAATACGGTCACGGCCACCGTCACAGTGGGCGGTCTTCTGCCGGGGGTCGCGGTGAACCCGGAAACCTGCAGGGTCTACGTGACGAACGGGACCAGCAACACCGTGGCAGTGATCGACGGACGCACCAACACCGTGGAGACCACCGTCTCCGTGGCCGGTTTCCCGGGCCTGGTCGCGGTGAACCCACGTACCGGCACCATTTATGTAACGAGCGGAGCCAACAGCTCGGTGGAGGCGATCGACGGACGCACCAACACCGTGGAAAGCACCGCCACCGTGGGCGCCGCTCCATTCGCCGTCGCGGTGGACCCACGGGGCGGCAAGGTGTACGTCGCCAACGAAAGAAGCGGCACGGTTTCGGTTCTCACCACGCACTGAACTGCGAACCGATAGCCACACGGGATCGGGATGACGCCCACATGGAGCGTTATCCCGATCTTCCGCATTTCCGAGGGAACTCGCGAGGCCCGGCCGGTTCAGGCACGATGGGCATCCAGCGCTCGCCGCCGGGTGTAGGCATCAGACCTCGCAAGCACTCCTCTATTCGGGTATCGCCCAGAGTAGACCGTCGCCGGACGGGATGAGCCCCCCAGGGAAGATAGGCGCCTCGGCGCCCAGGTCCGCCCCGAGCATCGCACGTGACTGGACCTGCGCTCCCTCTTCCATGGCCTGGCGGACCACCGAGGACTTGAAGAGCGGCACCATGCTCTCATCCTGGCCAGCCATCTTGCCGACCGCGGTGGCGAACTCCGCGGACCGTGACTTGAATCGCTGCGCCGCGGCCTCGGCTCCGGTCAGCGCGGATTCGCCTGAGGAGACTCCGCCGACCAGGTCGACGAACGCCTCCAGCTCGGAATGGATGTTGTGCGTGATCTTCCTGGCCTGCCAGAAATACGATTCCTCGCTCTCGTGCATATCGTAGAAGGACGTGAGGAATTCATAAAAAACGCCGTACTCGCGACGGTAGCGCGCCTCGAACTCATCGAAGGCGGTCTGCTCATCGGTGATGCCGGCGAGCACGGTACCGATGGAGCGCGCGGCCAGCAGTGCGCTGTAGGTGGCTAGGTGGACCCCTGATGAGAAGACTGGGTCCACGAAGCACGCCGCATCCCCGATCAGGACCAGACCGGGCCGCCAGAACTTCGTCTGATGGTAGGAATAGTCCTTGCGAACCCGGAGGCTGCCATAGGGGCCGGTCGTGACCCGGGTGGCGTTGGAGAGATAGTCCGCGATCGTCGGGCACTCCTCGATGAGGCCCTGGATGGTCTTCTCCGGATCACCCTGGATCTTGCTGGCCAGCTCCTTGCGAACGACGGCGCCGACGCTCGTCAGAGTCGGGCTCAGCGGGATGTACCAGAACCAGCCGCCCTCGAACGCCACGCACAGGATGTTTCCTTCTTTCGGTGACGGGAGACGCTGTCCCCCCTCGTAGTAGCCGAACAGCGCAAGATTGCGGAAAAACTCGGAGTACTGACGCTCCCCGCCGACGCTCTTGTAGATGCGGCTCTTGTTACCGGATGCGTCCACGACGTACCTGGCGCGGACCTCACGGGTATTCTCGTCCGCATCGGAGTACTCCACACCCCGGATCCTGCCGTCGTCACCCTCGACGACGGAGTTGACCGGGCACTTTTCCCGTACCTCCACGCCCAGACGGCGCGCGTTGTCGAGCAGAATCTGGTCGAACTTCATCCGCTCTACCTGATAAGCGAAGGATGTGCCCCCTGCCATTTTGGGCGAGACCGAAAACGAGAACGTCCATGGCTCTGGACTCGATCCCCACTTGAACGTCCCGCCCAGCTTCCTCGTGAAGCCGGCCTTTGCCAGCTCGTCCGATACACCGATCAGGCGGCAGACACCATGTATCGTGGACGGGAGCAGCGACTCGCCGATCTGGTAGCGCGGAAAGGATTCCTTCTCCAGAATCAGAACGCGATGTCCCTGCTTTGCCACAAGCGATGCCAGCGTGGAACCACCGGGTCCGCCGCCAACGACAACTACATCGAACTCCTCGATTTTCCCGGCACTCATCTTCGGCCCTTTCTGCTGAACGAACTGTTGATCATACCCTGAGACAGAGCGTGCGGGGATGTCAAGGCTCCATTACCTCATTCATACGGTACTTTTCTCGTAGGATTCGCCTGGACAGCGGCATGCCCGCACGCAGTATTCACCTTTTCTGGACAGGAATACAAAACAGGCAGCAGCAATTACCTGGCGCGGGATCCACGCGGCGTTCGGTGCGCTGGCCGGAATATTGGCCGAACCACCTCAGCCCGTCTCTATAAGATTGGCTGAGTACCTACCCGCCCGACGCGGTTACTGTAAGAATTCGTCACTTCACGCGTCCCGCGCCGCCGCCGCGCAGATTCCGTGCGGCACCGCGCAGCTTGCCCGATACCACGCGCCCGATCTCGGCGAGCGCCCCTGGCCGTAGCATGTCGTGATGATCGGAATTTATTTCGTAACTTTCTATGCGACCTTCGACATAAGGCCTCCAAATCTGCGGGGCCACAGATGCCGGCAGGAATTCTGGTCGACCGAGGGCCGATACGAAGAGGAGAAGATCTCCCCGGAACTTAGCTGGCGAGTAATTTCTTGCCAGCCGCTCATTGTTGACACTCGTCTCCCGGATCGCCGACATAATCTCTGTGGTGATACCCGATCCCCTGTCGCTGCTCCGGTACCGCCGCGCAACCTCGTCGATTCGCTCCCGCACGCGGGCTTCTATGTCATCACCGGCACCCCCACCGCCCAGCCGCCGCACCTCATCATGCTCTGTTACACCCGGGCCGGTCATTTTAACGCGAGGATAACCGTCCAGAACGGCGAGCAATGCAACCTGGTCGCCGTGTTCCTGAATTCGTGTGGCGACAGCATGCGCAATCAGGCCTCCGAAAGACCAGCCAAGCAGGTAATACGGGCCTTGAGGCTGAATTTCCCTGATTGTATCAAGGTAATCGTCAACCATTTCTTCGATAGTCGCGGGTAGCGACGATACGTCACTCAGGCTGCGTGCTTGGAGACCGTAGACGGGGTAGTCCTGAGGTAGATAGTTCAGAAGTCCCGCGTAACGCCAGCTGAGTCCTTCTCCAGGATGCATGCAGAACACCGGGGGACCGCTCCCGTCAGTGCGGAGCGGCAAGAGGGTCTGGAAGTCATCTCCGTCCTGCGCGCTACTGAGAGAGTCGGCCACTCCGGCAGGCGTGGGCGTCGTGAACAGCGCCCGGATGCTCACCTCGATGTCCAGCACCGCGCGGATCCGGTTGATCAGCCGCATCGCCAGCAGCGAGTCCCCGCCCAGGTCGAAGAAGGAATCATCAGCACCGACCCGGTCCAGGCCAAGCACCTCAGCAAACAGCCCGCACAGCATCTCCTCCGCCGGGGTACGCGGC
>Ga0213875_10002325_pt1 | contig 11502 bp, 10 predicted proteins | sample BarmaccomBMRX_R8_FD_160105 | JGI IMG/M metagenome (GOLD analysis project Ga0213875, IMG submission 160105) | Root-associated microbial communities from Barbacenia macrantha in rupestrian grasslands, the National Park of Serra do Cipo, Brazil - RX_R8 | ecosystem: Host-associated > Plants > Roots... | reverse complement strand
TGCCTCGACGGCGATTTGCGGGCGTAATTTGCCGGCCGCGATCAGATCGGCGAGGAGAGCGAGGCCGACGCCGCCGCGTTCGACGCTCATCAACTCGTGAAACAGCGTGAGGCCATAAAGCCGCGCCCCGCCGGTGCCGAAGAAGTTGCGGCTTTCGAAGGTAGCCGTGTTGGCGTCGGAGACGCCGAGCGTAACGCAGGTCCCATTGGGTTGCAGCAGGGTAAGCGCCGCCGAAAGCGCCGGTCCGCCCAGCGAGTCGACGATCAGCCAGAATGGTCCGTGTTGCCGGGCGGCGCCGAGATCGCGGTCGACCACCACTCGCCCGTCGCACCATTGGGCGACCTGCTCGCGTTGTTCCGGTCGCCTGACATGACCCCAGACGAGCGCTCCGGCCGCTTGCGCCAGCTGACAGGCGAGGTGTCCGACGCCGCCGCTGGCGCCATCCACCAAAACCTTGCGGCCAAGCAGCAACCCGCCCTGTCGCAAGGCGTGGAGGGCGGTCAGTCCCGCCACGGGCAGGGTCGCGGCGTGGGCGTCGCTGACGCCATCGGGCAGGGCGGCGACCGCATGCGAGCGGCAGTTGACGCGCTCCGCCCACGCGCCGGAGGGCAGAAGGCCGACGACGCGCGAGCCGACGGTCGGACCGCTACGGTCGGCCGCTGTCTGCTCGACCACTCCGGCGAAATCCCAGCCGGGCCGCCATCCCGGCTCAGCCATGGTCAGGGCGCGGCGGGTTTCGCCGCGGTTTAACGATATTGCGGTGACGCGGACAGAGATTTCGTCGCGGTCGGGATCGCGCAGCTCGACGGGTTTGATGGCTAGTTTCCCATCAACCGCCGGGTCGACGACGATGGCGCGCACCTGTTGCGGCATGACCTCTCCCTCCTGCTGTACGTGTGCCGTCGGGCACCGGCTTCAGTAAGGAATTAGCAGGCCAAGGCGGCGAGCCGTCAATCCGGATAGAGGGCAATGCTGGCGGCGACGGAGTCGGCGACGTGTTCCTTGGTGATAACGCCGAGCACATCGCCAGCGCGGGCGGTCCCGTTCTTGCGCACGACCAGGGCCATGAAGGCGTCGGCCTGCCACATGCGGCGGATCACATCGAAGACGATGTCGCCTTCGCCTGCGAGGACAAAGCGGCGGTTGGCGATCTCCCCGAGCTTTACGCCCGTATCGAGATCTTCAAGGCCTCGCCGAAGGCTGGTGTTGACCCGCTGAACCCCGACGATGCGATCGCCAGATGTCACCAGGAGGTGCCGCATGCGTCCTTGATGCTCCTCATCGCGAAGAAACGCGTCAAAGCTCCCCTCGCTGGGCGCCAGCACAAAATCCTTGTCCATGACCTGCGCTGCCAGCCGTACCAGGAACATGTTGGCGTGCAACGCCTTGGGTACGACGTGGCCGCGCCGCACCAGTTTGATCGTGTAGATGTTTTCGCGCGACAGCAATCGGCGGACGCCAACCGCGAAGGCGACCGCGACGATCATCGGCGCGACGATGTCGTAATCGCGCGTCATCTCGAAAATCATCGCGACGGCGGTCATCACAGCGCCCGTACCGCCGCCGACCATCGCGCCCATACCAACCAGCGCAAAGCTCGGGATGTCGATCGGCATCGGCAGCGGCAGTAACGCGACAAGCGCGGCAAACCCCGCGCCGAGTGTCGCGCCCATAAACAGCGATGGCGAAAAGATGCCGCCCGAGGAGCCGGAGCCGAGGCTCACCGACGTCGCGAACATCTTGGCGACAAACAGCATCAGCAGCAATGGAGCGGGCGTCATCTGCCCGAGCAGGATCGACTGGATCGTCGAATAGCCGACGCCTTCGACGAAGTAATGGCCATAGAACCGGGCCAGCAGGTAGATCAGGACGCCGACCATCAGCATCCCGGCGATGTGCCGCAGATAGCGGTTTTCGATATGGTCGAACGCATCTTCAAGCAAGTGCAGGCCGCGAATGAAACCGGTCGCCGCGACCCCGCACAGCACCCCAAGGATCGCATAAAGCACCAGGGCGAGCGCGGTCGTGGCATCAACCGGGAGCGGCGTTACGGCCGGTACGTGGAAAGCCGGTTGCGAACCAAAGAACAGGCGGCCGACAAATGTCGCCGTGCCGGTGGCGATCGCGGTTGGCAAGAAGGTCGTGACACTGACCTCAGGCATCATCAACTCGATCGCGAACAGCACGCCGCCGATCGGCGTATTGAAGGTCGAGGCGATTCCGGCGCCGGCGCCCGCCGCGACCAGCGTTATCCGCTGGCCTGGGGTCATCGCGATAATTTGTCCGATGGTCGAGCCGATCGCCGAACCGATCTGAATGATCGGCCCCTCGCGCCCCACTGCCGCGCCGCTGCCGATCGCCACCGCCGAGGCCAGCGATTTCACGACTGCGACGACTGGGCGGATGCGTCCATCATTGTAGTAGATCGAATCCATTACCTCCGGAACGCCATGGCCGCGCGCCTCCGGAGCGAAATTCGACACGAGGAAGGTGACAATGACGGCCCCGATGACCGGCACCAGGATGATGCCTGCGCCCCAGTGCAGCGGGGTGAACAGGTTGGCGTCGTACCCGACCTGCGGCAGCCCAAGAAACAGCAGATTGTGCAGAAACCCGATGAGGTCGCGGAACAGCACCGCGCCGAGGCCGGTGACGATGCCGAGCCCGCAGGCGAGCGTACACAGCAGGGGCAGGGAGATGCGTCGCGCGGGTGACGCGTCGGGGCTGGGGGCCGGTTCGATGCCGGGTGATAGATCCGCTGGTGTTACCGCCGTCATTCTTTGTGCAGGCTCTCGCGCGTTACAATGACATCGCCCCCCGAGGTCAAACGCACGAGATTGACGGTGTTCGCATAGTGCGGCGCGCCGGAATAATAGGCCGGCACGGCGCCGCAGCCGACCTGGGCGGCGCGGTCCCAATGGCCGAGCGCGACATAATCGGCTGAGGTGTCGCGGATCATCGCGTCGCTGATCAGCCACGAGGGGCGCAGCGGGTTGTGCCAGGTCTCAGGCGGCTCGTAATGGCCGTGTCCCATCGCGATGTGCCAGCGCAGGTTGCGCGGCGGCGGCTCGCGCAACGGCACCATATCGAGATAGTCGCGATGCGCGTTGCCCCAAATTTCCAGATCGAGCGCGGGAAACTCAATCGTGCGGTCATGCGTCAGCCCGAGGATCACCAGGTTGGTAATCTGGTGGTAGCCGCCGCGGTCGTAGACCGAGCCCTTGGTCAGCGGGTCGTGGTTGCCGGGCAGCCAGACGATCGGCAGCCCCGCATCGGCGAGCACCTTGCCGGTGCGGTCAACCGTCTGCGGCGTCACCTGATGGCTGTCGAAGATGTCGCCGGCGAGCAGGACGATATCGGCGTCGAAGCCGCGCGCGGTGGCGATGACATCGCGCAACCCGCCGGTGCCGTCTCCGCCATGGATCGCCGCGATGCGATCGTCATCGACATGCACATCCGAAGTGTGGACCAGGACGACGTCGCCCGGCGCTTTATTGTTGGTGTTAGCCATAGGGACGCGCCGCACTCCGCTCACTGCCGGGAGGCGGGCACTATAGGGCGCATCACCGCCGAATTACGAATGCCGATATGTCCTGGCTGGGTTCGGTAGGCGGCGGTGACCGCGAGCCCCTCACCCCAGCCCTCTCCCCGCTCGCGGGGAGAGGGAGCGATGCGGCGGCATGAATAACCCTCGCCCCGCTGGCGGGGAGAGGGTGGACGCGGCGGCAGCCGCGGCCGGGTGAGGGGCGCCGCCGCTTGGCGCTTGCTTGCCGGTGGTAGCGGTTCGCCTATCCGCTCAACGCTACCCACGTTGTCTCCCAACGACCGCGCGCCGCGCATCACGAAGTGCCTGAAGGAGGTCCTCGCGCCGTCGTTTCTGGTAGCCACTGCGATACACGGAAGCGCGCGCGAATGGCGGCCAGCGGCCCGCCCAGCCCATCGGTCGTATCGTTGTCGAGTGCAACCGGATCAATCGGATCTGATTAGCCACCATCACTTCCGACAGCCGTCGAAGCCTACCGGACGCAAGATAACGCCCAGCACGCTTAAACTGCTTTGGATTGTAAGGAGCTTGATACATCCAAGGCGCGACACCGACGGGGATCAGGTGCGTTCGAAATCGATGCGTTCGGTGACCGGCAACTCGTAGAGGAAGCGGCGCAGGCAGTCGAGGCCGAGTTCGGCGGCGCCGAGACGCACCCATTCGCGGCCGCCCAGGATGCGCGAGCGGCGTGATTGCACCTCGCCATCGCCGGCGATCGCGAGGCAGATCGTGCCGCCGAAATCGATCTTATCCGGGCCGTCATCCAGATCGATCAGCACAGCCAGCGCATGCGTCGCGCCGCTATCGCGGCGTGCCGCTTCCGCGACCGCCTCGGCACTGGCGCGGGTTATTTCGCGCGGCTCGGTCAGGGCGAAATTATCCCACAACTCGCTCGTGTCGCGGGCGACGGTACCGCGGCGAAAGATCGTTTCGGCACCCGGCAGGGGGGCGATGCGCGCCGCCATCTGGCCGCCGGTGAAGGTTTCGACCAAGGATAGCGAGCCGCCGCGGCGTTCCAGCGCCTTGAGGATCATGCCCTCAAGTGTGTCGTCATCCTCGGCGAGGATGAAATTACCGAGGCGTTGGCGGATTTCGGTGACCACCGGCGCCAGTTTGTCGTCAATATCGGCGTCGTCCTTACCGCGCACCGTCAGCTTTGTCTCGATCTGCGGGTAATGCGCGCGGAAGCCGAGCTTGAGGCTGCCATCCGGCACGAGGTCTTCGATGCCGTTCAGCAATGAATCGACATGCGACTCGCCGAGGCCATAGGAATGAAAGCGCTTCAGGCGGATCGCTGTCTGCGTGCCGCTGCGCGCCAGGAGGCGCGGGATGATCTGCTCTTCGAGCATGCGCCGCAGTTCCCGCGGCACGCCAGGAGTGAAGAAGAAGCGCGCCTTGCCAATATCGAGGGCAAAACCGCAGGCCGTCCCGATCGGGTTGTCGAGCACCTCGGCGGTCGAGGGCAGCATCGCCTGCTTGCGGTTGTTGGGCGACATGACGCGGCTGCGGCGGCGGAAGAACTCTTCCATCGTGACCAGCCATTGCTCATTGAGCACAAGCTCGACACCCGCCGCTTGGGCCGCGATCTCTTGCGACAGATCGTCGACTGTAGGCCCGAGCCCGCCATTGACGATGACCGCGTCGGCGCGCTCGCCGGCCTGCTTAAACGCCGCCAGCAACGTTTCCCGGTCGTCGCCGACGGTGGTGCCCCAGCGTACTGAAAGCCCGACATCCTCGAGCTTCTGCGCGGCATAGCTGAAATTGCTGTTGACGATCTTGCCGGTCAAAACCTCGTCACCGGTGCAGATGATCTCGATCAGCATTGCGCCGCCTCTCGCTCCAATCCGATCACGTTCACCCGGTAACTAGCGCGAATTGGAGTGCGCTGTCGATCAATGTCGCGAGGGTGGTGGGTCAGACACTGGGCGATCGGCAGCGCAGGCGGACGAGCGAGCGCCGCGGCGGATCAACTGCGACTACACGCCGGTCAACACACCGGTAGGGAAGAACACTTGCGATGCCGATGAACAAGCCGGTCGCCATCCCAGATGTCGAACCCGGCCCCTATACCGTGATTCTCATGTTTTACAGTCTGCTCGATGAGCGTCTTTTCGTTATTCGTTGTAATTACTTGCGACGAAAAAACATTATTGCCATGATCTACATGATTTATCCGGTAAACAACCATGGGCCCGCCCATTTGCTCCGTCGCGCGTTTTAGCATCCAGTGCATTAGCTAAGATTTGGTTAACTGGCAGGACAAATCAGCCCGTACTTGTCCGGATACCAAAAATTCCTCAGGGTTGGTGGTTACCGATGCCTCGACGCCTGATTGCCGCAATCGAGCGGCACGCAGTCGTTAAAGCTCTTCCGCAGTGCAGCGACGCTGGTCCCGCGAAACGGCGCTTGTATCAACCCCGCGGCGGATGTGCAGTAATCGCCGTCTCCTCGCTCAGTGACGCTGGCACAAGGCTTGCGGAGCACCAGTCTCAACATGTGGAAAGCTGGCTTAATGCCCGATACTCACATACCGGTCAGAACCATCCCGGTTCTCGATCTTGGTTCCGTATTTGCCGGCGATGGCCGGGCGCTGGAGGAGACCGCGGCGAGGTTGCGGCATGTTTGTCAGACGTTAGGGTTTTTTACGATCGTTAACCACGGGGTGCCGTGGTCATTGGTCGACGCGACCTTTGCGGAGACGGCGCGGTTCCACGGCCAGCCGCTCGATGCGAAGATGGCATGCAAGATCGACGCGATCATGCGTGGCTATCTGCCATTGCGCGGCGGCACAAGCCGCGCCTCGCAGGTTGTTCAGGCGCGCAAGCCGAACGAGAATGAGGCCTTTTTCATCAAGCGCAGCGCGGAGGGTGCCGGCCCGGAGGACCGCTGGCCAAGCGACCTGCCCGGGTTCCGCGATAGCGTGTTGCGCTATTACGATGCGATGGACGCACTGGCGCAGCGGCTGATGCCACTTTATGCGCGCGCTCTCGACCTGCCGGCGGATTTTTTCGCGGATTTGTGCGACAAGCCGCTGACGAGCCTGCGGCTTACGCATTACCCGCCGATGAGTTACGGCGCCGACGAGTTCGGGCTGGCGCCGCACACCGACTCGACCTTCCTGACGTTGCTCGCCCAGAATAAAGTCCCCGGATTGCAGATCCGCACCCCGGAAGGCGACTGGATCGAGGCTCAGGTGACGCCGGAAGCCTTTGTCGTGAATACCGGCGACGTGCTGCATCGCTGGAGTAACGGCCGCTTCCTGTCGACACCGCATCGCGCCCTCAATCTGTCGGCCGGTCCGCGTTATGCCATCCCCTACTTCTTCCACCCCAATCCGGACACGCGGCTCGATTGCCTGCCGAGTTGCGCCGTGGCGGGCGAGACGCCGCGTTTTCCGGCGATGACCTCGGCCGAGTACCTGGCGTGGTTCCGCTCGCAGAACTACGATCACATCCGCGGCGAGGCGGCTTAGCGGTATCCGCGGTTTGTTGCGCCCCCGGCCGTCTGTCGTTAGACCAGTTGGCGCTCTCTCGTGAGAGTAGCGTATCCATGAAATGTTTGCGGTTTGTCGCGGCGTTCGCTGTGGGCATCTTGCTGTACGCCTCCGGTGCACGGGCGGAAAATGTTATCCGAGCCTCGCTCAACACCGAGCTGACCGTTCTCGACCCGATCGTCTCCACCATCAACGCCACTCGCGTTTTCGCCTATCTGGTGTTCGACGAACTGATCGGCATCGACAATGAGGGCCACTACCATCCTCAGATGCTGGAGGGGTGGCAGATCAGTGATGACCGGCTGACCTACACCTTCAAACTGCGCGACGGCCTGAAGTGGAGCGATGGTACGCCGGTCACCGCCGAGGATTGCGTCGCCTCAATCAAGCGCTGGGGAAAGCGTGAGTCGCTTGGCAAGCAATTGATGGCCGCGACCAGGGACATGCAACCGGTCGATGCCAAGACCTTCCTGTTAGAGCTGAACGAGCCCTTTGCCTTTGTCATCGAGGCGCTAGGCAAGCCGGGCAACACGATTCCGGTGATGATGCCGGCGCGGATCGCGGCGACTGACCCGGCGACCCCGGTGAAGGAAATCGTTGGTTCCGGTCCTTTCATCTTCCACCAGAGGGAGTGGAAGCCGGGAGACAAGGCCGTCTTCACGCCCAACCCTTACTACAAGCCGCGCTCCGAGCCGGCGGAGGGGTTGTCGGGCGGCAAGGTGGTCAAGGTCGACCGCGTCGAGCTGATCAGCATCCCGGATCAGGCGATGCGGGTGGCCGGGTTGCAGACCGGTGAACTGGACCTGTTGGAAGTCGTGCCGTTCGACTTTATCAGCGCGTTGCGCAACGACCCGAGCGTGACAATACCCGAGCAGCATGGCGTGCAGCAGATGATGCAGATCCTCAGCATCAATCACGTGACGCCGCCCTTCAACGACATCCGCATTCGCCGCGCATTGCAGGCCGCCATCGTGCAGGAAGACGTCGTCTCGTCGCTCGGGCTGCCGCCCAACATGTTTCTGAAGAAGTGCCTGTCGATCTATATGTGCGACGCGCCGGGCACGACCGATGCTGGTACTGACGTGTATAAAAATGCCGGCACCGAGCATGCGCGTGAATTGCTGAAGGAAGCCGGCTACAAGAACGAACCGGTGGTGTTATTGCACGCCTCGACTTCGGCATTGCTGAATTCGGCGGGTCTCGTCTATGCCGACCTGATGAAAAAAGCGGGGTTTAACGTCGACATCCATACATCGGATTTCTCGACGGTCGCGCAAAAGCGGACGAGCCGCGCGCCCGTCGAACAGGGAGGGTGGAGTGTCATTCCGATCGTCTGGAACGGCATCGATCTGGTGAATCCACTGGCCGACACTGCCATTTCAACCAACTGCAACGAATTCAACCCCGGATGGTACTGCGATCCGGCTCAGACGGAGTTGCTGAAGCGCTTTGCCGTGACCACCGAACTGGCGGAGCGGCGCCAGCTCGCCGATCAGCTACAGGCGGCCTTTCACCGCAATGTCAATTACGTCCTCGGCGGGCAGTTCTCCGCGCCGGCCGCCTACCGCTCCGACCTCAAGGGCGTCATCCCCTTCGGGTTCCCGGTGTTCTGGAACATGGAACGGAAGTAGCAGACCTTCTCAGCGGCGGCCACCACCGCCATGCCCGCCGCCACCGCCATGCCCGCCGCCACCGCCGTGAAACCCGCCACCGCCGTGAAAGCCTCCCTCGCGCCCGCGGCCGAACCCACCGCCATAGAAGAAGCCGAAGCCGGCATCCGGGTAGATGTAATCCGGCGGGCCGGACAAATACGAGGCCGGCTCGCAGCCATATCCTGCGACGTAATAGTAGCCCGGCGGGCACACATAGCCGATTTGGGCGGCGGCGTGATCGATGCTCGCCCATCCCGCAATGCTCAGACCGATAGCGCCGAGAAAGAGCATCGCCTGCCGAATTCTAACCTGGCTCATCGTAACCTCCTGAGGTGCCCGTCTGCGCTGTCGGAGGACGCACACAATCCAAAACGGGATCGCCTCATTTGCTCCGAGATGCCTCGCGCCGCTGCTCAAGCTGAGCGAAAACCGTGTCCGCGGTTTTCTTCTGTTGGGCTGTCAGGCCCTGGTAGAGAGTTCCAAACACGGGTACCAGTTTGTTGACGGCGTCGCTGTGCGCGGCTGTAAGCTTGGCGTACCAGTCGAGCTGGCCGACAGCGGTCGCGTCGGGGTGCCCGGCATGCTCCTGGAACAGGGCCTGCATGGCCTGCGCGTTGCTGCGCATGACATCGGCGAAAGCCTTGAATTGCGGCTCCTCCTCGGCGGTGATGTGAAGCTGTTGGTGGAGCTGCGTGATCCTGGCCTCGACAAGCTCTGCCGGGCCGTGTGACGGCGCCGTGCCGGCTGCGGAAGGCTGGGCAGCAGGGGCGGGCGGCGGGCTCGCCGCGTCAGCCGCGGGTTGCGCCGGAGCCGCCTGTGCCAGCAACACAGCGGCATCTTGCGGCCGCGATGCCGCCGATACCGTGGTCGAGCCCGCCACAAGCAGCAATGCGGTGACAATGCCCACCGCCGTGCAGACGCGATCGCTCGTCGTTTTCATATCCTTGTGCTCCTCGAAATAAATGGCCGAAGCCGATGTCGGTCGATCGTAGCGCGACTTAAGAAACCGTAGCGGCCGCTATCCGAACGCTGGCATCAGCGCCACTGTCAGATCATAGGGCGGCACGAAGCCGGACACCCCCAACGCGAAGCGATGGGGGTGTGATATCGAGGCTCATGGGTAATAGACTATGCGGCGTCGTGCGACGACGCCGTAGCCGTGCGGAGCGTCAGCACATGAAGTTCAGCTTCAGCCCGGGGTCCGGCCATTCCATCTCGGCCAGCTGGCCCGAAGCCGACAGCGTGATGTAGGCGGTGCGCAAATTGGGGCCGCCGAAGCAGATATTGGTCGGGTAGATATCGGGCATCTTCACCTGGCGCACGACATGGCCATCGGGTGCGATTACGGTGATGTGGCCGGTCATCAGCGTCGCGACGCTGATATTGCCGGAGGCCTCGACCGCCAGGCTGTCGAAGCGCTGAAAGCCGGGCAGGCCGCACACCAGGCGGCCGCCATAGGGCGCCGGGAAATGCTCCTTCTTGATCACGCCCGGCGACTCGATATCAAAGGCGAAGACGCGCGAGCTTTCGGTGTCGGCGAAATATACCGTCTTCTCGTCGGGTGACAGGCCGACCCCGTTGGGGCTCAGCAGCGGGTAGGCGAGCTCAGTGATTTTCGAGCCATCTGGCAATGCGTAATACAATCCGCCATGGTCGCGGTGATAGGCATAGCGTTTGCCCAGATCGGTGAAGTAGAAGCCGCCCTGCTTGTCAAAGACGAGGTCGTTTGGCGCTGACAATTTGTGCCCGCTGCACTCCGTGTACAGAACACGCGTTTCACCGGTTTTCGGGTCGATACGCTGGATGGACCCGGTCTTGTAATCGGGCGCGGGGCCGGTCGAGAGGAATTTCGGCGTCGTCTCGTACACCGCGCCGCCATTGTTGCAGACATAGAGCGCGCCGTCCGGCCCGGTCGCGACGCCGTTTGGGCCGCCGCCGGCCTTGCCAATCTCGGTCTTCTTGCCGTCGGACGCGACGCGCGTGACTTTCCTACCGGAAATCTCGCCGAGGATCACCGACCCGTCGGCCATCCACACCGGCCCTTCGGGAAATCCCAGATCGGACGCGAGAATGCGAATATCGGCCATGTCTTCCTCCCGAAATTTTTGAGTTGCCGCAAAGATCCTCTCCCGCATGCGGGAGAGGGGAGACCAGCCGCGTTGGCGGCTGGTGGGTGAGGGTCTTACAGAAGGAGTCGCGTCCCCTCACGCCAGCCCTCCCCCCACTGGGGGAGAAGGGGCTTTACCGAGGGGGACTACTTCACCGACGAGAAGCTGGTGGGGATCAGGAAGGAGTTTTCGACGCGAGCGTTGATCGGGCCGGCTTTTTCGGTTTCGGCGCGTTTGGCGATCCATTCCGGGTCGGCCTGGAACGCGTCCCATTTCTTCTCGCGTTCGGCCAGCGACTCCCATTGCAGCATGTAGGTCAGGTCACCATTCGACTCGCCGACCAGAGTTGTCCAGAACCCGGCCTGCTTGATGCCATGCCGCTCCCAGATCTTCAGCGTAATGGTATCGAACCGCTTCAGCAGGTCGGGTAATTTGCCGGGCATCGTGTGATAGACGCGCAGTTCATAGATCATGGCAGTTTTTCCTCTCGCTGAGTTCTTCAGGCCGTCACTTCACTGACGAGAATGACGTTGGCACCAGGAACTGGTTGGTGATCGAGGCGACGATCGGGCCATTCTTTTCGGTCTCGGCGCGCGCCTTGAGCCATTCCGGATCGGCGCCGAACTTGCCCATCTTCTCCTCGCGTTCGGCCAGTGACTCCCATTTCAGGAAGTAGGTCAGATCCATGCTGTTGGGGCCGACTAG
>Ga0213875_10002324_pt1 | contig 11505 bp, 13 predicted proteins | sample BarmaccomBMRX_R8_FD_160105 | JGI IMG/M metagenome (GOLD analysis project Ga0213875, IMG submission 160105) | Root-associated microbial communities from Barbacenia macrantha in rupestrian grasslands, the National Park of Serra do Cipo, Brazil - RX_R8 | ecosystem: Host-associated > Plants > Roots... | reverse complement strand
CGCGTTGGCGCCCCCCGGCGTCAGGCCGGACCGGCCAGGCGCACCAGCAGCGGCGGCGACGCCTCGGCCTCGGCGGCCATCAGGAACGACAGGCCGAGGCCGCCGGCGCGGGCGAGCAGCGCGGTGAGCGGCGCCTGCAACTCGCGCGCCCCGCCCAGCGCCTGCCACGCCGCCGCCTCGTCGGCGAGGCAGGCCGCGAAGCCGGCCGGCCAGGCGGCGCGCGGCCCGGCGATCGTGGCGACGACCTCACGCACGGCGTCGCCGGCGAGCGACACGCGCCCGCCGCCCGGCAGCGCCTCCGCGCCAAGCAGCAGCACGTTCAGCAGCAGGCGGCCGGCGGCCGGGGTGAAGGCGGCCGTCGACGGCAGGGCGGAGAGGTCGATCTGCACGCGCCGCCGGCCCGGCAGGCCCTCCGCCAGGGCGGCCAGGTCGGCGACCCCGAGCGGCCCGCCTTCCGGTCCCCAGGCCGCGCGCAGTAGCCGCAGGCGCTGGCCCAGCTCGCGCGCGGCGTCCACCGCGAGCTGCAGCGCCTCCTCGCCGGCGCCGGGATCCTCGTGCGCCAGTTCGAGCGCACCCATCGTCGTGCCGAGCAGGCCGCTGATATCGTGGGTCAGCCGGGCGGCAAGCAGGGCGGCGAGACGCACCGACGGGTTCGCCGCCAGGTCCTTTGCAGGCATCGGTTGCCTCCCCACTTCAATCGAGCCCCACGCGAATTGAGCCATGCCACACCCGGCCGCCTCGCCGCTCGAACCCGGTCAGCGCGTCCGCCACCCCGGCCAGCCGGGCTGGGGAGCAGGACAGGTGCAGTCGGCGATCGGCGACCGTATCACCGTCAATTTCGAGAACGCAGGCAAAGTCCTGGTAAATGCGCGTGTGGTCACGTTGGAGCTGCTGGACGAGGATGCCGCGAAAAGACGCCCTTGAGCCCTCCCCACGTGCCGGCGCAGGTCTTAATATGTCCGCAGGAGGCTCACGCCGAGATGATCGATCCGTTCGGACGGTCCATAACCTACCTGCGCGTCTCGGTGACCGACCGCTGCGACCTTCGCTGCGTCTACTGCATGGCCGAGGACATGACGTTCCTGCCGAAGGCGCAGATCCTGTCGCTCGAGGAGCTGGACCGGGTGTGCGGCGCCTTCATCGGCCTCGGCGTGCGCAAGATCCGCATCACCGGCGGCGAGCCGCTGGTGCGGCGTGACGTGATGCGGCTGTTCGAGAGCCTCGGCAGCCGGTTGGGCACCGGGCTGGAGGAGCTGACGGTCACCACCAACGCGAGCCAGCTGGCCCGCCATGCGGCGGCGCTGCGCGCGGCCGGCGTGCGGCGGGTGAACGTCAGCCTGGACACGCTCTCGCCGCAGCGCTTCGCGGCGATCACGCGCTGGGGGCGCCTCGATAAGACACTGGACGGCATCTTCGCGGCCAAGGCCGCCGGCCTGGCGATCAAGATCAACACGGTCGCGCTGAAAGGCGTGAACGAGGACGAGTTCGACGCCCTCCTCGCGTGGTGCGGCGAGCACGGCTTCGACCTCTGCCTGATCGAGACGATGCCGATGGGCGACATCGACGGCGACCGGACGGCGCAGTACCTGCCGCTCTCGGTCGTGCGCAGCCGGCTCCGCCAGCGCTGGACGCTCGAGCCGAGCGGCTTCCGCACGGGCGGACCGGCCCGATACTATGACGTGGCGGAGACCGGGCGCCGCGTCGGCTTCATCACGCCGATGACCCACAATTTCTGCGAAAGCTGCAATCGCGTCCGGCTGACCTGCACCGGGACGCTATACATGTGCCTGGGGCAGGACGACGCGGCCGACCTCCGGCCGGTTCTGCGCGCCGGCGCCGACGACGCGGCGCTTCAGGACGCGATCCGCGCGGCGATCCGGCGCAAGCCCAAGGGGCACGACTTCATCATCGACCGCCGCCAGGCCCGCCCCGCGGTCGCCCGCCACATGAGCGTGACGGGAGGATAGACCGCGGCCTCCCCCGCCGGCGGGAGGCCGCGCATCTGACGGCCCGGCAAGCTTAGTAGGTCCGCGGCTGCACCACGACGGTCGAGGGCGGCGGCGGGCTCGACGGCTGGACAACGACGGCCGGGGCCGGCGACGCTGCGACGGTGGGCGGCGGGGAGTTGATGGAGCAGGCAGCCAGCGCACACAGAAGCGTGGCGGCCAACGCGAGCACTCGAGACGGGCCGGCGGACATGAGCATACCTCGGTTGGTTGAGGGGTGAACCGGTAGCGGTTCGCTGCCGTTACGCACCAAGCGTGGCGAAGTTGCGGCGTCGCTCACGGCGGCGTGTCGCGATCGTCGCCGGGGGCTAGGCTGAGCGGGGTGGCGCCGCTGCCGCGCGGCAGCGGCCTGGGCTGGCTCGGCGACGGCGCCCATCCCGTCATCATCGCGATGCGCAAGGTCGCCCGTACCCGCCCGTCGCTGCGTGGCAGCGCGGCGAGGGCCGCGGGAAAGAGATCACGGGCCGGGATCCGCCGGTCGCGCAGGCGCACGGCGTTCGACTCGCCGGCGGCGCGCAGCTCGCCCAGCAGCGCCGTCGGGTCGGCGTAGAGCAGGACCAGCTCATCGGCGTCGGCGACCGGCAGCGCAAAGCCGGCGCGCGACAGCAGCGACGCACAATCGCGCAGATCGGGAAACGGCGAGACGCGCGGCGACGCGCCGCCGGCGATCGCCGCCTCCGCCTCGGCGAGCGCCGTCCGCAGCTCGCCGAGCGTGCCGAGCGCCGGCAGGCTCGCCAGCAGCAGGCCGTCCGGCTGCATCGCCCGGCGCAGCTGGATCAGCGCGCCCGGCAGGTCGTTGACCCAGTGCAGCGACAGGCTGGCCACGACGAGGTCGAAGCTGTTCGGGCCGAACGGCAGCCACTCCTCGTCGGCCGCGACGCACGGGCCGCCCGACCGCGCCGCCATGCGCGCCGAGAGGTCGCAGGCGACGGTCGCGATGCCGCGCGCCCGCAGCAGGGGTGCGACGACTCCCCGGCCGCCGACGTCGAGCGCACGGCTGAAGCGGCGGGTGGTGTCGTCGAGCCGGTCGAGCAGGCGGCCGGCGGCTTCGCGAAGGACCTCGCCGACGCTGCCGACTTCCGCGGCGGCGCGGTCCCGGTGCAGCCGGACGGCCCGGCGGTCGAACACGGCTTGGCTCACGCTGGGCATGTGCGGCGCGGCGCCGCGCCTGCCAAGGGCAGGCTTGCATCGACCTGACAGCCAAGCGGTTTGGGTCTAGCCTTCCGCGGCTTTCGAGGGAGAACGTCCATGAACGCAGCCGATGTCTCGGCCGCCCGCACCGCCGCGGTCGGCGCGACAATCGAACGCATCCGCAGCCTCGAGCAGGCGGCGATCCGTGAAAGCGGCCGCATCACCCGCGCGGCGCTCGACCGGATCAAGCAGGAGATGCTGGCGCTCGCCGCGCAGGAGCAGCTGTTCCCTTCATCGGAGTTTCCCCCGCCGCCGGCGGGCGAGAAGGGCAGCCGCCGCTATCTGTTGCGCGAGGACCCCGACAACCGCCTGGCGCTCTACATGAACGCGCTGAACCCCGGCAACGAGACGCGCCCGCACGACCACACGACCTGGGCGGTCGTCGTGGCGGTGCAGGGGCAGGAGCTGAACCGCGTCTATCGCCGCACCGATCCCGGCGGCCGGGAGGGCGAGGCGCGGCTGCAGCTCGACCGCGAGGTCATGGTCGAGCCGGGCCGCGGCATCGCGCTGATGCCCGAGGACATCCACTCCATCCACACCACCGGCACGGTGCCGACCCGCCATTTGCACATGTACGGCCTGGCGCTGGAGCGGCTCGACGACCGGGTCGGCTACGACCTGCAGGCCGGCACGGTGCAGCCGTACAACCAGGCCTTCATGAAGCCGAACGCCACGCGGTGATGCGCCGGATCGGCCCGGCGGAGCTGCGCGCGGCGATCGCCGACGGGGGCGAGCTCGCCATCCTGGACGCCCGCGAGGAGGGCGAGTTCGGCACCGGCCACCTGTTCTGGGCGGTGCCCTGCCCGCTCTCCCGCCGGGAGATCGACGCGCGCGCCCTGCTTCCCCGGCTCGCCGTGCGCGTCGTCTGCGTCGATGACGGCCGCGGCGTCGCCGAGCGCCTGGCCGGCTGGCTGACGGACATCGGAGCCGCCGATGTGAGCGTGCTGGAGGGCGGCACGCCGGCCTGGCAGGCGGCCGGAGGCGTGCTGTTCACCGGCGTCAACGTGCCCTCGAAGGCGTTCGGCGAGTGGGTCGAGCACCACTACGGCACCGAAAGCATCGATGCGCCGGACCTGCGGGCCTGGCTGGACGAGGGCCGCAACGTGCTGGTGCTCGACAGCCGGCCGCTCGACGAATTCACCCGGATGTCGATCCCCCGGGGGGTCAACGTGCCCGGGGGCGAGCTGGTCTATCGCATCGGCGACCTGGCGCCCGATCCCGCGACCACCGTGGTGGTGAACTGCGCCGGGCGCACGCGCAGCATCCTCGGCGCCGAGAGCCTGCGCCGCGCCGGCATCCCCAATCGCGTGCTGGCGCTGCGCAACGGGACGATGGGCTGGGAACTCGCGGGCTTGCGACCGGATCGCGGCAGCACCGCGCGCTACCCGGACGGGCGGCCGCGCACCGCCGACCAGGCGCTGGCGCGCGCCCGGGCGTTCGCCGAGGCGTCGGGCGTGGGCGTCATCGGCGCACTCGACCTCGCGCGCTACGAGGAGGACCCCGACCGCACGCTCTACGCGCTCGACGTGCGCGACCCCGCGGAGTTCGCCGCCGGCCATCGGCCGGGCAGCCACAACGCGCCGGGCGGCCAGCTGGTGCAGGCGACCGACCGGTGGATCGGCGTGCGCAACGCCCGGGTCGCGCTGCTGGACGATGACGGCGTGCGCGCCCGCATGGCCGGGGCGTGGCTGCGCCAGATGGGCCACCGCGACGTCTTCGTCGTGGAAGGCGGACTGGAGGGCGCGCGCAGCGAAGGCCCGGCGCCGGTGCCGGTACCCGAACTGGCGGAGCCGGCGGACTGGATCGAACCGGCAGCACTCGCCGACCAGCCCGACGGGGCCGTGGTGATCGATCTCGCCCGCAGCGTGGAATTCCGCGACGGCCACATCCCCGGCGCGCTCTGGGGCATCCGCACCCGGCTGGAGGCGCTTCGCCTGGCCCTGGCCGGCGCGTCGCGGGTCGTCCTGACCTCGCCGGACGCGGTGCTGGCGCGCCTCGCGGTCGCAGAGGTGCGGGCGCTGGCCGGCGCGCCGGTGCGGGTGCTGCGAGGCGGCACTACCGCCTGGGCGCGCGAGGGCGGGCCCCTCGCGCAGGACCGCACCGACCCGCCGGACCTGGCCTGTGCCGACGTCTATCTCCGCCCGTACGACCGCAACAGCGGGGTGGAGGCGGCGATGCGGGCCTACCTGTCCTGGGAGATCGACCTGCTCCACGACGTGGCGCGTGACGGCAGCGTCCGGTTCGGCGTGCCGGCCGAGACGGAACGTGCCGGCTGAGCCGCTCGTGCGCATGGCCGGCGGCCTGCGCCGGGCGGCCCTGGCGGCGCTCGACCTACTGCTTCCGGCGAGCTGCCTGACCTGCGACGCGCCGGTCGGCGAGCCCGGACAGCTCTGCACCGCCTGCTTCCAGGCGACGGAATTCGTGACCGAGCCGCTCTGCCGGTGCTGCGGCGTGCCGTTCGTCCACGCCGCCCAGGGGGGGCCGGATCGGCTGTGCCCCGGCTGCCGGGCCGGGCCGCCGCCCTTTCAGCGGGCGCGCGCGGCGCTGCGCTACGACGCGCAGGCGCGACGGATCCTGCTGCCCTTCAAATACGCCGACCGGACGGAGATCGCCGCCGCGCTGGCGCGCCACATGGCCCGCGCCGGCGCCGCGCTGCTGCGCGAGGCCGATCTGCTGGTTCCGGTGCCCCTGCATCGCCGGCGGCTGCGCGCGCGGCGCTACAACCAGGCGGCGCTGCTCGCCCGCGCCCTCGCGGCACAGACCGGCGTGCCGGCGATGCAGGACGCGCTGCGGCGGGTGCGGCATACCGTGCCGCTCGGTGAGCGCGGGGCGGAGGAACGCGCGCGAATCCTGCAGGGCGCCGTCGTGGTGCGGGCGGAGCGCGCCGCCCGGCTGCGCGGCCGGCGCGTGCTGCTCGTCGATGACGTGATGACCTCCGGCGCGACCGCCGCGGCCTGCGCGGGCGTGCTGCGCGAGGCCGGCGCCGCGGCCGTCGATGTGCTGGTGGCGGCTCGCGTGCCGGACCCGCGGCTCGCCTGACCGCGCCCGCACCCTTGTCCAGCACGGCTTGCATCACGACCTTACCTCGCCTGAAGGAGGGCGCATGCCGGACGTCGAAATCTACACCCAGCCCTGGTGCCCCTATTGCAGCCGGGCCAAGGGCCTGCTGGCCCGCAAGGGCATCGCGTTCCGGGAAATCGACGCCCCCTACGGGACGGCAGAGCGCGAGGCATCCGTCCAGCGGTCCGGCGGGCGCACCAGCGTGCCGCAGATCTTCGTCGACGGCCGGCATATCGGCGACTGCGACGAACTGATGCGCCTGGAAGCGACGGGGCGGCTGGATTCGCTGCTGGCCGTGGCGTGAACGCCACGCCCTGTCGCGAGGCTGCCACAAGGCTGGCATTCCTGCGGTCCGAGTGCTGGGATCGCGGGGCCGCCGGCCTCGGGAATCGCCGATGATCCATTACGACCTGCGCTGCGACCGGGACCATGCGTTCGACGGCTGGTTCAAGGACAGCGCCGCGTTCGATTGCCAGGCCGGCCTGGGCCTGCTGGAGTGTCCGGCCTGCGGCAGCACCGAGGTGGCGCGCGCCCTGATGGCGCCCGCGCTTGCCAAGCGGCGGCGCCCCCCTTCCCCGGCGCAAGCTGCGAAGCCCGCCGGCGCCGCTCCATCCCCGCCGCAGCCGATGGCGGTCAGCGAGGCGCGCATCCCCGACCAGGTGCGCGCCGTTCTGCAGCGGCTGCGCACCGAGGTGGAGCGGAACTGCGATTATGTCGGGCCCGACTTCGCCGAGGAGGCGCGCCGCATCCATCGCGGCGAGAGCGACCGGCGCGGAATCTACGGCGAGACGACGCCCGACCAGGCCGAGACGTTGGCCGAAGAGGGCGTGCAATTCTCGCGCATCCCCTGGGTTCCCCCGGCCGACGGCTGAGCGCCGCACGCGACTTGCGCCGCGGATGCAGCATTACGCGGCTTGCGCCGCGGATTCAGCGTCACGCGGCTTGCGCCGCGATGATGTAGTTCACCGACAGGTTGCGCCCGGTGCGCCAGCGGCCTGCCAGCGGATCGTAGGTCAGGCCGGCCACGTCGGCGACGCGCAGCCCGGCGCGCCGCAGCCCGGCGCCGAGCTCCGCGGGAGTCACGAACCGGCGCCAGTCATGCGTGCCGACCGGTAGCCAGCGCAGCAGGTACTCGGCGCCGAGCTTCGCGGCGATCCAGGCCTCGGTGGTGCGGTTCAGGGTGGAGAGGAACAGCAGCCCGCCCGGCGTCACCAGCCGGCCCACTGCGGCGAGGAAGGCGGCAGGATTTGGCACGTGCTCGATCACCTCGAGCGCGGTCACGACGGGGAAGCCCGCGCCCTCGGCTACCAGGTCCTCGGCGACGGCCTGCCGATAGGCGAGCGGCAGCGCCTGGCCGGCGGCGTGGGCGCGCGCGGCCGCGATCGTCTCGCTGGCGGCGTCGATGCCCAGCACCCGATGGCCGCGCGCGGCGAGCGCCTCGGCGGCGAGCCCGGCGCCGCAGCCGATATCGAGCACGGCCACGCCGGAGTCGCCGAAGCGCCGGCGGATACGCGTCTCGATCCAGGCAATGCGGGCGGGGTTCATGCCGTGCAGCGGCCGCATCGGCCCATCCGGGTCCCACCAGCGCGCGGCGAGCGCGTCGAACCGCGCCACCTCCTCGGCCGACGCGGCCCCAGTGCCGATCCGTTCGCCCATCATATCGCTCGCCATCTCGCTCCCTGCGTTGCTCCCTATGTTGCCCCCCTGGGGCGCGGCCGGTATGTGTGTGCGCGCTTGTGCGCCCCAGGGGTCGCGGCCGCAACCGCGCGCCCTGCGCCGCCGCGAAGGACATGCAGATGGCCCGCGTCGTCATGAAGTTCGGCGGCACTTCGGTCGCCGACCTCGACCGGATCCGCGGCGTCGCCCGGCGGGTGCAGCGGGCCGTGGCGGCCGGCGATGAGGTGGCGGTCGTTGTCTCCGCCATGGCCGGGGTCACCAACCAGCTCGTCGCCTGGTGCCAGGCGCTCTCGCCGCTGCACGACGCGCGCGAATACGACGCGGTGGTGGCGACCGGCGAGCAGGTCACCGCCGGCTTGCTGGCGATCGCGCTGCAGGAGATGGGCGTGGAGGCGCGTTCCTGGCTCGGCTGGCAGATCCCGCTGGTCAGCGACGACGCGCACGGCAAGGCCCGCATCGAGCGTATCGAGGGGACCGAACTGGTGGCGCGCATGCGCCGCGGCCAGGTGCCGGTGGTCGCGGGATTCCAGGGCGTCGGCCCGGACGGCCGGGTGACCACGCTCGGCCGCGGCGGGTCGGATACCTCCGCCGTGGCGCTGGCGGCGGCCATCCGGGCGGACCGCTGCGACATCTACACGGATGTCGACGGTGTCTATACAACCGACCCGCGAATCGTTGCGAAGGCGCGCAAGCTCGACAGGATCGCCTACGAGGAGATGCTGGAACTCGCCTCGGTCGGCGCCAAAGTGCTGCAGACGCGCAGCGTCGAGCTGGCCATGAAGGAACGGGTCCGCGTGCAGGTGCTGTCCAGCTTCGAGGAAGCACCCGGGACGCTGCTGGTCGACGAGGACGAGATCGTGGAAAAAGAGGTGGTTACCGGCATCGCCTATTCGCGCGATGAGGCGAAGATCACGGTCCGCCGGGTGCCGGACCGGCCGGGCATCGCGGCAGCGATTTTTGGTGCGTTGGCGGCGCAGGGCGTCAACGTCGATATGATCGTGCAGAACGTCTCTGCCGAGGGCACGACCGACATGACCTTCACGGTCGGCAAGGCGGACCTGCCGCGCGCCCGCGCAGCACTCGGATCGGCGCGCGAGGCCGTCGGGTTCGCCGACATCCTCGCCGATCCCGACGTGGCGAAGATCAGCGTGGTCGGGGTGGGCATGCGCAGCCACCCCGGCGTGGCCAACACGATGTTCCGAACCCTGGCCGACAAGTCGATCAACATCCAGGTCATCTCGACCAGCGAGATCAAGGTGAGCGTGCTCATCGCCGCCGAATACACCGAGCTCGCGGTGCGCGCTCTGCACACCGCGTACGGCCTCGATGCCGCCTGAGGCCGCAAGCGAAGACGACCGGCTGGCGGCGGCGCGCCTCGATCTCGACCGGCTGTGGGAGCGCGGCGCGCGCTTCCTCGGGACGCGCTACGCCATCATGGGCGGGGCGATGACCTGGGTCAGCGAGCGCCACCTGGTCTCGGCCATCTCGAATGCCGGCGGCTTCGGCGTGATCGCCTGCGGGGCGATGGATCCGGCCCAGCTCGAGGCGGAGATCGCCGGCACCCAGGCGCTGACCGAGCGGCCGTTCGGCGTCAACCTCATCACCATGCATCCGCAGCTCGATGATCTCGTCCGGGTCTGCCTGGCGGCGCGGGTGGGGCACGTGGTGCTGGCCGGCGGCATTCCGCCGGGCAGTGCCGTGCGGGCGGTGAAGGACGGCGGGGCCCGGCTGGTCTGCTTCGCGCCGGCGCTCGTGCTGGCGCGCCGGCTGGTGCGCTCGGGCGCCGACGCGCTGGTGATCGAAGGATCGGAGGCCGGTGGCCATATCGGGCCGGTGTCGCTGACCGTGCTGGCCCAGGAGATCCTGCCGCATATGCGCGAGGTGCCGGTGTTCGTCGCCGGCGGGCTCGGCCGGGGCGAGGCGATCCTTTCCTACCTCGAAATGGGCGCGGCCGGGGCGCAGCTCGGCACACGGTTCGCCGCGGCGGCAGAATCGATCGCCCATCCGCGCTTCAAGCAGGCGTTCATTCGCGCCGCCGCCCGCGACGCCCTGCCGTCCGTGCAGCTCGACGAGCGCTTTCCGGTGATCCCCGTGCGCGGCCTGGTCAATGCCGGAAGCAAGCGGTTTCTGCAGCACCAGGCCGCGACGCGCGACCGCTTCGAGTCCGGCGAACTGACGCGTGAGGCGGCGCAGCTCGCCATCGAGCATTTCTGGGCCGGCGCGCTCCGCCGCGCGGTCATCGAGGGCGACGTCGAGAACGGGTCGGTGATGGCCGGCCAGTCCGTCGGCATGGTCACCGCCGAGCAGCCCACGGCCACGATCATCGCCGAGCTGATCGCTCAGGCCAGCGCCGCCCTGGCGGCACGCGGCGGGCATCATGCCGGACCCTAGGCGCCGCCGGCTTCCGCAACCCGCGATCCGAGCGGGCTGAACCGTGTCCACGCCCCGCCGCCTGCTGGCAAGGTTGCGGGCGACGATGGCGTCCGGTGCCGCGCCGCTGCCGCAGCTCGTCCGCCTGGTCGCCTCCGAGCTGGTCGCCGAAGTCTGCTCCATCTACGTGATGCGGCCCGGCGACATCCTGGAGCTGACCGCCACCGAGGGGTTGCGCCCCGACGCGGTCGGCCGCACGCGCTTGCGTGTCGGCGAAGGAATCATCGGCATCGTCGCAGCGACCGGCAAGCTGCTGAACCTGCCGGACGCGCAGAATCACCCCGCCTTTGCCTACCGGCCGGAGACCGGGGAGGAACCGTTCATCTCGCTGCTCGCCGTGCCGGTACGCCGGGCCGGGCACACGATGGGCGTGCTGGCCGTGCAGAACCGGGCGCCGCGCAGCTACGCCGAGGACGAGGTCGAGGTACTGGAGACGGTGGCGATGCTGCTGGCCGAGGTGCTGGCCGCGGCCGGCGCCTCGGACGGGGCGGAAGAAGGTGTCGCCGCCACCCTGCCGCGGCGCTTCCCCGCGTCGAGCCTGGTGCCGGGGCTGGCGGTCGGCCCGGTGGTCGTGCATGGCAGCGGTCCGGCGCCACGCCGGCTGCTGGCGGACGACCCCGAGCAGGAGCTGGCCCGGCTCAGCGGCGCCGTGAAGGCGATGCAGCGCGGGCTCGACGAGCTGATCGCCGGCTCCCTGCCGCCGGGCGGCAACGGTGCCGCCGACCCCGGCTCGAGCGCCACGCGGGAGGTGCTCGAAGCGTATCGGCTGGTCGCCGCCGACGCCGGCTGGCTGCGTCGGGTGCAGGACGTCGTGCGCAGCGGCCTGACGGCCGAGGCCGCAGTGAACCGGGTCACGGGCGAGCTGCGCGACCGGATGCGCCGGATCGTCGACCCCTATCTGCGCGAGCGGGTCGCCGACCTCGAGGACCTCGCGGGACGGCTGCTGGCGGCACTGGACGGGCACGCGCGGCCGGAGGTGGCGCCGGGGGCGATCCTGATCGCCCGCCGGCTCGGACCCGCCGACCTGCTGGACTGGCACGCCGCCGGGATCGCCGGCGTGGCGGTCGAGGAGGGCAGCGCCAACGGCCACGCCGCGATCATCGCCCGCGCCCTCGGCCTGCCGACCATCGCCGGGCTGCGC
>Ga0213875_10002323_pt1 | contig 11507 bp, 12 predicted proteins | sample BarmaccomBMRX_R8_FD_160105 | JGI IMG/M metagenome (GOLD analysis project Ga0213875, IMG submission 160105) | Root-associated microbial communities from Barbacenia macrantha in rupestrian grasslands, the National Park of Serra do Cipo, Brazil - RX_R8 | ecosystem: Host-associated > Plants > Roots... | reverse complement strand
CTCATCGGTCTGGGCGCCGAACATCATCGTGCCGAGGCACAGAGGAGAGATTTTCAAGCCGCTGCGGCCAAGCCTGCGATATTCCATATCGTATCCTTTGTGGGTGCGAACGAGCGAAGCGGCGACCGCTGTTGAGCTCTAATGGCGGAAATGCCGGATACCGGTGAAGACCATGGCAATGCCGGCCTCGTCCGCCGCCGCGATCACATGCTGGTCGCGCATCGATCCGCCGGGCTGGATCACCGCAGTGGCCCCCGCTTCGATCGCCGCGAGAAGGCCGTCCGGAAACGGGAAGAACGCGTCGGAGGCGACGACCGCCCCCTTCGCAAGGCTGTCCTCGGCTCCTGCGGTCTTGGCGGCTTCGGCCGCCTTCCAAGCTGCGATGCGAGAGGCATCCACGCGGCTCATCTGTCCCGCTCCGATGCCGACGCTCGCACCACGCTTTGCGTAGACGATGGCATTCGATTTGACGTGCTTGCAGACGCGCCAGGCGAATTTGAGATCGTCGAGCTCGGCTCGGGTCGGCGCTCGCCGCGTGACCGTCTTCAAGTCGCCGTCACCGAGAACCGCTGCGTCGCGCGATTGCACCAGGAAACCGCCCCCGACGGTGCGAACCGCAAGGCCCGGGGCCGCAGGGTCAGGCAATCCTCCCGTAAGCAGAAGGCGCAGGTTCTTCTTCGCGGCGAACACGGCGAGCGCGTCTTCATCCGCGTCAGGCGCCACGACAACCTCGGTGAACATGCCGGCGATCGCGGTGGCCGATGCGCGGTCGAGCTTGCGATTGACCGCCACGATGCCGCCGAATGCGGAAGTCGAGTCACAGCGAAGCGCCTTGCGATAGGCGTCGACGAGATCGGTTCCGATCGCGACGCCGCAGGGGTTGGCGTGCTTGACGATGACGCAGACCGCATCTTCCGGGTCGAATTCAGCAACGCATTCGATCGCGGCGTCGGTGTCGTTGATGTTGTTATACGAGAGTTCCTTGCCCTGAACCTGGCGCGCCGTCGCGACCCCGAAGCGCGGCTCGGACAAGCGATAGAAGCCGGCCTTCTGGTGCGGATTTTCGCCATAGCGGAGCGCCTGCGCTAAAAGCCCACCGAGCGCGTAGGCGCCCGGCGCCTCGAGGCCAGTCTCTCGCAATAGCCAGTTTGAGATCGCTGCGTCATAGGCGGCCGTCCTCGCATAGGCTTTGGCCGCAAGGCGACGCCGAAGCCCGAGCGTCGTTGCACCATCATGTGCCTCGAGCTCAGCGGAAATGTCGGCGTAGTCGGCGGGGTCGACGACGACCGCGACATCGGCGTGGTTCTTGGCGGCGCCGCGGATCATGGCGGGGCCGCCGATATCGATGTTCTCGACAAAGGCTTCGAATGACGCCGCCCCGCCGAGCATCTGCTCGAAGGGATAGAGATTGACGACGAGAAGATCGATGGCCTCGATGCCATGAGCGAGCATCGCCGCCTCGTGCTCCGGATTCTCCCGGATGGCCAGAAGCCCCCCATGCACCTTGGGATGCAAGGTCTTGAGCCGGCCATCCATCATTTCGGGAAAACCCGTGAGCTCGGCCACATCCACTACCTCGAGGCCGGCATCCTTCAGAGCCTTCGCGGTTCCCCCTGTCGAAACAAGCTTGATGCCCCGGTTGGCAAGCGAGCGAGCGAGCGCGACGAGCCCCGCCTTGTCCGAAACCGAGAGAAGGGCGCGTGTGACGCGCCGAAGATCGGAGGCCATGAAGCGGTCCTGGGCCGAGGGGTCAAGCGGCGCTTAACACGATCCGATGAAAGACTACAGAAGCCTGCGTGGCTGCATATCCGCCGCTAAGCTCTCGAGTGCTTCTCTTGAGCTGCCGGGCTCAAGCGCGAAACGAGAATTGGGCATCAGCGGCAGAAGCTCTTTGCCTCTTGGCATCTCGAACACGGGTGAAACGCCAAGCGATCTCGCGCGTGACGGAAGATTGTGCTTCGATCACGATCTGCTGGGTCCGTCCGGCTCCGTCGGCCGCGGCATAGAAGATGCTCTCCTCGAGCACAGGTCGTTGCCCGGCGACCTCGAACCGCCAAACCGCGCCGCTCGGCAGGTCGAGCCTGACGGCGCCTTCTCCCGGTTCGATCGCCGCGTGCACGCTGGGATGGAGATGAAACCGCAACGCAAACGGGACGGCGCCGGGGGGGCGCTTCGGGTCGGCATCGAGGAGTGCGTCGAGGCCGTGCACCGTGATGCCGTCCGGGCTCAATGCGATGCCGCGCTCATGCAAGAGGCCGAAGCGGCGCGCATAACCATGATGCATGGCGGTCAATCGCGTTCCGGACTCGCCTTCCTCTCGCAAGACCTTTGGCGTCGCCGGGCTGTCGACAATCGCCGCGCCCAGTTCGGTTCGCACGTTCCGTGTCTCGAATTGGCAGGATGAAGTGTCAGCGATCACAAGCGTCGAATGCGCCGCGGTATGCCGCGCCGCCTCGCGCGCCGCGCTCGAACCCGTGATCGGCGCGCCGCAATTCACGACCACCCGCCACGCCCCGTCCGAAAACTCGAAGGCGAGCGCGCTTGCATGTGCGGCCCGCGAGAAATCGAAAGGGGGCGGGCCGCCGACATCCATGAGCAAGGTGGTCGTGCCGTCCATCAGTCGCTCATAGCCGGAAGCCGGAGCGCTGAGCAGCGGTTCTCCCGGTGTCTGCTCGTAGCGAAACACGATCGCCAGCGAATCGGCCGGCATATAGCCCATGCCGTGAAACAGGCCGAGGGTACCATCGCCAAGGCGCAGAAGGCGCAAGAAAGGCAGGCTTCGAGCGAGCGTCGATTGCAACGCTTCGGGCGGGGTCTCATTCTTCGCGAGGAAGAGGTGACGCAACGGCAAGAGATCGAGGAGAAGATCGACGATCGCCCGCGGCGACCTGCTGACGTATCCGCCGTCGTCGAGGATGCATCGCCGGATCTCGACCATCAAGGCCCGGTTCGCGAGGCGGAGCAGCCTTGGTTTGGCATCCGAGGAGAGGGCGAGCGCACAAAGCGCGATCGCGGCAAGGAATCGATCCTCGACTGGAAATCCGCCTCTTATGCCGACGAACAGGTGTCGCGCATGTTGGCCGATGGCGCGCATGAAGCGCCTGTAAAAGGCAAGATCGGCACCCTCCAGAAGGTAGGGCGACCCGCTGATCCAGGACAATAGGCGCCGCGCCGCCACCGGGCCCGCCCAGGCGGCATCTCCATTGTTCCTGCGCAGCCGGAGAAAATCGGAGACCAGCGTCCGCGCATTCGTCCTCGCCATCGGGCTTTCGGCGACGCGCAAATGACGCAGCCAGCCGAAGCCGTTCAGCAGATTCTCCCATTGCGGGGAAGGAGGGGGCACCTCGAACGGAGATTGTCCCTGCACATGCACCACCTTGCCCGCGAACACGAAGAAGCCGGCCAAAATGTCCTCGGCAACGGTCGGATCATGCGTGCGCGGGTCGGGAGGCGCGATAATGAGCCGCTTCGGCATCCGAAGCGCCGAAACGGAAAGCGCGGCCGGCAAGGCGCGCAAGCCCGCGCCGGTGCGAACCCAGGCGCGGCCCATTGCCCACGTTCGCCACCGCGATCCAGCCACCCTCGCTCCTTTGGCGATCGTTTAAGAGATCCGCCCCGCCCGATGCCCTCTCATCAGAAAAGGCGTTCCCCGTCCCTCGACTTCGAATATGCGGCAAATTTCACCTGCCCGGCGCTGCATCGACGCCGAGCATCGGGTAAGACACCCGGCGCCACGGTTCTGCTCCACCAGATGCGAGCACGACCCTTGTCCTCCAGGTTCGTGCCAGTCCGTCCTATCTCCTGCACGAGCGCAAGCCAAGAAGCGGCTTTTTCCAAAACGGAGCCGAAGGGGCTGCGAACGAGCGTAGGTGAAGGGTCGAGCTGCCCATAGATAGCTGAAGCCCTTCGGCACCGGCACGCCTTGCATATCGGAAACCGGGGAGAGGGGCTTCGATGCAACAAGGCTTGCGTTTGCTTCACGAAGCGCACATCTGGTGGAGGGGCCCAATGGATATTTCCGACGAATGGTCTCCACCACAAAGTCGATCAACAATATTGTAATGGGGGTGGCCGAGGACTTCCCGAGAGAATCCGTTTGTCGGGGGCGGATCATCGGAGTATCGCACAAAATGAGCGCCTCGCCAGCCAATTCCCTGCCCAAGGAGGCAAAAGCGGTTCGTCGGGCCTCTCCATCGGTCGGGGCACCGCCAAGGGAGCACGAAGCCAGGCCCGCCGATTCCATTGGCGAGCGCCGCCGCGAGGCGGCGCGCCGCGCCTTGGCGGAAGCTCGGCAACGTGACGCCGACAGGCGAAACGCGGAACCGCGATTGGCCGAAGCCGGAAAGCGTGAACGCTTCGGGCGTGGTGGCCTGGACCCGGTGCGCTATGGGGATTGGGAGGTCAAGGGGATCGCGACCGATTTTTGATGCAGGGTTGACGGGGTGCCGGAAACGGGAAGGGTTTGCTTCAGGTTGAAATTGCGGACAAAACTCCATCTTTCGTCCGCAATTCGGCAGTCGATGCGTCCCTAAACTTCATTCCTCTTGTTTCTGCCCCAAATTCGTGGGCATGACCTTGGGGCGGAAGAAGGCTGAAGACCCATGTTCGATTCATTCGACGCCACCACGGTGTTTTTCCTCGCGGTCGCGGTTTTCATCGTGCTGCGACTTCGTTCTGTGCTCGGCCAGCGTCCGCAGCGGGACGCGCCACCCCGCAATCAGGCAGCGCCTGCGCCTTTCCGCCGCGACGCGGTCGGTCAGCCCGGCAATGTGATTCCGATGACGACAGTCGCAAATGATCGCGGATCGCGCGCGGAACCCGACCAAAACCCGGATCGCTGGAAAGGCTATGCGGAGCCCAGCTCGCCGCTCGCGCTCAGTCTCGATGCTGTCGATGCGGCCTCGCACGGGTTCGACCCCGGCGCTTTCCTTTCGGGAGCGCGCGGTGCTTATGAGATCACGGTGACCTCCTTCGCCAAGGGCGATCGCAAGAGGCTGCGGGATCTTCTCTCGCCCGAGGTGCTCGAAGGATTTTCGAAGGCGATTTCGGATCGCGAAGCGCGCGGCGAGAAAGTCGACATGACCCTTGTCTCGATCGACGACGCCAAGATCGTCGATGCGCAGGTGAAAGACATGATCGCGCAAGTGACGGTGCGTTTCCTTTCCAAGCTGATCACTGCCACGCGGGATCGCGACGGAAAAGTGGTCGACGGCAGCCCCGACAAGGTCGTCGACGTCACCGACGTCTGGACGTTCTCGCGCGACACTCGCTCCTCGGATCCGAACTGGCAGCTCGTCGCGACTGAAACGACGCATTGAGCCCGTCTCGCGCCCCGCTCTGCCGGACTCCAGGCGAGCTCGACCGGAGGGCGGCAATGGCGGGGGATGGCGCGAGTGATGTCGGCGTGGCGCCGCTCGCAAAGGCGCGGATCTTTCGGCCTGCGACTTTCTGTGAACTCCGCGATTGGGAGAAGGACGACGCTCTCGCCGCATTTGCGGTCTTCAAGGCCGGCGCTCGCGCGATGATCGAGGGACGGGGGGCCTTGCGCCCCGCACAAGCGCCGAGCGCATCGCTCGTCGAGATCAGCAGGGCGGCGCTTTCCCAAGATCCTCGCGGTGTTTTTGAAGCGCGCGCTTTCTTCGAGGCGCATTTCGAACCCTTCGAGATATTCCCGGAGGCGACGGCCGAAACCAATGAACGGCCGTTGTTCACCGGATATTTCGAGCCAATGACCGAGGGCTCGCGCGAGCGAAGCGCGAAATTCCAAGCGCCGATCCTGAAGCGCCCCGCAGATCTCGTGACGCTTCCCCAGGGGGAGCATCTCGAGGATTGCGACATGCCTCTCACCAGCGCGCGTCGCGAGGGAGAGCGCTTCCTGCCCTTTCCGGATCGGGCTGCCATCGAGGAAGGGGCGCTCGAAGGCCAGGGTCTCGAGCTCGTGTGGCTGAAGGATCGCGTGGAAGTCTTCGTCGTTCAGGTGCAGGGCTCCGCACAAGTGACGTTCGCGGACGGTCACCGCGTCCGGCTTCGTTACGATGGCAGCAATGGCTGGCCCTACACATCGATCGGTCGCTTGCTGATCGAGGCGGGTGCGATTGATTCAGACGAAATGTCACTCGAGGCATTGACCGGCTGGTTGCGTGCGCACTCCGAGAAGGCCAAGTCCCTCATGCACCGCAACCGCTCCTATGTGTTTTTTGCGCTCGAGGACGCGCTTCGCCCCGAGGATGGTCCGATCGGGGGCGCCGGCATCCCGTTGACGGCAGGCCGCTCACTCGCGATCGATCGCGATGTGTGGTCCTACGGGCTCCCCTTCTGGGTCGATGTCGCGCGAGGCGTATCGGATGGCGGGCGGGACCGATGGGAAAGGCTGATGGTCGCCCAGGATACGGGGACCGCGATCGTGGGCGCTGGGCGCATCGATCTTTTCATCGGCAGCGGGGCCGCTGCCGGAGCCGTGGCCGGTCGGCAGCGCCATCATGGGCGCCTTTTCGTACTTCTTCCGCGCGGCGAGGCGCCGGCCCGATCATGACCCGCAATTTGACCCGCCGCGCGCAAGGCCGCCTCACGGATGAGGATCTTCGCCTGTGGGCGGAGGTCACGAGAAGCGCCAAGCCTTTGAAAGGCAAGACGGTCCCCAAAATCGTGCAGGAGCCCGCGCCGCCACGAAGCAAAACAGAGAGGGGCGCCGCCGAGCCGGACCGCGAAACTTACCGCCATCGCCGCGCTCAGAAGCTCGCGACGGGCGCTGGCACGACGCAGCCGCCCCTCGAGACGCTCGAACGCCGGCTTCTTCAGCGGCTGCGTCGCGGCAGGGTGGCGCCGGGCGCCGTGCTCGACCTCCATGGTCTGCGTCAGGACGAAGCGCGCCGCCGCCTTTCCGCCTTTCTGCATGATTGCCAAGCGAAAGGCAGGAAGACCGCGATCGTCATCACCGGAAAGGGCGTCACGACACCCGTGCTTGCCGGAGAACGCGGCGTCTTGCGGCGGGCCGTGCCGCTTTGGCTCGCCATGCCGGATTTCCGTCGGCTCGTCATCGGCTTCGACGAAGCGGGGCCGGGCCTTGGCGGGGCCGGTGCCCTCATCTTGCGAATTCGCGCGGTGCGGCCGTCGACTTGACCCTCCGCGGCACGAATGCGAAGGGCTCGTGCTGCGCGGGCGTCTGATCCGTGACGCTCTCTCCAGTCGGGAATGGATGATGACCGAAACGCGCTATGATGTCCTGGGACTCGGCAACGCGATCGTCGATGTCATCGCCCGGACCGATGATGATTTCCTGGCGAAGCAAAATCTCAACAAGGGTGCGATGACCCTCATCGAGGAGGGGCGGGCGGAGAGGCTCTTCCAGGCGATGGGGCCGGCCGAGATCATCTCGGGCGGCTGCGCCGCTAACACGGCCTCGGGGGTCGCGTCGCTCGGCGGGCGCGCGGCTTTTATCGGAAAGGTTCGTAAGGACACCCTCGGTGATCTCTTTGCCCAGAATATCCGCGCCTTCGGGGTTGATTTCGCAACATTGCCGGCAATTTCGGGTCCCGCAACCGCACGTTCCTTCATCCTGGTGACGCCCGATGGCGAGCGCACCATGAACACTTATCTCGGCGCCTGCCAGGGCCTCGGCCCCGACGATGTGGCCAAGGAAGCGGTGGAAGCGAGCGCCTTCACCTATCTCGAAGGGTACCTTTGGGACCCTCCCCTTGCCAAAGAAGCCTTCCGCAAAGCGGCGCATATCGCACACGGCGCTGGTCGGAAAGTGGCGTTGACCCTGTCGGACGCCTTCTGCGTCGACCGTTATCGCGACGAGTTCATGGAGCTCTTGCGGTCGCGGCTCGTCGACATTCTATTTGCCAACGAACATGAATTGAAGAGCTTATTCACAACCGAGGATTTCGAGATAGCCCTCGCGGGCTTGCGGGAGACAGGCGCGCTGGGCGTCGTGACACGCGGTCCTGCAGGCGCAATGACCGTGACGCGTGAAGAGACGTTCGACGTTCCGGCTTTCCCGATCGAGCGGCTCGTGGATACCACGGGCGCGGGCGACCTCTTTGCCGGCGGCTTCCTCTTCGGACTGGCGAGAGGTTTGCCGGAAAAGGAATGCCTGCGGCTCGGCGCTCTCGCGGCCGCGGAGGTGATTCAGCATATTGGCGCGCGTCCGCAGCGAAGCTTGGAGGAAATGGCTCAGCAGGAGGGGCTGATCGCCTGATCCCTGTGCGTGGACGTCCGGGAGCGTTCAAGAAATCACGCGTAGCGAGCGCACGCGTGAGAAGTCACGATCATGCGTTACAATGGCGGCTGCGTTGATCGCCAGTGCGCTGGCGACTTGGACAGCGTCTGCAAGCTTGAGACGCAGTGACGCTCGCAATCTCGCGGCGCTTTCCGCAATCTCGACGTTGAGCGCGATGGGTTGCCAGGATTCGAGAACGGCGCGGTAACGCTGCGCGAGCGCGTCATCGCCGGCCTGAACCGGTCCGGTCAGCACCTCGGCGATGGTGATCGTCGTCACGGCGAAGCGGAGTCGCCCGGTTTCATGGGCTACGAAGAGCGGCTTGAAGCGCGCTCCGAATTTCGGGTGCTCTTCGAGAACATAGATGATGGGCGCCGAATCGATGAGAACCAGCGCATCCTGCGGCAAATCCCCTAAATCTAACGGCTCCATTCGTCACGTAAGCTTCGGATCGGGCGGGCCTTATTCTTTCCCCAAAGCCCACGACCGGACCCTGCGATTGCAGTCAATGATTGCTGGCGAAGGGCCGCACCGTATGCCTCTATTGGCACCAGAGCCGCAACCGGACGGCCATGTCTGGTGATGATCGTGGAACGCCCCTTCTCGGCCGCGTCGAGAAGATCCGGGAGCTGATTGCGCGCTTCTTCCGCGCCTTTACGTAGGATGACGTCCGCCATGGTTATCTCCGCGTCGACCGTACAGCAGCGTACGGAACCGGTCAACAACTCCGGACCGCCCACCTCCATTAAGCCCATGCATTAGCCGGCAAATAAGAATCTATAGCCGGCGAAGTGCAACTTCGACGATCTGATGCGCCGCGCCTTTGCGTAAGATGAGGTCGGCGCGCTGGCGGGTCGGCAGGATGTTCTCGCGCAGATTCAAAAGATTGATGCTTCGCCAGATGTCCTCGGCGGTCTCTCGCGCCTGTTCTTCGGAAAGCTCGGCGAAGCGACGGAAGAACGAGCGCGGGTCTCGGAAAGCCGTCTCGCGCAAACGCATGAAGCGCTCGACGTACCAAGTGTAGAGGTCCTCTTCGTCGGCATCGAGATAGATCGAAAAATCGAAGAAATCCGAGACGAAAGGTATGGCCGAGCCCTCTTTCGGCAGCCTCACCGGTTCAAGCACGTTGAGCCCCTCGAGGATCAGGATGTCCGGACGGTCGACGATCGTCTCCTCCCCCGGCACGACGTCATAGACGAGGTGCGAATAGACGGGCGCGCGCACTCTGCGCTTGCCTGCCTTCACGTCACCGAGGAAGCGCAACAGAGCCGGCGTGTCGTAGCTCTCCGGAAATCCTTTCTTGTTCATGATGCCACGCGCGTTGAGCTCCGCATTCGGCAAAAGAAATCCGTCCGTGGTGACGAGTTGCACTTTGGGCGTGTTCGGCCAGCGCGATAGAAGCGTCGTCAAAACGCGGGCCATCGTCGACTTGCCGACCGACACCGAACCGGCAAGCCCGATGACGTAGGGCACCTTCCCGTCCTCGGCCATGAGGAAGCGCTGCGTCGCCTTGAAGAGGCCTTGTGTGGCGGCAACGTATAGCGACAGAAGACGCGAGAGCGGCAGATAGATCGCGGCGACCTCCTCGAGCGAGATCGGGTCATTCAGCGATTGCAGCCTGACGAGATCCTCGAGGCTCAGCGTCAACGGGGTATCAGCGCGAAGCTTCGCCCACTCGTTGCGAGTGAAGATGCGGTAGGGCGAGACGCCTTCCACTGAATACGGGGCTACACGCTCGTCCATTCAGAAATCCTGTTCCTCCGCACCTCTGCGCCGGGAATGTCGTCAGGCGTCGTCTCGCGCCGCCTTCTCGGAAAGGCCGGATTGGGCGCTGCGGCGCTCGAGCTCGTCGAGGACATCTTGCACCAAAACGCCGCGCGCGCGAAGCAGGACGAGAAGATGGTAAAGGAGGTCGGCACTCTCGCCGATCAAGGCGCTCCTGTCGTTCTCGACGCCGGCAATCACCGTCTCGACCGCCTCCTCGCCGAGCTTCTTCGCGACCCGGGCGGGGCCTCTGGCGAGGAGTTTTGCGGTCCAGGAATCGTTCGGGCTCGCGGAAGCGCGCATCGCGATGATGCGTTCGAGATCGTCGAGCGTGAAGCGCCTCGTCATCGATCCATTCTCACGGCGATACCGGCGGCGCACAAATATTGCTTGGCTTGGGGGATGGTGAATTCACCGAAGTGGAAGATCGAGGCGGCGAGCACGGCGCTGGCGTGGCCGTCGCGGATGCCTTCCACCAGATGCTCGAGTGTGCCGACCCCACCAGAAGCGACCACCGGCACCGTCACGCGGTCGGCGACGGCGCGAGTGAGGGCGATGTCGTACCCGGCTTTCGAGCCGTCCCGATCCATGGAGGTGAGGAGGATCTCGCCTGCGCCGAGCGACACCACCTCCTCGGCGAAGGCGAGCGCGTCGATGCCTGTCGCCTGTCGGCCGCCATGAGTGAAGATCTCCCAGCGGGGCGGCGCGTGCGTCGCAGAGACGCGCTTCGCGTCGATCGCGACCGTGATGCATTGGTCCCCGAATTTCTGCGCCGCTGCTTGCACGAAATTGCGGTCCTTCACGGCCGCCGTGTTGATCGAGACCTTGTCGGCGCCGGCCCGAAGAAGCGTGCGGATGTCCTCCAGGGTCCGCACGCCGCCGCCGACGGTCAGCGGCATGAAGCAGACCTCGGCGGTGCGCGCCACGACATCGACGAGGATGCCGCGCCCTTCGTGGCTCGCCGTGATGTCGAGGAAGCACATCTCGTCCGCGCCGGCGGCGTCATACGCTTGCGCGGCCTCGACCGGATCGCCCGCATCGGCGAGATCGACGAAGCGCACGCCCTTCACGACACGTCCGTCCTTCACGTCGAGACAGGGAATGATGCGCGTCTTCAGCATGAAGCCCGTTCGCATGCCGAGCGACGCCCGTCCAGGAGAATCGCGCCCGTTTTGCCTTATCTGCCCCGCGAGATGCGGATGAGAGAAGGCCGCGGCTCGTCTAGGCACGCGGCGCCGGCATTTCGTGCTCACGCAGCATGGCGAGCGCTCGCCGCGCTTCGATGCGGCCATCGTAGAGCGCCCGGCCGACGATGGCGCCGGCGAGCCGTGCGCAGCGAGGCTCGGCGAGGCGCTCGACATCCGTCATCGAGGACAGGCCTCCCGAGGCGATGACGGGGATACGCACCACCTCGGCGAGCGCGACAGTGGCGTCGAGATTGAGGCCGGAGAGCATGCCGTCGCGCGCGATATCCGTGTAGATGATGGCCGCCACGCCGGTATCCTCGAAGCGGCGCGCCAGC
>Ga0213875_10002322_pt1 | contig 11508 bp, 13 predicted proteins | sample BarmaccomBMRX_R8_FD_160105 | JGI IMG/M metagenome (GOLD analysis project Ga0213875, IMG submission 160105) | Root-associated microbial communities from Barbacenia macrantha in rupestrian grasslands, the National Park of Serra do Cipo, Brazil - RX_R8 | ecosystem: Host-associated > Plants > Roots... | reverse complement strand
AATCCAACGCAGATCCCGACGCAACTGGGGGGAAAGCTGCCCGGTCGCGTCGTCGGACCAGCGGACTCGCTCGGCGGCGTAAAGCCCGGCCTCGATACGCTTGGCCAGCTCCACCTCCTCCTCAGCGTTGAGCAGGGCCACCTTGCCGATCCGCTTGAGATACTCCCGCACCGAATCAGCCGAGATCGCGAGTTCGGCGTCCTTGCGGGCTTGGCGCAGCGCCTGGGACTCCTCCTCATCCCAGACAACGTCCTCCACACCGGGACCACCCGGCGCCTCCGCCTCCAGGTGGATCGTTGGTGGTGGGCAGCCAGCAGCAGGGCAACAGCGTCACCGGTGCCTACCACAGCCGTCCCCGCACTCCGCACCACGTCCAGCCCGGCGCGGTCATTGGTTTGTTTCTTCGCCGTAGAAGTAGAGCAGCGCGCTGCTGGTTGTGGGTCGCCGATCGAGTTCGGCGACGCTCTCACGAAAAAACGACAAAGATGGCAACGGCAACCCGGAACTGCGCGGGGCCGCAATCCCGGCCGCAGTAACAACGGCCGGCTCCCAGCAAGACCACGGTTGTCAGCAGTCACGCCTCCAACGCTGTCCTCACCGGCGGATCCCCCGTAACGGGTGAGCATCGATCCTCAGTTAGCGGCTCACTAAACGATCTCCACTCAGCAGGCGCGCAACAAGGGCATCATGCGACAGGGAGACAGGTCGCCTGAATCTCGCAGACCGCACGGTCCACGGATATTCGACCAGTAACAGCAGTTCAGCAGGTGTATGGTGGGCGCAGCAGGGGTCGAACCTGCAGCCGCCACAGCACGGGCAGATCCCCAAAGCCACGGCCACGCTGGCCTACAACAGCACCCTGCACGCGCTGCAAGTCCAGCTCAAGGCCAGCGGGCTGGCACCCAATAGCGCCCACGCCGCGCACATCCACTCCGGGTCGTGCCTGACCCAAGGTGCTGTGGTCTACCCACTGCCAGACCTGCACGCCGACACCACGGGCAATGCGTCGGTGACCACCACCCTCGACAACATCAACTCCGCACCACCAGCCACCGGGTGGTACCTCAACATACACATGGGCTCGACCAGTCAGATCCTCCACGACAATAAACCCACGCTGCTATTCGCGCCGATCACCTGCGGCGACATCAGAGAATAAAATCCCCACCAGCTCGCGGTCCGGATCGCCTGCCGCGGCCATATTCAGCAGCATTTGACGTAGCGAGACACGATGGCTAACAGTCACACCGTAACAAGACGCATAGCTTTCACCTACCTCGATCCAGACGACGACTGGCGAGCAATAGACCGAATATCGGCCACCCTGTCCTGGCACCGAAACGACCCGCTTACGATCAGCTTGTTGCTTCCACTTGATCCGCTGAACACAGCACACCGATCAGCTCGGTGGAGAGGTGGGTGGTGTGCTCGTCGGGTTTCTCGGCGTGGCCACTGTGATCCGGGTTGCAGTGACTGTGGTTCCGTTGACGGCCCCCACGACCCGCACGGTGCTACCGACTGGGAACTGCTGCGCGGTTCCAGGTGTGCGTCTGCTTCCGAACTGTGTCTGAGGCGTGATAGTCACCGTGTATACGGTGCCGTTCTTTGCGTTGACCGTCCACGTGGAGTCGTTTTCTGCGCTGATCGTGCCGATCAACCCACGGCCGTGGCCCATCCTGCCTGGCGCGGCCGCCGTCGGTGGCGCGGTTGCTGTAGGTGACGCTGTCGTATTTGAGGTGGTGCTCGAGTTGCTCGACCCACCCGAGCACGCCGCCACGCCGATCGCCAGCGAGGCGCTGATCACCCCGATCGCCACCTTCTTTCCCATCCCTGCACGATCCCGCCTTGCAGCGCTGGTCATTGGTCTCTCCTCCTTGATCAGGTACACCACACTGTGCCGTAGTAAGGCTGTGCTTTCCGTTATGGGCTGGCCAGGTGCAAGCAAGCTGCAGACAACGTCACAGTTGGCTGGGAGGTAACCGCGGCCAATGATCGCTGACGCGGTGCTGGGGTGACCGGGAGTGACCTCAGAAGTCAAAAATGTCCTCGCAATAGCTCATTGCCTTCCTCGGTAAAGACAGCACTGACAGTATCGGCGACCCGTCGAATCATGGAGTTGTCAATCTTGCGGAGAAAGTAAACGAAGTAAGAGCATTATTCAGAACCGACCCAATTGAGTCGGTAGAATTCGAGTGCGGCAACCGCGGCGAGGCAGAGGGCGAGTTTTCGCAGAGGCCGACGATATCCAATGGCGAGGATTTTCGTCTACAGTGGACGATCATCTAGCAGCATGACTTTTCGTCGACACCGAGATGCTTGCGCGGCTCCTCGCTATGGTTGTTTTGGCCAGCAAGCACATGCCTAAGCGGCTGTTGTTGGTACGAAACACTGCCTCGTACACGCTCACTGCGTCCGTCGCCATCCAGACGGCGGACGTAAAGCACGGATCACAACAGCAGATGCCTGCCCGCCCACGCGGGCTGCTTGAGCCGTGTGCCGCGACGAGTAGCCCGCACGGTTCTGAGGAGGGGGTGCCGAAAACGGCACCCCCCCTATCCGACAACAAGCTGTACTGGATCCGAGACGTGACCTTCGCCGAGGACCATTCCCAGATATGCACTGGCAACGGACCCGCGGTCATGGCTACGCTGCGCAACTCCGGCCTCAGCCGTCACCGCCTCAACGGCCACACCAACATCGCCGCCGCCTGCCGATACACCAGCCGCCATCCCCTTCGGGCCGCTGACCTGCTCACATAAATGGCAGATCAACTATGTCGGGGCCCTGGGTGGGGGCGGAGCTAGTGTGATGTTCACCGCGCCGGGGAGCTCTCCAACTCAGGCAGGTCGCTAGATGTGGTGCTCGGGACTGAGCACGTGCACATCGTTGTGGTCCACCGGGACGTTGACCGCGGGGCTGACGTTGGCGTTGAGCAGGCCGTGTTGGTCGGTGTGGCTGACCGCGGAATCCTGGTTGTAGGAGTCGTGGTTGTTGGCATCTTGATTGTAGGACTCGTTGTTGAAGGATTGGTGGTTGTTGGAGTCGATCGTGGTGTAGTGCGGGTCGTGGTTGTTGGAGTCGATGGTTGTGGTTTTGTGCACGTCTTGGTTGTGCGAGTCATTGAAGGAATCAATGGCGGTGGTGTTGTGCGAGTCATACCGTGATGCGTCCACCGTGCCGCCATTCGTGGCCACGTCGCTGTGGACAGGGTTGGTGACGTTGCCGTCGTTGCCGGTCCCCGCGATACCACCGTGGTCGGCGACGTTGTTGCCGTTGAACGAGTCGCGGATCGAGTGGTCGTCACGATAAGAGGTGTTGCCCACGCTGTTGTTATCGCCCACAACGTTGTGATCGCCATTGGCCACGTCGCCGTTGAGGTCGCGGCCCACGGCCACCGAGTGATCCGTCGCTGTCACCGAGTGATCATCGAAACGCTGAGTCAGGCTGCCGTCGTTCCAGATGCTCTGATTCACCGACTTGTCGATCAGGGTGTCGTGGCTGTCGGTGTAGGAATAGTTGTTGGAGATGTATTCCAGCTGCTGGATCGCGGCGACGTGCGGGTCGGGGTCAGGTCGCCAGTCATGGTCGGGCCGAGGGTTGTCGGGCCGCCAGTGGTTGTCGGTGTTGTAGTTGGTGTCACCGACGCTGTAGTCGCGGTCGCCGATATAGGACACCGGGTGATACTCGGACACGTAGGACATCGCATCGGAGATGTCCTGGCTGCACACGTCGCTTAGCCCGGCGTTGGCTAGCGCCTGGTCGGGGTTGGCGACAAAGGCGGCCTTGGCGTCGCTGTCGCTCAGCAGATTTAGGATGAAGTTCAGCAGACTCTGCTGCATGGTCATGACACTCACGCTCCCTTGATCGAGGTGCGGGGCCCGGCAGGGGGCTGCCCGGCGATGAGGGCGCAAGGCTAGATGCCCGTGCGCGCCCCGTCATCGGGGATCGTCCCCTAATGTGGGTCACTCGAATTAGGGGATTGACCGCCAGCCCACCGCGGGGGTTAAGGACCTGGGCCATCATCAGGCACCCCGATGCCTGCTGCTCCCTCCCGTGCTCGGGTTGGCCCTCGGGGCTCGTGGGGTTGGTGGCGATCAGTGGGGTCAGGTACCGCGGACTCGCTTGAGGCCTGCTCTTGGTGATCGGTTCCGGGGAGCTGGGTGCTGCCCCGTTGGTCGTAGGCGATGAGCCTCTATCCCTCAACACATCAGATCCGGGCAGAACACATCGCTGGCGCTGCTGCTCGGCACGTTGCTGACGGGGCGTTTCGTGGTGGCGTACGGAGGGGTCATCGTGACGCTGGATGGGCCGGGTACCGTGCCGGATCCGGCTGAGCGCCGCTGTCGGGGTCGGCGGAATCGTCACGATGAGGAGGGAGGCTCACGAGGATGAGCTACTGGCTGGGGATCGACGTGGGCACCACTTTCACCGCCGCGGCCCTGTGCCGGCAGGAGCCCGGGCGACGGGCGCTGCCCGAGGTGATCCCGCTGGGTACCCGGTTTACTGCGGTGAGTTCGGTTGTCTATCTGGGCGAGGATGGCCAGGTAGTCGTCGGGGAGGCCGCCGAGCGCCGCGCCGTGACTGACCCGGATCGGGTGGTCCGCGAGTTCAAGCGGCGCATTGGTGATGAGGTCCCGATGGTGATCGGTGGCCTGCCGCACTCCGCCCCCGAGATTGCCGCCAAGGTGGTCCGCTGGGTCGTCGACCGGGTCGCGCAACGCGAGGGCGGACCCGCCGCCGGCATCGTGATTACCCATCCGGCTAGCTGGGGCACCTACAAGATCCAGACCATGGCGGATGCCCTGCGCGCGACCGGCCTACCGGAGATCATGTTCCGCACTGAGCCGGAGGCGGCGGCAGCCGGCTATGCGCTCGCAGAGCGGGTCGACATCGGAAGCACCATCGCGGTCTATGACCTCGGTGGCGGAACCTTTGACGCCGCCGTGGTCCGCAAGACCAGTGCCACCACTTTCTCCGTGCTCGGTGAGCCGCAGGGAATCGAACAACTGGGCGGCGTGGATTTCGACGACGCTGTGTTCGGCCATGTCGTGGCCGCAGTCCCCGCGCTGAGCGAGTTGGACCCAGACGACCCTGCCACCCTCGCCGCGACTGCTGCGCTGCGGCGGGAGTGCACTGCGGCCAAAGAGGCCCTCTCGGCAGATACCGAGGTGACGATCCCGGTGCTCACCCCCGAAGTCCGCTCCCAGGTCAGGCTCGTCCGGGCCGAATTCGAACAGATGATTCGCCCCCAGCTTGCTCAAACCGTCGAGGCACTGCGCCGGGCGCTGCGATCTGCCGGAGTCGATCCGCAAGACCTCGACACGATACTGCTGGTCGGTGGCTCCTCCCGGGTGCCGCTCGTCGCGCAGCTCGTCTCTGCCGAACTCGGTCGCCCGGTCGCCGTCGATGCTGAGCCCATGGCCGCGATCGCGCTCGGCGCCGTCCTCTGCGCGCTCCCGGCCGACACCGCCCACACTGCCGATCCCCTCGGCGCGGGTGTCCCACCCAACGCGCTAATCCCCGCAGCGGACCAGGCCACGTCAGCAGCCGGGTTCGCCGGGTCTGACATCCCAGAACCAGCTCCGATAAAGGTCCCTCAGCGGCCCTCTCTGACCAGGGTCTCGTTAGGCGTCGACCCCACCCCGTCGCTGTGGCGCTGGGTCAAATCAGGGCGACTCCAATGGGTTGCCGCAGCGGGGCTCCTGACCACCGTCCTCGTCGGGGGCGCAGCATCGGTGTCGTTGCTGAGTTCACGCAGCGGCTCCACCACCCCGGCGCCCGCAATCGCCCCAGCATCCGCGACTCCCGGGACGACCATCCCTGCACCGAACGCCGGAAACAGCAGCGACACCAGCTCGGGCGGCGAGGACACCAGCCAGCCCGTCGGTCCACCACAGGCAGCTGCACCGAACAATGCCACCGGGAGGACCGCCAACGCCGGAGCTGGGGCGCCGGCGCCTCAGCCCACCGGCAGCACCAGCGACAGCGGATCCACCATCTTCTCCAACGCCCCTTCTTCGCAACCAGCCCTTGCGACTACCACGGTTTCCCCACCGCACACCACCAAAGCCTCCCCCGCCCCCACAACTGCGCCTCCCACCACGACCGCGCCGCCGACCACGACTACCAGCCCGCACCACCATAAGTCCGGTACATGAACCATGTAGCGACTCCATCACCGACCGAAGTGTTCCTGAATTCAGTAATAGAAATCGCTTCTGTTAGTCCACATCGTCGGGTTCCCGCCCGCGTTGACCCTCCCGCTGTTGCGGTGCCAGGCAAGTCGTCACGTAGCCGATGCCGGCGAGTAACCGGACGCCGTAGTACTGACCGCGCTCCTCATACGCCGGGGCCGTGATCTACGGTCAGTTGGTGCGTGGGGCACACCACGCCTTCCGTCTAGCGATGGGATTTTACCCGCGGCTAACCGATCTTGGCCTGAGCGGTTACGCTCTGCTGCGTAGTGTCTGCGCCATGGTCCATCTCATCCCCGTGTCTGGCCGCGACCACGGCAACGGTCCACCGCGCCCGAACCAAAGCGACAACGTTGGCAGCGCTGGCAGGGATCTGGGTATACGACCCGGCGAATCGGACTCCACGCCCATGGTGGGTGGGGTGCTACTAGTCGTGTTCACCGCGATCATTAGCGTGTTGGTGTTGGTGTGGTGGCTGATCTAGAGATCTCTCAGCTAAAAGCAGGAAAGGACAGCGTCGTCCCTGCGTTGGCTACCTCCGAAGTTCTAGCCGCCGCGCCGCATGCTTACCGACCTCTGCTGCCCGTTCACCTGCGTCGCGCAGCGGTCGTCGTGATCCTGCTGGCAATCCTGGTGCTAGCAATTTTGGCTCTGCGTTATGCCCATCAAGAAGCGGCAGGCCGACTGGACCGGACGCTGGACATCTACATCAGAACCCACCTCCACCGCGAGCAAAGCCTGACCCGGGCCTTGATCAGCCTCGCCGACCCACCACACGCCGCGATCCTCCTCGCCGCACTAGCCGGCGCAGCCGCCCTTGCCCGGCGTTGGTCCGGCGTGATGCTCCTCCTCGGCGGCACGCCCACCGCCGTCATGATCAGCGAGGTGATCCTCAAACCACTTATCGGCCGGCTCAGATACGGACACCTAACCTTCCCCAGTGGCCATACCACCGCCATGGCCGCGATCGCGACCGCGACCGCCATCCTGCTCCTCGGCCCGCAACGACCCCGCGGTATGGCGCTGCGGCTGTGCGCCAGCCTCGCCGCAATCGTCGTCGCGGCCAGCGTCGCCATCGCACTCGTTGCCCAGCACGTCCATTACGCCACCGACACCGTCGCCGGCTGCTGTGTGGCTGTAGTTACCGTGCTGACCATGGCCCTAGGCTTGGACTTTTTGACGCCGCGTATTCAATCTCGGTACTGGGCAAGATTTCGCAGGCGTTGGCTACCCAACGGCGAATGAGTCGAGGTGCCTCCCACGGCCGACGCCCGCGGCGTCTCGTCATCATGGTGTGGTGAAGCTGGCCCGGTGTGCTCGGGAGGCTGGGGAAACCGGCGGACGGTGCTGCGGGGATCGTGTGGCCAGCCACGCCATGATCCCGTCGGAGATGGCAGTTGCGTATCGAGCTCGTCCCTGTGGTGTGGAAATCAGTGCGGACTCCTGCGGGTTACGCATGTTGGCGCACTCGACGAGCGCCGCAGGAACCTTGGCCAGGCTAAGCCCAGCAAGGTCGGAGCGGGGATACAAGCCGTTAGAACCAATGTAGTTCGCAGCAGTGAAACCGCCGCCACGCAACGCTTTGGCCAGAGCCTGAGCAAGAGAAACCGACGGTTGAGCTTGGCTGTCGTTTAACGGCGGGTTGGAGTAAGAGACATGGAAACCGTGCCCAGACGACGCAGCCCCGTCGGCGTGGATCGAGATCATCGCCGTAGCGGCCGCTCGATTCGCGATCGCAGCACGGTCATTGACACACGGACCGACACCGGCGTCATCCGGCCGGGTCAACACCACCCGCGCACCATGCGCGGTCAGCGCATCACGGACCCGGCGCGCGAGATCCCAATTGAAGGCATGCTCGGCGTAACCGCCGTCAGTAGAAGTGCCGGTAGTGTCACATGCTTTCGTGCCATCGCGACCGTTGGGGACCGGACGGCCGATGGTTGCTGGATGCGAGGCATTAGCTCCGTTGTGACCCGGATCAAGTACCACCGTGATGCCCCTGAGCGTCACCGGTAGGTTTGCAGGCGTGGAGGAAGATTCAGATAACCCGGACTTGGATGGACCGGGATAGGTGAGGGCCAAGGCGGGAGAAAGCGGCGAGATCACCGTCCCCCATACGAGCGCCATCAGGCACGAGACAAGCATCCGCGACGGGATACCACGCAGTACCGCACACCTCATGAGACCCCACCCGTAGTAGTGTCGTCCCCCGATCATCGGCACTGTACGGCTCCAAAGGATCCCTGACAGGCCACTGGCCTCGTATACCGAAAGTGTCGCGCAGTCCTGGGTCATCGGGTCGAGGGCGCGCACCAACAAATTTTAGTGCTCGATTGGCGCCTTGGAGTTCGGAGGGGATGTAATGACCACATCGCACGACACCACCAGCAACACCCGCCGCGGCCAGCAGAGCTCCGCCGAACCCATGCGGGTCTGGGCCGACAACGTTCAAAAGTGGATCGGCTCGCTGTCGACACTGGATGCGAAGTCGCTCGACCAAATCGTCGACAACTGTTTCGACGCCGCCGCGCGAGTACTGGAGGCTCAGCGGGAGTTCACCAAGAAGTTTGTAGCTGCCGCCGCGGCGGCTGCGACGAGCGCTGCCTCCGCGGTACAGAACTCCGCTCAAAACACGACATCGAAAAAGAGCTGAGGCAGCCCTCGCAGCAACACGCCACCACCAGATCACGCGGTGCTTGTCTTGGATTCCGCCGGACGCATCGTCGAGAACTTCGACGTGGACCACAGCGCCGCGGATCCGCGCGGACCCCTCCCGGTACACCGGGACGCCACTCACCGGCTGGAAAATGCTGGACAATAATCCGGCGACCACCTAGATCGCGGCGTCCTGTGATTCCCTTTACCAGCTCCATAACGATGGGCGCATCTTCCGGTATGCGGGGACGCCTCACAGGGCGCCGCGCACCGGGGTCGGCGAGCTCACCATCGAACGCTCCGACGGCCACCTCGCCAGCGGGCACCAGTTGCGTTGACGAACAACCGGATCCGGCAGACTGTGCAGATGCATCGCTGTACTCGTCGCGTGCCTATGCATCGGTCTGGATTCGCTGGGCTTCAATTCCCGCCGGCGCTCAAACCTATGACCCCGCGCTGCCAGAGCGCGGCCCGGTACCGGCTGAGCCGTCCGCGGCTGGTGAACCTGCACTCAGGGTTGTCTGTAGTGCTCTGTGTGCACAGCGGCGGCAGAGTTTCGGTGACAGACTCGGTGACATCTGGTCTACAGTGGACGGTTTACCACTGAGATGCCTGGTAGGTGCCGTAGACGTTTGTCAATAAAACACTGCCGCCCATGACAATGCGAGACATTGCCAACAAGATGCACCACTTGATCAACACGCTTTGGAACCAACTAAGATGATCTTGCGATTGTCCTGGAAGGGAGTGGCGGCTGGCCGTGTTGTTGGAGGTCCTGGTTGAGGATGGCACCGTGGTACTGGTGGAGGCCGATCGGGCGGACATCCCGGATCGTTTGACACTGGCGTCGTTAGAGCGGGGGCGCCAGCAGCGAAGGCGGCGCGGTCGTTGTCGGAGTCGCTGAAGCCGATGCTGCGTACGGTCAAGGAGCGGTTAGTCGCCTCGATGCCGGAGCACTTCACCAGCCTAGGATCTCAGCGTGACTGACAGTCTAAGCCCTGTCGCCGATATCGACGATCCCAGCACCTGGCCGGAAGAACTCGCAGCTCAAGTCAACGAATTAGCCGACCAGATCCGCATGACCACGCCTGATCTCTCTGAGCTTTCATGCAGCGACCTTCCGCTCTGGGGCCACGAAGCAGGAATCCGCCAACTGCTCAATGGTTGCCTGCTCCGGGCCTATCACGCTACCCGCCTGCTTCCGCATGAAGCCGATGCTGTGCGCGCGCAGGGGCTGCGCATGCTTACTACTGAACTGGTCAAAGACCGCTTAGCCACCGCATATCAGCTCGGTTACATCACCGATGTTGAGCATGACAAGCTGCTCGCAGGCAAGGCACTTAGCAGCGACCGACTTGGTCAGGTCTGCTTCTTCCTCTCGACAACCACGATCATCAGGGATGCCACTGGCCTCCATCTTCTACTCAGCACCTGGGGAGGAGAAGGGCTCTACCGGCAGCATGCTCATAGCGACAACCCTCTCCGGGACAAGTTGCGGTCTTTAGGCCACCCAACCATTGTCGTTGCCCAGCTTGACTTCACCGTTCCGACCAAACTGCTTGTATTCCCCAGCCTCGCCAATGCGTTCGTTGGTAAAACCCTTGGACTCACTGATGTCGGCGGAGATATCTTTTACTCCGCTCCGATTCCGCCCACTCACATCGAACGGCTGATTCAACTCGATGAACTCCCGGGCGGAGAACAGGCTTGAGTCGAAGTTTCTCTCACCAGACACGAATTTTCCTGGGATCGACCGGCGACTCGTGGCATAAAGCACCCGGTCGAATGTCGTAGTCATGCGTGGCTCCGTCCAAGGGTCGCACGTTGGTCTTGAGGTGCTGTGTCCAGCGGTGCTGATAAACCGAATAGCAGGAGCAGGCCGATGTGCCGACCGACCCGACGTCTGTGACGCCATAACGTGTCCGCGCCTTCCGGTCCGTACCGCTTCCACGAACTTGTCCTCCGGTGGATCGGAGGCACCTGGTTGTGCTGATCGCCATCGTCGTTCATGGACTCGTCTATGCCGGACTGAGGGCGAATACGGCGTCGATCTGACCGGCGTTCTCGATCAACCGGCGAAGTATTTGCTCCGCGGCTCCCCGTGACAGGAGGTCGTGCTCCCGCTGGTTGCTGTAACTGCGCAGGCAGCCATAGCAGGAGGTTTCCGGTCCACAGTCGCAATCGCTGACGCGTCGGAGTGCCGCCTTCAGCACACTTTCGAGGCGTTGCTCGATCATGAGAACGTGGCCCGCTCCGCCCGGCACGGCGTCAAAGAGCACTATCTCCCAGCGATCTGCGCCCGTAGGCGTGAGTGAGCCGCCGATGTCATCCCGGCTGATCTCAAGGGTTTCGCACGCTGCCTCGAGGATCGCGTAGAGCACGGAACGCCAGGCGTCCTGATTAACGATGAAGCCGTCGACCCGGATGTCGAGAGTCAACAGGTCCGTCTCGTAGGAGTGGGCGAGGTCGAGCGGGCGCTGGGATCCCTTGCAGTCGATGTCCCGGAGGAGGTGCTTGTGTGCGGGACCCTTCTGGGGGCTACCGACGCGAGCGGAGCCGTAACCGCACCAGTCGCAGATCCAGAAGCCACGGCCTCCGGGGCCGTCGGCGACGGCGATAAGCCGGCCGCGTGGGCCGACTCGCACTTCCGCGGACC
>Ga0213875_10002321_pt1 | contig 11508 bp, 8 predicted proteins | sample BarmaccomBMRX_R8_FD_160105 | JGI IMG/M metagenome (GOLD analysis project Ga0213875, IMG submission 160105) | Root-associated microbial communities from Barbacenia macrantha in rupestrian grasslands, the National Park of Serra do Cipo, Brazil - RX_R8 | ecosystem: Host-associated > Plants > Roots... | reverse complement strand
TGTGGTGGAATACCGCAATATGCTCACGGTCATTCGCGATCGCTTCCGGGACATGATTCATAGGGGCATGACGCTGGAGCAAGTGAAAGCTGCTAAGCCCACTTTGGACTACGATACGCAATACGGATCGTCCACGGGTTTTTGGACTACCGACATGTTCATTGAAGCGGTGTACAAAAGCCTGAGTGAGAAAACTCTGAGCGCCGCGAGTCCGAGCGGAAAAACGAATGCGACGCATCGCTGAGCTGTTCTCGGTTGTCGCGCTAAGCGCGGTGTCGCTGCTAGCCCAGGGCGTTCCGCCCGGACCCGGATTCGGAGGACCAGGAGGCCCACCCCAGCCTCCCAAGTCGGCAGAAGCCGCGGCGCCCGTCGATTTCACCGGCTACTGGGTATCCGTCGTATCGGAAGATTGGCGCTGGCGCATGGTGACGCCGATCAAGGGCGATTTCGCCAGCATCCCTCTAAACAATGAGGGACGAGCCGTGGGCAACTCTTGGGATCCCGACAAAGATACTGCCTCGGGCGAACAGTGTAAGTCATATGGCGCCGCTGCGATTATGCGGGTGCCGGGTCGCGTTCACATTACCTGGGCCGATGAAAATACGCTGAAGGTAGAGACCGACGCCGGAACTCAGACGCGCCTGTTTCATTTCGCGAGCAATACGCCGCAAAATCGCGCAACAAAGCTTCCAGCCGGGGGCGAGCACACCTGGCAAGGCTACTCTATCGCGAATTGGGAACGGCCGCTGCGTGGATCGGGCTATCCCGGATTTGGACTCGGGGCGACCCGCGAAGGCGCTCATGGCAAAGCCCTGGAAGTGGCGACTACTAACCTGCGCGCGGGCTATTTGCGCAAGAACGGTCCGCCCTACAGCGAGAACACAGTGCTGAAGGAATATTACGATCTCCACAAGGAGCGGAACGGCGACACCTGGTTTACGGTGACCACGGTGGTGGAAGATCCCAAGTACTTGACCGAGCCGTTTGTCACCAGCACTGATTTCAAGAAAATTCCCGATGGGGCGGGATGGAGTCCCAGCGCATGCATGGCAAAATGACGGAAACAATAAATGAGGTGAAGCAATGATTCGTAGGTATCTGAGCAAAGGCGCTCTTTCTCTGCTTGGCTCAGCAGCCATCCTGTTGATATTGGCGCCCGTCGGAATGCAAGCGCAGTTCGGCGCTCCTCCGCCCCAGCCCGTTCGCCCGGCGAAGCAGATCGCGCCAGAGGATTTAACAGGATATTGGGTATCGATTGTGACGGAAGATTGGCGTTGGCGCATGGTGACTCCAGCTAAGGGCGACTATGCGAGCGTGCCGCTCAGCCGCGCAGGACGCGCAACCGCGGATATGTGGGATCCAGCTAAGGATATCGCTGCCGGCAACCAGTGTAAAGCTTACGGCGCAGCCGCTATCATGCGCGTGCCCGGACGCCTTCACATCACCTGGGTGGACGATAACACGCTCAAAATTGAGACTGACGCGGGCACGCAGACCCGTATCTTCCACTTCAATGCACAGCCTGCCAGCGGTCAGGCGGCCAGCTGGCAGGGTTATTCCATGGCGAACTGGGACGGTTTGAGACCGGCTCCTCGCGGGGGCGGTCCGGCTCCGAAAGGCGGCTCACTTAAGGTCGTTACCACGGATATGAAGCCCGGCTACCTGCGCAAGAATGGCGTCCCGTATAGCGGCAACACGGAATTGACCGAATACTACGACCGCACCAACGAACCTAACGGCGATTCCTGGCTGATCGTAACCACCATTGTGCACGATCCAGTGAATCTGAATCAGGACTTCGTCACCAGCACGCATTTCAAAATGGAGCCGGACGGATCGAAGTGGAGTCCGACGACCTGCCAAGCTAAGTAACGCGCTTCTCTCGCACCCGTCCGCTCAAGCCGGCAGTTGAACCTTCGGCGTCCCCTTGAGGCGCGAATTACTTGCCCCGGCCTTTCGGACCTTGCGCAATCATCGGAATGGCGATGATCCAATCTTTATTCTGGGCATTGTCTCTGGACACGGCATAGAGCGTCTTTCGATCGGGCCCGCTGAAAGCCACGCTGATGACGTCGCGCGGCGTTGGAATCAAGCCCAGATACTTGCCGTCCGGTCCAATCACCTGCACTCCGGGATTGGACGTCACGTACATGCGTCCCTCGGCATCAAATGTGCTCCCATCGCCGCCTCCCCCGGCCTCTAATTTAGCGAACTCATGTTGGTTCGTGAGCGCGCCATTTTTCTGGACGTCGAACGCAACGAGCGATGGTCCATTGGTGACATACAAGTGCTTTCCGTCGGCGCTGAGGACGATTCCGTTAGTGAAAAGATTCTCGCCGTACTTGGTGATTTTGCCTTGTGGGTCTGCGTAAAACACGGCGCCCATGGTGAAGTACGCGCCGCCTTTGCTATCGGCTGTCAGATCGTTGAGAACACCGCCGATGCAATCGAACGAATCGCCATTGTATTTATTGGCCAGGGTCTTACGCTGAGGGGCTAGTTCCTCGATGGATGCGTTCAAGCCTCTGTTATTGACGAATACTTCTCCGTTCGAGTTCATTGCGAGCGCGCCGCCGGTATTGGTACCGGTGTAAGCGATTGACGTTTTCCCGTTCTTGTCGAGCTTCACCACATCGCTTTTGTCGTTCTGCGCGATCAAAATCCCGCCATCTTTGGTAGCGATGATGCCATCGGCGTTATTGCCATCTACTTCCCAGATCTCTTCCCATTGCTGTCCCGCGGCTATCACGCCCGGGATTTCGGTTACCTCAGATTTCCTGGGACCGGGGGCTGCGGCAGGTGGACCTCCTGGACCCCGGCGCCCAGGAGCGGGAGGCGGAACCTTGCACGTCTTCAGCACCTCTGGTTCTTTGGCGTCCCGTGGCGCCTGAACTCCCGGCCCTGTCGTCAGCCCCGCAGGAGTCGGAATCTGGCCCAAGGCGCCCATCACCCCCAAGCCACCCAAAACAACCGTAAGCATTCCCGCTGATCTCATAGAACCCTCCTGGTCCCAGAATACCCGCTCGAATTTTTCGACGCTTCGCTACCGGAGCTCTTTATTTCTTCCCACCGAGGCTCTTGTAAGCCGCTTCGACAAACATGTCCGTGGTCCAGAAGCCTGTAGTCGAGCCGTACACCGGATCGTAGTCGCGCGTCGGCCTGGCCGCCTTTACTTGCTCCAGTGTCATACCCTGCTTGATCATGGCCTGAATACGATCGCGAAGTATTGTGACCATTTCCTGGTAGAAGACTACATCCGCTTGATCGCACAAGCGTCCATGTCCGGGAATCACCATGGTCCCGCCTTCCTGCTTGCCGGCAGGTATGGTAAGAGCGATTAAACGATTCAACGCGTCCACGATCTCCTGTATGCTGCCGCCTCTGGCGAGATCGATGATCGGATAGCCGGTGGTGACGAAGATATCGCCCGCGCTCACCACATCCGAGCGCCGGAAAAAAACAAAGCTGTCGCCATCGGTATGCGCCGCGGGTTGATGGATTACTTGGATGCCCTCGTCGTTGAAGTACAGGTCTTTCTCATCGCTGAAGGTGTCGGTGGGCCAAGCGCCCGATGGCGCGGCTGGCTGATTGAGGTCCTTCGCACTTAAACGGTCGAGAATCGTTTGATGCGCGATTACCGAGGCGCCCTTGCCCGCGTCGGCGATATCGCCCGTCACGTTGCCGCCCACGATGGTGCTGCCGAGTCCCGCAATTTTCTCGTTGCCGCCGGTATGATCGGGATGAACATGAGTGTTGACGATGTACCGGATGGGTCCGTCGGAGAGCTTTCGGACCGCTGCCACCACCTTGTCGCTCATGTTCGTGAGTCCAGTGTCCACAAGCAAAATGCCTTCTTTGCCGATCTGAACGGTTATATTGCCGCCCGCGCCGGAGAGCATATAAACATTCCCCTGCACCTGCTGCACATGAACCTCGCCATCGTTCACGCCGGCAGGCCGGATCGCGTTCTGCTCCACCGCCGGACCGGCATCGGTAGCGGCTATGATCGCATTCGGGTCCGCTGTCCCGGCGTTCATTGTCAGCCGATATTCGGGATACATGGTTGCGGCGCCCCCACGCGTGGCAGCAAAGGGTAGATGGAAGCGAGTAGCGAATTCGGTGAGAAACATATTATCGCCCGGGAGATGATTTGGCACCGTTCCACGAGGGCGCGGTATTTCGACCACCGATTCGCAAGGATACGGCGCAATCTGCTGGCGGGCATCGTACGCAAAATCGGTAGTTCGAACGAAAGGTTCAGTCAAATACGCGGGATCGTCGATAATCACCATTACTGTCAGGCGATCGCCATGCCGAAAGAGATGCTCGGTGATTGTGGCGTTCTCACTGCGCGGGATGCCATTGCGGCGAATCCAGCCCTCCTTCAAATGCGTGGTCGTAATCGTCAGGACGTCTCCATCCCACGTTCCAGTGGAAAATCCCTGCCAGGTGTGCGCGGCGTCGGCGGAAGGATGCGGGCGGCCATCCATCCAAATAGTTCGCTCCGGAGCTTGCCAGGAGATGTGCGTGTGATAGGCGATCAGTTTCTGCGTGTCACGGTCCACTTCCTTCCAGATGCGCAAGTTCGCGGGGCCGCGCCAGGCGTAATCGGATGGATGCGGACGGCACTGATTCTCCGGCAAAGTAAGTAGGGACGCGTCCCAACTGTCGCCCCGAAGCCGCGCCGCATTGTTGATCGGCAGCCCCAGGTAATCGCCGATATCCGGACCCGGGATGCGCTCCAGAAAATCTTCATCAAATTGGGGCGCCCACTCTCCCGTGGGATCGATCTGCGCGAATCCTGGGAGGCTCCCGAATATCGCAATCAGCAAGAACAGCTTGGCGTTTCGCATTTTTCCACACCTCGCGTAGCATCAAATCCTATCACTGTGGCCTGAGCGATGGCTTGCGGGAACCGCACGTGCTTGAACAGAATTATGATACCGCCGCCGCAAGGGGGTAGACCCAACCGTCGTGTCACCAGAGGCCGTTTGACCGCGCCCGGGGGCTAACTTCCGGTTAGCGACAATTCGGAAAGAACCTCAAAACAGCGGTCCTCAGTTCATCACTGAGCGAATCGCGGCACTTATCTTTCGAACGGTTGCGAATAAGCTAACTCACTTCGACGAACACGTATTCATGTTGCGCGTCCCGAACAATCAGGGCGCGCTTCCCATCCTTTTCACTTTTCACGAACTCAAAGCCACTTAGCGGTGGGTCCGCGTTGATGAACGAGATGGTACCGTCGTCGTTCTTGCGCGTCGCCATGCGGCTTTCGCCGCCATCCCACACAAAGACAGTTTGCCCATCGGATCGCTTCACGCCAAGGTTGCCTAACTGCGCATTCACGTAGTGGGGAGCCAGTTTGGATGCTTCGTCCTCAGGCGCCGGGAACGTCAAGCGGGCCCGTTCTTTCGCTATCACTGTCCGGTAATTCGCGGCATCGGCATCCACCGCAGCCACTGCTTCCGGTTTACCGTCATAGACAATCTCCAGCAAACGGCGCATTAACGGGTCCAGCAACGATCCGCCACGATCTGCATTGGTCAGCAGCACAGCTCCAATGCTGGCGTCCGGCAAAATCAACCAATCGCTCTTGTACCCAAAGAGGCTGCCTCCGTGGTGAACGATGGGAATACCCCAGTGATTGTTCACCTCCAGCCCCATTCCATAGGTCTGGTCCTCACCGATGGGAATTTGCGGCTTGCGGCGCATCAGCAGATTCTCCTCGGAAACAAATTGGCGGCCATCGGCCAGTTTGCCGCGCCGCAGCTCCAGCAGCGCATATTGGGTCATGTCATGGGCCGAGGTCCAAACGCCGCCCGCGGGCCGGAACGGAACCACTGAGTAGTTCTCATCCATTTTTATGACACCGGTGCGGCCATCGATGTCATCCGAGTGCGGGCTGGCGAAGTTGCCGTGCTGGGCTTTCTCCATATCGAACGTAGTGTTTTTCATGCCCAGCGGTTTGAAGATCTGGCTCTCCATGGCGCGATCGTAGACCGCACCTGATTCTCCGCCCGGCTCGTACACATGCGCGCCGATGTAGCCGGCCGCAGACGCCATCAGGTTGCTATATTGAAAAACCTCGCCGAATTTACTCGTCGGCCGCATTCCGCTGAGCAGCGTGAAGGTGGAATCCGGTTTGAACTTCTTGTACTCGAAAATCCATTCGTAGTCCTGGCGCGGCATGCCTGTGCAAGCGCAGATCAGGTGCCGGATCTCTACCTGCTGCGTGGTGGCTTCATCGCCCAGCTTGAAATCGGGATAGACCTTCGTTACGGGCTCGTCCCACTCGAGCTTTTTCTCATCCACCAATTTAGCCAACAGCAGGGTGGTCATGCCCTTGGTGTTGGATGCGGCCATGAAGAGCGTGTTGGCATCCACGCGATTCCGTTTGCCCAGTTGCTTTACTCCGATGCCGCCCTCGTAGACAACCTTGCCCTGATCGATCAGTGCGAAGCCGGCGCCGGGCACATCGAATTTTTTCATCGATGCTTCGATGAAGCTGCGCAGCGCTTCGATCCGTTCGCTGGTCAGTGGCAGTGGCTTGCGTCCTGCGAACGATTCGCGCTGGTAGGCCTTGGGACGCAGACTGCCGATGATTAAGCTAATCTGAGCGCTGCGCTTGCCGACCGTCGCTTCGGAACCATCCGCGAGCACCACGGTCCAGCTGTCTCCGGCGCGGAGTGCAATCGCCGCCACCACCGCCTTCTCATTCGGAGAGGTTTCGTACACGAACTGCTTTCCGGCGCTCCATCCGTCCCGCTCGGGTATGTCAGCCGAGACTCGCACCGTCCTCGCGAAGCCCGGTTTGTAACTGGCCCATGCCTGCGCGACTGCGGTCGCGGCATCCGGCGCCTTTTCGTCCAAAACAGCAACATGAGTATCGCCTTCCGGTGAAAGGACCGAAATGGCGGATGAATTAGTGGAAATTGGCCATCCTTCAGGCGTCGTGAAGGTAACGCCCGCGGCGGTCACTTGCGGTGTGCCCTTCGTACCTGCGTCCTGCGGCAACAGGTGATGGGGCGCACACATTCCGATCAAGACGGATAACCACCACGCACGCACTCTGTTCGTCATATGCGACGATTGTAGCGCTCCAAGTGATCCTCAGCATGCTTGGGTGTTGGGGAGAACCTTCCCATCAATGTTTTGTGGAAGTGTGGCCGACCATCCAGGCGCGGTCTCTTCAGAACATCAGTCCGGTTCTAGCCCGCGTCCCGACAGTCGGTGAACTTAAGGCGATCTTCGGTCCCGGAGGCGGTCGAGACGACGAGGCCGGCGACGAGCCGTGCGCTCAGCCCGATCGTTCTTGGTCTCCGGCCTCTTCGGCGTTGATCGGTGAGCGTCAAGACATAGTGGAGGCGTCGCCCCTCAGAAGTGAAATCCGATGGTCCCCGTCACGGTACGTGGCGTCACATAATGGGTTCCGCTGAACGTCGAGAGGAAGTTATAAACGGCGACTTTATCTGTCAGATTGATCACCTCAATTCGAGCACTCCATTTGTATCGGTCGCCATGAAAAATGTTGTCATGTCCCAGCGCGAGATCAAATAGGTTGCGCGGCTGAATCCGTTGTGGATTGTGATCGTCGTTCTCGGTAAAGGGCGCCGGTATTTTCACCAAGTTTGAGGTGAGCTGATTGGCGGGGCAAACGTAGAAGCCGGGAGATCCGGGTACGGGTGTCCCGATGGGTGTAGTTGGAGTAGCCTTCATACCGCTGCAGGAGAGCCCCGACTCGAACTCCTGATCAGCGGTGAGAGGCAATCCGCTGATATTGTTTTGGAGGAGTACATCACCCTGTGGAACAGGAACAGAGCCGTAGACCGCAATTGGCGAATCGGCACTGCCCGTTGAAAATGAGCACGTTACCGTCGTAGCAAGGCAGGGCACCGTACCACTCACAAGTCCGCTGTCGTACCTCCAATTGAATGCCAGCCACGGGCCGCGCTTAAACGGTTGATATTGGATATGCGTGGTTTTGTTGAATAGCTCGTCGTGGTCGATGCGGAACACCCCCGGTGGCTGACCGGGTGCGATTCCACTAACCGTTGGCGGGAAGAAGCGTGCGGCGACACTCGACATCACGATGAATGCACTCAGCCCATGCCACGTTGGAAAACTTCCGCGTATAGCGTATCCCGGAATCTTGGAATTGTGCCATTCGATAGGGAGGGTGATGGGACTTGTGCCAAGCACGTTGAAGTCATATCCGTTGTGTGTGTACTTCCAAATGTACTCTCCGCTCAAAACGAAGTACTTCCCAAAGGCCTGTTCCAGGCCCGCGTGGAATTCGTTACGGAAGCCGGGAGTCAGCGGTTGTAGAGGCAGGATTTCGCCGGACGGTGAAACTAGGCCACACGGGAACCCTTGGGCGAGTTGCATGATCGCGGCGACCGCGGGGGTGTTGCACCCGGTGCCCGAAATGATCAGGTTCTCATTGAATGGGCTTTCCATGGTGCGAGCATAGGAAACGCGGAGCACGGTACCTGTTGGCTTGATGTTGTAGGCGACGCCGGCGCGAGGCTCCGGTTGTGCGGAACTGGCTTGCAAGCCGTTATAGAAATCTCCGCGGATCCCGATCATGATGGACCAAGGCCCCTTGGTGATGTTGTCCTCTAGGTAGAGTGATTCCTCCTTAATGTCCGTGTGGCCGTGATAAGGGAATTGGGCCAGATTCGGGTCAGTCGCTGGGTTCGTCAGGTCATATGGCTGTAGAGTCACGCATGCGGCGCTGGTGCAGCCTGCGAGTAGCCCGGGGTTCACGACTCCAAACGTGTCGTTCTCCGTAAGAAATGTATGTTCAAACGTGCCCCCAACCTTAATGTTGTGTATTCCTTTCACATAGGTCACATCGGCGTGAATGCCCGTATTAGTCAGCAACCTAAACTGAGAAAAAGTCTCGTCCTGCAGCGGCCCCAAGTCGCTGAAAAGATCGGGGCTCGGATAATAATTGTATTGGTCATGTCGAACATATGCACCTACGGTAAGCACGGTATTGGGATTCAGGATGCGGGTCCATTTCGGCGCGATGTTAAAGGTCCTGATTTGCGAGCGCTGATCGGTCGGACTGAGAGGATTGCCCGTAAGGGGGTTAAGAACCACCGAGCCTGGAGCATACGCTGCGCCGCTGCACATTGCCGATAGGACCGTGCAGGTCTGAAGTTGCTGGTCCCAAGTGTTGGGAGTTTGGAACCAGGAGCGCGTGAATTGCAGATTAAGGGTGATGGTATCGGCATCGGTTGGCTTAAAGTCAATTCGATCGAAAAAATTTTCTTGGTTGCCCTTATCGTGCAAAACGGCGAATTCTGGCGGATCCAGGAATCGACCGGTTTGGAGTCCGTTTAAGGCAATGAAGTTGCCCCATCTCTGGCCACCGTAAGAGAGATCGAATCCGTCGTTGGTCGTCCCAAAGGTTCCGTATGAGGTAGTAACGTCACCGTGCGGGGTGGTGAACCCCAAGCCCGATCGCGTCGTAGCGACGATCACAAGGCTCGTTTTTCCTCCGTACTCTGGGGGAGGGGCGCCTTCGATGACCTCCAACGACTGCACCGCGTCGACGGGGAGTTGATTGGAGAAGACCTTGCTCTGCTGATCGGTGATTGGCTGCCCGTCAATCGAAAATGAATCCTCGGCGTGGTCGCCCAGGCCGTGAAGGAGTCCATTCGAATCCGCCGCGACTCCCGGTGAGGCCAGCGTCACGAGTGAACTCAGCGACGAAGATTGGCTTTCGAGCGGCAGCTTATCGAACAACGAGCGATCCACGTCGGTGTGGGTGGTAGGAACGTTTTCGATCAGATCCGCCGCACCCTCCACGGTCACAGTGGTTGTCGCTGCGCCGATCTTCAGACTGTAATTGAGATCGATAGGGAGCGCTGATCGCAGATTAACGTCTTGCGTACTGGTCTGAAAGCCCTGCGCAGCGGCCGTGGTGTGATAGTTGTTGAAGGGAACGTTGTCGAACTCGAAATGTCCCTGGCTGTCGGTTTGGGTGGATCGATTGTAGTGCGATACAGGATTCCCGATCTCGACAGTGCTGCCGCTGATGGCCGCGCCGGAGGGGTCAAGCACCGTGCCGCGAATGGTTCCCGAGTTCTCCTGCGCATAAGTGGCGACTCGGGTGGCGAAGCACAGCAACAGAAGCATCAATACAGGCAATCGTGAATTCATTCCTCCATTCTCGGCCACAAACTCTACATGGCAAAGCACAATTCCATAAGTGGCCTAATTTGAAAATGAGCGAACTGAATTCACCGATGAGCGGGCAACCTTCGCAACGCATTTATACGGATCAGTCCAGCGGAATGGTGGCGCCGATAAGGCCGAGGCTGATCCAGTTGCTCCAGGCCGCAACGTCAATAGCGAAATCCATGTCGTCCAAATGCATATCGCGAGGGCGGACGCGCAAGACAGTGGCAGCGATCGCGGCAATCCACAGTACCGTAACCGCGCAGATGCCGCGAGCTTTGCTGAGATCGCTGACGGCCCCGTTGGGAGCGAGCGGGATCCAGCCCACGATGATCCATAGAGCCGGTGCGGGAAGAATCGTTACAAGCCAGTCACGGTCATGGCCCCCGCTGCGCTTCACCCGAAGCACAGGAGCGTTGCCGTGGATCAGCAGACACAGTGCGGGTATCGACAGCACGACAGCGTACACGGCGAGCCTGCGCGGTGCGCTGCGCGCAGGGCCGATGCCGAGTATCGAATATTCACGGAACGCCAGGAGCGCAAGTGTAGCAATCGCTATCAGGAGCATGATCAAAGGCGCGGTGCCATCTGCGATTCCTGTCGATTGTAGAAGGGCTGGCGTGGTTCTTCAAGACCAACGATTATTCGGGCAAAATGCAAAAGCAGACGGACGGAAATCGACAGCGAGCGGCGGAGATCCCCGAGGCTCACCAGTGCAATAGCTCCCGCACACTCCGCGCCTGCCGCTTGCTTACGATGAACTCCTGGTTATTGTTGGGGCGTAATCAGCCATCTCTGGCTGCTGAGTGCCTCATCGACGGGGCCCCGATTTGTTGGAGACGCGCTTGTGAGGCGGCGCGCTCTCGCCACTGCGGCAGCAAGCCGCTCATGGCTGACCGGTTTTAGTAGGTAATCGATGGCGCCGGCTTCAAAGGCATCAACTAGGTAGCGGTGACACGACTGTTGGATGTCGACAATCCATTTGTGGACTTCTAACCGGCACATCAGGCCGTTTGAAACAGCAGCAGATCCATACTGAATGTCACTCGCATAGCTTCCACCGGCGGCGGCGAAAAGCAGGACCGCGCATTTCTATCCGGGTAATATTGACATCGTCAATTTATCCGGGTATATTTAGTTCGTGAGTCTCACAGCGTTTTATCGTTTCCGAAAGCTTGGTTCTGGGAGTGCCGAAGATCTTGTAAGCGTGGTCAAGCGCCGTCCACAGGGCGAGGTGCTCGTGTTCGACGACGCTACCGGCGCACAGATTGACCTTGATATGGGAGGGAAATCAGGGAAAATCGCGGATGAACTCCA
>Ga0213875_10002320_pt1 | contig 11509 bp, 9 predicted proteins | sample BarmaccomBMRX_R8_FD_160105 | JGI IMG/M metagenome (GOLD analysis project Ga0213875, IMG submission 160105) | Root-associated microbial communities from Barbacenia macrantha in rupestrian grasslands, the National Park of Serra do Cipo, Brazil - RX_R8 | ecosystem: Host-associated > Plants > Roots... | reverse complement strand
CGCTCCGGTCCTGACCTGCCGGATGCGGGCCACGCTGCCCGTCCGGATCAAGACGAATTGGCTCCGGGCGGCAGACGCTGAGCCGCTCAGCGTCAGCCGGGCCGCGATCACCTCGGGGGGAATCACGTGAAGCAGATCATCCAGCCGGTGTCGGGAGGACCGGTGCAGGTGCTCGACGTGCCGCGCCCGGTCCCGGACGCCACCGAGGTGCTGGTGCGCACGGCTGCCTCGGTGATCTCACCGGGCACCGAGCGGGCGGTGACCGCGCTCGCCCAGGCCAGCCTGCTGGCCAAGGCCCGGGCCCGCCCGGACCTGGTCCGCCAGGTCCTGCAGAAGGCGCGGGCGGACGGGCTGGCGGCCACCGGCCGGGCCGTCCGCAGCCGACTCGCCGACGACTTGCCGCTCGGGTACTCGGCGGCGGGTATCGTCCTGGCGGCAGGCGCGGCCGTCACCACGGTCCGGCCGGGCCAGCTGGTGGCCACCGGCGGGGCAGGCCACGCCAGCCACGCCGAATACCAGACCGTGCCCGGGCTGCTGTGCGCGGCGGTACCGGACGGCGTGCCAGCCCGGGACGCGGCCTTCACCACGATCGCGTCGATCGCGCTGCACGGGCTGCGGCTGGCCGAGGTGGGCCCGGGGTCGAAGGTGGTGGTGCTGGGACTCGGCCTGATCGGCCAGCTGGCGGCCCGGCTGGCTCTCGCGGCCGGCTGCGAGGTGGCCGGCATCGACCCGGCCGGGCATCCACGTCAGGTGGCGGCCGCCGCCGGGATGCTGGCCCTCGACGAGTGCGGCGACGCCACCACCGAGCAGATCTCCAGCTGGTCCCGGGGCCGCGGCGCCGACGCGGTGCTGGTCTGTGCGGCCGGCCGCTCCTCGGACGTGATGACCCGCGTCCCCGCGCTGTGCCGGGATCGGGCCGGAGTGGTCATCGTGGGAGATGTGGGGCTCCAGCTGGACCGCACGCCCTTCTACGAACGCGAGCTGTCGGTACGGTTCGCCCGCTCCTACGGGCCGGGCCGGTACGAGCCCTCCTACGAAGCCTGGGGAGTGGACCTGCCGGCCGGTCAGGTGCGCTGGACCGAGGGCCGCAACTTCGAGGCCGTCCTCGACCTCATGGCGAGCAACCGTCTCGTGGTATCGGACCTCGTCACCCACACGTTTGAGATCGCCGAGGCGGACGCCGCCTACCGGCTGATCGAGCAGCGCGCCGAGCCCTACCTCGCCATCCGGCTGACGTATCCGGGCACGGATGGGACGGGGGAGGTCCAGCTGAGCGCGGCCCCGGTCGCGAGCAGGTCACCGGGGATCGGCTGGGCCGGGGCGGGGGCGTTCTCCACCGGGACGCTAATGCCCGCCTTCCGCGACGCCGGCTTCAAGCGATTCACCGCCATCGCCTCGGCAAGCGGGCTGTCCGCCCGGCGGGCCGCGGAGCGGAACGGCTTCGAAAAGGCGGTGCCCGGGGCGGACGCGATCCTCACCGGCCCCGGTGTCGACGTGGTCGTCATCGCCACGCCGCACGACTCGCACGCGGACCTGGCCGAGCGGGCGCTGGCCGCCGGTAAGCACGTGTGGTGTGAGAAGCCGCTGGCCCTGACCCTGGACGAGCTGGACAGAGTGGAAAAGGCCTGGCGCGGATCCGGGCGCCGGCTGATGATCGACTTCAACCGGCGCTGGTCCCCCGCCGTGCTCGCCGTCCAGCAGGCGTTCGCGGAGGTCACCGCGCCGAAGCTGGTGGTCTACCGGGTCGCGGCCGGCCCGGTGCCGGACGGGCACTGGTACCACGACCGGCGGCAGGGCGGTCGCCTGCTCGGCGAGGTGTGCCATTTCGTCGACACGGCCCAGGCCCTGGTGGGCACGCCGATCGAGGCGGTGGCGGCGCTGCCGGGCGGTGCGTACGGGGACGACTCCACGGTGTCGCTACGGTTTGCCGACGGTTCACTGGCTGTCATCGGGTACGGCAGCGCGGATCCGGTGGCCGGCAAGGAATGGATCGAGGTTCAGGCTGGCTCGCACCGGGCGGTGATCAGCGACTTCCGGTCGGCCGAGGCGGACGGCACGACGATCTGGAAGGGCCGCCAGGACAAAGGCCACCGCGCGGCGACCGCAGCGTTCCGCGCGGCGGTAGCCGATCGGGCCGGCCTGCCCACCGAGGTCATGCTGGCCACCATGCGGGCCACGATCCGGGCGGCCGGAGGCGACTATGAGTGATCAGACGCTGTCCCACCACGACGAGGTCCGGCTACTGTTCGACGCCAAGGCCGGCAGCTGGCCGGCCAAGTACGCGCCACAAGGCCGCCTCGCCGGACGGCTGATCCAGCTGGCCGGCGCGGCCGGCCAGCACCTCCTTCCCGGCGACCGGGTGCTGGATCTCGGCTGCGGCACCGGAGAACTGGCCCGCTACCTGGCTGCCTGCGGGATGGTGGTGGCCGGCTGCGACATCTCGGCGAACATGCTCAGCCTGGCCAGGACAGCTGATCCCGGCGGCGCATCCCAGTGGATGCAGCTCGATCCGGGCTGGCGGACGCTGCCGTTCGTTGCCGGCAGCTTCGACGCGGTCATCGCGGCCAGCATGCTGGAGTACGTCGCCGCCCCGGACGCCGTGCTGCGCGAGTGTGCCCGGGTCGTGCGGCCGGGCGGCGTCATCCTCGGCACGGTCCCCGATCTCACCCACCCGGTCCGGTGGTTGGAGACTGCTGTCGGCTCCGTGGGCCGGACACGCCTAGCCGAGGCTGCGGGCGCGATCTGGCCCCGGCTCGGCCGCTACCTGACCTACCTGCGGATCTCCCGGCAGCGCCACCCTGCGAGCTGGTGGCGTGTGGAGGCCGCTCAGGCGGGCCTGCGGCCCGTTCCCGGGACAGCCGCAACCGCGAAGCGCGCGCCGTTGCGGTTGCTGACCTTCCAGCGGGTGGACAGCCCGGGCGGAAGCTCGTGACCGGGACAGCGACCGTGGATATCGCCGGCGCGCAGATGGGCGGCGCGGCACGGTACGCCGCGGAACTGCGCAGTTACCTCACCCGGACCGGGCGGCGGGACATCCACGTCATCGGCGGTGGCCAGCACGTTGGTCCTGCCTGGCTGCTCCGGCGCGAATCCTTCGGCCGGCCCGGAACGGGTCGGCGGATCGCCGTCAACAACGTCAGCTTCGCCGGCCCGGGCGGACCGCGGTGGGTGCTACTACGCAATGCCCTGCACTTCCTGGCCGAGACGGAAGAGGCTGAGCTTGAACCGGGTCTGCGCCGTTCGGTCGGCCGCGAGGGGATGGTGGTGCGGCTGGCCGTGCGCCGGGCGGACGTGGTCGTGGTCCCGTGCACCGCGATGGCCGAGCGCGTCCTCCGGATCTTGCCGGGCATCCGGAGCCGGCTCGTGGCCCGCCCGCACCCGGTCTCCCCCACCGTTATGTCCTTGGCCGAGCGGAGATCCGCCATCTTGTGCCCGGTCCTGTTCGCGCCCTACAAGCGGATGGACGCACGGCTGGCCGAGCTGCTGGCCGCGGTGGACGAGCACGGTGACCCGGAGGTCCAGGTGCGGGTGACCGCCGCCCCCGCGGACCTGCCGCCCTCCGTCGCGTCACATCCCCGGCTGGAGTGCCTGGGCCGCCTCGATCACCGGGATCTGCGGACAGCCTGGGCGCAGGCCCGCGCCGTGTACTTCCCTACGGGCCTGGAGTCGTTCGGCTACCCGCTGGCGGAGGCGAGAGTGAACGGGCAGCCGGTGATCGCCCGCGACACCGCGCAGAACCTGGAAGTCGGCGGCGCCGCCCTGTGCGGCTATCAGCCCGGTGACCCTGATTCGCTGCGGCAGGCGGTCAAATCCGCGCTGACGGCCGATCTGACGCCGGATCCGGCGCCGTTTGACCCGGACGCTTATTTCGGCTGGCTCCTGGGAAGTAGCTGATGACCAAACTCGGATTGCGGCCCTACCGCGCTGGTGACGACCCGCCTGCGGGCAGCGTGCCAGTCAGTGTCGTCGTGCTGACCCGGGACGAGGAAGTCAACATCGCCCGGTGCCTGGCCTCGGTGGCCTGGGCCGGCCAGGTGGTAGTCGTGGACTCGGGCTCCACCGACGGCACCGTGGCGGCCGCCCGCTCGCTCGGCGCGGACGTCGTGGAGCAGGCGTGGCTCGGGTTCTCCGCCCAGCGGGAGTTCGCGCTCCGGCTGGCGCAGCTCCGCCACGACTGGGTCTACTTCGTCGACGCCGACGAGTGGGTCTGCCCGCAGCTGGCCGCCGAGATCGCGGCGAAGCTGCGCTCGCCCGGCTGTGCCGCTTTCGCCCACCGGCTCCGGCTGGTGTTCCAGGGCACGTGGATACGGCACTGTGGCTGGTACCGGGGTTCGTGGGTCGTCCGGCTGGTGGACCGGCGGTACGCCAAGTTCGACGGGAGCCTGGTGGGCGAGCGGGTCCGCGTGGACGGCCCGGTGAGCCGGCTGGACAACGACATAGTCGACGAGGACCGCAAGGGGCTGGCGAGCTGGCTGCACAAACATGTCCGCTACGCGGAGCTTGAGAGGCGGCGGCGGGGACAGCCCACCCGGATTCACGACCGGATGCGGCTGATCAGGTCCGGGCGCGGGACCGACACCCGGCCAATCGCGCGGATAGTACTGAAAGACCTGGTCTTCCCCTCCATCCCGGCCAAACCGGTCGCGCTGTTTCTGTACATGTACCTGCTGCGGCTGGGTCTCCTCGACGGCCGATCCGGGCTGCGTTTCTGCTTCTTCCACGCCTGGTACGAGGCGACCGTGCGGGCCCTGCAGGCGGAAGGTTCGGCCACCGAATGAGAGGCATCTGATGCGTACACATACCCTGACCAGAGCAGCCGGGGACATAAGGTCCGTGTGCCGGGCCGCCTGCGTAGCGGACGCCGCGCGCTGGATGGCGTCGCTAGCGGCCCACCTGCCCGAATGCGCGACATCCGGTTCGCTGGCTCCGGCCGACAAGGCCTGGGCCGGTACCGGGGCCCGGTTCCGGACCCCGACGGGGGCACTCGTCTCGCTCCCCGCCGACTACACAGCGGGTGCGCGCGAGATGTACTGCCGGAACGTTTACCTCCGGACTGGACTGATCATGCCGGCTGCCAACGGCTGGGTGGTCGATCTCGGGGCCAACCGCGGGTTGTTCTCGGTCTGGGCGGCCGTCACCGGCGCGGCCGTCGTCGCCGTCGAAGCACAGCAGGGTTTCGCCCCGCTGATCCGTCATCTCGCCGCGTACAACGGGGTCGCGGACCGCGTGCACGTCGAGACGGCGATGGCCGGCGGCGTCACCCTGTCCGGGGCCGCGGTCGGGGTTCTGGCCAGCGATTCCCTCTGGGCCGGGAGCTCGCACGGCCTCCCGGCGCGGCCCGGCGGCATCTCCATGCCGGAACTCATGCTGAAGTACGACATCGCTCGGGTGGGCCTGCTCAAGGTGGACATCGAGGGGGGCGAGTTCGCCCTGTTCGGCGCCGGTGAGGACCTGCACTGGCTGAGCCGGGTGGACCAGATGGTGCTGGAGGTCCATGGCCAGCACGGGGACGTCGCCTCCATGGTTGGGCGGTTGCGGGACGCCGGGTTCGGTGTGGATCTGCGCGATGACGCCGGCGACCGGGTCACGGTACGCTCCGAGCGGCTCGCCTACGCGTACTGCGCACGATGAGAAGCAGTGGCGGCAGTCCGGAAGACCCGCAGGTGCTGTGCACTGCCTCGCCCCTCAAGTTCCGGGTGTCAGCCCGTCGAACGCCCGATCGTCGCGCAGCAGGCACGGGCTGATGACGCGGTCGTCCTGGCAAATGATTCGGGCCCGAAGTCGGCGGCCCGCTGAGCGCCGCTGGTGCCAAGCCGTGCGACCAGGTCCGGGTCCTCGATCAGCCGGCGCAACTGCCGGGCCAGCGCGGCCGCCTCGCCAGACCGGTAAACGAGGCCGGTGATGCCGTCGGCGACCAGGTCGCCGGGCCCCCATACGGCGGTCGCGTCGCTGACCACGATGGCGGCGCCAGCCGCCATCGCTTCGATCGACACCAGTACCCGCATGTCAAATCGCGAGGGCACGACCACTACATCGAAGCTGGCCAGCAGCTCCGGCATCTCGCTGACATTGGCGAAACCGCGGAAACTGACCCGGTCGTCAATGCCGAGCTGGTTCGCCAGCCCCGTCAGTTCTGCCATCTGCGGACCATCGCCGACCACTGTCAACGACCATGCCTGGTCGCGTGGCAGCAGAGAACAGGCACGGAGCAGCTCGTCAACGCCCTTGGAGGCGATGAGCTTCCCTGCGTAACCGATCCGCAGGCCGGCCGCATCTCCTCCGACGCTGCGGCCACGGACGGCGCGGGCATGCCCGAACGGTGCCGTGTCGGCCGGGCACACACCTGGCCAGATGCGTCGCGGATGCATGCCGTAGCGGATGTAGAACTCCCGGTTGAAGGTGCCGGTCGACAAGGCACCGTCGGCCACGCGCATCAGCGTCCGCAGCACCACCGACCGCACCATGGGATGCCGGCCGCGGCTCGAATGCTGCCACGTGGTGTCGCCGTACAGCAGCATGCGGGTACGGCTCACCGCGCGGTAGCTGATCACGGCCCGAGCGGCGGGGGAGGCCCAGCCATAACAGACCACCACGTCGGGCCGGGCCTGGTGCAACTGGCCGATCAGCCAGCGCAGCCGGCTGACGGCAGACCGGCGGGGAGGAGCAGCCCACGGATAACCGCTGAGCAGGTCGACGTCCCAGGACACGGAGCGCTGGAAATCCACGTCGTAAAAGTGCTCAGCCAGCTCCCAGTAGTAGACATCCAGGCGCACACCGGGTTCTGCGGCGAGCAATTGAAAAGCGCGGGTGAAATGCTGCGCCGGGTGGTCCAGCACCAGAGCAATGTGAACCGGCCGGGGGCTCGCGGCAGATTCGGCGCCGCATCCTGCACGCAACTCTCCGGCACCGTTGTCCCGCAGCCGGATCATCGCCGCCGCGCGTTTCCGGCCTCAGACTCCGCCAGGCGAAGGCTCTCCTTCTCGTTCGCCAGGTCGGCGTCCACCATCATCTCGACTAGTTCCTGGAAGCCGACCTGAGGAGCCCAGGCGAGTTTCGCGCGGGCCTCGGCCGCGTCGCCCCGCAACACCGAAATATCGGCCGGCCGGAAGAACCGCTCGTCCTGGACCACGTACGGCCGCCAGTCATCAATGCCGGCCCGGCGGAAAGCGATGTCGAGCAGGTCGCGGACGGAATGGCTCTTGCCGGTCGCTATGACATAGTCGTCCGGCCGATCCTGCTGAAGCATGAGCCACATGGCGCGAACGTAATCGCCCGCGAATCCCCAGTCCCGGCAGACATCCATATTGCCGACGGCCAGGGTCTGCTGCCGGTCCAGCGCAATCCGCGCAACCGCACGGGTCACCTTCCGTGTCAAGAATTCAAAGCCGCGCCGAGGGGACTCGTGGTTGAACAGGATGCCCGAGCACGCCCACGCGTCGTATGACTCGCGGTAGTTCTGGGTCACGTAGTGGCCGAAAACCTTGGCCACACCGTAAGGCGAGCGCGGATGGAACTGGGTGGTTTCCCGCTGCGGCGACTCGTTCGCGGCGCCAAACATCTCCGAACTCGATGCCTGGTAGAACCGGACACGGTTCATGGCGCCCTGCGTGTGGATGCGAACTGCCTCAAGCATACGCAGCACGCCCATTCCGGTGATATCACCGGTGAGTTCGGGCTGTTTGAAAGACAATCCGACGAAGCTGATGGCGCCCAGGTTGTAGATCTCGTCCGGCTGCGCGGTCTCCAGCACGCCGATCAGGCTGGACAGATCACGCAGGTCCCCTTCGAGTAGCTGGATCGACGGGACCAGTTGCTCAACGAGCGGGATCTTCGGGTTGGACTGCCCACGCACCATCCCGAAGACGTCATAACCCTTTGCCGCCAGGAACTCCGCCAGGTACAGGCCGTCCTGCCCGGTTATTCCCGTAATCAGAGCACGCGCCATGTGCAACTACTCCTTCTGCCGATACCAGTGGACGTTTCCTGACCTGAAGTGGTCATAGCAGCCGGGCCACTACGAGCGATGCGTACCGGTCAGGGGCGAAGGTCTCACGCGCCCACTCACCAGCCCGCTTGCCCATGTGCGCCAGCCTGGCGGGGTCGCTCAGGAGCTCATTCAGCACCTTGGCCAAGGCTTCCGGGGTCTCGTCGGCTGGTGCCAGCCCCGTGACCTGATCGACGAATGCATCGTGCGATCCGCCGTAGGCGGGCGCGATGACCGGCGTCCCGGCCAGCTGCGCCTCCAGCAGGACTAGCCCGAAGCCCTCCCCGCTGGCGTGGCGGCCGGCACGGGTCCGGGTAGCCAGCACCAGGACGTCGGCCGCGGCCAGGCCGCGTGCGAGTTCCTCGTCACTGACGCCGGAGCGCAGCGCGCAACACTCGTACCGGCTGACAATCTGCGTCAGCTCAGCTGGCGCTTCGCCGACCCCGAATACGGTGAGATGGACATCGGCCCGCCCGAGAGCCGATATCGCCTCCAGCAACTGGGGCAGGCCCTTGTCCTGCCAGTCTCCGAGGCGGAAGACGGTGACCAGTTCAATGCCGCGTTTGCCCGGCGCGGGCAGCGCCGAAGCTGTGACCAGCGTGCTGTACCACTCCCGGCTGACGGCAGCCGGCAAAATGGTGGCCGGCGTGGTACCGAACAGCGCCCCAGCGGTGAAGCTGCTGATCGCCACGGCGCGGACATCGGCCCTGCGCATAAGGGCCTTCTCCAGGTGGTGGCGCGGCCGGAACCGGGAAGCCCAGACGTCGCTGCCGTAACACAGGACCGATATCCCCTCCACATCGGCCTGCCGTGCCACCAGCACGCCGACGGGCAGCAACCGCGGATGCGCAACAATCAGCCGCGGTGGTTTGCTGCTCGCCCGTACCTGCGCCGCTGCGGCCGTCAGCATCTCCCGGTGCGCCGTCGCCCCTGGATGGGTAAGGTCGACCCGGCCGTATTCGATGCCTTTCTGCGCCAATGCCGCCTCGAGCGTCTCGACATACCGCTCGATTCCGCCACCGAGGCCCCGAGACGGGGTCAGCAGGAGCGCGGCCGCCGTCATCTCGGACTCCGCGGCTGAAAAGTGAGGGCCGTGGCCAGGAGCCAGACAATCATGGTGGCCGGCATACTCGCCAGCAGCGACTGCCAATCCTGCTCCCCGTTCACCAGGCTCGGGAACAGCAGCAGAACGAGAAAGACGGCGTGGGGATTGGAACGTACGTCCAGGACATCATCGAGCACTCGGACGCCACAACCCAGCAGGCACATACCGGCAATGACCGGAATCCATCCGCCGTGCCGGTACAGGTCGGCGATGGGTGTGATGGCCGATGACGTATACAGGCTGGACGGCAGCCCGTAGTACTCCTGACTGAATTGGTAACCGCTGGCCAGGATCGGCTTACCGGGCCACAGGACGCGCGGCACCATGTCCACCAGCGGGGCCTCGATCAGCTGAAGGGGGCTGCTGTAGGGGATCTGGCCGGGAGTTCGCTGCATGACGATCGCGGGACTGTCGATCTCGCGTATCCGCTGCATCAGATAGGTGGCCGAATCCGGCAGCAGTGCCGTCGCCTTCTGACCCGTCAGGGTCTGCTGGAGAATCTCGGGTGCGCTGTGGAGGGCCTCCGACGTCGTCAGCGTTTCCGAGCTTCCGCGGGCGGCGCCCCGGTAGGCCTGGTTGAAGGGAATGACCACCACCAGGAAGACGCCGGTAAAGACCACGCAGGCCGCAACGGGCAGCCGCCGGCGCGCGGCACTCAGAGGGATCACTACGGCCAGGATCGCGATGACGAAGCTGGCCTTACCGCCTGCGGCCGCACCGAAGGCGATCTCGGCCAGGAACAAGACGGCGAGGGAGAGTCTGGCTTTGGGTCGCCGTTCCCCGTAAACCTGGAGCGCGGCAGCGCACACCCCGAGCGGAGCCAGCAGGCTGAGATCGCTCAGGTACTGCCCATAGCCACTGGCCGAGCTCACCGCCGACGAGACATCGCCGACGTACCCGAACCGGCCCGTCGTCACGATGGAGGCGAAACGGGCCGCCAGGCCGATCGCGTACAGCATCCATGGGGTGAGCAGGCTCCGCACCGTACCGCTGAGACGTCGTCCCAGCGCCTCCATCGCGCGCCCTGCCAGCTGCCGGACCGGCCGGCCAGGACCGATGATGTACCCCACAGCCAGGCAGGTGAGCGCGACCGCCACCAGCCAGAGGGCCCGCAGCACACTGGATACGGCGATCTGGGCCGCCGTTGACGTCTGGACCTGGCTCCAGGTCAAGGTGGCCGCGCCGAAGGCCAGGACGGACCAGGCCAGAATCCAGGGCCCGAATTTCCAGCGGGACAGACCCACACCGTTCGCGCCGACCGCGCCCACCAAGAACAGTAGGCCCAGGCAGTAGCAGGCCAAAGCCAGTGCGGCCCAAACGATCGCGCGGGTTGCGACCGCGGATGCGGCCAGGGCCTCGCCGCACAGCACAGCCGTGGCGGCCAGGCACGCCGTCGCGGCGATGACCCGGTAGGAGGCGACCGAGGCCGTCTCGCGACCGCCCAGCAGCGCGGCCGTCACGCCAGCTTCTCCAAGATGGTGGCCACCCGGACGTCATAAGAGTGATCGCCGTGAGCCCGGCGGGCAGCAGCGTCACCCAGCCGCGCCGTCAGCCCGGCTTCGCCGAGCAAGCGGCTGGCCTGGTCGACCAGTTCGTCAAAGTCATGGAAGACCAGCACCTCCTCTCCCGGCGTAAACAGCTCCGGGACGGTTGGGCGGAACTCCGTGAGCACGGCCGCGCCGCAGCCGGCCGCTTCGAAGAGCCGCGAGTTCACCCCGTTCACTTCGGCCGGGTGCATGGTGTTCAGCACGCCCGCGGCCGATCGGAAGGCGCGGGCCTTTTCCTCACGGAAGACGAACCGGCCGGTGTGCACCTCCCGCAGCCGGGTCTCACCGATCCAGCGCGGGAACCGGCTGCCGTACAGCTTCAGCGGGATGCCCTTGGCCATCAGCCGCTCCAGCAGGCGGACCCGGCTGGGGTACATGTTGCCCGCGACGACGAGATGGGGCTCCGTGCCCGCCGGGCCGAGCGGGCGATGCCACTGCGGGTTGCAGGCTTGCGGCAGGTAGTAGACCGGCAGGTCCAGGGTGGCCCGCAGGCGGTCCACCAGATGCGGCTCCTTGAAGAACAGGGCATCATAGGGGGCCATCAGCATCAATTGCCGGCCCATGTTCGCGATGGCGTCGGGGAACCAGAACACCACCTGCATCCCGGCTCGCCGCAACTGGGCGACCACGCCCGGCGCCAGCCGGATGTCCAGATTGATGACCAGCTCACATTCCGCTTCCACGGCGGACCGGAGAATTCCGCGCTGCACCCGTTCGTCCACGCCGGGCAGCGCCTGGAGCGTAAGGCCCGCAAGGGACCTGGTAACCCGGCTGCGATGCTGAGGACCGGCCGGGCCGAGCTGAGTGACCTCATGGCCCACTCGGCGGAACGCGCTGCCCACGTTATCCGTGAAAAGGTCCGGCCCCGTCGGA
>Ga0213875_10002319_pt1 | contig 11514 bp, 12 predicted proteins | sample BarmaccomBMRX_R8_FD_160105 | JGI IMG/M metagenome (GOLD analysis project Ga0213875, IMG submission 160105) | Root-associated microbial communities from Barbacenia macrantha in rupestrian grasslands, the National Park of Serra do Cipo, Brazil - RX_R8 | ecosystem: Host-associated > Plants > Roots... | reverse complement strand
TGGGACCGATACCGGCGGCTCGGTGCGGCTGCCGGCGTCATGGTGCGGCCTCAGCGGGCTAAAGACGACGATCGGCCGGGTTACGACTTATGGCATTCTGCCGCTCGCCCCGTCGCTCGATACGCCCGGCCCGATGGCTCGCAATGTCGAGGACGCGGCGCTGCTCTATACCCTGATGCAGGGAGCGGACCCGCTCGATCACCGTACCCTGGCCGCGCCGGCGCCGGCTGATGTGCTGAACGGCTTGCGGCGCGGTGTGCGCGGCCTCCGGTTGGGCCGGATGCCCGCGGCGGAGCGGCAAGGCTGCGCTCCGGAGGTGCTGGCCGCCTATGACGCCGCGCTGGAAACATTGGCGGGATTGGGAGCCGAGATCGTCGAGGTCAGCCTGACCTGCGGTTTTGCCGACACGACCGTGATGGCGGGCCGCATTATCGGCTCCGAGGCCTATCAGCTGGTCGGCGACCTAGTGGACGACAACAGCCTGCCGATCGATGACGCCGTGCGCCCTCGCATCCATCTCGGCCGCGGTGTCACCGCCCGCGATTATCTGTCGGCGCTCGCCCAACGCGATGCGATGAAGCGGCGCTTTCTGCCGATATTCGACGCGGTTGACGCGCTGCTGACGCCGACCACGCAAACCGCGGCTGTGCGGGTCGAGGCGGTCGACCAGAACAGCACGCCGGCGCATTTCACCCGGCTGGTGAATTTGCTGGAGCTGTGCGCATTGGCGATCCCGGACGGGCTCACCGCGACTGGTCTGCCATTGTCGTTGCAGATCATCTGCCCGCCCTATGACGAAGCGACGGCACTGCGGATCGGCTATGCCTATCAGCAGGCGACCGATTGGCATCAACGCCATCCGACCGGCCTGGAGTGATCGTTCCGAACTGACCATAACGAACACTGCTATCCGGCTCGAAAACGGAGGTAGCGGATGAACACGGGAGCGTCGCGGAACGGCGCGCGGGTTGTGATCGTCATTTGCGACAGCTTGCGGGCCGATCTGATCTCGCCCGATGACACGCCGTTCCTTGTAGATCTGCAGCAGCGCGGGGCAAGCTTCGCCGCGCATCGCAGTGTCTTTCCGTCGACGACTAGGGCCAGCGCCGCTTCGATCGCGACCGGCTGCTATCCGGCGCGGCATGGATTGCTCGGCAACACCATGGCACTGGATGATGGCGACGGGCTCGCTTGCTATTCCGCCGGGCATCCGGATTTTCCCGACCGTCTGCGGCGGGTAACCGGCCGCACCCTGCTGGTGCCGACCCTCGCCGAACGGCTGCGCTGGCATGGCGAGACATCGATCTCCTGCGCCAATGTCTCGCCCGGCGCGGCCTACTTTCAGGACCCCGACGGCCACGGCTGGGTGTATCACGCGGCCGGCAGCTATGGCCCGGGGCGCCAGCCCCTCGACGACCCAGCGAGTGCGGCATTGACCAAGGGCATCGCTGGCGACCGGATGATGACTGAGCGGTTCTGCGGCGAAATCCTCGCGGATCGGGCGCCGTCGCTCGCGATCATGTGGCTGTCGGAGCCGGATAACACCGGCCATCACGCACCGCTCGGCTCGCCGCAGCATCGCGCCGCTATCCGCGGCGCCGACGCATTGGTGCGGCAAGTATTCGAGACGGTGCGGCGGCTCGACCCATCCGGTGAAAACATCCTGTTCATGACCGGCTCCGATCACGGCATGGAAACGGTGGCGGCGGCGATCGATGTCGATGCCCTGCTGATCGAGGCCGGGCTTAAGCAGGCGCCTGGGTCGAGCGATGTCGTGGTGGCACCGAACGGCACCGCCGCGACCTTGTATTTCTCGGATCCGGAAAGCCCGCTGGCGGAACGCGTCGCCACGTTTCTCGCAGCTCAAAGCAGCATTGCCGACGTGTTTACCGGCGAGCGGCTTGGCGAAGTCGGCTTACCGACCGGCACCGCGATGCGCGTTGCCGTCACAATGGCGGCCTCTGATCAGAGGAACCCGTTTGGCATTGCCGGCGCCTGCCCGATCGTCAGCGACCCGGCGGATCATGAAAGCAAGATCGGCTTCGGCCAGCATGGCGGGTTGGGGCGTCACGAGCAGCACCCATTCCTGATGGTGGAAGGAGGTGGCTTCGCGCCGGGTATACGGCACAGCGAGACCTCGCTGGTCGATATCGCACCGACCGTTCTGCGCCATCTGAACATGGATCATGACGATATGGATGGCGAGGCTTTGCCCCGCGTTAGTGGCTAGGAACTCGGGAGGATCGTCGATGGACAACCTTCGTTATGCCGGTCGCCGCGCCATTCTTGGACTGAGCCTCGCCGCTGGCGGTCTGATTGCCATCCACCCGCGAGCGGTGGTGGCGGGAAAAGCGGAGGAGAAGGAAGTCGGAGCGGTCGAGGATTTGATGCGCGAGCACGGCGTGCTGCGGCGGGCCTTGCTCGTCTATTCGGAAACCGCGACCAAGCTGCGCGGCAATACGGCCATCGATCCCAAGCCGATCCAGACGACGGCGCAGCTGTTTCGCAGCTTTGGCGAGGACTACCACGAGCAGAAGCTGGAGGAGGCGCATATCTTCCCGATGGTCGCGAAGACGGGCGGGCCGGCGGCCACACTGGTCGATACGCTCAAGCAACAGCATGATCGCGGGCGTGAGATCACAGCCTACATACTGTCGGTCACCGGCAAAGGCGCGATCGGCACGGGTGACGTGGAACCGATGGCCCGCGCGTTCGAGACGTTTGTGCTGATGTACCGCAACCACGCGGCGCGTGAGGACACGGTGGTCTTCCCAGCCTGGAAGGAAGCCCTCTCGGCGCGGCAACTTCGCGAGATGGGCGACAAATTCGAAAATATTGAGCGCCAGCAGTTTGGCCATGACGGTTTCGAAGACGCGGTAAAGCAGATGGCGCAGATCGAGCAGGCGCTTGGGTTTGCCGATCTGGCGCAATTCACCGCGCCGGCGCCGCCCAAAACGTGACCATTCCCGCCCACCCGCTGCACCTCGCCGATGGAGCCGCGCCAGCCCCGTGGGGGTCGCCGGCGGAGGTTTTCCTGGCTTTTCTGCGTCTCGGCCTGACCAGTTTTGGCGGGCCGGTCGCGCATCTCGGCTATTTCCGCACCGAATTCGTCACACGGCGGCGCTGGCTCGACGAGGCGGGCTACGCCGATATCGTCGCGTTGTGCCAGTTTCTTCCCGGACCGGCGAGCAGCCAGGTTGGCATGTCGCTGGGGATTCTGCGGGCGGGACTGCCCGGTGCCGCGGCCGCGTGGCTGGGGTTCACATTGCCGTCGGCGCTCGCGATGATCGTGTTCGGCTACGGTGTGACGCGGATTGGCGACGTCTCCGGGGCGGCCTGGTTGCATGGTCTCAAGATCGTCGCGGCTGCGGTTGTGGCGCAGGCGGTGTGGGGGATGACGCGCAGCCTGTGCCCCGATCGCGAGCGGGCGACGGTCGCGGTCGCCGCCTCCCTCCTGGCGCTGGCAGTTCCCACGGCCTGGGGACAGATCGGAGCCATCATAGCCGGCGGGTTAGTCGGATGGAGCCTGCTCGGTGGCCGCGTCCCGCCGCGCGCAGAATCGCACCTCCCGGTGCATCTGCCGCGATCACTATCGGTGATTGCGGCGCTTCTGTTTTTCGCACTGCTGATCGGTTTGCCGCTGTTCGCGGCGGCGGTACCGTGGCAGCCGATCCGGTTGTTCGACTCGTTTTACCGCTCGGGCGCATTGGTATTTGGCGGCGGGCATGTCGTCTTGCCGCTGTTGCAGTCCGAAGTCGTGCCGCCGGGCTGGATGTCGAATGATACGTTCCTCGCCGGATACGGCGCCGCCCAGGCTGTCCCCGGGCCGCTCTTCACCCTCTCAGCCTATCTCGGCACGGTTATGGGGCCGCGCCCTAATGGTTGGCTCGGTGGATTGATCTGCCTGGTGGCGGTCTTCCTGCCCTCCTTCCTGCTGTTGATCGGTGCGCTGCCGTTCTGGGCGACTTTGCGCCAGCGACCGGCGGTGCAGGCGGCGTTGCTGGGGGTTAACGCGGCGGTGGTCGGGCTGTTGCTCGCGGCGCTCTACCGCCCGGTGTGGACCAGCGCGATTTTGGGCCCGGCCGATTTCGCGCTGGCGATCGTAGCGTTCCTGATGCTGACATTATGGGCCGTGCCACCCTGGCTCGTCGTGGTCTTTGGCGCGGTGGCCGCCGGCATCGCAGGTGTGCTGGCGGGTTGAACCAAGGCGGGGCATAGTGCCGCGAAATCGTGCACAGTGGAGATGCCTATGCCAATCACGATGTACGACCTTGCCGGCGACGACCCGGAGCGACGGTTCAGCCCGTTCTGTTGGCGCACCCGCATGGCGCTGGCGCACAAGGGCCTCGATTTCGAGACCGTGCCGTGGCGCTTCACCGAGGGAGACAAGCTGCCGCAGCCCAATGCCGGCCGCGTGCCGGTGATCGTCGATGGCGCCAGGGTCGTGCACGATTCATCGGCGATCGCCGACTATCTCGACGAATGCTACCCGGCGCAGCCGCTCCTTAATGGCCCGGTGGTGCGCGGCGTCTCGAAGTTCATCCAGAACTGGACCGAGACCGTGTTGCACCTAGGCGTGGTGCGGCTGGTCCTGCTCGACATCTATCGGCACCTTGGCCCTGCGGATCAGGAATATTTCCGCAGCGATCGCGAGAAGCGCTTTCGAAGCACGCTCGAAGATGTCGTGAAAGACCGCGAGACGCGGTTGCCGGGCTTCCGTGCGAGCCTCGACCCGCTGCGGCGTACCGTCGAGCGGCAGAATTTCGTCTCGGGCGAGACACCGGCTTACCCCGACTACATCGTCTTCGGCGCCTTCCAGTGGGCCCGCGCCATCAGCGATTTCGAGTTGCTGGCCGCCGATGATCCGGTGCGCGCCTGGCGCGGCCGCATGCTCGATCTGTTCGGCGGCGTCGCCCGCCGCTCTCCGGCCTATGGCGATTAAATGGCCGTCATTGCGCTGATCTTGCACATCCTGGCCGCCGTCATCTGGGTGGGCGGGATGTTCTTCGCCTTGCTGGTATTGCGGCCGGCCTCGGGAATGCTTGAGCCGCCCCTGCGCCTGCAGTTATGGGACGGGGTGCTCGACCGCTTCTTCCGCTGGGTGTTGGGGACGATCGTCGTGCTGCTGTTGAGCGGCTATGCGATGGTCTTCGCGGTATTTGGCGGGTTCGCCGGGTTGCGCCCTTACATCAACATCATGCAGGGGATTGGCATCATCATGATGCTGGCGTTCTTCCACCTGTATTTCGCCCCGTGGCCGCGGCTGCGGGCCGCCGTGGCGCGACAGAATTATCCCGAGGCAGCGCGACAGCTCAATCAGATCCGCGCGATCGTGACCCTGAACCTAGTCCTGGGCCTCGTTACTGTCGCCGTGGGCAGTAGCGGGCGTTACTGGTGAGGCCGGTGGCGCCGAAACGTGCAGTGCAGGCACCCGCGAACCCAGGCTAAGCGGGTCGATCGGCTTCAGATGCGCGGTCATTGACGTCTTGCCGTCGACCGCGACCCACGTTGCCCCGAGCCCGCCATCCTGCTTGGGGCGGAACCGCAGCGTGCTCTTGCCGGGCTGTTCGAAGACGAAGGAGTCATCGACAATCTTGCCCTTGCGCCGGGTCCAGTTCGCGGGCGCCTTGTCGTCGATGCTGGGGCCGATCGCATAGACAGCGGTCAAGTCCTGGCCATGGGCGGCCTCGATGCCGAGCAACACCTCGCGCCCGTTGGGATAAAAGCCGTACCAAACATCGCGCATGCCCTCAGGAGCCTTGAGCGTATCGGGGCCATTGCCGGAGCCGGTTGGGCCTGCCGCGGCGACTGTTTTGGCGGCGGTTTGCTGATGTGCCGTTTTTGGCTCCGCGAGTTCCGTCGGCAGCTTGAGGTCGGCGCTCGGACGCGTGCCCCATTGGGGATTACACAGCAGCTCGCTGTTCAGGGATGAATCATTGACGAAGTCGCGGATGCAGGCGCCGTAGCGGCGCAGGAACACGCCGGTCGATGATGCCCAATGGCCAGTCATAAAGGCTGGCTGATCGATCACCGCATAGCCCATGTTGCGGCTCGCCAGGATCGCGCGCGAGCGTTCGCCCCGACCTCCGGGATCGAAGTCGTCGCCGTGAAAGTAAAACAGCATGACGCGGGCGTGCTTTACCTGATCGAGCAGGGGGTAGAGCTTGGTCGCGTTAAGCCGCCAGCTATCGTAGAAATCGTCGAAATTGCCGTAGGCCGCGGGGGCTGTTGCGACAACCGCGTCGACATCGCTGGTCGCATCCGCCGCCATAATCGCGAGGAAGGCGCCGAACGATTGCCCGGCCAATACGACCTGCTTGTACCCCTTGTGCTTCAGCTCGGTGGCGTAATCCGCGAGCCGCTTGGAGCTGTCCTTTAGCGTATCCTCGGCCGCCAACCGATCAAACCGCATGACCGCCCAGCCATCATCGGCCAGGGCGCGCAGGTAAACGGGGGTCGGCGATTGGGAATCCTCGGCGTTAATCGAACGTCCGTGGCTCCACACCACGACGCCCTTGGCATGGTCTGGTGTCGGCGCCGTTATACCGTCAAAGGCGGGATCGAGACCGAGCGCGAAGGCGCCGGCCGACGCCAACAGACTGGCCGAAAAGGCCAATGCGGCAATGCTCTTGGACAGCAACCCCGTCATGCACGCGACCCCCCGCGCTGATAAGCGAACGGTTCATCGCGGCAACTTTAACAAAATGTCTCGAATTGTGTCACTTCGTAAACAATGACGCAGGCATGGTGCAACGCACCAAAAACCAGCGGAAAAGCGCCGATTTTTCCTAGCTAGTCATCATGCGACCAACTAGCGCAGACAGAACACGTTTATAAGTCGATCCTTATTCGCGCTGCAGGCTCATCAAGACAAACGCGCCCAGCATGACGCCGAGTGCTTCCGCGCCCATCGCGACCTGGCCGAGCATGATGCTCAGCAATGTGCAGAAAATCGTCGTGGAACCAAGAAGCAGCGGCATGATCGTCGATCCGGGGTTGACGAGATTGGGGGAGCGGCGCTGTAACGGGTGCAACCAGCGCTTTATTCCCGCGCTGCAATATCGAGAATCGCATGTCGGTACTTTATGTCGCACGCAGCACCAAATTGAGCCGCTGGGCCGCCGATGTCGGCTTTGGCAAGCACGTCTATAAGGCGGGGGTGACCGACGACGACCCCAAGGCCTTGGCGGCGGCCGGCTGGTGCGGCGAGGACGATTGGAAGATCGTGCGCACCGAGCCCGCTGAGGAATTGAGCGACGAGGCGGTGCTCGAGCGGCTCGGCAGCAAGGAGCGGGCAATCGACCCCAACCTCTATCCCAAGCTTCGCGGCGCGGCGGGCGTCTTCCGCGTCGCCGCCGAGCATGTCGAAAACCACATCATCGTCAGCCGCGCCCTGGCTGGCGACAGCAACAAGCTCGACCTGAAACTAAAGCCCGCCGATTTCGCCGCCTACCTGATCCACAACGCCCGCCGGCAGGCATAGTCGACCGATCCCACCCCATCGGGTGCGTCCCAAGGTCTTGCTGCAAGGTCTTGCTAAATCATTCCACAAGCTCCGTTGCGCCGGCCATTCCGCATCGCCATTGCAGCCAACGAGGCAACATCGCACTCTCGCAGCCGCATCTCTCGCCAGGCAGGAGGCCGCCGATGCCGAAGAAAGTCGCGATCGGGATTGGGCTGATGGAATTCCCGTTCTCCGACGCCAACACCTATTGGCGCTGGGTCGATCTGTGCGAGGCGGGCGGCATCGACTCGATCTGGCAGACCGATCGGCTGATCAGCCCGACCCCGTTTCTCGAATGCATGAGCGTGATGGCGGCCCTGGCCGGCCGCACAAGGCGCATCAAATTCGGCGTCAACGTGCTGTCCCTGGCGATGCGCGACGCGGTCCTGGTGGCGCGGCAATGCGCGACGATCGACTTCCTGTCGAACGGCCGCCTCTTGCCCGCCTTTGGCATCGGCAGCCCGCTCGGGCCGGAATGGACCGCGCTCAACCTCGACCCCAAGGTGCGCGGCCGCAAGACCGATGAAGGGCTCGAGGTGATCCGCCGCCTCTGGTCTGAGGACAAGGTCGATTTCGAGGGTGTGCATTATCATCTGTCGGGCGCTTCATTGTCGCCAAAACCGGTGCAGCCCGACCTGCCGATCTGGATCGGCGGATCCTCCGAGGCCGCCATTCGGCGCACCGCGCGGGTGGGCACCGGCTGGCAGGCCGGTCCCGAGACGCCGGAACAGGCCGCCAAGGTGGTCGCGGCGATCAAGACAGCCGCTGCGGAAGCCGGCCGCACGATCGACGACGACCATTACGGCGCCGGCATCCCCTTCCGCTTTGGCAGCCCCGACGACCCGGCCCTCGTGCCGCTGTTCGAGGCCTATCGCAAGCGCACTGGACGCGAGCCCCGCGACTATTTCGCGATCGGCGACGCCGCGGCGATCGTCGGGCGGATCGCCGAATACGTCGAGGCGGGCGTCTCGAAATTCATCCTGCGCCCCTCGGCGCGCGGCGATGCCGAATTAATGGCGCAGACCACGCGGCTGATCGACGAGGTGCTGCCGGCCGTCGCCGCCCGCTGGCCCAAACCCGCCAAGCGCCGCGCCGCCGCCTGACCTAATCGGCGCGCGACCGCCGCACCAGCGCGACAAAGGCGCGACCCGCCGCCGAGATTTCACTGCGGCGATGCGCCAGGTTCAGCGGCGCCTGCAACTCGGCGGCGGTGTCGAGCGCACAGTATACGACCCCCTCGGCCTCCAGCCGGCTCATCGAGGCCGGCACCAGCGTCACCCCGAGCCCGGCCGCGACGAGGCTCAGCGTCGACAGCATGCGCGGCGCCTCCTGGCCGATCGTCGGGCTGAACCCGGCCCGCGCGCAGGCGGCGATGATCGCGTCGTGCAATCCCGGCCCGACCGGCCGGCGATAGAGGATCAAGGTCTCGCCCTGCAACGCCGCCAGCGGCAATGCTTCGGTCGCCGCGGCCAGCCGGTGGCCGCTCGGCAGGGCGACATACATCGCTTCCTGCTGGATCGGGAAGATCGCGAGATCGGCGGCGTCGCCGACCGGCGAGCGGACAAACGCGGCATCGATGCGCCGGTGGTGCAATGCGTCGACCAGCTCGACCGTGCCGCTTTCCTCCAGCGCCAGTTCGACCAGCGGGTGGGCGGCGCGAAAAGCCCGGATCAGCCGCGGCACAAACGGGTGGAACGAGGCCGAGCTGGTAAAGCCGAGCCCGACCCGCCCGGCCTCGCCGCGCGCCACCCGGCGCGCGGTGGCGACCGCCGCCTCGGTGCGCGCCAGGATGGCGCGCGCCTCGTCGAGAAAGGCTTGGCCCGCCGGGGTCAATTCGACGCCACGCGGCAGGCGCCGCAACAACTGCACCTCCAGTTCGCGCTCCAACGTCTGAATCTGCTGGCTCAGCGGCGGTTGCTGTATCCCGAGCCGTTCCGCGGCGCGCGTGATGTGCGCTGCCTCGGCGACCGCCACGAAATAGCGAAGATGGCGCAACTCCATCGCAGCGACTTAGGTCAGCCGCAGCGTTGCCGTGTCGCCGGTCCGCGTGAACTGCGTGCCAAACGGCGCGGAAAGGCCGGCGAGATGATCGAGAATCGTGGCGGCCTCAGCGCCATGCGCCAATGACGGCCGGCCGCGCGTCGCGAGGTCGCCATCCACCGGCTGTTCGTTGAGCTGCACCGGTGTCAGCCGCAATTCCGCGAGGTAGTTGCGGACGAACCGGCATTCGCCGATGACGCTCTGCCACGCCGTCGCGTCGTAGGCGCCGGCTTCGGTCGCGCTCTGAAATACCAGGCTGCCGAGATCGTAGAAGATCGGCCGCTGCTTATAGAGTTCGATGCCGAGCAGCCAGGGCGCGCCGTGGCTGACGAACAGGCTGGCGCCGGCGTCGATGCAGCGATGCGCGAAATCGCGCTGCCAGTCGGGCACAGCATGGCCCTTGTCGGTCAGCGCGTGGTTGTGGTGATAGACGATGACCGTGTCGGCGGCGGCCGCCGCCGACCGAACGGCATCCAACGCTCGCGCCGTATCCGCCGGGTCCAGCGCGGCGGCATTGGCCGGGCCCGTGACACGCAATTCGTTGACCCCGGGCCGGGTCGGGGTCGCGGCGCCGCCGTCGCGGATCGCGCCGCTCGCGCCCGCGATCAGCGCGACGCCGCCGCTCGCCGTGCGGCAAAAGGCGGGTGCCGCGGCCGCGGCGAGATCGGCGCCGCTGCCGGCATGCGCGAGGCCGCGCCGGTCGAGCTCCTCGATCGCACCGACAATGCCGCCGCCGCCAAGATCAAAGGCGTGATTGTTCGAGGTGGCGAGCAGGCCGATATGCCAGTCCTGCAGGCAATCGAGCACCACCGGATCGGCGGTATGCAGAAAGACGCCTTCGCGGGTCGGCGCGTCGGCCCGCGCGTTGCGGATCGCGGTTTCGAGATCGGTGAAGCACAGATCGGCGCGGCCGAACATCGCCGCCAGCTCGGCGTAATCCGCCCAGGGATATTGCCGCAGATCGTGCTGGATCAGCGCCTGCCCCATGACGGTCAGCCGCAGTTCCGCCGCCTCCTGCGCCCGGCCCGTCGGCGGGGCAACTGCCAGGGCAGCGGCCCCCATAATAATGTCACGCCGCCCGACCCGCATCGGTCGCCTCCGGTCTTCTTCAGCGCAGTGCCATATTACAAACATATGCGAAAGCTTCGATGCATATATTTGAACGCTGAGCATATTCGGCGCACATTGCCATCGGCGAAAGTCGGCTCCGTTATTTTTAACGCCTCGGCCGGCGCCGACGGGGCTGGCTTTCGTCGCCAACGGAGGGTCACCGCATGGCGAGCGAAGCCAAGCTCCTGATGGTGCAGTTTCTCGACTGGGTCGCGGCCCGGCCGCGCACGCTCGCCGAAACCCGCGCCGCCTGGAGCAGCACGTGCCCCCTCAACTGCGCCTGGGAAGACGCGATCAGCGACGATCTCGTCGCCTGCCACCCGGATGGCAGCGTTCGCCTGACCCCGCGCGGCTACGCCCGCCGCACCGCCGTTGCCGCATGATGATGTCGCCGATTTCCGCTCTTCCGCGCTGCGGGAGAGGTTTTTACACGCAACCTTGCTAAGAGCGCGGCGGGCGCTATCGTACGCGCCAACCCCGCAAGGCCGCCGATAGGAGAAACACCGTGAGCGTTACCGGTAACGACACTCTCAAAACCCGCCGCACCCTCAATGTCGACGGCAAGAGCTACGATTATTTCAGCCTCGAAGCGGCGGCGCAGGCCGCCGGGCTCGGCGACATCTCGCGGCTGCCGTTTTCGCTGAAGGTCCTGCTGGAAAATCTCGTGCGGCTGGAAAACGGCCGCACCGTCACGGTCGACGACATCAAGGCGCTCGGCGCCTGGCTCAAGGACAGGAGGTCCGACAAGGAGATCGCGTTCCGGCCGGCGCGCGTGCTGATGCAGGACCTCACCGGCGTGCCGGCGGTGGTCGATCTCGCGGCAATGCGGCAGGCGATGGTCAATCTCGGCGGCGACCCGC
>Ga0213875_10002318_pt1 | contig 11516 bp, 12 predicted proteins | sample BarmaccomBMRX_R8_FD_160105 | JGI IMG/M metagenome (GOLD analysis project Ga0213875, IMG submission 160105) | Root-associated microbial communities from Barbacenia macrantha in rupestrian grasslands, the National Park of Serra do Cipo, Brazil - RX_R8 | ecosystem: Host-associated > Plants > Roots... | reverse complement strand
GGGCGTCAGGTCCGCCTCGAAGCGCTCGGCCAGCAGGAACGCCACGTCGTCCCACTCCCGCCCGCTCTCTCGCCAGACGAAGGCCCACGCCCGCTCGCGCGGCCAGCCCATCCCCTCCAGGAACCGGGCCACCGCCCGCCCGGTCTCGCCCGCGTGCAGGTCGTCCCGGAGCGGGTCGTGCAGGCGGGCCACGGCGGCCCCCTCGCCGACGGCGTCCAGGGGCAGCACGTCGGGCCGCGCGCCCCGCTCCCGCGCGTCGGCGCGGCGGGCGGCGTCACGGCGGGCGTTCATCGCCCAGAACCGGCGCAGGAGCGCCTCGGCGAACTCGGCCTGCTCCGCCGGGGAGCGGCGCGTGCCGTCCGGGCGGCGCGGCCCCGTCCTCTCCAGGAACCGGACGACGGCGACGATCATGGCCGAGGCGAAGGCGTCGCCCAGGCCCGCCCCCTGCCAGTCGCGGGCGAGGGCGTCGGCGACGCGGTAGAGCCGGTCGGCGGTCGCCGGGGCGAGGGGCGCGGTCTTGTCGGCAGTCTTGTACGTGGAAGGCATGGTCCGGTTCCTCCTGAATGGTGGGTCTCAACCTGGCACAGCGGGATGCGGCCGGCGCGGGGTCACGCCTGGCGCGAAGCATCGTGTTAATCCGTTGTGCGTGTGCGTCTCCCGGAGGAGACGCGGCCCCAAAGGGGCCGTTCGGTTGGGGCGTCCTGATCTGTCAAGGACGCTCATTCAGGAGGCGGGCCGTGGGGGCCCACCGGAGGGGCGCGGCGGGGAGGCCGCGCCGGGAGCGACCGCGAAGGTCGCGCCGGGGATTATACCCCGGAATCCAACAAAAACAACATCCAAACCGTCCGTGGCGGAAATCTTCTGAAAAACTTCAGGATCGTTCTCGGCGCGTTCCCCCCTTCCCGCGCCCCCTTCCTCATCCTCACTCCTATAATGCCGCCTCAGCGAAGCCGTGTGACAGGGGCCGGAACTTTTCTCCGCCTATTTTTCGGCGGCCGTCCTGGCTCAGTCCAGCAGGCTGAAGAGGCGCCAGTGGCCGTCCGGGGTCCGCGTGGCGCGCGGGCGGCCCGCGAAGTCCGGCCGGGCCAGCTGCCCGGCCAGGGCCGCCAACTCCAACTGGCGCTCTGGCGGCAGGCCCGCCGGGAGGACGACCTCGGCGTCGCACTCCTCCGTGAACGTGACGTCCGCGCCGGCGGCGGTCAGCATCTCGGCCACCGCCCGGTCGCAGCGCAGCTGCGCGGCCACCGCCGGGTCCTCGCCGGCGCGCGCCCGCGCCACGTCCTCCGGCGTGAGTTCTCGGAACGCCATGATCTTACCCTCCCTTGACTCCTCCAATGCCGGGGCCGCATTGCCATGTGACGGCCTCAGTCGCCGTCCTCGACGCGCACGCGGGTCTGGCCCATGCCTAGGGCCGTCTTGGCCCCGGTGCCCAGGAAGTCCGCCAGGCCGGCGAGGGCGGTGAAGGCGCGGCGCGTTCCCGCAGGCGTGCCGGGCCGCCAGGTCAGTTCCAACACGCCGACGAAGCCGATCCGCAGGCCGCCCTTGAGCGCCAGCGGCTCCGTCCGCAGCGCGTAGCGGGTGACCCGCAGGCCCTCCGCCGTCACCGCCTCCGCGCCCGCCGGCAGGGCCGGGGCGCACCGCCAGGCCCGCCGCCAGCTGTCCAGCAGGCGCGCCGGCTCCGGCAGCAGCAGCGACTCGCCCTGCCGGGAGAAGGCCGTCGGCGTCTCGAAGGACACGCGCAGCCGCTCCGCGGCCGGCGCGTCGGCCAGGCCCGCCCAGGGGGCGTGGAGCACGTCGGGGTCATCCGGCCCGAACCGGGGGACGCGCTCCAGACGGCAGGCGGCGTCGCCCAGCGGCGGCAGGGCCAGGCGCGGCAGGGCCGCCAGCAGCCGCCGCGCCCGCTCGTCGTCGGCCAGCGCCAGGCGCAGGGCGAGCGGCTGGCCGCGGCGGACCTGCCCGGAGGAGAGCGCCCTGTCGCCCAGAGTGTCGTCCGCCGCGAGGGAACCGTGGCTGGGCGTGTGCAGGGGGGCGACGGCGTAGGGGTGGCGCTCGTCGCGCCCGTGCAGGGCGGCGGCCCAGTCGGGGTCGCATCGCCCAGCCAGGGCGAGGAACCAGCCGTGCGCGGGGCCGTGCTCCAGGCGCAACGGGGCGTCTTCGTGTGGGATCAGGCGCAGGCGAAGAATGGTGGGCATGGTGGGCCTGCTTCGGCGGAGTCAGTCCTCGTCCTGCGGGATGTTCATCCACTGGCGGAGCCGGCGCAGCAACGCCTCCCGATCCGGCCGGCGGTACGGGCAGGCGTCGCCGTGCGGTTCCTCGTCCGCGGTCAGGTGGAAGAGCAGGTCGAACACTTCCCGCAAGGTGACCGGCTCGGGGCGCTCGAACGCCCCGACCAGGCGTTCGGCGTCGGCACAGGCCATGCGCGGAAAAAGCACGTCCGCGATTGAGTCAGGGATGACCAGTTCGTCGAACGCCGGCACGTGGGTGATCCGGGTCATACCACTCAGCGATTTCTTCACGGGCTCACCTCGTCCGGGTTTTCCAAAGCAGTCCGATCCTTCCTGCGTTCGCTGTTGCCATCTCGCCCTGGGTCGGAGTGGTTGAGGCGAAGCAGCAACGGGATGGGTTGACGGCGTGACAGGAAGGGCCGGCTGGGACTGTGGCAGCGCCGTTCCCATCCCCCGAAGGGGCTTCTCCTAGAGCGACCCTCGAGACGGTGCCCTCCCTGGCCAGCCACGGCTGGTTTCCATCCCCCGAAGGGGCTTCTCCTAGAGCGACCGCCCTAGCTCATTGACGGTGAGCAGGAGGTAGCGGTTTCCATCCCCCGAAGGGGCTTCTCCTAGAGCGACATGGTGCCGCGCTGTCCGATCGAAGACCCCTGTTGTTTCCATCCCCCGAAGGGGCTTCTCCTAGAGCGACCGCGCTTGACCCGTCGGAACTCCCCGCGCAAACGTTTCCATCCCCCGAAGGGGCTTCTCCTAGAGCGACAACTTGGTGCGTGGATGGAGGGGCTGGGGGTGATGTTTCCATCCCCCGAAGGGGCTTCTCCTAGAGCGACACCGACAAGATCGTCTACAACGGTCGCGCCCTGACGTTTCCATCCCCCGAAGGGGCTTCTCCTAGAGCGACTTCGACCGCGACTCCAACGTCCGGTGGGACCATCGTGTTTCCATCCCCCGAAGGGGCTTCTCCTAGAGCGACGGAAAGCAAGACTAGCTGGGACTTGCGCTACAAGGGGTTTCCATCCCCCGAAGGGGCTTCTCCTAGAGCGACGCGGCGATCATCGCCGGAGCGATGAGGGGCCACGCGTTTCCATCCCCCGAAGGGGCTTCTCCTAGAGCGACGACATAGGTGGCTTCATTGAGCTGACGCTCTGGCAGTTTCCATCCCCCGAAGGGGCTTCTCCTAGAGCGACTTCCGCAACTTTTTTACCGCATGTCCAACCTGGATAGTTTCCATCCCCCGAAGGGGCTTCTCCTAGAGCGACCCCGAATCTTCCAATGACCGATAGTTCCCAGCCCGGGGGTTTCCATCCCCCGAAGGGGCTTCTCCTAGAGCGACGGGGTGCATGGGTCCGGTGGCAATACGGGGATGGGGTTTCCATCCCCCGAAGGGGCTTCTCCTAGAGCGACCGAAAATGATTCTTGGCATCGTTGCTCTGTTGGTGTTTCCATCCCCCGAAGGGGCTTCTCCTAGAGCGACTTCCCCTATAAGCGGCCCGATGGGATCCTCGAGCTTGTTTCCATCCCCCGAAGGGGCTTCTCCTAGAGCGACTCCGCGTCGAGCATGACGTCCAGCTCGCCTTCCCCGTTTCCATCCCCCGAAGGGGCTTCTCCTAGAGCGACGTCCGCCGCCGCGCGCGAGGTGTCTGAGTGCAGCTGGTAGGGGGTTTCCATCCCCCGAAGGGGCTTCTCCTAGAGCGACGCCGACGCCGGCGAGGCCGACGACGGCCAGGAGCGAAAGGAGTTTCCATCCCCCGAAGGGGCTTCTCCTAGAGCGACTTCAACGGTGGCGGTGGCACCAGCATCAACGTTGGGTTTCCATCCCCCGAAGGGGCTTCTCCTAGAGCGACCCGGTGAACGTCTGCCCCTGCAAGCCGCAGCCGACGTTTCCATCCCCCGAAGGGGCTTCTCCTAGAGCGACGGTGCGCCGGATCCGCGAGGTTCAGGGCGCCCAGCGAAAGCGTTTCCATCCCCCGAAGGGGCTTCTCCTAGAGCGACTTCCTTTCCCAGAAGCTGGAAGGACCCAAATTACCATGTTTCCATCCCCCGAAGGGGCTTCTCCTAGAGCGACAGCCTCAGATCGCGTTGCGAGGCCCGTACACAAAGAAGGGCCAACATCCGGCTGCCGCTATGGTCGCTCTGTCGCTCATTTTACCCACTTTTTGCAGGCGATGTTGCGCTAACCGTCAGGGAGGCGACGCCGCGCCTCCTCGCTAGCGCCATTATACAATTCCCATGTCACGCCTGTCAAGCGGCGGGGGGCGGCCGCTCTCCGGGCCTCGGGACGCGATTCTGGAGGGCACGCCCGGGCGGAAAGCAGCCCTCACGCCAGGAGAGGCATGGCGGGCGGGGCCGCTAACCGCCGGGACGGCCCGCCTGCGGCCCGGTTAGCGCCCTTTCCGGCGATTTTCCCGGCCCCTCAGAGGATGATCGTCGCCGGCACCGGGCGCGCGTGGTCCACGCCGACCGCCTGACTCTCGGCCCGGCAGGCGGCGCAGACGCGGTACGCCCGCAGCGTGTCCGTCTTCGGGTTGATGTGCAGGCGGGCGCGGGCGAGCACGTCCCACAGGCGCGCCTCGGTCTTGAAGTCGCACTCGTAGGCGCTCTTCTGCACCCGCGTCCCGTAGTCCAACAGCAGGTCGGCCAGCTTGCGCCGCCGCCGGGGACTGGCGACATCGTAGCAGATCAAGTACAGCATGGCGGCCCCTCAGCGCAGGGCGAAGGGGCGGTACGCGCCCCCGTCCCGCAGCGCGCGGGCGAGCGCGTGGGCCTGGGCGCGCAGGCACGCCCGCAGGCAGGTCGGCGACGTGCCCCCCGGCGGGCGGAACGGCTCGGTCATGCGCGCCTCGTAGGCTAGGAAGAACCGCCGCCGGGGCTCGTCCCTGAGCCGGAATCCGCCCCCGCCGCCCCGGTCCTCGAAGTCCGGCCCCGGCGACAGCACCCGGTTGTTCGCCAGGTGCAGCACCACCCGGTCGGCCACCGGCTGGCGGAACTCTTCCGTCAGGTCCAGCCCCAGCGAGGGCCGCCCGCCGTCCGGGGTGTGCAGCATCCCCAGCGCCGGGTCCAGGCCCGCCCCAGCCACCGCGCTGGTCGCCTCCGCCGCCAGCAGCGTGTACGCCAGCGACAGCAGGGCGTTGGCAGGGTCGCGCGGCGGGCGGCGCGAGCGGGCCGTGAACGCGAACCCGTTGCCCAGCATCCGCCCGAACGCGGCGAAGTAGGCCGCCGCCGCGTCCCCCTCGTGGCCGAGCAGCGCGTCCACGTCCCGCGCCGCCAGGGCGGACGCCAGCGCCCGGCCCATCCGCGCCCGCTCCGGGGCGGGGTCGAAGGCCGCGTGGTTGCGCGCGAACCGGGCCAGCAGGGCGTCCCCGTTGCGGATCTTCTGCGCCACGACGGCCTGCGCCAGCGCCAGCCGCCGCGCCGGGTCCGTGTGGGCGGCGAACTGCGCCAGCCGCAGCGTCACCCCGCGCCCCAGCGCGGGCGAGAGCCAGCCCCGGAACCGCCCGGTGGACGACAGGAACGCCGTCTCGATCCCCGACTCCATCAGCCCCGCCGCCGCCTGCGACGTCAGGCCCGCCGTCCCGCCCAGGATCACGACCCGCTCCAGGTCGCACAGCCGCACCTCCTCCAGCAGTGTCTTCCCCAGCGTCACCCGCAGCCGCCCGTGCGTCTGGTGGACGCACGCCCCCGGCTTGGTCACGTACAGCACCGTCCCCATGTCCGTCACCCCCTCCCATCCCGTTTTCCGTCCCGCACCTCGCGCCAGCGCCCGGCGAGGTCGCCCGCCACCGAGGCCCCGGCCCGACGCGCCGCGTCCGTCCCCACCTTCGCCGCCCGGCCCGCCGCCTGTGCGCCGTGCCGCGCCACCTCCCCGGCGGCCTGCGCGCCCCGGCGGGCGGCCCCCCGCGCGACGGCGGCCGCCGGCTCCTCCGGCGCCGGGAATGCCCCGTCCCGGTCGAACTCGTACCCCAGGAACCGCAGCGGGTCGGCGCAGGCGACGATCCGCGTCTTCTCCGGGTGCAGCGCCAGCCGCAGGCGCTCCAGCTCCGCCGCCGCGACCGCCCGGGCCTGCCGCGCCCGCGCCTCCGACGCGCAGCAGACCACGAAGTCGTCCGCGTAGCGCACCAGCCGCAGACCCGCCGCCGTCATCCGCTCGTCGAAGGCGTGCAGGTAGACGTTGGACAGCAGCGGCGAGATCGGCCCGCCCTGGGGCGTCCCCACGCCGCGCGCCGAGGGCCGCGCCCGCAGCAGGTGTTCCCCCACGGCCGCCGCGCCCAGCATAGCCACGCCGACCCCGCCGCCCGCCAGGAGGCCCCGCGACGCCAGCAGCGGCAGCAGCGCCCGCCGGTTGTCCCAGGCCAGCCGGGCCGCCTCCGCGCCGAAGCGCCGCAGCAGCGCCGCCGCGCCCCCGGGGGCCATGTCCCAGTCGTCCTCCTCCGCCACCAGCGCCTGCGCGGCCTCGCGCACCCGCCCGGCGGCCCGCGACAGCAGCGACGGCGCCGGGCCGCCCGGGTCTGCCAGCGCGCCGGCCTCCAGCCACAGCCCGACCGTGTGCAGCACCGCCCGGTCGCGCACGTGCCGGCGCAGGCGCTCCATCAGCAGGGCGTGGTCCACCGACGGGAAGAAGTCGCGCACATCCGCGTCCAGGATCCAGGGGTGCCCGTCGGCTCGGTGGCGCAGCACGGCCTCGACGGCCTCCGCCACGCCCCGGCCGGGCCGGTAGCCGAACGAGCAGGGCAGGAAGACCGGCTCGAAGACGCCCTCCAGCACCTGGACGAAGGCGCGCTGGGCCACCCGGTCGGCGACGGCGGGGATGGCGAGCGCCCGCTCCCCACCGCCCTTCTTGGTCAGGGTGGCGCGGCGCAGCGGCAGGGGCAGGTAGCTCCCGTCGCGCAGCCGCGCGCGCAGGCCGGACAGGTTCTCCGCCAGGTCCGCCTCGAAGTCCGCCAGCCGCACGGCGTCGGTGCCCGGCCCGCCCCGGTTGGCCCGCACCGCCCGCCAGGCCGCGCGCAGGTTGTCCTCGGCCGTGATCCGGCCCATCAGGGTGGTCATCGCGCCCCTCCCGGCCCGCCGTCGGCCACGACCACCCGCGTCCCGCCGAGCCGGTCGCCCAGGTGCCGCCCCTCGGGGGTCAGGCACGCCAGCAGGCAGGCGATCACGTCCAGCGCCAGGCCGGCGGGGGCCAGGACCACGCTCAGGTAGCAGACCCGGGCCGCCGCCCAGGGCAGGCTGCGCAGCAGCGCCCGCCCGGCGTTGCAGGGCTGTCCGTCCACGGCGGGGTCAGGCGACACCATCACCGTCCGCAGCCCCAGCCACCGCTTGCCGACGCTCGCGCCGTGGGCGTCGCGCAGCAGGTCGTAGGCGAGCACGGCCACCGCCCAGGGCCAGAACACCGCCGCCAGGAACGGAAGCGGCAGCAGCCGGTCGATCAGCGCCGCCCCCAGCCGCCGCAACGGCGGGGCCGTCTCCAGGACCACCGGGCGCACTGTCCGCGCCCCCACCCCCGGCCGCCCCACGGGCGCCAGCGGCAGGGCGGGCGGCGCGTCCTGGGCCGCCCCCAGCCCCGGCGCGTCCCTCTCCAGCTCCCCGGTCTTCACTTCATCAGTCGCATTGATCTCAGTCTCGTGCATGGCCGTTGTCCTCCACCGGGACAATGCCGGGCCGGGCGGATCGTGGGACAGTCCCCCAACACGCGCCTCCTGTCCCGCCAGCGACCGCCCCCGGCATTAAGCCGCTGTGGGCCATGCCCGGCCGCTTTCGCTTGACTCGCCGCCACGAAACGGGAATACTGGAGTCAACGATCACTAAATGCTAATCACGATGCAGGAATGGGAAACGCACAGGCCGGCGACGGCCGAGGAGGAACGACTGGGGAAGGCGCACGAAAGTAGTGACGAGCAGAGGACGCCGGAGACGCGGGAGGTCGCCCTCAACCCGCGCATCCGCGCCCTCATGGCCGCCCGCGACGAGGCCGAGCGCAAACTTCAGGAAGCCATCCTAGACCTGGAAACGCGCGAGCAGTCGTCGGCCTTTCAGAAGGCGAAAGAACTCCTAGACTCCCAGAAGCGACTCTCGTACAACGAGATGTATGATCTGCCGAAGTTTGTGTTCGGCCCGAGAAGGGCCGTTGAGGAATATGGACTTGACGAGCAAGGGGATGAAGCCTACGAGTTCATAATACATCGAACCTCTGGTGACGCTAATGGTCCAGGCGACATACTCCGTGTGGCATCGAACGAGAATTTGTCCGGGCTGTACGAAGCAATGGGCATTGCGGAACGCCAGGACAAGGGTGAGGTCGCTCGCTATCTTCTGAACTTGACTGAAGAGGAGGACTAAACCCATTCCTCCAGTTGTTTTGCCAGGTACTTCACCGTGTCGGCGCCAAATATAAGGCTTCCTGACTCATTGACATTAGAACTCTCGTCGCCTGAACAGGCGATTGACATGCACTGCTGTGCGACCGCCATAAACCGAGCGGCGTCGTTCTCATCGGGACTTTCAAACCCATGGACCTCTACTGACTTGTTCAGGCCGCCCCGTATTTTTTCGTACAATTTCTCAATCAACTCAACGTGAACAGTCCCAAAGTGGAATGGGTCTGTCTGAATCCCCCAACCCAGATCGACAGGCGTTATAGACACAGACCCGTATAACCTCAAATGCGCTTGCGCGCTCTTTATGAGAGTGTCCATACCCCCACTCTTACCCACACATTGAGTGGCACTCTTTCTAACGGCTGCATAACGCTGGGAGGTTTCGGGGGCGTCCACTCCGAGTACGCGATGTTGAGAAATGGCGTAGCGAATTGTCCCTTCGAGTATGCGGCGAGTTCGCGTACCCACATTCGCAAAATGCTGGGAAGCCATACGGCGGCTTAAACTGGCGTAAATATCGAATAGGAATGGCAGTGACGTGATGGGATTCCTCTCATTTTTCGCCAAGGTGGCCACGATTCTGCCCTGGATGCGGATAACTTCGTACACAGTGGATGGCAGTTGTGAGGCCACAGGGTCATTCAGTACCTGCTCAATCTGCGTCTTTGCATCCCGGTAGAACGACCTGTCCCACAACGCGTATGCCTTCAGGAGAGTTTGCCATATCTGCGCCCGGTCGACCCGTTGCGTAGTAACTCGTTCCTTGGCGATGCTGGTGAGAGCATCCGCTGCCTCTGCAAAGGCCACTCCCTTCATCAAACGTGCCGCTGCGTGGACGTGGCGTGCCTCGTCCAGATAACGAAGGCCAATTGGATAGATGCGATCACCTGTATATGGCTTGGTGGGGTCTTGCGAGTTCCAGATACTGGCGTTGGATACGAGATGAGCATCCACAAGAAAAGTCGAGACGCTCCGCATCGCCGGAGTGCCCGATGCACAGTTGATGTGAACTTCGTCTGCTGCCGACAAGGAGCCACGATTAAGCCAGTTCAAAACGACCGGCAGAACATGATCCTCACGGGCAGGATTGACAGGTATGCCTTCGTCATTCACGAGAGGAACGGGCTCAATTTCGATCCCAGGGCAAAGGGAGGTGAGTCGCTCACGGGTCCCCTGATACTCTTTTTCCAAGGGCGGTTGCGGATTCTCCACCCCCTCCCTTGGGTCCCGTGGGGTATAGAAAAGGACCGCCTTATCGAGTGCCATCCCCTTTTCACACAAATGGCGGACGATTGAGGGCGCGGGACCATCCTTGATTTTTCCATTTTCATCTGCCTCCGCCTCCCCCGGATCATGGTTGCCGATGAACGATAAGAATACCCGGCTCATGAGAGTCCTCCTGTCACACCTGCATCTCGCCGTACCCGGCGCTGGTCTTGCCGCCCGTGCCGAGGTCCGTCAGCGCCTTTTTTAGCCAGCCCGCCACTGCGTCCAGCAGCGCACCGTCCCGGCCCGACACGTCGAAGCGGAACCGGCTGTTTTTCCCGATGGTCAGGAACGTGATGGGATTCGGCTCCAGCCAGTCCGCCGGGGCGACCGTGTTGCTGCGGTCCCCGTAGTAGTCGCCGTAGTGGGGCGTCATCACGTCCAGGTCATACGTCCAGCCGGGGAGCGGCAGGGCGTCCAGGAACGTCACCTCGCCCCGCCGGCCGGTGGTGCCGAACGCACTCCGGAAATCCTTGCCGTACTGCGCGGTCAGGTCGCCCAGCGTCAGCCCGGTCACGGCATTTTTCGGTGCCGCCTCTCCCTTCAACACCCAATCGTCTTGCTGAAGTTCTTGAAAGCGCTTCGCCCGATCTTTGTCCTCGGCGTCGGCGGGTTGCGTCGTCAGCAGACCTCCCAGCAGTTCCAACGGCGTCGCCTGCGGCGGCCTCGCGTTTGTCCGCCGCTCCCACGCCTCAAATGGGAGCGGGTAGACGCCGACCTCTTCCCCGATTTCCCGGAGGCGCCCGTGCCGGGCCAGGCCCTTGACCGCGCTGCCGGGGATGATCGGGACGCCGTACTGCGGGTGCAGGGTCAGGCTGGTCTCCAGGGGGTTCGGGTTCCCCAGACCGATGACCATGCGCCAAACTACCTTCCCGATCAGGGTCCGCGTGGGGACGTCAAGGCTAGCCAGCAGCGCGGCACGGCGTTCCCGCAGCGCGGCGGCTTGTCCCGACGGCTTCCCGTCGGCCATCGTTTTCCAGGCGGTGTAGAACAGTCCCTCCCGCTTCTTCAGGGTCGTCGCGTCCGGGCAGAACTTGTCCAGGAACAGGCCCGGGTTCAGCCCATCCCCATCGGGACCGCTGAGGCCGACCTCCGTCCAGTCCTCGCGCCCCTGCCGGTCCCGCTCGAACCGGACCTCGTAGCAGTCCCGCACGCGGGCCAGGGTGTCGGCCGGCAACGGCCGCAGGAAGTTGGACGGCAGGCGGGACACGGCTAGGACCTTCCTTCCGTGGCGTCAGTTCCGGCGGGGTCGCCGGCGGGAGCGCTGAGGGCGGCGTTCTCCCGCGCCTCCGCGAATCGCTTCAGCCACACGGCGAGCGCCTGCGCCTCCCGCGTCGCGCGCCGCAGCGTCAGACTGTCTCCCTGAGACAGCGCCCGCATCAGATCGGGCCTCGCGCCTGCATCCGGGGGGTAGACCGGCGCGGGCGCCCTCTGGCAGAGCCACGCCTCCAGGTGCCGGTACAGGACGCGCTTGCTCGCATTGGTCATCAGGAAGGCCAGCGTCTGGCCGAGGCCGTTCGCCTGGATCATCGCGGGGAGCTTCCGCACGAGGTCGCGGTATTCCCTCCAACCTTCCGTCAGGCCGTAGACCGCGTCCCAGGCGTAGGCGGCCCGCCGCTGGTCAAGTGTCCTAAGCGCCATTGGCGGTGTCCCCCTG
>Ga0213875_10002317_pt1 | contig 11516 bp, 7 predicted proteins | sample BarmaccomBMRX_R8_FD_160105 | JGI IMG/M metagenome (GOLD analysis project Ga0213875, IMG submission 160105) | Root-associated microbial communities from Barbacenia macrantha in rupestrian grasslands, the National Park of Serra do Cipo, Brazil - RX_R8 | ecosystem: Host-associated > Plants > Roots... | reverse complement strand
CCGCGCGGCCCGTGGCGGGCGCGGCGGCCGCGCGGCCCGTGGCGGGCGCCGTAACCCCGGCGCCTGTGGCGCGCCGAGCAGCCGCAGCGCGCGCTCCTTCTCGAAGTCGAGCGCCCGTCCCGGTGTCACCGGGAGGTGGCCGATCCGCCGCCCGAGATCCGCCACCGCGGCCCGCACCGAGGGCTCGGTGAGCACGCGAAGCCCGAACGCCAGGGACGCCGGGCTGATGTCGTAGCGTCGTTCGAGCTGGACCGCGGCGGTGATCGCGGCCAGGTCCTCCTCGTCGAACTGGCGGTGTGCCGGCCCCCGGCCCGAAGGGCGCCCGCGGAGCAGCGGCAGCAGGCCCAGGTCTTCCCGGTAGCGAAGCATCCGCGGCGACATGCCGAGACGCCTCGCCGCTTCGGAGATGCGCATGGCGACTGATATTAACATTGTTTTGTAAGAAAGCGCCCGCGGGGCGCGCGGCGGGCATGCCGCATCCCATATGGTCGGGAGAGCGCACCGATCGCGGAGGCGCCGTGCCGGGCGCCGGAGCCTCGCGATGACGGCGGGCGAAGACGACTCGCGGAGCACGAGGAACCTGCGCAAGCAACGAGGAGAACCCGCATGACCACCGAACCGTTCAGGGTTGCCGACCTGTCCCTCGCGGCGTTCGGCCGGAAGGAGATCCAGCTCGCCGAGCACGAGATGCCCGGCCTGATGGCGGTGCGCGCCGAGTACGCCGCGACCCAGCCGCTCCGCGGCGCGCGGATCACCGGCTCGCTGCACATGACCGTGCAGACCGCGGTTCTCATCGAGACGCTCACCGCGCTCGGCGCGCAGGTGCGCTGGGCGAGCTGCAACATCTTCTCCACCCAGGACCACGCCGCCGCGGCGGTCGCGGTGGGCCCGGACGGCACGCCGGACGACCCGCGTGGCATCCCGGTCTTCGCCTGGAAGGGCGAGACGCTCGAGGAGTACTGGTGGTGCACCGAGCAGGCGCTGACCTGGCCGGACGGGCAGACCCCGAACATGATCCTCGACGACGGCGGCGACGCGACCCTGTTCGTGCACAAGGGCGCCGAATACGAGCAGGCCGGCGGCGTACCGTCGCCTTCCGGCGACGACCCGGAGGAGTGGCGGGTCATCCTCGACCGGCTCCGCAACTCGCTGGCCGACGCGCCCGGGAAGTGGACGCGGATCGCCGCGTCGGTCAAGGGCGTCACCGAGGAGACCACGACGGGCGTGCACCGGCTGTACGACATGGCCCGCGCCGGCACCCTCCGGTTCCCCGCGATCAACGTGAACGACTCGGTGACGAAGTCCAAGTTCGACAACAAGTACGGCTGCCGGCACAGCCTGATCGACGGCATCAAGCGCGGCACGGACGTGCTGATCGGCGGCAAGGTCGCGGTCGTCTGCGGCTACGGGGACGTCGGCAAGGGCTGTGCGGAGTCGCTGCGCGGCCAGGGCGCGCGGGTGATCATCACCGAGATCGACCCGATCTGCGCGCTGCAGGCCGCCATGGACGGCTACCAGGTCACGACGCTCGAGGATGTCATCGAAGCGGCGGACATCTTCGTCACCGCGACCGGCAACCTCAACATCATCACCGCCGAGCACATGGCGAACATGAAGCACCAGGCGATTGTCGGCAACATCGGTCACTTCGACAACGAGATCGACATGGCGGGGCTGGCGAAGGTCCCCGGCATCCGGCGGACACCCATAAAGCCGCAGGTGGACGAGTGGGCGTTCCCCGACGGCCACGCGATCATCGTGCTGTCCGAAGGCCGGCTGCTCAACCTCGGCAACGCCACCGGCCACCCGAGCTTCGTGATGTCCAACAGCTTCACCAACCAGGTCATCGCTCAGGTCGAGCTGTTCACCCGGCCCGGCGACTACCCGGTCGGCGTGTACACGCTGCCCAAGCACCTGGACGAGAAGGTCGCCCGGCTGCACCTGGACGCGCTCGGCGTGAAGCTCACGACGCTCACCAAGGGGCAGGCGGACTACATCGGCGTCCCCGTCGACGGCCCGTACAAGCCGGAGCACTACCGTTACTGAGTCCCGCGGCTTCCCGCCGCACGAATACATCGCCGACCCCGGGCTCGCCGACGCCGGTGATCTCCGTATTTTGTGGGCCGAACGTGGCATGCCTCTCCTTCGCGGTCTCGCCCGGCGTTTCGGGGCGGAAAGGCCGTTCGAGGGGCTCACGGTCTCCGCATGCCTGCACGTGACGGCGGAGACGGCGATGCTGGCACGGCTGCTCCGGGCGGGCGGCGCGGCCGTGTCGCTGGCCGCGTCCAACCCGCTGTCGACGCAGGACGACATCGCCGCCGCGCTCGCGGTCCGGCACGGCGTCAGCGTGTTCGCCAGGGCCGGGGAGGACCGGCGCACCTACTACGAGCACATCGCGCTGGCGCTGCGCTGCGCGGCCCACGGCGGCCACGGGCCCGACCTCGTCATCGACGACGGCGGGGACCTGGTGAACACGCTGCACACCGAGCTGGCGGAACTGCTGCCCGGTGTCCGCGGCGGCTGCGAGTCGACCACGACCGGGGTGCTCAGGCTGCGCCGGATGGCCGCCGAGGGCGCGCTCGCCTTCCCGGTGATCGCGGCCAACGACACGGCCGCCAAGCGCCTGGTCGACAACACCCGCGGTACCGGTCAGTCGGTCATCGACGGGCTGCTGCGCGCCAGCGGCATCCTGCTCGCGGGCAAGACCGTCGTGGTGACCGGGTTCGGCGCCTGCGGCGTGGGCATCGCCGAGTGCGCTCGCGGGCTGGGCGCGGGCGTGATCGTCACCGAGGTGGACCCGGTCCGCGCGCTCGACGCGGTGCTGCGCGGCTTCCGGGTGCTGCCGCTCGCCGAGGCGGCGCCGCTCGGCGAGGTGTTCATCACCGCGACCGGTACGGCCGAGGTGATCGGCGCCGCACACATGGCGGTGATGCGGGACGGCGCCATCCTGGCGAATGCCGGGCACTTCGACGCCGAGATCGACGTGCGGGCGCTGGCCGGCCTCGCGGTCGCCGTGCATCCCGACGTGCGCCCGCACGTCGACGCCTACGAGCTCGGCGACGGCCGCCGCCTGCTGCTGCTGGCCGAAGGCCGGGTGGTGAACCTGGTCGCGGCCGAGGGTCACCCCCCGGAGGTCATGGACCTGGCGTTCGGCATCGAGGCGCTCGCGCTGGCCTGGCTGGCCGGAAACGCGGGAAAGCTCTCGCCGGACGTGCACCCGGTCCCGGCGGACCTCGACGCCGAGGCGGCGCGCCTCGTTCTCGCGGGCACCGGAACGTCGATAGACACGCTCACCCCCGCCCAGCAGTCCTACCTCGCCTCCTGGCACCTGGGCTCCTAGCTCCCCCGCCACCTCGCCGGCCACCCGCCACCCCGTCGGCCACCCGCCATCTCGCCGGCCACCCGCCATCTCGCCGGCCACCCGCCACCTCGCCGGCCACCCGGCGCCCGGCCCGCGCCCTGCGGCCATCCGCCACCCCGCCGGCCACCCGCCATCTCGCCGGCCACCCGGCGCCCGGCCCGCGCCGTGCGGCCATCCGCCACCTCGCCGGCCACCCGGCGCCCGGCCCGCGCCCTGCGGCCACCGCCACGGCCTCACATGCATCAACTGGCACCAAACTCACAATGGCCGCTTATGGCCCAGCGCAGGCGTATCAGTAGTCACAGGACATCATGATCGTGGATATTTAGGTGTCGTATACGACCCATAATTTCCACGACACCATAAGAACGAACTTACGACGGAAGTATTGGGTCATGTGGGGCCAAGACTTTGGTGATCATGGGACTGCCCTTCGCCCGGCGTGCGAGTTGGCGGCTGGACGGCGGTTAGGGCGCCGTAAGACGGGGCTGTTGCCGGTAAGGCCGGCGTGCGAGTCGTGGCCGACTGGTGGCGGAGGAGCGCAGGTCGGTGCTGATGAGGCTCGCGGCACGGCAGGCGCCGGGAGTGATCAGTTCGCGGATCTGGTCCGGCGCGTGGGCGCCGGGTAGTTCAATTTGAATGAGTTCCCATGATCAGTCGAGTATAGTCGAGTATGTACTTGTACCTGCTGGAAACGAAGGGTAGGACAGATCGCGGATGGCTGATGATGTTCCCTTCACCGTCAGGCAGTTCGCCCGGCTGCGACGGTTCCTCGCCGAGCACACCGACCGCAGCATCTTCTACTGTCCAGATGAGCGGCTGTGGGTCTGCGTCCTTATCGGCGATATCGACATCCATGTGTCAACCGATCTCGACCTGATGTTGAACAGCCTCGAAGCTTTGTTACAGGCTGCTGCCAGGACAGGCGAGGTTTCGACCGTGGCGCCGACCCGGTCGCCTGACCTGGTGGCTGGTTCCGGACCGATGTTGTCGCAGATGACCGCGATCCTGGTGTGGCGGTATCAGTCGACGTATCGGACCTGCGCGGATTCCAGCAGCGTGCGCACGAACTGGGGCACCTGTACTTCACCGCCTGGACCGGTCGGATACGAAGACTCGGCGGCTCGGACCGCTTCGAGTTGCTGGTGAACGGCATCAAGGTCATCTCGCCCCACGACGGCAACTCCGTCCTGATCGCCGACCAGCACGTCGCCGGGTGAAATGCGCACGCCACCGATGTCTATTGGCAAGCCAACCGTACCGGGTCCTGACCGGGCCGCGGAGCTGGGAGAAATGCCGCTGGCGAAGACGGGCAGGCCGGTGGCGGCGATTCCCTCCGAGTCGCGAGCCAGACCGTCGGTGACTATCGCCGTGACCCTTTGGGTGCGGGCCATGGCGGCGAACAGGTCGCCAACGACGGCTGAACCCTTGAATTCTTCGGTTGCCGCGACCACGACATCCCCGGGCCGGGCGAGTTCCAGGGCGGCGAGCAGGGCGAGGGTGTCCTCGGTGCCGACATAGCAGGAAACGCCGTTCCTGTGAACGCGGCCGACCTGCTGCTGACCGCCTTGATCGGCTGGCCGAGCGCCCCCCGGCCACCCATGGCATCGACGAGGTGGACCGTGGCAGCTCCCGCGAACCGGGCGACGGACTTGGCTTCGGGTCGAGGGAATTCGCGCCTTTCGTGAGCAGCGGGCGTTCGGTCATCATGTCTCTCCTCGCGAACAGCCAGAACGGCCCCCCCTGCTACCCGTCCGCGCCGGCCATAACCTCCCGTCGGCGTCGCCGCAACTTCGATCCCGGCGCTTCTTCGCCTGTGGCCGGTTATCCAGCGTGATGTCGCGCGTAGTGGCACGCTGCGCGCACGCGGTCGCCGCACCGCGTACAGCACCACTGCCGGGCGGCGTGGGTGCGGAGGAACCAGCATCGCCGCCGCCAACCGCCACCACGCCGGCGACCCGCAGCGCACGCTACACCTGCTCCAGACCTCATGACGACTTTGCCGTGTCCCTGACTATTGTAGACCGCTGAAGACCTTCAATTCATCATTCCGTGCAGCAACCGGTCTTTTACTTCTTCAAAGAGAGTTTCGCATAACCCTCCATGCTTCGGCGAACCAATGCGGATGAGGCGTGGTGTGGCTCCACAAGAGTCTGAAGACAGCGCCGCTCCGTCAGCGTGCTGAAGACCTCCAGGATTTCCTCGATAATTGCCAAACCGATGATCTGCAGAACGTTGGGCCGATGCAGCGCAAGTGAGCCGACGACGATTGCTATGGCGATGCCACGACCGGTCTCACTCACCAGCATGGTCCGTGTCCGGTCTCAGCGATCCACCAGTACGCCAGCCGGTATGTAGACGAGGATGTTCCGCACTATAGCGGCGAAAACGGCAAACCTGGCATAAACTGGCGACTGGTCAGGCACAAGGCAAGCATCGGATAGGCGATAGTTGTCAGGCGGCTACCCAGCATGGATACCGAAGAGCCACCTATGAGCAGCCGGAACGCGGTGTTTTGCCGCAGTGACCGGGTAGAGGTGGGCATTCATCCCGAACGTCCTAGTCGAAGAATTAGTTAGACGGGATGAGGAATGTAAATCTGCCTGTTTTCTGCAACCAGTGTATCTTTCGCGGGAACGGATCGTCGGACGTCCGCCATATTGATAGCCGGGCTCTGCCTGTGTATTGTAAGCCGGATCACTATGAGTACTGATGCGGTGACGGCTTGTTATATAATTGCACCGGTGATCTTAATTTCTGTAATGACATGAGTTCGCTGACGCGATTCTTGGACTGACGTCGGGCTCGAATAGATTTATTGTGCAGCAGATTTCCTATTCTGCTCGCGTACGTGTCAGCGGATGCCCAATTCGCTCGCACAAGTGAGATGGTGGCTGAATGACTCCAGACATCTGGAACCGCTGCATGCGACTACGCGATGAGTTCGTCCAGTTCGGCGACATCTACGGCACTTCAACATTGGCGGAACCGCCGTGACGCGTCCAGTGGCGCAGACCGGGCCACGCCGCGGCAGGCGTCTACCCCATCGGTCCATCGCGGCTGATGGATGACATACGACCGTGCCGACGCTGGTACGCATCTCTTTGGTAAACAAACTGTCACCTAAGAGATAGGGTTCAGGTAACTGTTGTGCCTCTTGATGCCGGTGATGCCTCCTGATCATTTAGCGTGCTGTTGACTTGGGAAACGAATTTATGCTCGCATGCCCGCAGAGCTTCTGGGAAATCATCTACTGCCCGCGATCAGCGGTTCATGCTTACGATAGGGGAGTGACGTCATCGGAATCCACTTCGACGCTTGGCCGCATGCCCGTGGTCTGGGGCAACGTTCCACAGCGGAACAAAAACTTCACCGGCCGCAGCGAGATCCTCAGCCTGCTCAGGGCAGGGCTGTCTAGTTCGGTAACTGTCGTACTGCCACATGCCTTGCAGGGAATGGGTGGCGTTGGAAAGACGCAGCTTGCTATCGAGTACGCACACCGATATCGCTCGGAATACGATCTCATATGGTGGATTCCCGCTGACCAGCCACCCCTCGTCCGGTCATCGCTGGCCGCACTGGCACCTCACCTGGGGCTACCGCCCGCGACCGCTTCCGGCATTGAGGCTGCGGCCGCCGCCGTGCTTGACGCTCTCCGCCGGGGAGAGCCTTACGCGAAGTGGCTGCTCGTCTTTGACAACGCAGACCAGCCAGAGGACATCAACGACGTCATCCCCCGAGGCCCGGGCGACGTCATCGTCACCTCCAGAAACCATCGCTGGGAATCGGTTGTCGAAACGGTCTCGGTGGACGTGTTCACCCGCGATGAGAGCATCGAGTTTCTTGGGAAGCGCGTACGGAGCGGGTTGAGCCGAGACGAGGCCGCCACCCTGGCGAACGAACTGGGTGACCTGCCGCTCGCCCTCGAGCAGGCGGGCGCCCTCCAGGCAGAGACGGGCATGCCGGTCGAGGAGTACCTTCGGCTGCTCAGGGAGCACACGGTCGGCATCATGTCCGAGGGAAGGTCGGCGGACTATCCGCTCTCCATGACCGCCGCCTGGCGGCTGTCGGTGTCGGCCCTGGAACAGCAGCAACCGGAGGCCGTCAACCTGCTGCGCTGCTGTGCGTTCTTCGGCCCGGAACCAATCCCGCGCGACCTTTTCCCGAGAGGCGCGCAGGCGCTGACCTCACCGCTGGGAGCCCTTCTCGCTGATCCAATCCGGCTTGCCCGGGCGATCCGCGAACTCGGGCGGTTCGCGCTAGTGAGGCTCGAAGGCCGCTCGATCGTGATCCATCGGCTAATTCAGGCCCTGTTGCGTGACGACCTGAGCCCGGAAGAGCAGCAGACCTACCGCGACGAAGCCCACCTCATTCTCGCCGCAGGCGCGCCGAAGGAACCCAACGACAGTCGGCTGTGGCCGCGCTTCGCGGAGTTGGTAGCGCACGTTGCCGCTCCGTCGACGCAGTTCGAGCGATCAACCAAGGACGCCGTCCGTCACTTCGCAAGCGACCTGGTCCGCTATCTCTACAACTCCGGCGACCTGGAAGCCGCGAAAACGCTGGCTGAGCGTTTCATCAAGCAGTGGAGCGCTGACTCCGAACCCAGTAGCCTGCCGCTGCTTCGTGCACAGCGCCAGCTGGGTAACGCGCTGCGCGACCTGGGACAGTATTCGGCGGCCTATGCGCGTGACGAGGAAACGCTCGCCGTCGCGCGGGAGACCTTTGGTGAGCGGGATCCCTTCACCTTGACGATGACCAACTCTTTCGGGGCGGACCTGCGAGCCGCCGGAGACTTCTCGGGCGCGCTTGAGCTGGACAGGGATTCTCTGGAACTGCACAAGGAGGTGCTCGGCCATGAGGCTCCGCAGACCCTTCGCGTGGCTAACAATCTGGCTGTTGACTACGGGCTGAACAGCCGCTATCCAGAGGCGCGGGATCTGCACCAGGAAACTTACAGGCGGCGCAGCGAAGGATCGGAGGACATCCCCGCGACCGAGATCCTGTCTTCGTGGAACGGGCTGGCTCGGGCGCTTCGCCTATGCGGCGACTACGGCGAGGCACGCGACGTAGGGCAGGACGCCTACGACTATGGGCTCAGCGAGCTGGGGCCGGAGCATCCGCGGACGCTGGAGACTGCGATCGACTTGTCCATCGCGCTCCGGCGCATCGCCGTTTCCTATAACGACGCCGCGGATCTGGCCAGGACGGTATTCGAGCTATCGAGCAGCCGTTTCGGTAACTCCGCTCCGCTGACCCTGGCGGCGACCGTCAGCCTCACCAATATTCAGCGGACCAGCAGCCAGGTCGCCGAAGCACTTGCCCTGACCGCCGAGACGCTGGAGCAGTACCGGAAGATCTACGGGCCTGATCATCCGTATTGCCATGGATGCGCGGGTAATCTCGCGCTGCTCTACCGGGTCAACGGCGACCCGGAGACTGCCCGGACGCTGAACGAGCAGGCGCTCACCGGGCTTAGCGAAAAGCTCGGCCGGGACCATCACTACACGCTGACCGTCATCGTGAATCTCGCAAGTGATCATGCTGCCCTCAGCAACGCCGCTCGTGCCAGGGCGCTGGGAGATGACGCACTGCCGCGGCTGCGGCGGCTGTTTGGCGAAGACCATCCGCTGACCCTCGGCTGTACAGCCAACCTCACCCTGGACCTGCGTGCCGAGGGCACTGAGGAGGAAGCGGGGCGCCTGGCTGCCGACACGATAAGTCGGTATCGCGACACGCTTGGCAATGACCATCCTGACACGATCGTTGCGGCTGAGGGTCGCCGACTCGACTTCGATTTCGACTCTCCCCAGATCTGACCGATAAGGAGACGGAGACCGGACCGAACTTCGACTCCCACCGGGCCGCGTGCTCTTCCGCCTTCTCGCGCGCCCGCCGCCGGGCGGTCTCCGGCACCGGCTCGCTCTGCCAGGCGCGCAACGTCGCGGCCATCCCCCGAACGAACGTATCGCCGACGTTGGTGAGGCAGCCGCTTCTCAGCAGAACCCCGGCGACAAGCGCGGCAGCCTCGCGCCAGCGGGCGAACTCCACGTGGGCCTCGAGGCCGTCCCCAAGCGCGCGTTGGCGGCGCCAGAATCCGCTCACCCCGACATAGGCGTAGGCGCCCTGCAAGAGACCGGTGGCCGGCCGGGGATCCTCCCGCCATGGTGCGTAGAAACGACGGCCATCGTCCGGTTGGATTAGTGAGACCATGTCGAGCAACGCGGACAGCTTCACGTGCTGTACCTCATGTGCAAGTGTGGAAGCGAGCGTGCATGCGTCCAGCGGCTCGGACAGCGCGATCGCGCCGAATGTCTCCGGCGAACTGGAGCTGACCTGACCCTTCAGCGGCGTGGCTAGGGGAACGATCACCCCGACGAGAGCGGCGACTTCCGTCGCGACGGTGGGATGATGCCGCTTGAGCAGCGCCCATGCCTCCCTAAAGATCCCTGGCCACCGGCCTAGGTCGCTGGGTGGCGTCGTCAGATGCAGGGCGGCGGGCATGCGAAATGGGTCGACATCATCTATCAGGAGCTCAAGGGATCCCGGGCATATCTGCCGAAGTGGCTGCCAGCCCGGCGCGTGCTCACGATAGTCTCGCGGGATCGCGACGCGCTTGTCCCGGGCGGTCACCTCGATGTAGCTCCGCCCGATCCGCACCTTGGCCAGCCCGGCATCAACCGGCCCTACCGCACCAAGTGACGGCAGCATGACGATCCGGCCACTCACCGGCACGTCAATCTCAGCCACGAGACCTACGCGGATGGCCGCTGCCGCGGCCACAGTCGCGAGTCCACCAGGCTCTGCTCCGGGCAGCGAAGGACCGCCGCGCAGCGCGACTATGGTCCGGTTAGCCCACGCACCAACCGATGGATGCCGGATCACGATGTCCGCGCGCAGGGGGTCGCGTCTTTGCGCGAGAGCTAGCAGGTCATATCCGCTCCTGGCGATTTCCGCCTGCTGGTGCCCGACCGTCTCCGCCGTCATGACCGTACCAAGCAGTAGAAGCGCATGCTTGCTGTACTGTGCCTGCCTGAGTATTTCCAGAGCGGTCCGGCCGCCGCCACCGGTAGCCATAGCATTCAGTACGTCCTGCGACAGTTGGTGATATTTGAGACTCAATGTGCTCCTAGCTTCGCGAGATTCTGAGCGACGTCAGGTTCTATAGTCTCGCGTATGTGACTGATGAGACGCATCAAATCAGGGCAGTAGACAGAGGGATTCGCGAATCCCGTGCCGCGACGGTAGCGATGGGTATAGAGACCGCCGCCGCATATCCGGCGGATACGGCATTTCTGGCATTCATCGGCAAGCCCTCGAAGTCCCAGCTGTCGCGCCGCTATTTCCGGTAGTTCCAGAGCGGCATCAAGGGGATCGTGTTCCACGTGCAGCCCGGTTCGCGGAGCGCCGTGAAATGCCGCTTTCAGCGTGTCCACCTGCTCAATTGATCCGTTCGTCTCTATTACCAGCATGCTCGCCGCGCCTAGGCCAACGACCTCGTTGCGCGAGCTGCCGCCGAGCATCAACCGCACGATCTCTGTAAAAATCCGGATATCGGTCTGCGGATAGTCATACCATTGGTTGAATACAGCGATGAGCCAGTCCGCATAGGGTGCATCGTCTGTTCCGAGTGCTCGTCCGGGGGGCGGGGATTCCCATGTTCCATGCGGAAATAGAAAGTCAATTCGTGGTGGCTTGAACTCCAGGAGTGCCTCGTAGGTGTCAACCGGGTCATTCCGGAGGTCAATTACGCACAGCAGGCCGCCGAACAGGTGCCGGTACCGCTTGGCGGTCAACCGCCGCAATCCGGCGGTCACGGCCGCATGGCTGCTGCGTCCGCTCGCGAAGCGGCGATGCCGGTCCTGGGCACTCTGGCTTCCATCGAGGCTTACTCCCACGCGGATGCCGAGCTTGTCGAAAAGAGCGAGGTAAGGGTCGTCGAGACCAACACCGTTGGTTTGCACGGTGGCGTGCACGATGACCCCTTCACCGACGGCGCCCCGCACCGCGGTTATCAGGTAGGCGATGAGGTCGGGTCCAGCTAGCAGCGGCTCACCACCGTGCAATACCAGCCCGATCTCTTCAAGGCCATGCTGTCGGACATGCTCGCCAATCCGCTTGGCGGCCTGCTCGGCCGTCGCGAGCGACATTCGTCTCA
>Ga0213875_10002316_pt1 | contig 11526 bp, 10 predicted proteins | sample BarmaccomBMRX_R8_FD_160105 | JGI IMG/M metagenome (GOLD analysis project Ga0213875, IMG submission 160105) | Root-associated microbial communities from Barbacenia macrantha in rupestrian grasslands, the National Park of Serra do Cipo, Brazil - RX_R8 | ecosystem: Host-associated > Plants > Roots... | reverse complement strand
GATCCTGGCCTATCGCGGCGGCTTCGACGGCGACCTGTCGGAGCCGACGCCCGCGGAGGTCACCGAGGCGGCCGACCGCTGGCGGCAGCGCGGCGGCGCCCGGTTGACCGACCGGACCCTGCTGCGGTTCGGCCTGCACCGCGCCCTCGAGCTGGGCAAGCCGCTGCAGCTCCATGTCGGTCTCGGCGACCGCGACTGCGACCTGCACAAAGCCAACCCGATGTACCTGCTGGACTTCCTGCGCGGTGCCGGCGACACCCCGGTCGTGTTGCTGCACTGCTATCCGTATGAGCGCGAAGCCGGATACCTGGCCCAGGCGTTCAACAACGTGTATGTGGATGGCGGCCTGGCGATCAACCACCTCGGTGCCCGCTCGACCGCGTTCGTCGGGCGGCTCCTCGAGCTGGCGCCGTTCCGCAAGGTGCTCTACTCATCGGACGGGTTCGGCCCGGCGGAGCTGCACTTCCTCGGTGCCCGGTTGTGGCGCAGCGGCATGCGCGAAGTGCTGCAGGGGTTTGTGGCAGCCGGCGAGTGGAGCCGGGCCGACGCCGTCCACGTCGTCGATTTGATCGCCTGGCGTAACGCGGCACGGCTGTACGGGCTGGGTGAGCCGCCGTGATCAGGACCTCCACGACGTTGCGGTTCGCGCTGCTGCTGACCGCCGCCAACGGGTTTTTGGATTCCTACACCTACCTAGCCCGCGGCGGTGTTTTCGCCAACGTCCAAACCGGCAATGTGATCTTCGCCGCGATCGACCTGGCGCACCGGCATTGGGGCAACACGCTGGCACACCTGTGGCCGATTCTGGCGTTTCTCGCCGGGGTGACACTGGCGTCGCACATCAAGTCGGGGCGGGTGCACAAGGTCATCGGCCACCCGCTGCGCTGGACAATGGCCGTCCAGGCGAGCGTGCTCGCGGTGATGGGATTCGTTCCGGCCTCGGTGCCGCACAGTTTCGTCAACGTGCCGATCTCGTTCGTCTCGGCAATGCAGATGGGGCTGTTCCGCAGTATCGGCGATCTCGTGTATCTGCCGGTGGCCACCACCGGCAATCTGATGCGGTTCATCGAGGCCGGATACGCCGGTTTCGTTGACAAGGCAATCAAATCGCGCAAGGCATTCCGCATTTACGGCATCCTCATCGTCGTGTTCGCAGCGGGCGCCGTGGCCGGGGCGTTCGCCACGATTACCTGGCACGTGCACGCGATCCTGCTGCCGGCCGCGTTGCTCGCGTTCACGCTGGCGCTGTTCGTCGTCGACGGGCGGAAAGGAAAAGAGCCGTGACGGGTACTCCTGCGCCATGACCACAACTGCCGACCGCGCCCCAGCGGTGTTGTTCGACATCGACGGCACCCTCGTCGATTCCAATTACCTGCACGTTCACGCCTGGGTTCGGGCCTTCCACGACGCCGGTGTCCAGGCCGACGCCTGGCGCATCCATCGGTCGATCGGGATGGACGGTTCGCGGCTGGTCGCGTCGCTGGCTCCGGATGCCGGCGACGACGCCACGCAGCGGCTCAAGGACCTGCATGCGCGCTACTACAAGGAGCTTTCGCCGCTGCTCCGGGTACTGCCCGGTGGCCGGGACATCCTGGACCGCGTCGCGTCGATGGGCCTGCAGGTGGTGCTGGCCACCTCCGCGCCCGAGGACGAGCTGTCCATCCTGCGGTCTGTGCTCGACCGCGACAGCACCGTGGCGGCGGTGACGTCGGCGGCGGACGTCGACACCGCCAAGCCCGAGCCCGGCATCATCGACGTGGCGCTCGACCGCGCCGGCGTCACCGCGGCCCGCGCCGTGTTCGTCGGCGACTCGGTCGCCGACGCCGTCGCGTGTGTGCGCGCCGGGGTGCCGATCATCGGGCTGCTCAGTGGCGGCATCTCGGCTGCCGAACTCAGCGACGCCGGAGCCGGCTCGGTGTTCTCAGACGCCCTGGACGTGGTCGAGCACATCGACCAGACGACGATCGCCCGCCTGGCGTAGAACACCGCAGTCGACCGTAGACTCGGCGCCATGCGCCGGTTTCGGGTTGCCGTGCTGCTCAGCGCATTGGCGGTGCTGGCAGTTGTCCGATCACCCGTCGCCACCGCGTCGGCCCTGCCCACCCCGGCCCACATCGTGATCGTGGTGGAGGAGAACCGCTCCGACGCCGACATCGTCGGCAACAAGTCGGCCCCGTATCTGAACGCGCTCGCCGGCAACGGCGCGCTCATGACACAGTCCTATGCCGAAACCCACCCCAGTGAGCCCAACTATCTGGCACTGTTCGCCGGCAATACGTTCGGGCTCAACTCCGACGCCTGTCCGGTCAATGCCGGCGGCGCCCCCAACCTGGGATCCGAACTGCTGGCCGCCGGCTACACGTTCACCGGCTTCGCCGAGGGCCTGCCCGGCGTCGGCTCGACGGCGTGCAGTGCCGGCAGGTACGCGCGTAAACATGCCCCGTGGGTGAACTTCGGCAACCTTCCCGCGGCCGACTCCGTGCCGTTCTCGGCGTTCCCGCCGCCGTCGGATTACGGCCGCCTGCCCACGGTCTCGTTCGTCATACCGAACCTGGACAACGACATGCACGACGGTTCCATCGCCCAGGGCGACGCCTGGCTGTATACCAACTTGTCCGGGTATGCGAGCTGGGCGACGGCAAACAACAGCCTGTTGGTGATCACCTGGGATGAGGACGACAACAGCGGCAACAATCAGATCCCGACGATCATCGTCGGCGCCAACGTGCGACCTGGTGCGTACGCCGAAACCATCAGCCACTACAACGTGCTCGCCACGATGCAGCAGATGTACGGCCTGCCCAAGACCGGCTACGCGGCGATGGCGCCCCCGATCGGCGACATCTGGGACTGAACCGTCAGGACCTCTTCAACCGCACGACGATGCTGCGGTTCAGCGTCCACTGCCGGTCCACGGCGAATCCTTGTTGTTTCGCCGCGTCCACCACGGGCGCCGGCGCCCACCGGTCGACGACGGCCCACAACACCGGGCAGGCCGCCAGCCGCGGTTTCACGATGTCGCTGCCCAGCGGCAGATCCTGCGTCCACAGTTGGGCCGCGTCTGCACCAGAAACGCCGGCTGCGACATCGCGCAGGGCCGCGAAGGCGTCGGGCCGAGCGGCGGCTGACGCCCGCAGCGGTTCCTGACCGGCGAACCCGAAGACGACACAGTCGTGCGGTTTGGCAACCCCGCCGATGAGGTCGGCGATCTGCGAATAGTCCGCCCCGCCCGGCTTTGCGTACCGGCCGCGCTGCTCGACGAACGCCGTGCCCGCGCTGAGCGCCAGGATCACCAGCAATACCAGCAGGATTCGGGACCGCTCCCGGGCGATGGCCACGACGCAGACTCCCAGCAACAAGCCGACCCCAGGGGCGGTGTAGGTCAGATAACGCGGTTGGTAGACGTCGTGTACCAGTGCGGAGTACCCGACCAACAGCCCGGTGGGTACGGTGATCCACGGCAGGGCCACCGCGAGCCCACCATAAGCGCCCCCGGCCCTCCTGGTGACCAGCGCCACCGCGGCCCAGGCCAGCACGACCACGCACGCGCAACCGAACAGCCGCGACCGGGTGAACCACTGCTCCCAGAGGACCCCGGCCAGGTAGCCGTTTTCGGGCCCGGTGATCCACCAGAGTTGTTGGCGCTGCTGTCCGGCTGTCAACGCGATGAGCGGTGCAGCCAGCACCAGTCCCGCGCCGGCCGCGATCGCGAAGGGCAGCAGCTGGCGCCGGTTCCGGCCGAGCGCGAGCGTGGCCGCGTGCGCGAACACCAACAGGCCCAGGTACACGAACGAGATGACGGCCGCCGCGACCGTGAAGCTGTACAGCGCCCACAGCGCCGCGCCGCCTCGACCCGCGGCGATGACGAGCACGACCGTCAACCACACCGCGATCGCGGCGGTCAGCGCATACGACCGGGCCTCCACCGCCGACCACAGCGTCCGCGGCAACACGGTGAAGCCAACCGCCGCGGCCCATGCCGTGGGCCGGTCGGCCACCAGCTTGCCCAATACGATCATGCCGGCGGCGGCGATGCCGACGGCCACCGCACTGGGAAATCGCGCGGTGAATTCGTCGATCGGGACCCGGGACAGCCAGGCGTGCATGCCGAGGTAGTACAAGCCGTGGACGGCGTCGAAGTTCAGCAGCAGGCGCAGGATGTCGTACTGGGAGCGGTTGGCGGCGGCGATCGTGGCGGCCTCGTCGAACCAGAATGACGGGCGCCACGAGAGCACCGTGCTCACCAGTGTTGCCGCTGCACCGGCAATCCACGCGTCGGCACGGTCCGGCACTGCGTTATCGCGGCTGGGCCGGCGCCGGGCTGAGCGTGTAGACGTGGTCGGGGGAGACCACGGAGGTGATAGCGGTGGCCAGGGTGGTGCTTGGCTCGTTGCCCTGATACGAGATGTCGGTGTTGATCAGGATGACCATGGTGCGTTTCTGTTCCGGCAGGTACACCACCACAGACTGATAACCTGGCAGGCTTCCGTTGTGGCCGATCCACCCGGCGAGGTTGAAGATGCCCAGCCCGTAACCGTCCTGCTGCGGCAGGTCCTGGCCGTTGACCGTTTGCAGCCGCTGCGCCTGCATCGCCGGTGAGAGCAGTTTGCCGGTGGCCACCGCGAGCGCCCAGGTGTGCAGGTCGTCCAGCGTGGAGATCATCGCTCCGGCCGCCCATCCCCACGACGGATCCCAGTCGGTGGCGGTGGCAACTGCCCCGTCGGCGGTCTGGTTGGTATAGCCCTGCGGGTGCGGCTCCCCGAAGGCGTTCGTGGTCGGAAAGCTGGTGTGGCTCAAGCCCAGTGGGCGCAAGATGTGGTCGCGGATGTAGTCGGGCAGCGGCTGGCCACCGACCTTCTCCACCACCAGGCCGAGCAGGACCGTGTTGGTGTTCGAGTACTGGAAACCCTGTCCGGGCCCGAAGACGGGGGGCTCGGCGAACGCGTAGCCGAGTAGCGCCTGCGGAGTGAAGTTGCGCCGCGGGTCGGCGAACATCGCCTGCTGGAACGCGGTGGAGGCGGAGTAGTTGTACAGGCCGCTCTGCATCCGCGCCAGCTCACGCAGCGTGATCTGGTTGCCCCCGGGAACGCCGGCGATGTATTTGCCGATCGGGTCGTCGAGCCCGAGCTTGCCCTGGTCGGCGAGCTGCAACACCGCGGTGACCGTGAACGTTTTCGTCTCGCTGCCGATTCGGCTGTACATGTCGGCGTTCATCGGCGCGCCGGTCGTCTTGTCTGCGACACCGAAGGTGCGGATGTAGCGGCCGTCCGGGCCCCACACGCCGATGATGGCGCCGGGGATCGACGCTGCGCTCATGGCCTGGTTGATCGCTGCGTCCAGCCGCTGTGCGGTGCCGGCGTCGACGTCGTTCGTCGACTCCGCGCTCGGTGGGGAGGACGTCGCACCGCCCGATCCGGTTGAGGCCGAGTGGGTCGCGCATCCGGATGCCATCACCAGCACCACCCCGCCCGCCGCGGCCAGGACCTTTCGCGGCCAACGCCCGTCCGTGAACACCGGGGCAGTCTAGCCGCCGGCGGTCATCCGGGCGGCCCGGCGGCCAGGGTGACCGGTGTGGTGTGCGACGTGCCGGCCGGATCGACCCATGTCAGCGACACGGTGTCGCCGGGATGATGCTGGTCGAGGAACGCGGTCAGCGCGTTGGCGTCGCCGACCGCGTTGCCGTCGATCGCGGTGATCGCAGCACCCGGCACCAATCCGGCCTGGGCCGCCGGACCACCCCGCAGCAGCTGCTTGACGGCGACGGCGCCGCCGTTGCGGGTGTCGACGACACCGACGCCCAGCATGCCGGTGTCACCGATGTGGACGGTGGCAGACGGCGCGCGCGACCGAATCTGGTCGGCGATGGCCAGCGCCTGGTTGATCGGAATCGCGAACCCACCGCCGCTGGTGTGATAGCTCTCCGAGGCGGCGGTGTCGATGCCGACGACCTGACCGGCGCCGTTCACCAGCGGGCCGCCGGAGTCACCCGGGCGCAGGTTCGCCGCGATCTGGATCAGGCCCGTCAGGTGTTCGGAGCTGCCGGTGAGGTCGTCGCTGGCGACGACGGTCTGGTTGAGCGCCCGGACGGTTCCCGGCTCCCGGGTGAGTCCGCCGTTTGGTCCGCCGGCGTTGCCCACGCCGACGATCGAATCGCCGACGGCCAGCATGTTCGAGTCGCCGATCGGAGCGGTGGGAAGCCCGGCCGCGCCGCGCAGCTGCACAAGTGCGATGTCGTGGGTGCGGTCGTAGCCGATCACGTCGATTCCAAAGGTGCGTCCGGTGCCCAGGTTGGTGCCGGACATCCCGGTGGCGCCCTCGACCACGTGGTTGTTGGTCAGCACCTCGCCGTCGGGGTTGAGCACGATGCCGGTGCCGACGCCGATTGCGTTTTGGTAGTCCAGGGTGGTGTTGATCTGCACCACGGCTGCCTCCGCCGGCGCCGTGTTGATCGGGTCGGCCGGCGCCTGTTTGACGAGGTCGAGTTCTCGCGATGCCAGGTCGACGGGGCGAAGCTGTGCCGGCGGGGCCACCCCGACCCCGACCCCGATGAGGGCGGTAGCCGCGAACAACGCAGCTGACCACCGATGCCTACGTCCCCCCATGGCCTACCTCCTGCTCGAGTAGTGGTTGACCCGAACCTCTTTTTCATAGTCTCCCGGAAAGGGGTTCGGTGTCGATCGGCAACAGCCGGGTACCCAGTGCCCATGATTGAAACAGACCAAAGGCCGGTTGAGCTGAAAGAGCAAGCCCATGAACACGCCGACGAAGCGCGCCGCAAGATGGCCCGCAAGCGGGAGAAACAATCCGGCGGGGTCAGTGGGTGGGTGGCCAAACGCGCAGGTGACTGGGATTTGGGCGTCGGCCAGGACGAGGCCGCCATGCAGCGCCAGAAGTACTTCTGGAACACACTGGTCGATCATTGGTTTCGCATGGAGATGGACGGCTGGGAGAACCTGCCGGATCCGCCGGTGCTGTTGGTGGGCATCCACTCCGGGGCGCCGTTCGTCTGGGATGCCTGGACGGTGGGGGTGCAGTGGTGGCGGCGGTTCGGCCAGCAACGCCCGCTGCACGGAACCGCCCATGACGCGTTGATGGCCATCCCGGTGATCGGCCGGTACTTCCGCGCGATGGGCGTGCTGCCCGCGGCGCCCGACTCCATCGCCACCGCGCTCGCCCAGGGACGTGACGTCGCGCTGTGGCCCGGCGGCGAGGTGGATTCGTTGCGGCCGTGGACTGAGCGCGACCGCGCGAATCTGGCCGGCCGGACCGGCTTCGTGAAGATGGCGATCCGCGCTGGCGTGTCGATTGTGCCGATCGCCACCGTCGGGGGAGCCGACGCGATGCCGGTGCTCATCCGCGGCGACCGATTGTCGCGGGCGCTGCGGCTGGACCGGTTCCTGCGGCTGAAGGTGTTCCCGCTGGCGATATCGCTGCCGTGGGGCATCGCTCCGGCGGCCCTGCCGCAGTTTCCCCTGCCCGCGAAGATCCGCACCCGCTTCATGCCCGCGGTGGAGTTGGATCACGATCCGAAATGCGCCGACGACGAGGAGTACGTCGAACGCAAATACCGCGAAGTGCAGGACCGCATCCAGTCGGGGATGGACGCGCTGGCGCGCAAGCGCGCGCTGCCGCTGTTCGGGTAGCGCGCTGCCCGGTTTGGCGCGCCGCCAATACGGGCAGTCCTCTACTGCCGTTTGAACTCCAGCACTGCGAATAGGACGGACACCAATCATGGCCACAGAAGAAGACACCGGCCAAGCCACGGAAGAAGACGCCGCCCACAAGGACGCCGAGCAGCAGCAGGATTCTGACGACGACCAGCAGCAGGATTCTGACGACAACCCGGAACGTGCGGGTCAGCTCGCCGAGAAGCCCGAGGTCGACGAGTCGGCCAAGGAAAAGGCCAAGGAGATGCGCAAGGCCTACAAGGACGACATCGACACCGTTGCCCTGCCCGGTTCGGATCGGACCGTCACCGGCACCGCCGTCAACGAGTGGCTCGACGACGAGGGCAACCCGAAATTCGGCCAGGAGGGCGACAAGGCCGAGAGCAAGTCCGAGAACCAGTCCGAGAACCAGCCCGAGGACAAGTCCGAGAGCAAGTCCGAGAACCAGTCCGACGGCGGGTCCGACAGCGCCGGTTAGCGCGGCCCTGCCCCGGCGTCGGCGGTGGTGAGCGGCAACGCGATGTCCTCGAGCCTGCGTCCTTCGGCCTTGACGCCCAGGACCACCTCCACCGCGCCGGCGATCGCCATCACTGCCGCACCGATCAGGAACGACAGCGCAACCAGTCGACGGTCGCCGGAGCTGATGAGCTGTCCGAACAGCAGTGGGCCGGTGATTCCGCCGATGGCCGTGCCGAGGGCGTAGAAGAAGGCGATGGCCAGCGCTCGGGTTTCCATCGGGAAGATCTCACTGACCGTCAGGTAGGCGGCGCTGGCGCCGGAGGAGGCCAGGAAGAAGCACGCGGCGAGCACGACCAGGAAGGTCCATACCCCGCCGGCGTGGGTGACGAAAACCCAGGCGAGCGCCACCGCGATAGCGGCCGACCCGAGATACGACAGCGCGATCATGGGCTTTCGGCCGAGGGTGTCGAAGAGGCGGCCGAGCACCAGCGGGCCGGCGAAGTTGCTCAGCGCCCACAGGATGAAGAACACCGGAACCCTCCCGGAAGGCACCGCGTAGAACCCGTGCAGCAGCGTGCCGAGGTTGAAGGTCACGGCGTTGTACATGAAGGCCTGGCCGATGAACAACGCGAGCCCCAGGAATGCCCGCTTCGGGTACAGCGTGAACGCGACTGTCGCGATTTCCCGGAACGAGATCGCTCTGCGCTGGCGGATGGTGAGCGACCCGTGCGGTTCGGCCAGCCTGTTCCGCGCCTCGCGCCGCACGTCCGCCTCGATCTCGGCGACGATCCGCTCGGCCTCGTCGTTGCGCCCGTGGATGAACAGCCAGCGCGGGCTTTCCGGCACATGGCGCCGGATCACCAGGACGATCAGCCCGAAAGTCGCGCCGATCCCGAAGGCGACGCGCCAGCCGATGTTCGGCGGCAGGATCGCGGTGTTGAGCAGCAGCAGTGCGCCCGCCGCACCTGCGGCCGATCCAAGCCAGTAGGAGCCGTTGATCGCCAGGTCCGCCCGGCCACGCGCACGCGCGGGGATGAGTTCGTCGATCGCGGAGTTGATTGCCGCGTATTCGCCACCGATGCCCGCGCCGGTCAGGAACCGGGTGACAAAGAAGTACCACGGGGCGAACGCGAAAGCCGTTGCCACCGTTGCGCTCAGATACACCCCGAGGGTGATCATGAAGAGTTTCTTGCGTCCGAAGCGGTCCGTGAGTTGACCGAAGAATAACGCTCCGAGGCACGCTCCGGCGATGTAGACGGCGGCCGCGACGCCGATTTGGGCTGCGCTGATCCGGATCCCGCTGTCGGCCTCGGTGAGCCGCGCCGACACGTTGCCGACCATCGTGACCTCGAGGCCGTCGAGTATCCAGACCGAGCCGAGACCCACGACCACTCGCCAGTGAAACCGCGACCACGGCAGGCGGTCCAGCCGCGCAGGCACCTGCGTCGTGATCGTGCCTGTTTGTGCGCCGGAAGCCATTACGTTCACCGTCCTACGGTTCGGGCACCGGGCAAGCGGGACGCTCGCTTAGCAGATCAGGCAAGTATGCCCCGTGCGCTCGACCGCCGCGCATCCTTGCCCGAAACGGCCCGGGGGTCGCAGCGGGCGCAATAGCATCGGCGGGTATTGGACTGCACTGAAGGATTCGTTTCGCCGGCAACCGTCGATGAGGCTCGGCTCGAGGCGGCGATGGGCTGGTTCGGCTGCGCCCGGGGATGCCCGCCCGGCGACGGCACGAACCGATTCGACGGCGCTTGCTGGCGCAGCGTCGCGTTCACGCACAAGCCCGACCTTCGCGGCGTGCCGCGGCCCTACCCGGAAACCGGCAGCTGGATCGCCCGCTTGCATTCCAGCGGGACCACCGCCGAGCCGGTCTGGTCGCCGTGGTCGCAGGCGGATCAGCAGATCGCCGACAGCACCGCGCGCAGCATCCACGAGAACTGCCCGCCGATTCGGGGGGCGCGGTGCGCGGTGATCGCGCCGGGGCCGCCGCTGGCCGTCGCGTATTTCCTGCTCCGCGAGATCGAATTGAGCGGCGGGCTGCCCTGTCTCATCGAGCCGGCTGACCCGGACGCGATCTGGCGTACCCTCGTCGACCGGGGCATCGAGGTGGTGTTCACGCTGCCGCTGGTGGCATCGCGGCTGGCAGAGCACTTTCTGGCCACCCGCCGCCGCAGTCCCACTGGTATCCGTGTTCTCTTTTGCGCGGGCGATGTGCTGTGTCAGGCCCGCCAGTCGAAGCTGGCCGCGATCTGGGACGCGCAGGTGCTGAACATGTTCGGCTGTTCCGAATTGTTCGGGCCGCTGGCAGGTCCGGGCGAGGCGGGTCAGCCCCTGGTGTGGCGCTGCGAACCGGTGATCGTCGAAGTGATCGACCCGGCCGCGATGTCACCGTGCGCGGTGGGGCAGCGGGGCGTGTTGGTGTTGACCACGTTGTGGCCCAAAGCCCGCCCGCTGCAACGCTATTGGACCGATGACATCGTCGAGGTGACCCACACCGCCGCCCGCGATGGCGCGTTCGGATTCCACTATATTGGTCGTCCGCCATCCATGCTGCAGACCGCCGGCGGCCCGGTGGCGCTGCGCGACATCGACACGCTGCTGCTGGACAGCGGGTTGTGCGGCTTGGAATGGTCGCTGCACCGATCCGGGCGCGGGATCTGCGTCCGCGTCGAGATGCTGGATCGCTCCGCCCGCGCGATCCGCCAGGTCACCGATGCACTGACCACGACCATCGGTGCGCCGATCGAATTCATCCCGGCCAGTCCGGGGTCTCTGCCGCGCACATCACCGAAGTTCCGGGTGTCATGAGCGCTCGGGAGACCCCGCGGATGCTGTTCGTGCACGCCCATCCCGATGACGAAAGCCTCACGACCGGTGGCACGATCGCGCACTACACGGCCCGCGGCGCCCGGGTGCACGTCGTCACCTGCACGCTCGGGGAGGAGGGCGGTGTCCTCGCGGACCGATGTCGGGCGCTGGCGGCCGAGGAAGCCGACCAGCTCGGTGGCTACCGCATCGGCGAGCTGGCACAGGCGCTGTATGCGCTGGGTGTCGATGAACCGATCCACCTCGGCGGCGCCGGTCGCTGGCGGGACTCTTGCATGCCGCCCAAACCCCGGCCGCACCGGACCAGCTTTGTCGACGCCGCAGACGACGCGGTCGCCGAACTTGTCGCGATCATCGACCGACTGCGTCCGCACGTGGTCGTCACCTATGACCCGGGGGGCGGTTACGGTCATCCCGACCACGTGCAGACCCACCGCATCACCACCGCCGCGCTACCGGCCGCGCAATGGCAGGTGCCGAAGGTCTACTGGACGGTGCTGGCTGCGGGCGCCCTGCGGGCGGCCCTGCACGCGTTGACCGAAATCCCGTACGGCTGGATCCGGATTCCCGA